>Ga0318512_10000231_pt1 | contig 13224 bp, 9 predicted proteins | sample GRESIP171b2f19_FD_203682 | JGI IMG/M metagenome (GOLD analysis project Ga0318512, IMG submission 203682) | Tropical soil microbial communities from Luquillo Experimental Forest, Puerto Rico - GRE.SIPMG.171b2f19 | ecosystem: Environmental > Terrestrial > Soil > Tropical forest > Bulk soil...
GACTGGCGGCTCGGACCGGCAGCAACGCAACGCCGCCTACCTGCAGCACGCCCTGGCCACCGGCAGCCACCCGCGACTGGCTGAACTGCTCGCCCCAGCGGCCGCGGACCCCGGGCCAGCCCCGGATCCCGCCGACCGCTACCGCGACATCATGGCCCGGATCCTCACCGGCCTGCTCGCCCCACAGCCGCCGGCTTGACGGCGGCCGGGCCAGGCGCGGCAGGGCATAGCCGGGCGCCCGGCCGGGTTCCCGGCAACCGGTCTGCGCGCCCGCGGAGGCCGGCCCGTGATGGCCTTGGCCGGGCCGAGCGGCTACCGTTCGGTGGTGACCAACATTCATGACCTGACCGTGCTGGAACTCGCCGCCGCCGTCCGCAGCCGGGAGCTTTCACCGGTCGAGATCACCGCCCATTACCTGGACCGCATCGAGGCGCTCAACGCCGATGTCGGGGCGTTCTACACCGTCACCGCCGACGCCGCGCGTGATCAGGCCGCCGAGGCAGAGAAGGCGGTGGCCCGCGCCGGTGACCCCGCCGCCCTGCCGCCGCTGACCGGCGTGCCCATCCCGATCAAGGACCTGAACATGGTCGCCGGGGTCAGGCAGACGCTCGGCTCCCTGGTCTACTCCGGCAACGTCCCCGGCGAGAGCGACCATGTCTCCGCGGCGCTGCGCGCGGCGGGCGCGGTGATGCCGGGCAAGACGGCCACGCCCGAGTTCGGCCTGCCCTGCTACACCGAGACCAAGATCGGGCCGCCCGCGCGCACCGCGTGGGACCTGTCCCGGTCGGCCGGGGGCTCCAGCGGCGGCGCGGGCGCGGCGGTCGCGGCCGGGCTCGCCCCGGCGGCGCAGGGCAGCGACGGCGGCGGGTCGATCCGGATCCCGTCCAGCGTGTGCGGGCTGTTCGGGATCAAGCCCACCCGGGGCCGGATCTCCTCGGCGCCGCTGGTGCCTGACCTGTTCGGGCTCGGCATCGACGGGCCGCTCGCCCGCACCGTGGCCGACGCGGCGCTGCTGCTCGACGTGATGACCGGCAACCAGGACGGCGACATGTACACGGTGCCGCCGCTGCCGGCCGGCGAGACCTTCCTCGGCCACGCGCGCCGCGACCCCGGACGGCTGCGGATCGGCCGCACCACGGTGAACGCGGTCGAGGGTGCCGACGTCCATCCTGACTGCCTGGCCGCCTACGAGGACGCGAGCGCGCTGCTCGCCAGCCTCGGGCACGAGACCATCGACATGGATCCGCCGTTCGGCCCGGAGGTCGTGCCCGCGTTCGAGACCCTCTGGTACGCGATGGCCACGCTGGCGCCCGTGGACCCCGGCCGGGAGCACCTGCTCCTGCCGCTCACCCGCTACCTGCGCGACCGTGGCAAGGAGGTGCGCGCCCCCGAACTCATCCTCGCGCAGGGTTACCTGCAACTCGTGGTACGCGGTGCCTGGAAAATACTGAACGATTACGACGTGGTGCTCACCCCCACGCTGGCTCAGCCGCCGGCCCCGGTGGGCTGGTTCGACGAGGTCTCCCCGGCGGAGAACTTCGAGCGGCAGAAGCGGTTCACCCCGTACTGCGCCATGTATAACGTCACCGGGCAGCCAGCGGTGAACCTGCCGCTTTACTGGAACGAGGACGGGCTGCCGATCGGCGTCATGGTGGCCGGGCCGATGGGCGCGGAGGGCCTGCTGATCTCGCTATCGGCCCAGGTCGAGGCCGCCCGGCCATGGAAGGACCGGCATCCCGCGCTCTGGTGATTTACCCGGTCCGGAGGTGATCCGATGGACGGGCGAGGCCGGCTCGCCGGGCGCGCCGCCCACGGGCTGATTGCGCTGTGCGGCAGCGTGGCCTTGCTTGCGCTGCTCGCGTTCGGTTACGGGCCCGTCCCCGCGCTCGGCCGGGCGCTCGACCCCGGCCACGGGGCCTGGGCGTCGGCGGCCGGCGGGCTGCCGGTGCGCTCGCGCACGCTGGCCCTGCCCGGCCTGGCACACCCGGTCTCGGTGACGTTCACCGGCCACGGCGTGCCCTCGATCCGGGCCGCCAGCCAGGACGACGCGTTCCTGGCACTGGGCTACGTGCACGCCAGCTTCCGCCTGACCGAGATGGACCTGGAACGGCGGCTGGGCGAGGGCCGCGTCGCGCAACTGGCCGGCCCCTCCGGGCTGGCTTCTGACAGGTTCGAGCTGCGCCTTGGCCTGCTGCGGACCGCACAGCAGGAATGGGCGGCCATGCCCCGGTCCAGCCCGGCGGCGCTGGCGCTGCTCGCCTACTCCCGCGGGGTGAACGACTACCTCGCGCAGGTCAGGGCCGACGGGCACTGGCCCGCGATCTTCGGGCTGACCGGTGTCTACCCGCGCGACTGGACGCCCACCGACAGCCTGGTGCTACAGGGCATCCTGACCCAGGAACTCGACTTCACCACCACCCCGCTGGACTACGCGCTGCTGGAGCGCTCGCTCGGCCCGGCGCACACCATGGCCTGGTTCCCGGTGCTGCCCCCGCACGGCGCGCCCCAGTCGCCCTACGACCCAGGCCCGTACCGCTATCGCGGCATCGACCCGATCGCCGCGCAGGCGCCCGCGGCCTCGGTCACGGCTCAGCCCGCCGCGACCACCGCGGCTCCTGGCCCGGCCACGGCAACCGGCTCCGCGGCGGGCGCCGCCATCGCGGCAGGCTCCGTATTGCATCAAATAACCGAGCTGCCAGCGGGCCTGGTGCACCGGTATCCGGACAGCAACGCCTGGGCGGCCAACGGCCGGGCCGTCGCCGGCGTCGCGATGCTGGCCGGCGACCCGCACCTGCCGCAGACGCTCCCGTCGGTCTGGTACCAGGCAGCGCTGTCGGCCCCGGGCCTCGCGGTCACCGGCGTGACCGTGCCCGGCCTGCCCGGCGTGCTCATCGGGCACAACGCGCACATCGCCTGGTCGCTGACCGACGTGCAGAACCAGGCCACGCTGTTCTACACCGAGCAGACCAGCCCATCCCGGCGCGGCCAGTACTTCTGGCGGGGCGCCTGGCGGCAGATGCGGCAGGTGCACTACACGATCCCGGTCCGTGGCGTCGCGGCCGTGCCGCTGACCGTGGACCTCACCGCACACGGCCCGGTGCTGACCAAGGCCGGGCTGACCACCGCGGTGGACTGGATGGGCAACATCCCCTCACCGGACCTCGCCGTGCTGCTGGCCATCGACAAGGCGGCGGATTTCGCCCAGTTCCGCGCCGCCCTGGCGGCGTGGCGGGCGCCCACCCAGAACTTCGTCTACGCCGACGACCGCGGCAACATCGGGGCGATCTCGGCCGGCTACTACCCGCTGGTGCGGCACGGCGACCCGTGGCTGCCGCTGCCCGGCACCGGCGCCGACGACGTGGCCGGTGTCATCCCCTACCGGGCGGTGCCGCAGGTGTACGACCCGCCGGGCCATGTGGTCGCCACCGCGAACCAGCGCCCGGTCGGCCCGTCGTACCCCTACTACCTGGGCACCACCGCCGACTTCTTCGACCCGGGCTACCGGGCCGGGCAGATCTACGCCCTGCTGCACGGCCGGTCGCGGATGGCCCCGGCGGCCTTCGCCGCGATCCAGCTCAACGTCACCGACGGCCTGGCGCTGCGGATCGTGCCCCGGCTGCTGGCCGCGCTGCACCGCCAGCACCTGTCCGCCAGCCAGCGGGCCGCGGCCGGGCTGCTGCGCGGGTGGGACGGGTCGATGACCGCCTCGTCGGCCGCCGCCGCGCTGTGGTGGACGTTCTGGGACGACTACCTCGGCGCGGTGTTCGGGCCCTGGTGGCGGGCGGGCAAGGTGCCGGTGCACAAGGACCACGCCGGGCTCGCCGTGTCCGCGCAGCAGTTCAGCCTGGACCAGGTGCTCCAGGCGTGGACGGTGAGCGACCCGCACAACGCCGCGTTCACCCCGCCCGGGTCGCCGCACCGCACCGCGGCCGGCGTGATGCGGGCCGCGTTCGCCGTCGCCGTGGCGCACCTGGCGGCGCGGCTGGGGCCGTCCTCGGCGTGGGCCTGGGGACGCCTGCATACCCGGCGGTTCCCGTCGATCACCCAGGCGCCGGGGCTGGGTTACGGGCCGCGTGCCTCCGGCGGCGACGCGTGGACGATCGACGCCGCGGACGGCGGGCTTGAGTCCCACGCGGGGCCGAGTTGGCGCATGATCGTCGACTGGACCGGCCGCGGCAGTGCCACCGCCGAGGGCGTCTACCCGGGCGGGCAGAGCGAGGACCCTGCCTCGCCGTGGTACACCGACCAGATGGCCGACTGGTGGGACGGCCGTTATCTGCCGATGCCGGCCGCGGCCGGGGAAGCGGCCGGTGCCGTCCGGTGGAACCTGGCACCCGGCGGGCAGGGGAGCGGGCATGGCTGACCCGCGGCGGCTGGGCAGGCGCGGCTCCTACCGGCTCGGCCGGATGGGCGGGCCGCCCAGCCCGCATAGCCCGTGGCCCGCGGTGCACTATCCCACGTGGACGCCGCACCGCCGCGGGCCGGTGTTTCTCTGGCTGCTGGCTTGCGTGGCCGGTGCGGTGATCGTGGCTGTGGGTGCGCTGGCCGGCTGGTGGTTCCTGCCGTTCCTGGCGGGCCTGGGAACCGGGCTGGCGGCCCACTACGGCCGGTTGCGGCTGCGCGCCACGCTGCCCGCGGCCGTGGCGGTGGCGGTCGCGGGCTGGGGTGCCGCGCTGGCGTGGCTGGCGCTGCGAGACGGGCTGCCCGAGGTGACGGTGGCCAGGTCGATCGCCACGCTTGCGGGCCTGCCGGCCTCCGCGGCGGTGGCGATCGCGGTGACGCTGGTGGTGGCCGCGCTTCAGGCCGCCGTGGGGGTGTGGCTCGGCCGCGCCCTGGCGCCCGGGCATGGCTGACCGCTGGGCCGACCTAATTCATGCGAAGGCGGACGTGCGGGACAGGCCGGTCTGCTGCCGCGGCTTGGGTATGTAATGGCTGTCATGGCAGATCCGGTCAAGGTGGCACTCGGCGCGGTTCAGCAGACGCTGTTCATCCCGCTGGCTGCCCGGGCGCGGGAGACGCGCAGGAAGCGACCGTTGTTGCGGGACCCGAAGGCGGCGGAGATCCTCGCCACGGTCGAGTTCGACACGGAGAAGTACGGCCGCGGCTGGGGCGGCGGTGTCACCGTGCTGCGCACCGCGATTTTCGATTGCCTGGTCAGCGATTTCCTCTCCGGCCATCCGGGCGGCACGGTGGTGGAGCTCGGCACCGGGCTGAACACGAGGTTCGACCGGGTCGACAACGGTCAGGTGCACTGGATTGACCTCGACCTGCCGGACGCGATCGAGCTGCGGCGAAGGTTCTTCGCCGATACCAGCCGCCGCCGGATGGTGGCCGCCTCGGTGCTCGACCAGGAGTGGCTGCCCATCGTCGCGGCCAGCCCCGGGCCGTATCTGTTCTCGGCCGAAGGCGTGCTTGTCTACCTGGCGCAGGCTCCGCAGGTCATCGCCCGCATTGCCGAACAGTTTCCCGGCGCGCTCATCGCCGTTGACACCTACAGCCAGCGGACGCTCGAGCAGCAGCACAAGATGGCGGCCAAAAAGGGGATGGATGCGCGGTGGGCGTGGTCGTGTGATGACCCGCGCACCCTGGAGGCGCTCGGCCTTGACGTCGTCCAGGAGGCCGCCGTCACCCGGCCGCCCCCCGCGCTGCGCGGCCGGCTGCCGCGTCAGTACCGGTATGCGCTGCCGCTGGCCAGGCCGATCGTGGGGGACGTGGCCACCGTGACGCTGTTCCGGTCCCGCTCGCGCTAGCGATCTCCTGCCGGGCCCACCGGCTGGGCCGGAACCGTTGTGCCGTTACGGGACACGATGCGCAGCCTGGCCGGGGCCGCCGTAACAAGCGCCACTGGGCGCGGGCCCGGAGCCACTCGCAGCGGGCCGGGAGCCATGCCGCCGGGGAGCACTTGCAGCGGGCCGGGAGCCATGCCGCCGGGGAGCACCTGCAGGCGCCCGGTCGCCGGGACCCGCAGCCGTACGCGCACCTGGCCGGGCCGGACCCGCAAGCGCACGGCTCGCGGTGCCACCGCGCGCGCGATCACCTGCTTGTCAGGGAGCACCTGGGCCAGGGAGACCACCGGGCCGGCCGGCTGGGGCACCGAGGGGACCAGCCGCAGTTGTGGCGGGGCCTGGTGCGATCCAGCGGCCGGGATCTGGAGCCTGACCCGGGCGGGGGCCTGGATCCGCAACCGGAGAGGGGCCTGGAGCGGTCCTCCCGCCGGGATCCGGATCCGCAACCGGGCCGGAGTCTGGAGTGGTCCTGCCGCCGGGATCTGGATCCGGACCCGGGCAGGGGCCTGTATGCGCAGTCGCGCGGGCGCCTGTGCCCGCCCGCGGCCGCCGCGACCGACGGCCCGCCGGGCTCCACCCGGGGCCAGGGCGCGCACCGTCCCCGCCTGGATACCGCGCAGGCCGGCCGCGCGGTTGGGCTGCACCGCGACCGTGGGCGAGGACAACGTCGCCATGGCGACGGAGAGGCCGACCACCGCGCCGGCTATAGCGGCCGCGACCGCCCAGCCTGCGCCCCGGCTGGTGATGACGTCCCTGACGCCATCACCCCGGCGGTCTCGGCCCGGTCCCGGCGCGGGCTCGGTGACCGCCTCCGGCCCCGCCACCGCCATCAGCCCGGTGGCCGGGGCCGTCTCTCCCGATTCCGGTGTCTCCGGGCCTGCGGAATGCTCCTGCTCGTCCACCTGCGTCCACCTCGCCGCCGCATCGCTGGCTGTCCTCTACTAAGGAACGGGACTGAAGCTGGGGGGACCTTGAGAGCAAGCTGAAAACCAGCCGAACTCTTTGGCCCTGTCCCGCCTCCGGCACCCGGCCTCCCTGTCTGGCAGGCATGTCTGCGCTGGCCACAAGCATCGGCAGCGCAACTCCGGGAGCCGCGGGGATTGCCTGTGAACTTTGTGCGAACCGGATATGCCGACCAACGTCAGGGCTGGTTGGTTTTAGAATTGTTACCGTGACCGAGATCAGCGTCATTGCGGTCCTCGAGGACCCGGTGCGGCGCCGCCTCTACGACTACGTGGCGGCGCAGGCGGGCGGGGTCAGCCGGGCCGAGGCCGCGACCGCCACCGGCATCGGCCGTACGCTGGCCGCGTTCCACCTCGACCGGCTCGCCGAGGCGGGACTGGTCGAGGTCACCTTTGCCCGGCCGGCCGGGCGGTCAGGGCCGGGAGCCGGGCGCCCCGCCAAGCTGTACCGGCGGTCGATGGCCGAGCACCAGGTCAGTGTGCCTCCCCGGGACTACCGTGCCGCCGCGGAACTGCTCGCCGAGGTCGTCGACGTGACCGGCGCGGAGCCGGAACTCCAGCGGGCCGCGCGCAGCCGCGGCGCGGCGGCGGGCCGGGTAGCGCGGCAGCAGTCTCCCGCCCTGCCCGACGACGACCTGGTCGCCGGCGCCCTCGCGGCTCAGGGCTACCAGCCCTACCGCGACGGCGGTGACGTGCGGCTGCGGAACTGCCCGTTCCACCTGCTGGCCGACCAGCATCCACCGCTGATCTGCGGCATGAACCTGGCCCTGCTCGAGGGCCTGCTGTCGGGTGCCGCCGTCACCGGCTTGTCGGCGCGGCTGGACCCGCGGCCCGGGGAGTGCTGCGTGGTCCTCCAAGATTCTAAAAATAATGCTGATTGACATATTGCCGAGCGTGGTGATGTGATGGCCGGGTGACCGGATATCACCTGGCCGAGCTGAACATCGGCACCGCCCGCGCCCCCACGGATTCCCCGGAGATGGCTGGCTTCATGGCCGGCATCATCCCGGTCAACGCTCTGGCCGACACCGCACCCGGGTTCGTCTGGCGCCTTCAGGACGGCGACGGCCCCGGCGCCACGGCGCTGCGCCCGTGCGGCCCGGACGTCATGGTGAACATGTCGGTCTGGGAGGACCTGGAGTCGTTGCGTCACTTCGTCTACCGCAACGGCCCGCACCTGGACTTCATGCGCCGCAGGCGGTCCTGGTTCCACCCGATGGCCGTGCCCTACCTGGTGCTGTGGTGGGTCCCGGCAGGCCACATTCCCGGGCTGGACGAGGCGCTGTCGCGGCTGGGCCTGCTCCGCCGCGACGGCCCCGGGCCCGGCGCATTCACCTTCCGCGACCCCTATCCGGCCCCCGTCGCCGAGGGAGCTGGCCTGCCCGGCTCTTGACCCGGATATGGCGCACTGGATAGCCGGACGGTCACCGCCCCGGCAGGCACAGCCTGCATCATGGCTAGGTGACCAGCGCGCAACTGCGGCGCCGGGCGGAGGCACGCGGCGTGACCACCGCCTACCGCGACTGGCAGGACCGGAAGATCCAGGTCAGCGACCAGACCCTGGAGGCGGTGCTCGCCGTGCTCGGCCCCGCGCCGCCGCCGTCCAGGGCCCGGCGGGCGGTCGCCAGCGGGCTCTCGGGACCACTGGCCGCGCCGTGGCACCCGGCCGACCACCCCGCCGCGCCGGCGGTCCCGCGGTCCGGCTGGGGGTTCACGGTCCAGCTCTACTCGGTGCGGTCGCGGCAGTCCTGGGGTCATGGCGACCTGCGCGATCTGGCCGATCTGGCCACCTGGAGCGGGCGCGAACTGGGCGCCGCCTTCGTGCTGATCAACCCGCTGCACGCCGCCGAGCCGGTGCCCCCGGTCAGCGCATCGCCGTACCTGCCGATGAGCCGGAGGTTCCTCAGCCCGCTGTACCTGCGGGTGGAGGACATACCCGAGTACGCCCTGCTGCCGTCAGGCCAGCGGCAGCGGATCGCCGCCCTGGCAGCCCCGCTGCAGGCGGGCAACTCCAGCCCCGCCCTCATCGACCGTGACGCGGTCTGGGCGGCCAAGCGCGCCGCACTGGAAATCGTGCATTCGTGGCCGCTGGCCCCGCCGCGACGCGCCACCTTCCGGCGGTTCACCGTCCGCGAGGGCCAGGCGCTTGAGGACTGGGCCACCTGGTGCGCGCTCGCGGAGTTCCACGGACCGGACTGGCGGTCGTGGCCCGCGGCGCTCCAGTCGCCGCGCTCGGCGGAGGTCGCGGCCGAGCGCACCCGGCTGCACGCCAGGATCGAGTTCCACGGCTGGCTGCAGTGGGTGGTCCAGGCGCAGCGCGCCGCGGCGCAGGCGGCTGCGCGGGCGGCCGGCATGAGCATCGGCGTGATCGGCGACCTGGCGGTGGGCGCGCACCCCGGCGGGGCCGACGCCTGGGCGTATGCGGACGTGCTGGCGCCGGGCATGAGCGTGGGCGCGCCGCCGGATGAGTTCAACCCGCGCGGCCAGGACTGGGCACTGCCGCCGTGGCATCCCGGCCTGCTGGAGGCGGCCGGTTACCAGCCGCTGGCGGACCTGGTCAGGGCCGGGTTCACCGACAGCGGAGGATTGCGTGCCGACCATGTGATGGGCCTGTTCCGGCTCTGGTGGGTGCCCGCCGGCATGCCCGCCGACCAGGGCACCTACGTCAGGTTCCGGCACGAGGCCATGGTCGGGCTGCTGGCCGGCGAGGCCGCCCGGGCTGGCGGGGTCGCGATCGGCGAGGACCTGGGCACCGTCGAGCAGTGGATGCGCGACTACCTGGCGGCCCGCCGCGTGCTCGGCACCTCCATGCTCTGGTTCGAGCGGCGGGACGACGGCACGCCGCTGCCGCCGCGCCGGTGGCGCCGGGATTGCCTGGCGACCGTGGGCACGCACGACGTGCCGCCCGCGGCCGCGTTCCTCACCGGCGAGCACGTGGAGTTGCGGTCCCGGCTCGGCCTGCTCACCGGGTCGCTGGCCGCCGAGCGCGAGCACGCGGCGGCGGCGGTGTCCGCCTGGCGGGACGCCCTGGCCGGGCAGGGGCTGCTCCCGTCCGGCGCGGCACCAGCCGCCGACGAGTTCACCCGGGCGCTGTACGGCTACCTCGCCCGCACTCCGGCCGCGCTGATCGGCGTGTCGCTCGCCGACGCGGTGGGCGACCGCAGGCCGCAGAACCTGCCGGGCACCACCGACCAGTACCCGAACTGGCGGGTGCCGCTGTGCGACGGCGAAGGGCGGGCGGTGCTGGTCGAAGACCTCGAAAAGCGCCCGGGCGTGCAGGAACTGGCCCGCGTGGTGTCCCGGGACCCGGCCAGCCCCGACCCGGCCCGGCGGCCCTAGCCCGCCGACTGCCGGTCGTGCTCCTGGCAGCGCAGCGCGCGGCGCAGCCCGTCCCTGCCCTCGACCAGCAGGCGGGCCAGGCCGGGGGGCAGGTCGCTGGCCTCGATCAGCTCGGTCGTTTTCGTGATCACGGCCGGGTCATCGCCGCGGGGGTAGGCGTACGACACGAACCAGCGCGCCATGTCCGGCGTCCAGGTGCGCCAGACCTCGCCGGCCACCGCGAAGTAGCGGTCCACGTAGAGCGCCAGCAACTCGGGCTGGTCGTCGTCCATGAATCCGGCGAGCATCGCGCGGAACGTGGCGTTGGGCAGCGTGCCGCTGACGATCTGCGCCCAGGCCGCTTCCTTTGCCGCGGGGCTGGGCACCGAGGCACGGCAGCCGACCGCGTGCCGTGCGCCCGCGTCGGTCGCGTCTCGCCCCAGCTCGGCCTCGATCTGCGGCTCACCCGCAGCGCCGCGGCTGACCAGCCGGTGCAGGATCCGCCAGCGCAGCTCGGTGTCCACCGTCAGGCCCTCGATGGCCACGGTGCCGTCGAGCAGGCCCGCCAGCAGCGCCAGGTCCTCGTCGGACAGCGCCACCCCGATGAACGCCTGGGCGTAGGCAAGCTGGACATCCGAGCCAGGCTCGGCCTGTTCCATGAGCTGGCGCAGGGCCACGGCGGCCAGCGTCAGCCCGGCCTGGCGCCAGCCCGGGTCGGTGTAGCGGCGCAGCGTGGCGTCGGTCTGGCGCAGCAGGGTCTGCACCACGGACACGTCGCTCACCGCGCTGATACCACCCAGCACCAGCCGGATGTACTCGCGCGCGGGCAGTTCCGCGTCCCGGCACATGTCCCAGGCCGCGGCCCAGCACAGGGCGGCGGGCAGGGTCTCGGTGAACTCGCCGATGCTCGTGGTCAGCGTGGCCGCGGAATGCGGGTCCAGCCGGATCTTGGCGTAGGTGAGGTCGTCGTCGTTGATCAGCACAAGGTCCGGCCGCGGCTCGCCGGCCAGGGCGGCCACGACGGTCCTTTCGCCTGAGATGTCGGTCTCCACCCGGCGCCGGCGGACCAGGCCAGCCGTGGTCCGATCGTAAAGTCCGATAGCGATGCGGTGGTCGCGGAGCACCGGGTGGGCCTCCGGCGCCTCCTGCCGCACCGCGAACTCGGCGAAGGTGCCGTCGGGGGCCAGCTCGAACTCCGGCCGCAGCGTGTTCACGCCGGCCGTCTCCAGCCACTGCTTCGACCAGCCGGCCAGCTCCCGTCCCGACGCCGCCTCAAGCTGGGCCAGCAGGTCCCCGAGCGTGGCGTTGGACCAGGCGTAGTGGCCGAAGTAGCGGCGCAGCCCGGCCAGGAAGTTGTCCAGCCCGACGTAGGCGACGAGCTGCTTGAGCACGGCCGCGCCCTTGGCGTAGGTGATGCCGTCGAAGTTGACCTCCACCGCCGCGATGTCGGGCACGTCCGCGGCGATCGGGTGGGTCGAGGGCAGCTGGTCCTGACGGTAGGCCCAGGCCTTCTCGAGCTGCGCGAACGAGGTCCAGGCGCCGCGCCAGCGGGTGGCCTCCGCCTGGCAGTACACCGACGCCCAGGTGGCGAACGACTCGTTCAGCCACAGGTCGTCCCACCAGCGCATAGTGACCAGGTCGCCGAACCACATATGCGCCATCTCGTGCAGGATCGTCGTCGCGCGGGACTGGCGGCGGAAGTCGGTGACCCGGGACCGGAACAGGTAGTCCTCAAGGAACGTCACGCATCCCGCGTTCTCCATCGCGCCGGCCTTGTACTCGGGCACGAAGAGCTGGTCGTACTTCCCGAACGGGTACCGGGTCGCGAAGGCCTGGTGGAAGAAGTCGAACCCTTGCCTGGTCACCTCGAAGATCTCGTCCGGGTCCAGGTATTGCGCCAGGGACTGGCGGCAGTACAGGCCGAGCGGTATTCCGTCATGCTCGGTCAGCACCTGGTGGTACAGGCCGGCCGCGACGGCGGTGATGTAGGTGGACATCACCGGCGACGGCGGGAAGTGCCAGCGGGCCTTGTCTTGCCCCGGCACGGGCTCCCCGGTCACGTCCGGCGCCATGTTGGAGATCACCCGCCACTGTGGCGGGACCGTCACAGTGAACTCGAAGGTCGCCTTGAGGTCGGGCTGGTCGAAGCAGGCGTACATCCGGTGGGCGTCGAAGGTTTCCAGGTCCGAGTAGAGATAGTCGCCGCCGTCCACCGGGTCGCGGAACCGGTGCAGCCCCTCGCCGTTGCGGGAGTACGCGCACGAGGCGCGCACCCGCAGTTCGTTGTCCGCCGCCAGGTTCGCCAGCGTGATCCGGTCACCGTCAAAGGCTTCCGGGCCGACCGGCTGGCCGTTCAGCACGATCTCGGTGACGGCGGGCGCGGTCAGGTCGATGAATGTGCCTGCGCCGGGCCGGGAGCAGCCGAAGGCAACCGTGGTCTGCGAGGTGAAGACCTGGTCATCGCCGGTGAGGTCGAGGTCCACGTGGTAAGAGCGGACATCGACCAGGCGGCCCCGGTCATGAGCCTCGTCGCGGGTGAGGTTGCTTGCCACGGCGGTGGTCCCTTCGTCATTTCCAGCCCTGGTTGTAGATGGCCTGGTCAGTGCGCCCGGGGTACCGGGCTCCGCAAATCTTCGCATCCCCGGCGGAATGGTGCGTAAGGCGGTCCGGTTGTCAGCACACGGCGCCTTAGTTGTATACATACCCCCGGCCGCCAAGGAGCGACATGGCTGAGCAGGAGTTCACCCCCGTTGACTTCTGGTTCGACCCTATCTGCCCGTGGGCCTGGATAGCTTCGCGCTGGATTCTCGAGGTGGCAAAGCTCCGGCCCGTGCGGCCGCGCTGGCATGTTATGTCCCTGTCCGTGCTCAACGAGGACAAACCCGGTCTGCCCGAGGTGTACCGGGAACTGCTGGCCAAGGGCTGGGGACCGGTGCGCGTGTGCATCGCGGCGGAGCAGAAATCCGGGCCCGAGGTTCTCGGCCCGCTCTACACCGCGCTCGGCACCAGGTTCCACCACGAGAAGGCGCCGTACGATGACCGGGCCGTGATCGAGTCCGCGCTCGCCGAGGCGGGCCTGCCTGATTCGCTCGCCGACGCGATGGATTCGGTCGAGTACGACGAGGCCCTGCGGGTCAGCCACGCCGACGGCATGACCC
>Ga0318512_10000240_pt1 | contig 13077 bp, 21 predicted proteins | sample GRESIP171b2f19_FD_203682 | JGI IMG/M metagenome (GOLD analysis project Ga0318512, IMG submission 203682) | Tropical soil microbial communities from Luquillo Experimental Forest, Puerto Rico - GRE.SIPMG.171b2f19 | ecosystem: Environmental > Terrestrial > Soil > Tropical forest > Bulk soil...
GACAGGTATTGACCTTTAACGTCACGGGTAGCGTCAGCCACACCCCGGCACCCTCTGGCCTGACGCCCGATGGCGGTGCATTTACTTCGCACAGCGCGGGTGCTCAGAACGGGATCGCCAACCTGACCGCGCCCTTCGATTCTCTAATCGGGGTGTTTCTCGATGCGTCACAACCGGATGCTTCCTCAGCGCCATCGGCTCTAAATTTCTCGACACTGGGTACGAGTTTCCTCAGTCTGTCTCCGTTGTTGAAGCAACCCTTCTTCATTGGTGACGGGCTGACGGGTACCGGGACCGGTGCGGTGCAGATTTCATCATTCCATCAGGGGCAACCCGTCTATTCCTTGGTACGATGGATGCTTTCGGTTGGTTCAACAACACCGGCTCGTTCGATGTGACCGTGAACGGTGCATCGGCTCCGTCTGTGCCAGAACCCGCAACTCTCATTTTGCTTGCGACCGCCCTTGCCGCGTTCTCGCTCCTGCGCCGCCGCAGTTCGGCCACGGTTGCAGCAGGTAGCCCCGAATTGACCACCTGAAGGGGGCGCACGGCCTGCGTTGCGGTATTTCTTCCCTTTGACTCGCCGGAATTTCGTAGCGCTTTGACCGTATCAGCCCCGCCCCGTGCGATCTCCTGCGCCGCGTCTGCGGCGCTTGACCGCGCTGAAGCCGTCGCCGGATTGCGCCGCCTTTGTTTCGGTTGAGGGAGCACTTCTCGCCGCGGTCCGGGCGCACGGTCGCGCTATGCGCCCCCAACGACGACGTCCTCCGCCCAATCGCCGAGCGTTTCGGGGGCGAGGTCGTTGTTGGACGATCCCTCGTGAGCACCGTCACCTAAGCAGGCCGCCGATCGGCCGCGTGGCCGCTAGCTGGCGCGAACTGTCAACATTTTGGCGCGAATTATAAGGCGGCGCGCCCTACAGCGCCCCTACCTCCCCCAGCATGTGACAGCGTCATGGCGCAGACCCTCAAGCACCGCGCTAGGCGACCAAGGAAGCCGACCGCGCGGGACAAGCAGATGAGCGGTAAACCCCAAGTCGTCGTCGCCCTACGCTGGGTGACCGCAATGATCGGCATCACCTCCCGCCTGCCGTCCGGATCTGCAGCTCGCCGGCCGCGAATTTGGCGTGGTCGTCCTCCAGGCTCGGGAAGAGGTGGCCGTAGGTGTCGAAGGTCATCTGGATCGAGCTGTGCCCGAGCAGCGCCTGGAGCCGCTTCGGGGTGAAGCCCTGCTCGATCGCCCAGGACGCGAAGAAATGACGGAGGGCATGGAGATGGTATTTCGCCCGGCCCTCGGCGGTGACGAGCCCGCAGGCGCGCTGTAGCGGCACAAACCCGCGGGTGGCGATGTTGGCGTGACTCTCGACGTGGCCGAGGCCATTGGGGAAGACCAGCCTGAGCCGGCCTTTCGGGCAGGCGAGCTGCCACTCCCTGAGCGTGTTGACGACGAGCGGCGCCATCGGGATCGTGCGCTCGCCGGCCGCCGATTTCGGCGCGCCGATGGTGCCCCAGAGATCGGCCCGCTGGCGGACGTGGATCACCCGCTTGTCGAAGTCTACCGCGTCCCACACGAGCCCGCGCAGCTCGCTGGCACGCATCCCGGTCAGCGCGGCGGTGACGAAGAACGGCCGCCATCGCCCCTTGGCGCGCTCGATCAAGAGGTTCACGTCCTCGCGCGACGGGATGTCGACACCGACCACGAGCTTGCCCTGCTCGCGCTTCTTGGTATCGACGGCGACCGGTGTTGCGGTGTTCTGCGCGACATGGCCGCGCCGCATCGCCTCGCCGATAATGCTCTTGAGCGAGGCCAGCACCTTGCGTGCGAGCGGGCGGGAGCGCGTCTCCAGCAGCTTGTCACGGAACAGCTGGACGACCGGGGTAGAGAGCTTGGCGAGCTTCACGCTGCCGACCAGCGGAAGGATGTGGCGCTCGACGTGGTTGCGGTACTGCTTGAGGGTCGAGCGCTCGAGCTTCTCCAGCTCGCCGCGCTTGAGCCACAGCCGGGCCGCCTCGGCGACGGTGATGGATTGGTGCTCAGGGGTGTGAACGCCGCGGGAGATCTCTCCCTCGGTCAGCACTAAGAACGCCTTCGCGTCCTTTCTGACCTTGAACCCCTTGTTGTGCCGCCGGCCGTGCTGGTCCTTGTACGCGGCAACAAAGCGCACGCGAGTCTTGCCATCCTGGCCGCGCCAGGTTCGCCTGTAGACGGATGCCATCACGGTGCCTGCGGCGGTGTTTCGAGGGCGGTGACGCGCTCGGAGAGCCGGATCTGGTGGTCGACGAGAGCCTGCACCGAGGCGGCCATGCCGGTGACGATGCCGGTCAGCAGGCGCAGGTCGCTGTGCATCGCCTGGGTCTCAAGGATCACCCGCTCGACCCGCTGCTGCAATGCGGTGATGTCGACGTTGCGCGCGATGCCGACAAACTGGGCCTCGAGGTCGCGCCTAAGCTGGGCGAGGTCGGCCTTGGTAGCGAGGGTTGGCAGCACCCCTTCGATGCGTTCGAGGCGCTGGTCTAAGGTGTCGTCAGCCATTGATCGCACTCCTGTTGCGATTGGTGGTTAGAGACGCGCGCGCTGTGTCGAGCAGCGCGCCGTCTCGCCTCGGATTATAGCCGAAAACGGCCGAAACCCAAAGGGTTGACTGATGGAAGGGCCCTCTACGCGTCGGTGCGGAAGCGCTGTCGCCGCAACGGCGTTTCGCGGCCCTCGAAGCGCGGTGAAGTCGTTTGCGCCGGTCAGCCGCGCTGGCTACGGTAGCGATCCTTCCACAGGCAACCGAGACCGAAACCGGCCCGGCCGTCACCGGGCTGAGCGCAGTGGCCGTGTAATCCGCATCCTTCATCGGTTCGCGGGTGACGCCATTGCGGCGTCCCCTGTGCGTGCGCTCCGGGCGTGACGGGCCCGCGGCCGATGAAGGACCACTAAAACGACATCCTACCGAGATCAGCAGCCGCGGGCCCTGGTGCGGGCGATCACCGAGGCGATCGACCGGATCGCTCCGGGGCGTGGCGGCGAGATCTATTGGCGCGCCTTCGAGAGCTGGGAAACCTCGCTGCGAGGCTCCCGCAAGCAGTTATCGCTGCCGTTACAGGAAGGGATCAAATGTCACTGTCAGACAACGACAAGATCGACGCCGCCCCGCTCATAACCGGCGGTGATCTGCCCCCGCTACTGCCGAACTGGACAATGTTCGACGGGGCTCGCCGCGAAGCTCTCGGTCACATTCCGAGCTTCTTCAGCGAGGATGATTCGCGTCCTGCGACCGCGCAGATAGCGGCCAACTATGATTGGACACCGCTCGACGGCTGCACGATCGCTGACAATGGCGATCTCCTCTATCCGGGCGATGCCCCTCTCAAGCCGCTGGCCGAGACCCGGCTGCGCGACGAGACGATCCGGGTTTACCCGGACGCCTGGGTTGCCATCATCCAGCCGGATGGCTCTCTTGAGGTCGATCGAGTGGATTGATGGACGCCGCCGGGCGCTCACCTGAACCACCACCGTCGCCACCACGGGCGGGTCACACGTGCTGCTTGATCAGCCAATCGAGGACGCGACGCCCCAGCGGACGCGGCTGATCGGGCGCCGCGGGTGTCGGCGGGCTGAGTAGCAGGGTCAGCCGGCGGCGCTCGTCGTCGCTGGCGTCGAGCCTTGCGCGCAAATCCCGAATCGTCGCCTCACGTTCATCGAGCAAGCGGTTCAAAAGCACCACTTCACGCACTGGCGTGACATGGCTTTGCACCCCTTGCGCCATGGCGTCGTTACTTGCGCCGTTCGTGTGCCTGATCCCGAACACCCGATCCAGCTCCGCAGTGTCGATCCGCCGCGCGCCGGTCTCGTCCGCCGTGTAACACAAGCGTCCGGTCTTCATCGCGCGATGTATCGTGGTCTGGTTGCGGCCCGTCAGCTTGGCCGCGTCGGAAAGACCCACCAGCGCCATGGCATCCCCCTCATCCGCACGTGCGAAGCCAGCAATGGCAGCGCCGGGGGAATGCGATGCCGGTCAAAGGCTAGGACAATGGCGCAATGGCAGCAACTCGGAGCGCGAGATCGCGGTTGTAGCAGTTCCAATCGGCGCTGGTCGGCTTGGTGTCGAGCCGCGCCACGAGTGCAGCGCGCTCGGCGTCGGACATACGGGCTCCGTCCGCAGCCGCGTGCTCTCGCCGGAGAGCAATTGCTGGCGGTCCCGTCTGCTCGGGCGGTGCCTGGGAGGGTTTCTTCTGCATGACTCGCGCCGCGGCAAGCGGCGCTCCGTCTTCCTGTTTCTCTCGGTTCTGGGGTCGCGCCGGATTTTCCGACTTACACCAGACCCGGCGGCCGGGTTCGCGGTCGAGCGGGTCGAGGAGCTGGTATCCGTTGCTGGTGCGGATCACCTGCCAGACCGAGCCCCAATGGCCGAACAGATCCTGCTCGCGGCGGCGGATCTTGGTGAGCCGATGCACCCAGGTCAGCAGGCCGACGTCCTCCAGTGCCTTCAATGCCACGCACACGCTATCGCGGTGACACTTCGCGGCCGCGGCGATTCGCTCGTAGGAGGGAAAACACCTTCCGCCGCCATCGGCGCTGTGGAAGCGCCAGAGCAGCGTGCGGAGCACGCGCAGGGTCGCCCAGGTCAGCGGACCCTGGTGCTGACGCGGTTGCCGATTCGCGCTGTTGTAGGCGCCGGCAGCGGCCCAGAGGCGGGCCTTGGCGTTGCCGTCGAGACGATGTGAGGGCGCCGGTCCGAATATCTTCTCGCGCTTTGGCCGCAGATATCGCGGCAGAACGGCTTGCAATGCGGGCTCCTTTGCCCGCGTCAGGCACAGACCTTCCCTGTCAGCGGAAATACACCGCTTGACGGCCGGATGCGATGTCGGGGAACCTCAGTCCTGCCAGAGATTGAAATTCCCCGGTTTCGACCGGATGCAAGGCCCGCCCCTCGGCGGGCTTCTGCTTTTCTGGGCGGGAGTGCTCCAGAAGTTGACGATCAGCCGATGAGCTTGCCGCCATCGTCGGCAATGCGCAGCGCGATCGCGGCAGTGTGGCGGAAAGCCTGGTGGTCGGTGCCGGCGAGCCGGCAAGCGTTGCCAATTTCCCCGCGAATCAGCTTCGCTGCGTGCACGGCTCGACACCGAACCGGCTGCAAAGCAGCGGCTGGCCGGGGATTACGGGGCGCGGTGAGGAAAGAGGGTCCGTCAGTCGGCGACGCCGCCGGGGATCAACATCGGGTCGGGATCGAGGGCCTGGAGGTAGCCGCGCACCGTCGGCGGCCTGGCCGACGAGCAGATGCGTGAGAGGATGCGCGGAGGAGGAGCCGCGACCGGCAGCGGACGCCACAGGCGAACGGCAAGCCGCTCGACAACCCGGACCTCCTCGGCGTGCTGCGCAAAGGCGAAGCCGGGCGCGTTGCGCACCCCTCGTCCCGGTCCCCTTTATCGCGGGCTGTGGCAGGAGATGTCGGCCGGCGATGTGCCGAACTAGCCTGCGGACAGCACAGAGCGGGGGCTATCTGCAGGCGCTCGACTCTGCCCCGTGGGCATAAAGATTGCCCCGACGGAGGGACCCGCCGGGGCTAAGGTTAGGAGACGCCATGCTCAGCTTCGGGATCGCTTCACCGAAGGCATGGTATCAGCCGCATATTAACCTTCGCTGGCGCGGCTTCTCAACAAAAAAGCCCCGGCTCGCAGTCCGACGAAGCCGGGGCACGAGAGAGTATCAATCGGGATGCTGCGATCCTACCCCTGCGGAGGCTCCCCGTCTGCCCGATTCGTTCGATCTCGACGCTGCGCTTGAGCTCTCTCGATCCCCGCCGTTCGTACGACGTGATCGCCGGCTCGACGATGCGGATCTACGCCAAGGCAACGGCCTGGTTGCGCGGCTCGACGCGGTCGAGAGGACGATCGCGCAGTTTCGCAAGCTCGACGAGCTGGTTGCGCGGCTGGCGCTGCTCAGGCGCCCTCGCGGGCTGGCCGGAAGGCTCGCGCGACAGCTACAAGGGGGCCGCAACGGCGCAACGGGCTCGACGGGCTCGACGGGCTAATTGGTCCTCTCAATGCCCCTGAAACAAGAAGCGGGCAGCGAGGACCCATAAGAGCAGTGAGCTGAGGCTGAAGCCGAGCCACAACCCGAGCCGCAGTTGCGAACCGGAGCCACCCTCTGCCACTTCGGGTCGTCCGTGCCATCCGCACTTCCCGCTGCAACAACACGCTTTTCCGGGTCAAGGTCTGCCTGTGCCGTGAAAATCGCCCTGTTCGCGTTTCCGGCGAGACGTGCTAGGCCGGTACGGCATTCCCCCGCACATAGCCGGGTTCGCAGTGATCCCCCTCGCCGCGTGCCCCGAACAACGTACCGGGTTCGTGGGGGATTCCATGTACTCTCTGGCACAGGCAGCAAAAGCTGCCGGCAATCAAAGCCGACAATCGCGCGCGCCATCAGGGCAGGGCGGATCTCAGCCATAAGATCAGAAGACGGCAGTTACTCGATTGATCCGGCTGAGCTTGCCCGCGTGTTCCCCCTTGCCGGGGACAGTACCGGCACGATGAAACAACTCGTGCCCCCCGACGGCGCCGGCACATACCCGCCGATATCACCGGGCGAGGTCGAGGGGCTACGTGCGTTACTGGCCGAGAGAGAGGTGACGATTCGCGATTTGCGCTCGCGCCTCGACCGCGAGGCCGAGGAGCGCCGGGCATTGATGGCAATCCTCACCGATCAGTCGCGCCGCCCGTGGTGGCGACGGTGGTTCAGGTGATCGCGTCGCGCGTGATCCGGGCATTGATGGGCGGTCCCGAGCGGCCCGCGATCCAGACGAACCACGAAAACCACCATCGGCCGCCGCCTGGGCTACCCGGTATCCAGACCGGCCGCCAGCAGCACGTCCACTCGGCGACGGCGCGGTTAAACAGCTCCGCATGACCCTTGGTGCCGCCCGAGTCCGCTCGTTGCAGTAGCACCACCGCACGCAGCCAGCCGCTATCGAGCAAGGACATGGTGCGGGCAAGGAACGGGTCGCCGAGGCCGGAGCCGGCATAGGGCGGATTGGTCACCGCTATCCCGCCGCGTGTCCGAGGCGGCGCCGGATCGTTCACAAAGTCGAGTTGTAGGAACCCGTCACGCAGGCGCACGATGTCGCTGGCAATCACCTCGCGACCGGCCAAGCGCAGCGCGTCGACTAGATGACCGTCGCCGGCGGCGCACTCCCAAATCACGCCTGGCGGCAAGGTGGGCAGCACCTTCCCGATCAGCGCCGCGGTCAGGCAAGGCGGCGTCGGCCACAGATCGACATCTTCGCGACGGGGAGCCGGCCGGCGTGCGGCAAGATCGGCGTTTGATCCCCAGATCTTCTGCCGGCGGACCTTGGCACGCCACTTGCGCTGGCGCTCGGTCGCCGTCATCGGCACCTTACCGGCCATTAAAACCCCCGCCCGTTTGTCTACAGAAAGTGTAGACAAAAGCCGGGGTTAGGCGAAGGGGCTACCATCGCCGCCCCTGCCGTGGCCGCCGCGAAGGATCGCGCTCCTCCGGTGTGGGCAAGCGCGCGGGAGGCGACGGACCATAGCGGCGCAGCCGTGCGGCGAGTTCCGGCGACATCCCGCCGATTTCGCCACACCGAGAAGCCGGACGGCTCGATCATGGCCGTCTGTCATTCCCGGGCGACGCCCCGGATTTCAGAGTCGGCCACAAGCTGGCGACATAGCGCCCTGGCCACGTCCTCGCGATCTTTGTGGCGGCCGCAAGTCAGATAGCTCTGCAGGTCGGCCGGCCTGCGCGTTAGATTGTTGCAATTGACGTAGCCGGCGAACGCTTGCCCGGCGTAGAGCCAGAGCTCGGCCCAGCAATAGCCGGGCCGCGGGTTCGGCCGCACCCGGCCTTGCGTCGGTAGGTGGATCTTCAATGCTGCCCCTTCCTCCAGATCAATCAGTGAAGAACGATCTCGCGCTAAGTCACTCTCCCCTCCGGACCTCGTCACTTCCGGCGCGGCAGCGTCGGAGAGGTACCGCGCGAGGTCGCGTGACTGCCGCGGTAGTGAGGCTTTCGCAGCCGTTGACCGAGAAGCCCTTCGGGCGAGAGCCCAATACCGAACGGTTGGCAGAGTATTAGTTGCCGTGGAGACCGAAATGGGCGGCCCATCCGCCCACCTGAGGAAGTAGAACTCGGGGGATTCGGTTGAGGTGTGTGACGTGGTTCACACTTGGCAAAAAATTTGCCCAGGATCTCCTGCAACAGCCGGATGCGCGGCGACATCGGGTAGCGGTCCGCCTCGATCACGTCGATCAGCAGGTTGAGGAGCGCCCGGGCTTCGTCGTCGGTGAGGTCGAGGTGCATGGGTCAGTTACCGGCCGCGGTCGGATGCGGAGGTATTTGAGCAGGTGCTCCGGTAGCGGATCGCGGAGCCGCCGCTGCTCGCGCGCCCGCAAGGAGGCCAGCGGCTTCACTTCGGCGGCCAGTAGTGCCGCGCCGCTCTTCGTCCGTGCTGCGCTACTCATCCCAGCCGGGAGAGATCAGATCGACGAGCGCAAGCACTCCGGCGAGTAGCCAAGCCAGAACCGTGCCAAGCGCGTCGAGCAGCAGCCAGATCATGGTCATCGTTCTTTTCTCCGCGAATCGTCCCGCGCCCTCGAAGGCGCGTCAGGGTCAGCCGGTCGCTCACGCCGTGCCCTCCGCTTCAGCGTGCCGGGCGATGGTGTTGGGGACCAGCTGGTGACTGATCGGAAAGCCCCTGGCGCGCATCGCGTCGCGGATTGCCATCAGCGACTTGCCGGCGGCCCGCATGGCGATGATCTCGGCGATGGCGGCCTGCTCGTCGGCGTCGGGGATCAGCTCGCGCGCCCGGCCGTGGCCGTTGGCCTCGCCAAAGCGCCAGCCGAACGGCCGGCCGCCGCCCTGGTGCCGGCCCTGGCGGCGCAGATTGGCCTTGGCGTCTTTGATGCGCTCACTGATCAGACCACGTTCAAATTGGGCCACGGCGGCGAGCGCGGTCATGATCAATTCGCTGATCCCGTTGCCCGAGCAGTCGTTGCCGAGGTCGAGGAGCCACAGGCCGATCCTGCGATTAGCAGTCAGAGGCGGCGTCGCTGTTGTCAGCAGCGCGCCGTCTCGCCTTCGCCAAGCCGGCGAGGACGCCTTCAAGTCTATCTAAAACATGAAGAAATTTCAATTCTCATCAGAGGGGTTCAGCCAGGCCGCCACCCCCTCCGGGCTCGGGTAATAGCGCAACTCGAAATCGTCATCCGGGTCGCCGTCGTCCCGCTGGACAATGGCTCCGATAGTCACGAGTTCGTCGATGTTCTCGACAACCTCGTCGAACTCGTCGTCGTCGAAATCCGGCAGCTCGGCAATCTCCTCCAAGGTCAGCCCGCGGTCGCAGTTGAGGCAGACCGCCTCAAGGATCACGTCTGCCGTGGTCATTGCTTGCCCAGCGGCTGGCGCCGTGTCGACGTGATTGCGATACTGCTTGAGCGTCGAGCGCTCCAGCCCTTCCCGCTCGCCCCGCTTGAGCCATAACCCGGCCGCCTGTCGGTTCCGAAGAGCTGGTGCCGAATAGCGACAGCGCAGATGGCGCACGTCGGCGCTGCGCAATACACCGCCACATTAATTAACCTAAAATAACGTTCTTTATGTTGGAGATAAATAGTTAACATAAAACGCACTTGATGACAGTTAAAGTGCATCCTATTATTTACTTTGCACTTACCCCTGACGGTATGCTCCTTGGTCTTCGAATAGGCTTGCTGGTGAACCGCCGTGATCTGCTGTGCGCGGTTGGGCGGGCGTTGTACGGGCCGCAATTTCAGACTGAGCTGGCGCGTCGGTTAGGCGTGAACAAGCGGACGATGCGACGCTGGGTGGCGGGCGAGAGCGTGCCGGAGACGGAGGTGTTTGACGATTTGCTGGCGTTGGTCGACGAGCAGGTTGTGGTTCTAACCGAGCGGCGGGACGCGCTGGTCGACGAGCAGGTTGTGGTTCTAACCGAGCTGCGGGCGCTGGTGACGCGTCAGGGGCAGGAACGCGGCGCGCCGTGATTGCCCGCGGCATCGACACCTCGTAGCGCCGCGCTTCAGTAATTCTTCGAGCGGGGCGAGCGCCCTGTGGTCGCGAAGAGAGGTGCGCCTACGATGCTCCTAAGGGCTTTTTCGGCGATCTCCTCTGACCGGATCGATCCTCGCCAATGACGGGGAGCCGCCTATTGCGGTCTTCGCCGGACGCGGCCGACCCTTGAGTGGATGTATCAAGTGGCCGCGCGGGCTATTTTCCTATGCAGCGGGCGAAAATCGCCGCGCCGAAACCACGCTGTAGGCAGTCGATCTACTACACCTCGCGCGATCTGCTGCCGGTGAACAAGACGGTCGGGGGGAATCACATGGCGGCGCCCGGACGAGCAAGCACGCAAGAACGGGCGTACTTGATTTCGGAGTTCGGCTGATGATTCGCTGCTGCAATGCGCGGCGGCGCGGCGACAAGCCGGCGCTGAAGGACAAACTGCGTTGCCGATTGCATGGCGGTCGGGCAGGCCGGCCGCCGGGCATTCCGCTGCCGGCGCACGAAAACGCCGCCTTGCCGGGCAGATTACCCGGTTTCCGGGGGGCAAGCCGCCGCCGGGATCGGCGCGACGGAACAAGACCATTGCCCGCGCCCAGCGGGCTCTTAAGGCGCGGATCAAGGTCGGGCGATCAGTCATGCCGTACCTCTCGGCTCCACGGGCAAGCCCGCCTGCCGCATGGCGTCGAGGCAGACCTCGTAGGGATCCACCTGATCGCCGCCCACAGGGAGAACAGCATCTCCATGTCGTCCTCGTATTCCTCGACCTCGGTGGGCGAGAGCGGCGGCTCATAGTCGCCGCCGTAAATTTCGGGATGGAACTCGACGCCAAGGCGGGTCGCCCATTTGAGGGCGATCTCGCTGACGTCGTAGCCGCTCACGCCGCTCCTCCCGCCTGGGACTGCCGCGCCAGGATGTTCGCCACGCTCTGGTGCGAGATCATCAGCCCGTTCATGGCAGGTTGTTTTTGAGCAACTGCGCGGCTTGCTCGCGGCTGGCATGACTGCCACAGGTGAGGAAATCTGGGCGGGCGAGGTTGCCGCAGTTGGCGACATCGGGCCAATGCGGCCCTGCGCTGATGCACACCGTCGCCCAGCAGTAGCCGGCCTGCGCGGGAACCCTGACCGGCGAAGTGGGCAGTTTTCGGCTCGGTTCACTCTTTAGGCGCAACGCGCTATTTTCCCGTTGCCAAAGATCCCAAAGACCGCGATGTTAACCTAAAATCCCCAGCAAATCCAGGGAAAATCGTCACTCCGCAACTCGGGGAGGAGCGCAATGCCAGTGAGAACAAGGGGCTGTCGTTAAATTCTCTGTTCGTGGCGGCCATTCTCGTGGTGACGGGCACGCCCGCAAAGCCTCGGCACCCACGGTTTCCTAGATACCGGCGGCAGCTTCACCCAAATCGACTTCCCCGGCGCAACCGATACACGGGCCTACGGGATCAATGACGCGGGACAGATCGCCGGGGTTTTTATAGGGTCGGGCGGCGTCTTCCACGGCTTCCTGGCGGTCCCGGAGGCGGTCCCGGAGCCGGCTTCCCTCACCCTTCTTGGCAGTGGCCTCCTCATCCTCGGCAGCTTCAGAATGATGCGGCACCGCAAGACCCGCTGGCACCGCGCGACCGAAGGTGCCGCTTCACGGCATATTGCGGGGTGATGGCCCGGCACCGGCTGCGGAGGGGCTGCACCCTTGTGACAGTGGCGGGCCGGATTGATTCGCCGGTAAATACGACAGGCTGTCGTATTTGAGCCCGCCGACCACAAGGGTTTCTGCGGCACTACTGCAAGCGCAGTGGACGCCGCCGTCAATGGCGGCAAGCTGACCGGCTGTCGTCAACCTCTCTGGAGCCGCTAGCCCAGAAAAGCAGAAGCCCGCCGAGGGGCGGGCCTTGCATCCGGTCGAAACCGGGGAAACTGGTCTCTGGCAGGACGAGCTTCCCCGACAATCAGATCGGCAGTCAAGCGGTGATTTTCCGCTGACAGGGAAGGTTTGTGCCTGACGCGGGCGGAAAGGACCGCATTGCAGCTTGTTTTGCCGCGTTACCTGCGTGCGCGGAGGGAGAAGATTTTCGGACCGGCACCGTCCTATCATCTCGACGGCAATGCCAAGGCCCGCGTGTGGGCCGCGGCGGCGGCCTACAACAGTGCGAATCGGCAGCCGCGCCAGCACCAGGGGCCGCTTACCTGGGCGACGCTCAGGGTGCTGCGGGCGCTGCTGTGGCGCTTCCACGGGGCCGATGGCGGCGGGAGGTGCTTTCCCTCCTACGAGCGAATCGCCGCTGCGGCGAAGTGCGCGCGGGTCTTCCGTGGCGATCGCCGTCAGAGAGCTCGAGGGCGCCGGTTTGCTGACCTGGGTGCACCGGCTCACCAAGATCCGCCGCCGTGAGCAGGATCTGTTCGGCCATTGGGGCAGCGCGTGGCAGGTGATCCGCACCTCGAACGGCTACTCGTTTGTTGACCCGCTCGAACGCGAGCCGGGCCGCCGGGTTTGGTGCTCTGGAGCCGCGATCTCGAAGCCCGAATCTCCGTTTTGGTCTGATCTCTTCGTCAAGAAGAGGCAGCGGCATACCAAGCGCGCAGCAGCGATCGCGGCGCCCAAGTTTGACGATAGTAGCGCGTGAGAGGGGCTTACGGGCGATGCGGGGCATCGTCCCCTCCTACCAGGGACCGCTCGGTGCTCGGAAATGTCGCCCCCCGCGACATCTCCGCCCGGCGCTGCTGCACCACCTGGGCAACCTGGTCCGCAAGGGCTATCTCGTCGCCTTCCCTGAGCAAATATTCGAGCGCCACCCAGGCGGGGCCGGCAACCGTGAGTTCACCCTGCTCCCAACGGCGGACGGTGCGGTCGCTGGCGATTAGCAGTGCTCGGGCAATCGCTGGTTGCGACAACCCAAGCGCCTTGCGGCAGCGGTGGAAAAGGACGGCTTCGCGCATCGTTTCAGCGACAGGTTGGGGGGGTGATTTTCCGTGGTTTCAGTTTCGGTCCCTGCCACGGGCCATGATCAGGCGTGGTCAATAACCAATCGTGGCTTCGTAACGCTCGCCGTCGATTACAACCCTG
>Ga0318512_10000253_pt1 | contig 12843 bp, 10 predicted proteins | sample GRESIP171b2f19_FD_203682 | JGI IMG/M metagenome (GOLD analysis project Ga0318512, IMG submission 203682) | Tropical soil microbial communities from Luquillo Experimental Forest, Puerto Rico - GRE.SIPMG.171b2f19 | ecosystem: Environmental > Terrestrial > Soil > Tropical forest > Bulk soil...
CACCGGCGAGGGCCGGTGCCCATGGTCAGCATAGAACCCGGCCTTCGCCCGGAAAACCGATAACCCTGTTACGGTGGCAATCGCGCTCAGATGGTGAAGCTTGCGTCCCGGGGCTGTGTTGTGACAACCAGAAGATCAATAAACCCGCGATAACGGAGTGAAGCCGCGATGCCGCGCTATGATTTCGACATGATCACGATCGGGGCCGGCTCCGGTGGTGTGGCGAGCTCGCGCCGCTCCGGCAGCTATGGCGCGCGCGTCGCAATTTGCGAGGAGCTGCGCGTCGGCGGCACCTGCGTGCTGCGCGGCTGCGTGCCCAAGAAGCTGCTTGTCTATGGTGCCCAGTTTGCCGACGCCTTCGCCGACGCCGCCGGTTTTGGCTGGACGGTGCCGTTGCCGAGCTTCGACTGGTCGGCGCTGATCGCAGCCAAGGACAAGGAGATCGGCAGGCTTAGCGAGATATACATCGGCATGTTGAAAAACAGCGGTGTCGAGATCATCGACGGCCACGCCGCGGTGGTCGATCCGCATACCGTCGAAGTCGCCGGCCGCAATTACACCGCAGAAAACATCCTGATCGCCACCGGATCGTGGCCCGAGACGCCCGACATTCCTGGCATCGAGCACGTGATCTCGTCGAACGAGGCGCTCGACCTTGAGCGGCTGCCGCGCCGCATCGTGATCGTCGGCGGCGGTTACATCGCGGTCGAGTTCGCCGGCATCTTCAACGGGTTCGGAAGCGAGGTCGTCGAGATCATCCGGCGCGAGCAGGTGTTGCGCGGCTTCGACGAGGATCTTCGCGTCCATCTCGGCGAGGAGATGCGCGGGCGCGGGATCGACCTCCGCAGCAGCACCCAGGTTGGTCGCATCGACAAGACCCCTGGCGGCTATCGGGTCACCACAACCGCGGGCGGCCGGATCGAGACCGATTGCGTCATGTACGCGACCGGCCGCAAGCCCAACACCAAACGGCTGGGCCTCGCCGAGATCGGGGTCGAGATGACGGAGAATGGCGCCGTCGTCGTCGACGAATGGCAGCGCTCGACGGTCAAGAATATCTATGCCGTCGGCGATGTGACCGACCGGATCAATCTGACTCCGGTGGCGATCGCCGAGGGGCGCGCCATCGCCGAAACGCTCTTCAACGACAATCCGATCCGGATGGACCACTCCGACGTGCCCTCGGCGGTGTTTTCGAACCCGCCGATCGGCACAGTCGGGCTCAGCGAAGATGCGGCGCGTCGCCGATATAGCGAGATCGACATCTATCAGACGCGCTTCCGGCCGATGAAGAACACGCTGTCCGGCCGCGCCGAACGGACATTTATGAAGCTCGTGATCGATGCCGCGACCGAACGCGTCGTCGGCTGCCACATGCTCGGACCCGATGCGCCCGAGATCATTCAAGGCCTTGCCGTCGCGGTCAAATGCGGCGCCACCAAGCGCCAGTTCGACCAGACCATCGGCATCCATCCGAGCGCCGCCGAGGAATTCGTCACGATGCGCGAAAAGCTCGTCCGCCAGAAGATGGCGGCCGATTAGATTGCGGCGTTCCTTCAGGAGGAGGGTCGGCGCTCGGATCAGAAGCGGCGTATGAGGCCGACGAGACGGCCCTGCACTTGGACCCGGTCGGGTCCGAAGATGCGGGTTTCATAGGCCTGATTGGCTGGCTCCAGCGCAATCGACGCGCCGCGGCGGCGCAGCCGCTTCAGCGTGACTTCCTCGCTGTCGATCAGCGCGACGACAATGCTGCCGTTTTCCGCAGTGTCGCCGCGTTGAATGATCACCGTGTCGCCGTCGAGAATCCCCACGTCGATCATGCTGTCGCCGGCTACTTCGAGAGCGTAATGTTCGCTGCCGCGCCCGAGCAGGCTGGCCGGCACGTCGACCGTCGTGCTCTGGTCGCGCAGTGCCTCGATCGGTGTGCCGGCGGCGATCCGGCCGTAAAGGGGCAGCTCAACCGCTTCGGCATCGTTGGCGACTGGGGTCCCAATCAGCGAGCCGGAGAAATCTCCGCGAATCACCGTCGGAGAAAATTGGCCGCGATCGGCGGGGGCGGCGCTCTCTTCAGGCAATTTGACGACCTCCAGGGCGCGGGCACGATGCGGCAGCCGCCTGATGAACCCGCGCTCCTCGAGCCCACTGACCAGACGATGAATCCCGGACTTGGATTTCAGGTTCAAGGCGTCCTTCATCTCGTCGAATGACGGCGAGACGCCGGTCGCCGCCAGCCGCTGATTGATGAACAACAACAGCTCGCGCTGCTTCCTGGTCAGCATGGGGCCCCCTTTCGCGCGGCAGAACGAATCCTAAACATGAGATCGTTCTACTTTAGTTCGCTGCACCCGTCAAGAGCCAGCCAGCTCAAATAGGCAGGGCGCCCCCTGGAAACGGTACGATCGGCACTATCGCACCGGCGGCGACCGCGGAGGCGTGCGGCGGCCGCACGACCAGGCAATCCGCCGCCGCCAACAGGCGCATCATCGAGCTGTCCTGAACCTCGAACGGGAACACTTCGAGCACGCCGTCGGCGGCACGAGTGAGCCGCGAGCGCAGGTAATCCTGGCGCCGATCGTTTCTGGGCAGCGCCGCGCCAAGCCGTGCGGTCGGCGGCGCCTCCTCAGATGGGGTCAGACCAGCCAGCCGGTCGAGCGCCGGGCGCAAAAAAAGCAGCGCACACACCAGCGTCGAAACCGGATTGCCCGGAAGTCCGACCATCGTCGCTCCGCGGTAGCGGCCGACCATCAGTGGTTTTCCAGGCCGCATCGCGATCTGCCAGAAATCGAGCTCCAGCCCGTCCGCGGCCAGCGCGTCGCGCACGAGATCATGCTCGCCGACCGAAGCTCCACCGGTCGTCACCAACAGGTCGACCCCCTGGGTGGCCGCAGCGATCCGACGGAGCGCCTCCGGATCGTCGGGGGCGTTACCAACCGACACCGGTATGCCGCCGCAAGCGGTAACAAAGGCCGCCAGCGCCAGGCTGTTCGAACTAACGATCTGGTGCGGTCCGATCGGATCTCCGGGCATGACGATCTCGTCGCCGGTCGAGAGAATGCCGATACGCGGCTGGCGATGCACGAGCAGCCATGGCCGGTTCATCGCCGCGAGGAGCCCGATGTCGCGCGCGGTGAGCCGCCGCCCGGTCCGCAGCAGCACCTCGCCTTCGCTGAAGTCGAGGCCTTCGCGGCGGACATAACGGCCGCGCGGCGCGCCTTCGAGCACGCGGACGCGGTCGCCGTCGCGCTCTGTGTCCTCCTGGATGACAATCGTATCGGTACCCGCCGGCAATGGTGCACCGGTGAAGATGCGGGCGGTTTCGCCCGGCTCGACACGCCCGCCGAAACCGGCTCCGGCCGGCACTTCGGCGACGATGCGCAGCTCCATCGGCACGGTCTTGACGTCATCGGCGCGGACCGCATACCCGTCCATCGCCGACACCGCAAAGGGCGGCTGGGTGCGGCGCGCCGCGACATCCTCGGCGAGAACCCGGCTGAGCCCAGCTGCCAGCGAGATCTGCTCGGGCGGCAACGCCGCGAGCGGTTCCAGCAGGCGGGCCTGTGCTTCTTCGACGGAAATCACGGCTCTCTCTCCCAATCCCCGGACCGGCCGCCCGATTTGCGCAGCAGGCGCAAATCGGTAACCATCATCTCGCGGTCGACGGCCTTGCACATGTCGTAAACGGTCAGAGCGGCGACAGTCGCTGCGGTCAGCGCCTCCATCTCGACCCCGGTGCGCCCGCGCAGCCGGCAGGTCGCGGTGATCTCGACCGCCGAGCGCTCGGGCACGCATTCGAGCTCGACACCCACCGAAGTGAGGGCGAGCGGGTGGCACAGCGGGATCAGCTCGGCGGTCCGCTTGGCGGCCATGATCCCGGCGAGGCGTGCGACGGCGAGCACATCGCCCTTGGCGACATCGCCGGAGCGGATACGTTCGAGCGTCTCCTGGCGCATCACGACGCGGGCGCCGGCGATGGCCACCCGGTCGGTCTCCGCCTTGTCCGAGACGTCGACCATCCGCGCCCGCCCCTCCGAGTCGAGGTGCGTAAAGCGAGGGACTTCCGGGAAGCGAAGCAGCCGGCGGGTCGCTGCGGTGACGTCCGGCTCGCGCATCAAGGTTTCGCCGACCAGAAAGCAGCGGGCGCCGGCGGCGGCGAGCCGGTCGAGGTCCTCGGCGCGGCGGATTCCGCTTTCGGCGACGACGATGCGGTCCGCCGGCACCTCGGGGGCGAGCCGCTCGGTCGTCGCGAGGTCGGTCACGAGTGTTTTCAGATTGCGGTTGTTGATGCCGATCATGCGCACCCCGAGCCGCAATGCGCGATCGAGCTCGGCGCCGTCATGCACCTCGGCCAGCAGGTCGAGACGGTGCTCGGCCGCGGTTGCCGCGAGCTCGGACGCCGTCGCATCGGACAGCGCCGCCATGATCAGCAACACGCAATCGGCGCCCATGTGGCGGCTTTCGAGGATCTGGTACGGGTCGAGGATGAAATCCTTGCGTAGCACCGGCAGCTCAGCATGTCGGCGCGCCGTGCGCAAATCGTCGTCGCTGCCTTGGAAATAGGGAGTGTCGGTCAGCACCGACAGGCAGCTCGCTCCGCCCGCTTTATAGGCGCGCGCCAGCGTCGCTGGGTCGAAGTCGCTGCGAATCAGTCCGGCACTCGGCGAGGCTTTCTTGATCTCGGCAATCAGACCATAGCGCCCCTCGGCGAGACATTGCTCGAGGGCTGCCGCAAACGGCCGCGGCGGCGGCGCGTGCGCGAGTCCGCCGAGCAGCGCGGCCTCCGACACCACCGCCTTCCAGCGGGCGACATGAGCGCGCTTCTCCGAGCAAATCTCGGCGAGAACGTCTTTCATCCGGAGATCGCCTCCGTCCGGACGCGCGCGTTCGTGCAGGCGATCAGATCTTCCAGCACCCTGCGCGCCGCACCCGAGTCGAGCGCCTTCGCCGCGAGTTCGATGCCCGCTTCGACGGTCGCGACCCGGCCCGCGATCAGCAGCGCAGCGCCGCTGTTCAGCAGCACGATGTCGCGCAAGGCGCCGCCGCCGCCGCCGAGCAGATGGCGCATCGCCCCGGCATTGTCTTGCGGTTCGCCGCCCCGGATGTCCTCCAATCGCGCCCGCGGCAGCCCGAAATCCTCGGGAACGACTTCGAAAGTCTCGACCCTTCCGTCATCGAGCGCTGCGACGGTCGTCGGACCCGTCGTAGTCAACTCGTCGAGACCGGTTCCGTGCACGACCCAGGCACGTTCCGCGCCGAGCCTTCCGAGCACCTCGGCCATTGGCTGCACCCATTCCGGCGCGAATACGCCGACGAGCTGGCGTCGCGCCATTGCCGGGCTCGACAGCGGCCCGAGCAGGTTGAAGATCGTCCTGGTGCCGAGTTCGACGCGAGTCGGCGCCACGTGCCGAGTAGCGCTGTGATGGCGCGGCGCCATCAGAAAGCCGATGCCGATCTCCCACAGGCATTGGCGAACCACCGCGAGGTCGGCGTCGATGTTGACACCGAGGGCGGTCAGTACATCGGCCGAACCCGATTTCGACGAGAGCGCTCGGTTGCCGTGCTTGGCGACCGGCACGCCGCAACCAGCGACGATGAGCGCGCTCGCGGTCGAGATGTTGAAGCTGCCCGAAGAATCCCCACCGGTGCCGCAGGTGTCGATCGTGCCGGGCGGAGCATCGACGGCGAGCGCCTTTGCCCGCATGATCCGTGCCGCGCCGGTGATCTCGTCGACGGTCTCGCCCCGCACCCTCAGCGCCATCAAAAAGGCACCCATCTGCGAAGGCGTGGCATTGCCGCTCATTATGACATCGAACGCCGCCTCGGCCTCGCTCTCGCTCAAGGCGTGGCCATGCGCGACCCGTGCGAGCAGCGCTTTGAAATCGCCGCGACTATCAATGTGCGACGGCATGCTCAGGTCCCATCTCGTTACCTAACTTCTCTTATATCAGTCCGTAGTCTCCGCCGGGAACCATTGTCCGAAGCTTGGACCGCGAGCCTCTGGCCCGCTTGCGGGCGGGACGCCCGCCGTCCACGACGACCGTATTAACCATTGCCTTGACCCCCGGCCCGGCCAGCGCGAGTATCGTATTTACTCGAACGGAGCGAAGATTACTCCGGGACGGCGAGCGTTCCGCGCGGTCAGCCGTCGCGAGACGATAACCAAAGGGGAGGAGCGGCATGGCGATTTTTTTGAGCAAGCGCGAGCTCGCAGCGACCGAGCCGGCGGAGACGCTGGCATTTCGATCTCCGGTGCCGACCCGTGTGGTATCGAATGGCGAATTCAATCCGCTGCCGCAGACGGCGCGCCAACGGCAGTTCGAGGAACGGCTCAAGGATCTGGCTGATACCAGCGCCCGGAAGCTCGGGATGAATCGCCGCAATTTCCTGCGCACCAGTTGCGGCATGGCCGCCGCCTTTGTCGCGCTCAACGACGTGTTCGGGCGGATCTTCGATGTGTCGCCGGCCGAGGCGGCCGAGCCTGACGCCGCCGCCCAGCGGGCGAATGCGTTGGCGGGGCAGTTCATCCTCGACGACCAGGTCCATTTCGTGCGTGACGACTACAAGGTCGAGGACATTCTCGGCCTCGCCAAATATGCCGGAGCGCATTGGAACCCCGCGCTGCTGAAAGACGCGTTCGGGTTGTCGCTCGACCGCTACAAGTTCGACAACTTCCTGCAGGAGATCTATCTCGACAGCGACACCAAAGTCGCATTGTTGAGCGGCGCTCCGTTCGACAACCCCGCGGCCTGGTTCCTCTCCAACGATCAAATGAAAGTGGCGCACCAGACCGTCAACAGCATCGCGGGCTCCAAGCGCCTGTTGTTCCATTCGCTGTTCACGCCGCGGCAGCCCGGCTGGCTGGAAGAGGTCGACCGCTGCATTGCCGAAGTGAAGCCCAATAGCTGGAAAGGCTATACGATCGGCGACCCGCTGCAGCCGCAGACCACTAAATATCCGTGGCGGCTCGACGACGAACAGGTCGCCTACCCGTTCTACGAAAAAGCGGTGAAGGCCGGGATCACGACGGTGTGCATCCACAAGGGCTTGTTGCCCAAGGATTACGAGACCGCGATCTCGGGCGGCGCCTGGAAATATGCCAATGTCGACGATCTGCCAAAGGCGGCGAAGGACTGGCCGCAGATCAATTTCGTGATGTACCATTCCGCCCTTAGGGCATTCCTCGAGCCGCCCGACATCGAGCTCGCCGAGTTCGAAAAGAATGGCTATATCCGCTGGGTCTCAGACCTCGCTGCGATTCCGGAAAAAGCCGGCGTCCGCAATGTCTATGCTGACATCGGCACCTCCTTTGCCATTTCAGCGGTGTCGAACCCGCGCTTCTGCGCGGCGTTCATGGGCACCTTGATCAAGGGATTGGGGCACGATCACGTGTTCTGGGGGACCGATTCGGTGTGGTACGGCTCGCCCCAATGGCAGATCGAGGCGTTCCGCCGGCTCGAAATCCCGGAAGACATGCAGAAGAAATTCGGATTCGCACCACTCGGTCCGGCCGACGGCGCCGTCAAAAGCGCGATCTTCGGCTACAATGCCGCGCAGTTCTATAAGCTCGATCTCCGCGCCGAACTTGCGCCGCTGAAGGACGATGGGATCGCCAAACTGAAAGCTGCTTATCTGGACGGCGGCGCATTGCGCAGCAATGCCGCCTACGGCTACGTCGCTCGGCCAACCTGACAGCAAGCTAAGGCGGATCGAAGGCTTTCACCGGCGGCAAGGGGCCATCGAAGCGCTCGATCTGGACGACGGCGAGCTGGCCGCTGCAGCCCTGCGCGAGCGTTGATGTGCCGGCGTCGCGCGTCAGCACATTGGGGTTGCCGTGCACGCACATCGGATTGTCGGCGGCAGCGTCCGCGGGGTCGTACCAGGCACCGGTGGAAAGCTGCAAGACCCCGGGGCGCAATGCGTCGCTCAAAACCGCAGCCGCAAGGCATGCTCCACGATCATTGTAGATGCGCACAATGTCGCCGTCTCTGATGCCGCGCACTACGGCATCCCGCGGATGGATGCGAACCGGTTCGCGATCCCTGATTTTCGATGACTGACTGGTGGCGCCAAAATCCAATTGGCTGTGCAGCCGCGTTGCCGGCTGGTTGGCGATCAGCTGCAAGGGAAAACGTGGACTATGGGTTTCACTGGGCGGTAGCCAGACTGGATGTCCGGGGCAGTCCTTGTAGCCAAAGCCCGCAATGGTCGCGGAGGCGATTTCAACTTTGCCGCTTGGCGTCGGCAGCGGCGTGGTTTCGGGGTCGCGGCGAAAAGCACGCACGATACCGCCGTCCCATGGCAGAGTCGGCAATACCAGCTCGCCCCGTTCCCAGAACTGGTCGAAATCGAGCGCATCGGCTTCGCGCGCCAATAGAGCCCGGCGTGTCGCTTCGTAGAGGTGCCGCAGCCACTCGCGCGTCGAACGGCCTTCGGTGAAAGCTTCGGTGATCCCGAGACGCTCTGCCAGCGCCGAAAAGATGTCGTAATCGTCCCGCGCTTCGCAAAAGGGCGCTGCTGGCCCGCGATGCATTGCGACGAGCAGCGGATCGCCGGCGGCGCCGCCGATATCCTCGCGCTCCAAGGTGATCGTCGCCGGCAGCGCGACATCGGCGTGCCGCGCGCTCGCCGTCCACACCGAATCGTGAACCACGACGGTCTCCGGCCGCGCAAACGCCTCGCGGAGCCGGTTCAGATCCTGGTGGTGGTGGAACGGGTTGCCACCGGCCCAATAAACCAGCTTGATGTCGGGATAAGCGAGGTGCCGGCCGTTGAAGTCGAACGGTTCGCCCGGGTTGAGCAGCATGTCGGCAATGCGCGCCACCGGGATGAAATCGGCAATACTGTTTTGGCCGATCGGCAGTGTCGGCAGCGGCACCGCCAACGGCGGCTTGCCGGTATTGGAGGTCGATCCCAGCGCGTAGGCAAAGCCACCGCCTGGTAAGCCGATCTGCCCCAGCAATGCCGCCAACACAACACCCATCCACAGCGGCTGTTCGCCACGCTCAGCGCGCTGCAATGATTGCGAGCAGGTGACGAGAGTGCGCCGCCCGGCGGCGCGCTGCGCCAGCGTCGTGATGACGTCGGCCGGCAGGCCGCAAATTGCGGCGGCCCAGGCGGCATTCTTCGGCTGACCATCGAAGTGGCCGAGCAGATAAGATTCGAAGATCTCGTAGCCGGCACAGAACCGCTCGACAAACCCGCGGTCGTGCAGCCCCTCGGAGACCAGAGTGTGCGCAATGCCCAGCATCAGTGCAGTGTCCGTACCAGGACGGATCGGGTGCCATGTGGCCTCGATCTCCGGCGGCAGATCGTCGCGCAACGGACTGATCAGTCGGAACTCCACACCCCGCCGACGGGCGGCACCCAGCCGGGCGCGGGCGATGTGCTCGCCGGTGCCGCCGCCACCGACATCATTGTTCTTGAGCGCCATGCCACCGAAAGCGAGCACGAGAGCGCTGTGCGCCAAGAGCTCGTCCCAGCTGACGTTGTTGCCGGCGACTGCCTCCTGTGGGCCAATGACATGCGGCAGGATCACCGTCGCAGCCCCCGAACTGTAACTGCCCGCCGAACGGACATACCCGCCGGCCATGTTCAGAAAGCGATGCAACTGCCGCGGCGCGTCGTGGAACCGTCCGGCGCTCGCCCAGCCATAGGAGCCGCCAAACACCGCGCGTGGTCCATAGGCGCGATAAACGCGCTGCAATTCCGCCGCGACGAGATCGAGCGCGCGCGGCCAGTCGACGGGCACGAATTCGTCGCGCCCACGCTTCCGATCCGGGCCCGGACCGCGCTCGAGCCAGCCGCGCCGGATCATCGGCCCGACGATCCGTGCCCGATGCGAAACCGAGGCGGGGATATTGCCGAGCAGCGGCGAGGGGTCGGGGTCGCGCGGATGTGGCACGATCTCGATGGTTCCGTCGCGAAGCCGCACGGAGAACGCGCCCCAATGCGAGCTGTGCGGGACCACGCGGGTCTGCACACAACCGGGCATGTCCGGGTTCTGCGAAGAGCTCATCGCGTTCTCCTTGCACCGATCGGTCGCAAATGTCACCCCTGTGGGCTCGGTTCAACGCCCAGTCGGTAAGCGGGTTGCCGGTGAAAAGATGGTTTAGCGGCGCGCTCGTGGCGGCGACGCTGGTTTCGGCGGGGTCTCTCGGCGAACCAACGCCGTTCGCGAAGCCCTTACCATCTGCCGCGGATGGGCCCGGCGGTTGCGGGGCGGTGCGACTGGGCGAGACGACCGTCGCGACACTGCGTAACGCACCGATCGTTACCTTGTTCGCCAACGGAGCGGCTGTCACTCTTCTTCTCGATACCGGCGCCGAAACGACGGTCTTGACGCCCGCCGCCGCGCAGCGCATCGGCGCGGAGCGCCCTCGCATCGAATTTCAGCGGCAGATGCGGGGGATTGGCGGCAGCCTGCAGACCGGCGAGGTGGAGTTGCGCAACCTCACCCTCGGTGGAGTTGCCGTACCATGGCGGCGGGTGCGGGTCGCGCCAATCAATACGGGGAATGTATTTTCGGGACCGCTCGACGGCGTGCTCGGCGCCGACACCCTGAGCAGCTTCGATGTCGATCTGGATTTGCCGGGTCACGCATGGTCCTTTATGCAAAGCAAACCTGCCCGGACGCGGTGCCGGCCTGGACCGAGCCCCATGCCAGGATCGACACAGGCCGTTCGTTCGGCGGCCATTTGTTTTTCCCGGTGCAGCTCGACGGGCACCGCATCGACGCTTTCATCGATACCGGCTCACAGCTGACGGTGCTTTCGACGAAGGCCGCGTCGGCGTTGGGAGTGACGGGAGCAGCGTTAGCACGGGATCAGGCCATAACGCTGCACGGTGCCGCGGCCGAGCAGATGAGCGCGCACGTTCATCGGTTTTCACAGTTGCAAATCGGGCCGGAAATCATCCGTACTCCCGAACTTATCGTCACCAACATCCGTCTGAACGATGCGGACATCGTGCTGGGGATTGATTTCCTGAGATCGCAGCGGATGTGGATGTCCTACGGATCGCAGCAGATCTTCCTGATGCGCCGCTGAGCGCCTCGTAGAGGGGAAACCATCATGTCGCTGAGCCGAGAGTTCGCAGCCTTCGTCGCCAAACTCAAATACGAAGACCTCCCGCCGGCGGTCGTCGATCGGGCCAAGGGCGTCACATTGCAGGCGCTGAGCTCCGCGCTGATTGCGCGCGACATGCCAGCCAGCCGGCAGGCATTGGCATTGATGCATGAGGAAGAGGCGGGCGGAGGCGGGGCTGCGACCGTGCTGTGCACCGGCACCCGGCTGACAAAGGCCGGGGCCGTCTTTGTCAATGCCGAGATGATCTTTGCCGGCGGCAAATGGGACACCTTCCGCATGCTGACCCATCCCGGCATCGCGATCCTGCCGGCTGCGCTGGCCGCGGCCGAAATCGCCGGCGCTTCCGGCCGCGAATTTCTGACCGCGGTCGCCGCCGCCTATGAGGTCATGGAGCGGATGGCCGCCGAGTTCGTCCCGACCGTGATGTCGCGCGGCTTTCATGCGGGGCCGGTGTTCGGCATTTTTGGCGCGGCGGTCGCTGCGGCCAAGCTTCAGCGCCTCGACGCAGATCAGATCCACAGCGCGATCGCGCAATGCGTGAACCTGGCGTCCGGCAACCTCGAAGGCGCGCGCAGTGGCGGCCGCTCATTGCGCGAGGGCGGCGCGGTGCGCAATGCGCTGCTAGCCGTTGCCTTGGCGAAGCACGGGACACAAGGCGGTGAGACGACATTGGAGGGCAAGGCCGGGTTCTACCACGCCTATGCCGGCAATAACCGCGGCGAATTGCGTTACAGCTTCACCGGATTGAACCGCACCGACATCGCCAAGATCACCGAAGGGCTCGGCCGCGACTGGATCTTTCTCGAGACGCTCTACCGCATTTATTCGACCGCCGGCTACAACATTGCCCATGTCGATGTGACCGCCAAGCTGTGCGAGGAGCACAACCTCCACTACCACGACATCGACCGCATCGAGGCGCTCGTCAACTGGCTCGAGACCGAGTACCCAAGCCCGGCCTTCCCGAGCCGCGGCATCGACAACCCGCCGCAAATCGGAAGCACGCAATATTTCACCGCCTGGGCGCGGCCGAACGCAGCTATCCGCTGCTGCGCGGCGATAGGCCGGGCCCCGGCGAAACCGACCCGCCCGAGGTGCTCGATCTGATGCATCGGGTGACCTTGATCCCGACGGTGCGGCGTACCCTCTTCGGCCCGCGCATCACGATCTTCACAAAAGACGGCCGCAGCTTAACCAGAGAAGGCACCGGCCGCGAATTCATCTGGGATGTCGACGAACAAGCCCGCCGCATCCGAGGGGTCGCCCCCGGCCTCGCGATCACTGAAACGCAATTCGCGGAATTGATCGACTGCTGCCGCCATCTCGACCGCCTCGACCAGGCGGCCGAGAAGCTGATCTCGCTGACGATCCCGTCGTGAGCCGAGCTATCAGGCCTTGACGGTCGAGGCCCGGTAAATCTCGTCGATCGATTCCGCCACTGCCGCGTTGAACTCGGTGTCGCTCATCGAAACCCGCAGATCCTGGGCCAGCGCTCTCGAAAAGCTCGCGATCATACCGTGATTGGCGGCGAGGCGTTTGCAGGCGTCGGCGCGCGTATAGCCGCCGGACAGGGCGACGACCCGCGCGACGCGCCTGTCGTTCACGAGCGGCGCATAAAGGTCCGGAACATCCGGCAGCGTCAGCTTGAACATGACCTCGCGGCCAGCCGGCACCGTGTCGAGGTGCTTACTCAACTCCGCAAGAAGGATCGCTTCCGCCCCGCGCGTGTCCGGGCTCTTGATCAAGACTTCCGGCTCGATGA
>Ga0318512_10000254_pt1 | contig 12832 bp, 10 predicted proteins | sample GRESIP171b2f19_FD_203682 | JGI IMG/M metagenome (GOLD analysis project Ga0318512, IMG submission 203682) | Tropical soil microbial communities from Luquillo Experimental Forest, Puerto Rico - GRE.SIPMG.171b2f19 | ecosystem: Environmental > Terrestrial > Soil > Tropical forest > Bulk soil...
CAGCCTGCCGTCGGCCCAGCGGGCCGCCGCGGCACGCCCCTCCATCGGCACCGGCGCGAGGCGCTGGTTGTAGATGGTCCGCTCGACCACCACTTCGCAGTTGTCGAACGCCGCCGGGTCGGCGGGTGTGCTCGCGGTCAGGGCTACGTTCGACCCGGCATCGGGGAACAACAGCGATTCGTTGCCCAGCGCCGCGTCGGCGCCCACGACCGCGGGCAGCGGCTCGTAGTCCACGCTGACCAGTTCGGCCGCGTCCTCGCCGCGGTAGGCGTCGTCGGTGAGGACCATGGCCACCGGCTCGCCCGCGTAGCGCACCCGGTCCACCGCGAGCAGCGGCTCCTGCCACACCCCGCCGAGCGGCAGGGGGACGTTCTCCGGGCCCGGCTCCTCCGGCGGTGGTGGCGGCGGTGGCAGGTCGTTGATGTCGGCGACCGTCAGCACGGCGACCACGCCCGGTGCTGCCAGCGCCGCCGAGGCGTCGATGCCGGTGATCCGGGCGTGCCCGAGCGGGCTGCGCACGAACGTGACCCGTGCCGCTCCCGTCAGCTCGGGCACCCTGACGTCGTCCACATAGGTACCGCCGACGGTCAGCAACTTCGGATCTTCGGTCCGCACCACCCGGGTACCCATGATGCTCACTGTGACCTCCGGAGCGTGTGATGGCTGCGCTCAGCGCCTCCCTAAGGTTGGCCTGGTTCCGCGCTCAGTTCAAGCAGTTCACGGGCACCGGCGGCGCGTGCTGGCGGAGCGGCCGTCAGGGCTCGTCCGGCAGTGCCAGCTGGAGGCAGGTGATGCCGCGCAGGTCGAGCCAGGCGCGGCCGGGGCCGCGGACCAGCCGGAGCATCACCGCGCCGCAGCCGGGGCAGCGGGCGACCACCCCGGGAGCATCGGTGTAGACGTGGGTCTGCGCGATCGCGCTGACCATGCCGCAGGAGGCGCATTGGCCGGTCGCGGCGGTGATATCCACGGTGAACAGTTCGCCGAGTTCCCCGCCGAGCACGTTTCCGTCGAGGTGGGTACTCATGACTGGCCTCCCGAGGGCCCGAAGCGTTCGGTCTTGATGGTGCGGGGGTCGTGGCCGGCGTTGACCAGGAGGTTCGCCACGGTCTCCACGAACCCCGTGGGCCCGCATACGAACACTGCCGGGTTGCGGTCCGGCGACCACTCCGGCGCGGTGAGCGCCCCGGCGCCGATCCGCCCGGGGGGCACCGGCCAGCCCGGGGGAGTGGTGCGGGTATATACGTACGCGACGTGGAGCCCGTCATCCCCGCGCTGCCGTTCTGCCAATTCCGCTGCGTAGAAGGCGTCATCGGGACCGCGGACCGAGTACACCAGCCGGAACGGTGAGCCGGTCCCCGTGGCCGCGCGGGCGCGGATCATCGCCATCAGCGGCACCACGCCGCTGCCGCCCGCGACCAGCAGCACCGGCACCGGTGCGGGGTCCCAGGCGAACCACCCGCCGATCGGCCCGCGCAGTTCCAGCGGGTCACCGGCGGCAACCACCTGCGCGAGGTACGGGGACACCTCGCCGTCGGCCAGCAGTTGCACGGTGAGTTCGAGCTGGTCGCCGTCTGGTGCCGAGGCGATCGAGTACGACCGCTGGGCCGAGTAGCCGTCCGCCGCGGTCAGCCGCACATCCACGTGCTGGCCGGCGCGATGACCGGGCCAGCCGGGGACGTTCAGGGCGATGGTGCGGGCGGTGGCCGTCTCGCCGCGCACCGAGGTGACGGTGCTGACCCGCCAGGTCAGTCGCCCCAGTACCGCTGCTCCTGCCATGGGTCTCCGTAGTTGTGATAGCCGAGGCTCTCCCAGAACCCGGGCTGGTCCTCGGTCAGCAGGTCAATGCCCGTCACCCACTTGGCCGACTTCCACAGGTACAGGTGCGGCACCAGGAGCCGTGCGGGCCCACCGTGCTCGGCCACGAGCGCCTTGCCGTCGTACTCGAACGCGATCCAGGCCTGGCCGCCGAGCAGATCTTGCACCGGCAGGTTGGTGGTGTAGCCGCCGTAGGAACGCGCGAGCGCGAATCCGGCGGTCGTTTGCATCTGGGCCAGCAGCGTGTCCACCGGGACGCCCCGCCACGGCGTGCGGAGCTTGGACCATTTCGTCACGCAGTGCAGATCGACGGTGATCTGCTCGCTCGGCAGCGCACGGAACGCGGCCCAGTCCCAGGTGCGTTCCTGCCCGGTCTCGGTGGTGACGCGGAATTCCCACCGGGCCAGGTCTACCCGGGGCGTCGGCCCCGCCGAGAGCACTGGGAAGTCGGTGACCAGGTACTGGCCCGGCGGAAGGTTCTCGTCGGACCGCCGGCGGCCGGTGAACCCACGTGACACGATGCCCATGCGGCAAGCCTGCCACCGGTCCGCGACCGTGACCAGGGGGCAGCGCACCCGCAGGGCTGCCCGCGGGCCGCAGCACCGCTGGCCACCGTTCGGTCCAGCAGGGACCGCCCGGACAGCGGACAGATGTCCGTTTAGCGGTCGCTGGGTGATGGACTAGCCTCGCGGCGCGAGTCAGCTCAGGTCAAGAGCTGCTGGTAAAGCTCGATGCACGCGTCCGTGCCGCGGAACAGGTTCGGCAGGTAGAGGCGCTCGTTCGGCGCGTGGGTCGCATCATCGGGCAGGCCGAATCCCAGCAGCGCGACGTCGATCGGGCGGGCCGCTGCGAGCGTGCTGACGAACGGGATGGAACCGCCGGATGGCAGCATCGCTGGCTCCCGGCCGAACACGTTGCGGCAGGCCGACCGGACCGCGCGCACCACCGGGGCACGCGGATCCAGGGTGTAAGGAGGGCAACCGCCCCGGATGCGGAGCCTGCCGCGGATCCCGGGCGGAATGCGCGCCTGAAGATGCCGCCGCAGTAGTTCGGCGGTCTTCCCCGGCTCTTGGCCAGCCGCCAGCCGGACGTTGATGTCGGCGGTGGCCCGCGCGGGAACCACCGTGCGGCCCTCGCCCGACGTGCACAGGTCCGTGACGACCACCGCGGGCCTGCGGGTGACACGCTCGAAGGCCGAGAAGCCGGGCTCGCCGTGGCCGAGCGCCGCACCCGCCGGGGCGAGCATCGCCGAATCCTTCGGGCCCGCCCCGGCCAGGTGCTGCCGTTCCCTCTCGGTCAGGGGGCGCACCTGGTCGTAGAAGCCGGAGACGCAGACCCGCCCGGTCTTGTCGTGCAGGCTCGCGATCAGGGTGGCCAGCACCTCCGCCGGATTGGTGACGGCCCCCCCGAACGCGCCCGCGTGCAGGTCCCGCCGCGGCCCGGAAACCTCGAGGCTGGCACCCAGCGCACCGCGGAGCCCCGTGATCAGCACCGGGGCGCCGGGCGCGAGCATCCACGTGTCGGATACCAGCGCCACGTCAGCGGTCAGCGGGCGCCATCCGGCGGCTACCGCCGCCACCAGGGTCGGGCTGCCGATCTCCTCCTCGCCGTCCAGGACCAGCCGCAGGTTGACCGGCAGCCTGGCCGAGGTGGCGAGCCACGCCTCGATGGCCGCGAGGTGGGCCATGAGCTGGCCCTTGTCGTCGCTCGCGCCGCGGGCATACAGATACGGGCCACGCTGCACCGGCCGGAACGGATCGGTCGCCCAGGCCGTCAGCGGCTCGACCGGCTGGACGTCGTAGTGGCCGTACACCAGGACGGTGGGCGCACCGGGCGCGCCATGCCAGGCGGCGGTGACCACCGGGGCCACCCGGCCGCGCCGGACCCGGACATCGGTGAGCCCGATGCGGCCGAGTTCGCGGGCGAGCCAGGCGGCGCACGCGCTCATGTCCGCCGAGTGCCGGGGCTCGGCGCTCACCGTCGGGAAGCGCAGCAAGGTGACCAGGCGCCGCAGGGTCGGCGCCCGGCGGGACCGCGCATACCGGAGGGCCGCGGTGACCTCGTCCATGGCGGCCGGCATCGTCCCCCGGTCAGCCGGGGGACGACGCCATCTTCGTCACGGCCGGGTGCCGTTCGCCGTCACGGCCCTGCGCCGCGTGGCCGGCGGCCTGCCCCGGGTGCCGCCGGTGCGCGCGGTCGGCGGCAGCGGGCGGCTCGGCACCGGCGGCCGGGCGACCCGCTCGCCGCCTCCGGCGGGCAGGTTGGACCTGTCCCACGGCATGACGCGGCGGTCCTCCTGGCGGACCGCGACGCCCATCGACTGCGCGCTGGTGAGCCACTCCTCGGCGTATTCGGCGATCTCCAGGAGCAGCGTCTCGAACTGCGTCCGCTGCGTCTGCAGCACGTGGGGCTGGGCAAGCCAGCGGAACAGTTCGCGCCCCGCGATCGCCATGCGCTGCCGTGGCGAGGTGACCAGGCGCTCGCCGAAGTACTGGGCGAGGATGATTTCAATGACGTCCCAGGCGGTGTCCGCGCCGTAGATCCGCTTGATGTCGTCGGACCCCAGGATGCGATACGCCTCATCCAGCAACTGCATGACCTCGACGCGGAGCACGTTCACGTGGCCGTACGAGGTGAACTTCAGGTTGTTCCGCAGGTCCAGGCCGGCCCGGCGGACCACGGCGATGCTGCCGAAACTGGGGTCGTAGGCGCGTTCCCGCATCACGTCCGAGATCCGCTTGTCCCGCCAGAACAGCGCCACCTGGTTGGCGAAATGGGCGAACAGGGGGTGGAAGTCGCTGTTCGCGCGGGATCCGGTCGGCACCGGGGAGCGGCCGTAGCCGAACGCACGCCGGTAGGCGGCCAGCCGGTCCCGTCCGGTGTATCGCAGCACCTCACGCCGGTCGAACTGGTACAGCGCGTAGGCGCCGGAGCCGCTGGACAGGTAGACGGCGCCCGCACGGAAGAGTTCCTGCAGCTTGCGCACGGCGCGGAAGACGCCGATCTTCTCGTGCTGGTAGATGTAGTACAGGTCGCCCATGGCCACCAGGCGCTCGGACGAGACTGTTTCGTCGTAGGGCGTGATCGCCTGCGGAATCCTGGTCTTGCCCAGGGCGTCGGAGGCCTCCGGCCCGACACCGACCAGTTGGGCGAGCCCCTTGTCCGGCGGTGGCGGTATCGCCATATCCGCGTCCACGGCCTTTTGCAGCAGGTCGTCGATCTGCTTGACCAGGACGTCTGCGAGCTGCGGGTCGGACACGAGCCGCGACGACAGCCGGTCGGCGACCGTCTCTTCCAGCGCCGCGACCCGGTCGAGGAAGGCCTGGTACTCCTGCTCCGTCGCCATCGTGGATCTCCTCCGTCAGGAAGCTGACTTTTCGCGGGTCAGATCTGGAACAGGTTGCTGTGCGACCCGTCCTCGTTGGTGACCGCCACCGACCACGTCACCCCGCCGCTGCCGGGCACCGTCCTGGGATTGCGGAAGGTGGCGAGGATGACGTTCGGCGGGGACACCCTGATGCCCCTCGTGTGGATCTCGGGGAGGTCTTCGCGATCTTGGGCGATCAGGACCGCCGAGGCACCGGCGCGGAAGTTAGCGCCGAGTATGTCGACCTGGATCGCCGCTGGCCTCCCTGGCAGATTCTCCAGCGTCGGCAGCGGCTGCCCTGAACGCGACGCCGATCGGGCGAGTCCGGCTTCGAAGACCAGCGCGGCCTCGATCACCGGCGGTGCGTCGCGGCGCACCGAGCTGGCCAGATCCGTCGCCTCGTTGAGCTGGTCGACGAGCACCTGCAGGGCGCGGTCCACGCGGGGAGTCCGCATGCCTTGCGGCAGCCCGCCCCCGTGGCGGGCAGCGCGCCGCGTTTCCCGGATGAGGTCGCGGAGCCTGCGCAGCACCGGCGCGAAGGCGAACACCCCGTCCTTCCCGGCATCCTGGATGATGCGCGGCCCTTCGTCCCGGCTGGCCCGGTCCACCCAGTCCAGCAGGTCGGACAGCAGCAGCGTCTCCTCGCCCGGGAATTTCAGCTCGATCACCTGCCGCTGCGCGGCGTCCACGAACACAGAGTCCAGGGCGAAGTTGAGATCGGCAACCGACTCGCATACCGCCTCCAGGCTGCGGGACAGCCAGATCAGGACCGTCCCGAAGGAGGCTCTCGGGTCCAGTGGCGCGAGCAGGCCGCGGTCGGTGCTCCAGCTCGCCTGGAGCGACAGGACCTGCTCGACGACGATGCGGAAGTTGGTGACGATACGTTCCTCGTCGACCGTGTCGATCTCGTCGACGGTCAGGCCGAAGCGCTCCCGCAGGGTGCCCAGGTTGCCCTGAACCACATCCGGGTTCAGGTTCCTCGACCCGGTCCTTTCCCCGGTCAGCAGCTCGAACAGCTGGTCCACCCGCTGGATACGGGGGCCGCCCTGCAGCGCGAGCTCGCTCACGAGCTCCTGAAGCTCGGTGGTGATGACGGTCCGTATCGCCTCGAGGTCCTGGGGCGGGAACAGTGCCGGGTTGAGGGGCGTCAGACCGGCCAGCAGCGGCAGTATCTGGTCGAGGGCGCTCTTCGCTCGGGCGTAGATGCTCGCCTGCGCCCCGGTCAGCGCCCCCATATCGGCCTGCACCGCGTAGCCGCGCTGCTGCCAGGTCCATTCGGTGTGGCCCTCCACCTCGCGCAGCTTGAAGGCACCGGTCAGAGCGGCCTGGAAGCCGCTGACGTCGGCGCCCGGCCGCCAGCCGAGGACGTCCCGGACGACCTGGCCGACGACCTGGCCGTAATCGCCGGTTCCCCGCCCTCCGCCGCCGGGGGCCGGGGCCGGCGGCCCGATGGTGCTGATCTCCTCGGTGAGCACCGGGTACGCGGCCAGGTCGGTGAAGGCCTCGCCCTCGCCCGCGAGGTCGGTCTGGACCTGAACGTCCTTGTGGGTGCGGGAGTGGACCTCGACCCGCTCCCTGATGGCGACGTTCCCACCCTCCGGGAATTGCGACAGGAAATACTCGCCCGAATTCTCGAGGCCAAAGACGAATTGGCCCTGATCGTCGGCGATGGCGGTGCCGAACTGCGTCTGCCCGGAGTCGTAGATGACGATCATGGCGCCGGGCACCGGGCTGCCCTGCTCGTTGAGCGCACGCCCGAAGATCGCGTTCTTGTACAGGAGCTTGACGACGTTCTCCTTTGGTGCCAGCCGTGCGGGCTGGTCCTCGGCGGGCGGCTCGAGCGGTATGACTCCGAGCGCGAGCCCCTGGTCCGGCACGCTGATGGTCAGGCTGACGCCGGCGCGAACGTTCTGGTCGAATTCCCCGTTGTGGGCGGTGATGTCAAACGGGGCTCCGTCGCCAGAGATCAGGAGCGTGACGTCCTGTGTGACCTGCTTGCCATCCTCGGTCTCGACCCGGCCGCGGATCGTGGCCTGGGCGAGCAGGAAGGCGACCGGGATCTCTGCGTGAACGCCATGCGAAAGGTATATGTCCGGCGGGGCCGAGGCAAGCGTGAGATCCCGGCTCGCCGGCCCGGCCGGTGGCAGAACGCTGATCCCGTATGTGCCCTGGGCCAGGGCTGGGAACGTGACCTCCGTGTCGCCCTTCTCAAGCTCCTTCGTCGCCACGGGGCGCCCGTTGAGTTCGAGGGTGACCGTGGCGCCTTCCAGGGGGGCGAGCCCGGAGGGCTGGGTGACGACCGGCTTGACCGAGAGCAGGATTTCCGGCGCGTAGCCGATCTCAACCGGCTGGGGATCCTTGGCCTTGCGCACCCAGGTCGTGAGGCTGCCCTTCGCCGGCACAACGCTCGTCCCGGTCCCGGATATGGTGCCGCGCCCGAACCTGAAGGTCCTGCGGCCGAGCGGCGCTACCGCGTCGACGTGGCCCTTCCAGTCCGAGATAAAACTGCCGAGGACGCTGCCATCGTCGGCGAGGACCTCCACGGTGGCATCGGGCACGACACCTGAGCCTGTTTGCGGGTCGTGGTAGGCCAGCTGGAGCGGCACATGCTGGCTGTCCGCCGGCGGGACGAGGACGATGTGCTTCGGGTCTCCCGTGGCCGAGATGTCCAGTTCGTCGGTTGCAAGCGTCCACCCAGCGGGCAGGCCGCCGGGGATCTCTATTCTGCGAGCGCCAGCGGGCACGGAGGCAATGCTGGTGCGGCCTTCGTCATCGGTCGGATCGAGATCGATGGGGGCCGCCCTGCCCGCCTTGGCCTTAAGACGGAGCGCCATGGCCTCCGCGCCTGGCCACGTGGGCAGCGGCGGCTCGCCCTTGAAATCGTCGTGGGGGCAGAAGACGACCTTGACCTGGGGATCAGGCATCGTGGCTATCCTTCCTCTCAAGGTCAGTGCCCGTCGCCGGACACGCAGTTTCGGTTGGTGATGTCGGCGAGTTCCTGCCAGTAGCCGAGCAGCGCGGGCTGCACATCTGTCCAGAGCGCTATCTGGCAGGCCTGGATACAACGGCTGATTTCCCGTACCCACGCACCCACCTCGCGGCCACGCTCCCGGCCCAGCGCCGCAAGGTCGTTTTGCATCTCTGGTGCGGCAAGCTGGCGGACCAGTACCGCGCCCAGCAACGCGACGTGGCGCTGACAGTGGGCGACCTCCTGCGGGGTGGCCGTCTGCGGCGGGGCCATGTTGGCCGTCTGCTCCAGGCCTAGTGCCGCCGCAGCCTGCTCCGCCTCGGCGGCGACATCCAGCGCGGCATCGTGCACGACCGTGACCAGGTGCACCTGGCAGTTGCGTGGCTGGTCTTCGACGGCGGTCAGGACCAGCTCGCGTACAAGCTCGCGGAGCCGTTGAGCGGAAGCTTGCACCTCGCTCAACGCGGACTGGACGGTCACGATCATCGCCTTGCCAGTTCTGTGTAGAAGTTCTTGGTGATCACGCCGGGGCGGGCCAGCTTGTGGTCGAGCGCGAACCGGGCGGAGCCGATCAGCAACCGGGCCGGGATGATGCCGGGGTCGGTGCCGGCCGCGAGCCGTTCGGCGGCCTCGAGCGTCATCTGGTGTTCCTTGGCCCCGAACTTGATGGTGTTGGCCAGGCTGCGCTTACCGAGCGGGGCGAAGTCGCGGAAACACAGCGCATCCACGACGGCGGGGTAGGCACGGCTGAACGTGTCCACCATGGCCCGGGGCAACGTCCCGGACCGCGGGTCCGGGTAGATCTTCGACCAGAGCGAGTCGTAGCGGTCCGCCTCCTGCGCGAATCCGAGCCTGCGCAGCAGTTCGGTCGAGAGGAACACGCGGAACCACGGCGTGGGATGAGGGCCGCGCGGGTTGTACGAGACAACCGTCCGTGGGGCCCGGCCGACCACGTCGAGCAGCGAGCCGACGACCGCGGGACCGCCGAGCAGCACTGCGCTCAGATCGGCGAAGATCTCCCTGTTCCAGCGGACCCACACCTGGACCACCGCGGGCGGGCAGTCCTCCTCCAGCAGGCGCCTGCCCAGGGCCACCGGTACCGCCTTGTTCAGCCCGAGGTCGCTTTGCAGGTTGTGGCTGACCTCGTGCAGCACCGCGCCGAGGGTCCACGGGTTGACCAGCCGGTGATAGGGCAGCTGGACCAGGGGGAACGGGTTGATCTGGCGGCCCAGGCGCCGTAGCGGGATGCCACGGCGGAACGTCGCGGGCGAGAAGCCCGTTCGCGCGTAACAGAACGGCGGGGGAGCGGGCAGCGGCTTCGGCTCGCCGACCCCCAGGTAGGCAGCCTGGTAGCAGGAGAGCGCGATGCGGTCGCAGGACAGCAGCCAGTCCGCGAACATGGTCTGTCGCTGACCGAACAATTCGAAGTAGAAGTCCCATATTCGCTCGATGGCCCGTACCCAGTTGTGCGCCCTTTCCTTGGAGGTGACGAGCGCCTGGAGCCGCGCAGTGCTCGGCTGTGCGATCGCCTTGGCCGCATCGCCGCGCACCTGCTCGCTGACCGCGAGCAGTTCCTGCCGGAGCCGCGCGAGCATCGCGTTCACCGCTTGCAGATGCCCCTCGCTGGGCGCGGCCGGGCCGGTGCCGAACTCCTTGGCCCGGAAGGGGCGCAGCGCGGCGGCGTGCCGCGTCACGCTGATGCCCTGCGACTGGATCCATGGCCTCCTGATCTCGCCGGTGGTGCGCCGGACCAAGGGGGCCTGCGCCCGGGCGGTACCCGGATCGGGGGTGCGGGACAGGGCAGCTGCCCCGGTGGATGTGGCCATCGTGATCGCGCGCCCGCTAGTAACGGTAGGCGCCTGGTGGCGGCTGGCTGCCCCGCCAGGCCGGCACCGGAACCCAGGCGATGGACAGGCCCGCCGGAAGGCGCCGCTGGCGCGGGTAGCCGCGGCGGCGGGCCCGCTGAGCCGGGACACGCCGGACCGGGGCCCCGGTCCGCACCGGCGTACCGTACCTCACCGGCGTGCCATCGCTGACCGTCGTCCCGTACCTGACCGGGGTCCCGTACCTGACCTGTGGCGCCCCGTACCTGACCCGCGTGGGAGCGCCGTACCTGACCCGCGTGGGAGCGCCGTAGGTGACCTGCTGGGGAGCAAGCGCGCGTACCGTAGCCGCGCTTCCGCTCGGAGCACCCCGCCACCACTGGCCGTTGCGGGTCGCGTGGTGATATCTGCGGTCCAGCGCCCGGGCGTGGCGGACGACACGGTGGCGCGTCCGGGGATCGCGCAGGACGGCCGCGGTCTGCCCGGCCAGGGTCCGGATCGCCCGGCGGGGGGTGATGTGACGGCCGTGGGCGACCTGCCGCGCCAGACTGCGGGTGGTGCGGGCGGCGATGGTCGGTATCGTCTGGACGAGCGACCGGGTGGACGGCTTGCCGCGCAGCGTGTGCGTGACCTTGGACAGGCCGCGAACGAGGTGCGGGGTGGCCCGTGCGACGTGCGGCGCCGCGTGCTTGACCAGCCCTGCTGCGAGCGGAACGAGGGCCCCGACGAATGCCTCGGCCTCGGCTTCGGTCTCCGCCTCCGCGGCGGCATGGCCGAGGTGCTCCATCATCGCGTCCGGGTACACGCGGCGAAGCGGGTTGGCCATCGCCTCGCCCTCGTCCTCGTACTCGCCCTCCCATTCGTCCTCGAGCTCGTACTCGTCCTCGTACTCGCCTTCCCATTCGTCCTCGTACTCGCCCTCGCCCTCGCCGAGGAGTCCGCTGATGCCTTTGATGACGCCGCCGAGGTCGAAGTCTTCGCCCTCATATTCGTCTTCGAGTTCGTCCTCGTACTCGCCGAGTGCGCTGTGCTGCGCGGTGCTCACGGTCATGACGTCCTGTCCTTCCTCGCGTGGCGGGCGTCAGCGATAGCTGTAGGCGCGGCGGCGCTGCGGACGCCGGTGCGGATGCCGGTGCGGGCGCCGGGCGTAGCGGGGCGATGCCGTGGTGCGCCGCACGGTGCGCGTTGCCCGTGCGTTGCGCGTGAGCGCGGCGGCAGTGCGCCGGGGGCTGCCGAGCACGCCACGCGTCCGGCGGCTCATCACCTGAGCGGCCACGCGGCGGTTGACCGGGCGGCCGGCGGCCGCGCGCCTGGACAGGTCGCGTGCCGTGCCCCTGACGATGGACGGCACCGCAGCGACGGCAGGCCGCGTTCTGCGCCGCCGCCGCAGGATGCGGGTGAGCACGCACGACGCGCGCACCAGGTGGGGCAGCAGGCGGCGCAGCTCGGCGCGGTCCCGGGCGGACAGCACGGTCACGGTGGCCGCGCCAATCATGGCCTCGGCCTCGGCCTCGGACTCGGCCCCGGCGGCTACCGCGGCCATCAGCTCGGCCATCGCCTCGGCCTCGCCCATCGAGTGCGATGCCTCGTACTCGCCCTCTTCCTCGCCCTCGTACTCGCCCTCGCCGAGGAGGCCGCTGATGCCGCTGACGATGCTGCCGAGGTCGAAGTCTTCGCCCTCTTCCTCGCCCTCGTACTCGTCCTCGTACTCGTCTTCGAACTCGCCCTCGCCGAGCGCGCTCACCGCCTTGCTGGCCAGCGCGCCACCCAGCGGCCCGCCCAGGGCCGTGCCCACCATGGGCGCGGCGATCCTGGCTACCTGCTTGAGCAGCGGCGCGTTCTTCCGGACGAAGCGGGCGATGTTGCCGAAGAACTCCTCCGACTCGTCCTCGTACTCGCCCTCGCCGAGGAGGCCGCTGATGCCGCTGACGATGCTGCCGAGGTCGAAGTCTTCGCCCTCTTCCTCGCCCTCGTACTCGTCCTCGTACTCGTCTTCGAACTCGGACTCGCCGAGGAGTCCGCTGATGCCTTTGATGACGCCGCCGAGGTCGAAGTCCTCGCCCTCTTCCTCGCCTTCGTACTCGCCCTCGCCCTCGAACTCGTCCTCGAACTCGGACTCGAACTCGGACTCAAACTCGGTCTCGCGTAGTGGCATGATTGGCTCCCCTCGCGGGTTCGGACAAGATGCACCATGCGCGACGGAGGAGCCCCGGCACCAGTCACATAAGTGGGCGAGCACAGTCAGGCGAGCCAGGACGAGCGTCGCTCGAATGTGTTACGTGCCGATCCGCGAACGGCTTGCTACACAGGCAATATGTGGAGAGCCGGCCATTGCTCAGTGCTCTCAGCTGCATCGCCCACATCACCGGTGCCCTCCCACACCACGACCGCAACACAAATCGGTCAGCCAGACGTATTACCCGCCTTGGCTAACGCCTCCTGACTAACAAGACGAGAAGGTGGCATGCCGTCGCTCCCAGGGGAGGAGGCCCGACGGTGGTGAACTCAGTCCACGACGGACCGGAGGCGCCCGAGGCCCTGTCCGTCGAGATCGAGGCAGCGTTGCGGTCGCTGGCCGACAAGCTCCACGCCCTGATGCGAGAACCGGGGCAGCATGCCACCGGCCCCCCGGGGGAGCACGCCACCGGCCCCCCCGGGCAGTACGGTTCGGGCCTCCCGGGACAGCACGGCACCGCCGCTCTGGGGCAGCATGCCGCCGGCGTCAGCGGGGGCGACACCGTCCTGTTCGACGTGGAGATTGGCGAGGTGCGGCTGCTTGCGCTGCGGCAAGGGCAGCCATCTCCGATGTCGCTGCTGAGCCCGCGCGAGCAGGAGATCGCCCGGATGGTGGCCCAGGGC
>Ga0318512_10000258_pt1 | contig 12795 bp, 8 predicted proteins | sample GRESIP171b2f19_FD_203682 | JGI IMG/M metagenome (GOLD analysis project Ga0318512, IMG submission 203682) | Tropical soil microbial communities from Luquillo Experimental Forest, Puerto Rico - GRE.SIPMG.171b2f19 | ecosystem: Environmental > Terrestrial > Soil > Tropical forest > Bulk soil...
ACCCCCGAGGTCCGGGCCGCCAGCTAGCCGCGCGGCCCCGCGGCAACACCGGCCCGGCGCTTCACGACGAGGGGTCGCTCCCGCCGGCCGCGACCTTGAGCCCGCGCGGCCCGACGTACTCGGACTGCGGCCGGATCAGGCGGTCGGCGGCGTGCTGCTCGATGACGTGGGCGCACCATCCCGCCACGCGCCCGCACGCGAACATGGCGACGAAGCCGCGCGGCTTGAGCCCCAGCGACTGGAGCACCAGCGCGGTGTAGAACTCGACGTTGGTCCTGAGATTGCGGCCCGGCTTGTGCTGCTCGAGCACGCGCAGCGCGGTCTGCTCGACCGCGCGCGCCAGGTCGAACAGCTGGCGGTCGTGGAGCTGCGCCCCGCCCATCTCCTCGGCGACGCGGCTCAGCACCTCGGCGCGCGGGTCGCGCACCTTGTAGACCCGGTGTCCGAAGCCCATGATGCGCTGTCCCGCGTCGAGCTCCTTCGTGATCCACGCCTCGGCGTTGGCGGCGCTGCCGATCTCGACCAGCATGTCGAGCACCGGCCCGGGCGCGCCGCCGTGGAGCGGGCCCTTGAGCGCCCCCACCGCCCCGGTCACCGCGCTCACCATGTCGGAGCGCGTGCTGGCGATGACGCGCGCGGCGAAGGTCGAGGCGTTCATGCCATGGTCGATGACCGTGACCCAGTAGGTGTCGAGCGCGCGCGCCGCGATCGGGTCGGGCTCGCGCCCGAACACCATGTAGAGGAAGTTCGCGGCCAGCGGCAGGTCGGCGCGGGGCGCGATCGGCTCCTGTCCGGCCGCGATCCGGGCATGGGCGGCGACGATGGTGGGGAAACGCGCGGTCAGCATCATCGCGTCGGCGAGATCGGCGACGGGCGAGATGTCGTCGGGGTTCGCGACGTCGAGCGACAGCGTCGCGCAGGCCATGCGCAGCGCGTCGATCGGCGCCGCGCCGGCGGCCGCCCGCAGGATCGCCAGGGTCTCGGCCGGCAGCGAGCGCTGGCGCGCCATCTCGGCGCGCAGCGCGGCCAGCTCGGCGGGTCTGGGCAGCGCCCCCTTCCACAGCAGGTGCGCCGCGGCCTCGAAGCTGACGTGCCCGGCCAGTTCCTTGAGCTCGTACCCGCCGATGATGAGCTCGCCGGCCAGACCGTCGACGTGCGACAGCCGGGTCTGCGCGGCCACCACCCCTTCGAGGCCGCGCGGCGCCGGCGCGGCCGGCGGGATGCTGGGTGCGCTCATGGGTGCTCCTCCGGGCTGCCGATTGGATGCCGGACGCCGCCGACGGGGACCGCCGCAATATCGCATCGCGGCGTCCCTCCGGCAACCGCGCCCGCGCCCCTGCACCGTGGCCGCCGCGTCCGCGCGCGCCGGGCGATCGACCGCTGGCGCCGGCGCCGGGTCGTCTGCGACGCCGGCCCCCGCTAGTATGGGTCGATGGCCCCCTGGTCGCGTCCGCGCCCCGGTGCGATCGCCGGGCGCCCGAGCCGCTCCCTCGAGCGGGGCGTCGCGCTGTCGCTCACGGCGCTGGCCGTCGTGCTCCACGTCGAGTTCGCGCGGCACGCCGGCGGGTTGTGGCGCGACGAGGTCAACACCGTCGAGCTGGCCGCCTCCCCCTCGCTCGCCGAGCTGAGCCGCTCGTTGCGCTACGACGGCTACCCGATCGCCGCCCCGCTGCTGGTGCGCGCCTGGCTCGCCACGCCGTGGGGCCACGGCGACGCGGGGCTGCGCGTGCTGGGCTTCCTGATCGGTCTCACGGTGCTGGCGACGATCTGGATCGCGGCACGGCAGCTGCGCTGCGCGGCGCCGCTGTTCTCCGTGGCGCTGATCGGGCTCAACGCGGTGGCGATCCGCGCCACGGATTCGATCCGTCCCCATGGGCCGGGCCTGGCGCTGCTGCTGCTGGCACTCGCGCTGATCTGGCGGCTGCTCGCGTCGCCCCGCCTCCCGCTCGTGGTGCTCGCCGGCGTGGCCGCGGTCTCGAGCGTCCAGTTCACCTATCAGAACGCCCTCCTGCTCTCGGGGTTCGGCGGCGCCGCGCTGTGGCTCGCCGCGCGGCGCCGTGACGCCCGTGCAGTGGCCGCGATAGGGATCGTGTGCGCGGCCGCGGCCGCCTCGCTCCTCCCCTATGCCGCCGACCTGCGCGCGGCGCGCGACTGGAACGTGGTGAACCAGGGGCCGACCAGCCCCGCGCATCTCGCCACCATGCTCGCCGTGGCGATGGGTGGAGGCAGCGCCATCGCGGCCGGGCTCTGGCTCGCGCCGCTGTGGCTCGCCGCCGCCGCAACGCGGGGCGGACGACGCACCGTCCCGCGATCCGATCTTCCACGCTTCGCGGCGCTCGCCGCGGCCGCCTCGGCGGCCGTGTTCCTGCTGGTGCTCGGCACGTCGCGGCTCCCGACCCAGCCGTGGTACTACGTCCCGCTGCTCGGCCCGATCGCCCTGCTGCTCGACGCCGTGATCGCGTCGGCGCCGGGCGCGGCGCGGCGGCTCCTGACCGTGACCGCCGCGGCCGTGATCGCCCTGGCGCTCGCGGTGCCCGGCTGGGGGCGGGTGCGCGAGCGTCGCACCAACGTGGACCTCCTCGCCCGCGAGCTCGAGCGGCGCGCCGCTCCCCGTGACCTGATCCTGGTCGCCCCGTGGTACGCCGGGGTCGGCTTCCACCACTACTATCATGGCGGCGCCCAATGGCTGACCATTCCGCCGCTTGCGGATCTGCGCCTCCATCGCTACGACCTGCTCAAGTCGGCGATGTCGGGCCCCGATCCGATGGGCCCGGTGCTCGACACGGTGGCGCGCTCCCTGACCGCCGGCGGTCGGGTGTGGCTCGCCGGAGCCCTGCCGGCGCCCGATCCCGCGCACCCGCCCGCAGCGCTGCAGCCGGCGCCCGGGGGCCCCGGCGGCTGGAACTGCGATCCCTACCTGCGCGGCTGGGGGCAGGAGCTGTCCTGGTTCCTCGCCGCGCACGGGTCGCGCGCCGCCGCCGTGCCCCCGCTCACGGCGCAGCCGGTCAATCCGCTCGAGGACCTGGCCCTGGGGGTCGTCGAGGGCTGGCGATGAAGGCTCCCGCCCCGCGGCGCGGATGGTGGCTCGAGCTCCTGCTGCTGGCGCTGGTGATCGCCTTCGTGGCGGTGATCCGCATCCGTCTCCTCGACGTGCCGCTGGAGCGCGACGAAGGGGAGTACGCCTACATCGGGCGGATGATGCTCGAGGGCGTTCCTCCCTACGCGCAGGCCTACAACATGAAGTTCCCGGGGATCTACGCCTGCTACGCCGCGGTGCTGGCGCTGTTCGGCCCGTCGGGGCGGGGCGTGCACCTCGGGCTGCTGCTGGTCAACGCCGCCGCGATCGTGCTGGTGTTCCTGCTCGGACGCCGCCTGCTCGGACGGCTCGGCGCGCTGGCGGCGGCGATCGGCTACGCCCTGCTGGCGCTGAGCCCCTCGGTGCTGGGGCTCGCCGCCCATGCCACGCACTTCGTCGTCGTCCCCGCGCTCGCCGGCATCCTGGTCCTGCTCGGCGCCCGCGCGTCGGGCGGGGTGGGGAGCTTCTTCGCGGCCGGCGTCCTGCTCGGGTTGGCGCCGATGATCAAGCAGCACGGCGCCGCGTTCACGATGTTCGGGCTCGCCGTCGTCGCGGCCGACACGTGGCGGGCGGGCCCCGCCAGCGGCGCGGCCGACGTCGCGCAACGACCCCGGCTCGCGCGCCTGGCGGCCTACCTGCTCGGCGCCGCGCTGCCGATCGCGCTCACCGGGCTGGCACTCGCGGCGGCCGGCGTGTTCGGCCGGTTTTGGTTCTGGACCATCTCCTACGCGGCGCAGTACATCGGCGAGCGCTCGCTGCCGCGCGCCGGGGCGGCGCTCACCGAGGAGCTCCCCCAGCTCCTGGCCCCGTCACCGCTCCTGTGGACGCTGGCCGCCGGGGGGCTCATCGCGCTGTGGCGTCGCCCGGCCGACCGGCCGCGCGCCCGCTTCCTCACCGCGCTCGCGGCGTTCTCGGGGCTCGCCGTGGTGCCCGGCTTCTACTTCCGCGCGCACTATTTCGTCCTGGTCCTGCCGGCGGTGGCGCTGCTCGCCGGCGCCGCGGTCGAGCTGGCGATCGCCGGCGTCGCGGCGCGGCGCCACACCGCGCCGCTCGCGCCCGCGCTGACCGTGCTCCTGGTGGCGCTGCCCGTCGGCCTCACGCTGTGGAACGAGCGCGCGATCTGGTTCGAGCTCCCCGCCGACCGGGTGGCGCGCGCGATCTACGGCACCAATCCATTCCCCGAAGCGCTCGCGATCGGGCGCTACCTCGCGGCGCAGTCCGCGCCGGCGGATCGGATCGCGGTGGTGGGCTCCGAGCCCGAGATCTACTTCTACTCCGGGCGCCGCGCCGCCACCGGCTACGTCTACACGTATGGACTCGTCGAGGCCCAGCCCTACTCCCGGCGCATGCAGGAGGAGATGATCCGCGAGATCGGCGCGGCCCGTCCGCGCTTCATCGTGCTGGTGCTGGTGCCCCAGTCGTGGCAGCTGAGCCCCGACTCCGACACCCACATCCTGCTCTGGACCCTCGACGAGGTGAAGCAGCACTATGCGGTGGTGGGGGTGGCGGACATCCCCGAGCAGGGCGAGACGGTCTACCGCTGGGGCGCCGAGGCCGCGACCTACGCTTCGCGCTCGCCCTATCGCGTGCTCACCTACCGTCGGCGCGACGGGGCCACGCCGTGAGCGTGCGTCAGCCCGCCGGGTCGGGCGCGAAGCGGGCGCGGAACGCGTCGGTGTGCTCGCCGAGCCGCGGCGGCGGCAGGCGCAGCGGGGCGCGCCCGCCATCACTCAGCCACGGCAGCGCGAGCAGCGCCGGTCCGCCGGGGGCGCGATGGATCATGCCGCGCGACGCCAGCGCCGCATCGGCCAGGGTCTCGTGCACCTCGCGCACCGGGCCGGCCGGCACGCGCGCCGCGCGCAGCCGCTCGAGCCACTCGGCGCGCGGGCGCGCGAGGATGCGGCGCGCCAGCTCGCCCACCACCTCGTCGCGATGGAGCACGCGCCCGGGATTGAGCGCCCAGTCCGAGCGCGCCAGCAGCTCGGGGGCGGCGAGCGCCCCGCACAGGCGCCGCCACTGCTCGTCGTTCCCGACCGCCACCACCAGCGCTCCGTCGGCCGCCATGAAGGTCTGGTAGGGCACGATGGTGGGGTGCGCGTTGCCGTGACGGCGCGCCGGCGCGCCGCTGCTGAGCGCCGACTGGGCGACGTTGACCAGCGCCGCGACCCCGACCTCGAACAGCGCGACATCGAGCGCCGCGCCGGCGCCGCCGCGGGACACGCCCACCAGCGCGGCCAGGATCGCCGCCGCGGCGTGGGCCCCGGCCAGCACGTCGACCACCGCCACCCCCACCTTGGTGGGCGGCCCGTCGGGGCTTCCCGTCACGCTCATGAGCCCGGTGAAACCCTGGAGCACGGCGTCGTAGCCCGGCAGCGAGGCGTACGGACCGTCCTGACCGAAGCCGGTGATCGAGCACGTCACGAGCCGCGGCCGCGCACGCCGCAGCGCCGCGAGGTCGAGCCCGAGGCGCGCGAGGTTGCCGGGCAGGAAGTTCTCGACCACCACGTCGGCGTGCCGCGCCGCGCCCAGGACGGCGGCGCGGTCGCCGGCCGACTCGAGGTCGAGCGCCGCGCTCTTCTTGTTGCGGTTGACGGACAGGAAGTAGGCCGAGGTGCCGTCCACGAACGGCGGGCCCCAGGCGCGGGTCTCGTCGCCGCCGCCCGGGCGCTCGATCTTCCACACCTCGGCGCCCAGGTCGCCGAGCATCTGGGTGGCGTAGGGCCCGGCCAGCACCCGCGAGAGGTCGAGCACGGTCAGCCCGTCGAGCGGCTGAGCACTCGAGCGGGGAGCGGCCGGCGCCGGGGGCGTGGTCTACCCGGTGGCCGCGAGCTCGGCCAGGAACGCGTCGGGGTTCAGCGCCTCGCCGGTCGCGCGGCGCACCGTCTCGGGCCACGGCCGCGAGCGCCCGGAGCGGAACAGGCGTTCGCCGAGGAGGCGCCCCACGTCGGGACTGGCGACGTAGCGCGCCCACGCCTCCGCCCCCCCACCTCCGACCTCCTGCAGGAGCGTGTGCTGGATCTGCGAGGCCATGATCTCGCCCAGCAGGTAGTTGTGGTAGTAGACCGGCGCCGCGCAGAAGTGGATCTTGCTCGCCCAGTCGGGATGGTCGCGGCCCTCGGGACGCCGCACCTCCTGGAAGCGCTCGACCAGATCCCACCACAGGCGGTTCAGATCCTGGGTCGGGTCGCGGTACAGCGCCCGCTCCATGTGGCACATCACGAGCTCCCAGCGGGTCTGGACCAGCAGCTGCTCGCGGATCGCGCGCCGCGACCGCTCGCCCGCCGACGCCGCCTCGTCGGCCGGCATGCCGGCGTAGCGCGTCAGCCAGGCCGCGTTCTTCGACAGCCGCCCGAACAGCATCGCGGTCGCCTCGGTGGTCAGGATGTGGGCCGGCTCGCGCAGCAGCCACGGCAGGCCGCGGTCGATGCCCTGGTCGTAGACCGCGTGCCCGAACTCGTGGAGCATGGTGCCCATCCAGTACTCGTCGGAGCGCACGTTGCACAGCACCCGAATGTCGTCGGCGCGGTCCATCGTGATGCAGAACGCGTGCTGGCACTTGCCGGGCTTCTCGTACAGGTCAGCGCGCGCCAGCAGATCGCCGATCTCGAAGCCCACCGCCTGGTAGAAGCGCCGCGTCAGCGCTTCGAGGTCCTTGCCCGCGAACCAGGGGTCGAGGTCGATCGCCGGCGCCGGGGCCTCCTGGAAGAACGGATCGGCGTAGTGCCAGGGACGCAGCTCGGCCGGCGCGACGCCGAGCCGGCGCCCGAGCCGCGTGTCGAGGTCGCGCTTGTAGGCCTGATAGAGCGGGCGCGTGCCGCGCTCGACCTCGTCGAGCCACGCGAACAGCTGGCGCTCGTCGAGCTCGTCCTTGAGCTGCAGGGACAGGGCGTAGTGATCGCTGAAGCCGAGCCGCCGCGCGGCCTCGTTGCGCAGTCCGATCAGCTCGCGCAGCCCGCCCTCGATCTCGGCGCCGATCTGCTTGGAGGCCTCCCAGGCGCGGCGCCGCAGCGCGACGTCGCCGGAGTCGCGCAGGATCTCGCGGATCCGGTTGTCGCCGACCCGCTCACCGTCGAGCGTGGCGCGGAAGGTGTTGAAGCGGCCCTCGATCTGCTTCTCGAGCCGCACGATGCGCTGGATGTCCTCGGGCGGGAGTTGGTTGGCGCGGCAGGCCAGGTGGAGCAGCACCCGCTGGCGCTCGAGCCGCGGGTCGGTGAGCGCGCCGCCACTCTGCAGGCCTTCGAGCAGCGCGAACGGCTCGGGGCGCGCGAACACCGCGCGGATCTCCGCCTCGAGCCGCGCACTCTCGCGCTCGGGCGCGGAATCACCGGTGATGTTGGCGTCCCAGATCGCGAGGTTGAGGCGCAGGGCGAGCGGCTCGACCTCGGTGACCACCCGCTGGACCAGCCCGGCGACGGCGCTCTCGCGCTCCTGGTCGGTGGCCTTGGGGGGCGTCATGGGAGCGCGCAGTCTATCAGGCGGGCGCCGGCGGCGAAACCGATGTCGCGCGCGCGGCGGGCCGCCGGTCTCAGCGTCCGGGGAGCGGCGTGACCGCGTCCGGCTCGATCGGCTCCGCGGCGCGCTCGGCCAGACGCAGCTCGGCGATCCCGCGCGGGTGCACGAGGTGCGGGCCGACCGTGGTCAGCAGCACCAGGAAACCGCTCAGCTGGTTCATGTAGTCGGAGAGCCGCTGGCTTTCGCGCGCCATCGGCATCCACACCTTGCCGGACAGCGTGGTGCCCTCGAGCAGCGTGAGCTCGGCCTGCTCCTCGCGCCACGGGTGGAAGCCGCGCGAAAATACGTCGGCGAGGATCGCCCCGCGCCCCGGGGTCACGCGCAGGATGCGGCGCTTGTTGAACAGGTGGATGCGACCCTCCTCGCCCACCGCCGCGGGCAGGAACGGCGACGATTCGTCGAGCTTGGCGAGGATGGTCTGGTGACAGCGCGTCGCGGGGTCGAGGTCGAGGAACAGCTGGGCCGCGACGGCTTCGAGCCCCGTCGACCACAGCGTGACCGGCACGCGACGCTTGGGGATGTAGTGATCCATGCGAGGCTCCCCTGGCTCCGCAGCGGTCCGGCCGGCCAACCGCTCGCGCGGGAGGCTCGGCTCGTGACCGGGTGCGGGAGTTGCGCGCGGAGAGGTCTCCTTCGAGACGAGAGTCCGCACCCTGGCTGATTAGCAACTCGTCTGCCGAAGCCTTGGGCCGGGTCGCGACGGCGCGCCACGACTGAGGATGGCGGCGCCGCGTGCCCGCCGCGGGCCACCGTGCGGGGACGGCGCGACGTTGCACTCTGCATGGCGGCCCGGGGGCGCACCTGCCTCCTGCACGGCCGGGCGCCGGACGCGCCGCCCGCTCCCGCCGCTCTGCTAGACTCGCGCGCCTCATGCTCCGGCGCTTCGATTCCACGCCCCGGCGCGCCGCGCTCGAGGGGCGCAGCCACCTCGGCGGCGCGCTGCTGCCGTTCGCGGTCGCGCTGCTGCTGCGCCTCGTCTGGGCCTGGGTCGTGGTCGGCCCCGGTGGCCAGCCCCACTCCGACTCCGCCGATTACGACAACGTGGCGTGGAATCTGGCCAGCGGCCGCGGCTTCAGCTTCGACGGCGCGACCGCGCCCTATCCCACCGCGTTCGTGCCGCCGCTCCTGCCGTGGCTCACCAGCCTGCTCTACCGCACCGTCGGGCACCACTATTTCGCGGCGGTGCTGCTGCAGTGCGTGATCGGGGCGCTGATCCCGGGGGCACTCGCGGCGTTCGGCGCGGCGATGAGCGGGGCCGCGACCGGGCGCCTGGCGGGCTGGATCGTGGCGCTCCATCCGCTGCTGGTGTTCTTCGCCGGCTATCTCATGACCGAGCCGCTGTTCACGCTGCTCCTCACGCTGGCGCTGGGACTGAGCGCCGAGTGGATCAAGACCCCGCGCCCGGGGCGCGCCCTGGGCGCCGGGGTGGCGTGGGGGCTCGCGAACCTCACCCGCCCGACCGCGCTACTGCTGCCGCTCGGCGTGCTGGCCTGGGCCTGGGCGCCGCTCGGCCTCACCGTGACGGCGCGCGAGCGGGCACGCCAGATGGCGCTGCTGCTCGCCGGCGTGGCGCTGGTGGTGGGTCCGTGGACGGTGCGCAACGCGATCGTCCTGCACGCCTTCGTGCCGGTGACCACCGGCGGCGGCGGGGCGCTCTACGTCGGCAACAACGAAACGGTGTGGAGCGATCCGGCGCGCCGCGGCGGCGCCACCGGCGGCGCCTGGGACCGGCAGCTCGCCGGCGAGTTCCGCGGCCTCTCCGAGGTCGAGATCGACGCGCGCGCGCGCGCCGCGGCGCTCGCCTTCCTCGCCGCTCACCGCCGCGAGTGGCCGGCCATGGCGCTGGCCAAGCTGGCGCGTTTCTGGCGGCTGTCGGCGGTGGGGAGCGGGGCGGGCGAATGGCGCCGCCCCGAGTCCCCGATCGGACGGCTGCTCGCGGTGGTCGACCCGCTACGCCTGTGGTCGCTGGCGCTGTTCCCGCTCGCCGCCTGGGGCGCGGTGCTCACGGTGCGCGGCCCGCGGCGCTGGTTCCAGTCGCTGAGCCTGTGGGTGATCCTCTACTTCAGCCTGCTCGCGGTGGTGTTCTTCGGCGCGCTGCGCATGCGGATGCCGGTCGAGCCGCTGATCGCGCTGCTCGGAGCGGTGGGCATCAGCGACCTGCGCCGCCGGCTGCTGGCGCGCCGGCGCGGCCTGAGAGTGGTTGAGGCAAGAGGTTGAGTCCGCGGCGTATCGCGCTCGGGCTCAATGCGATGGGCCTTCCAGCACCCGCACCGGCCGGTGCTGCCACTCGCGCAGGACGCGGCCCATGACCTGCTCGGCCGGCTTGCCCTGGGGCGTGAACGAGGCGTCGAGCGCGCCGCCGGCCTTCCCCCCGCTCCACCACTTCCAGAAGAACGCTCCCGCGACCCAGTCGCAGGGCGCGAGTGCCCGGTCGAACGCCTCGTAGCAGGCCCGCTGGGCCTCGAGATCGGGATTGGTGCGGTGCTCCTCCCAGGGTCGCACCGGGGCGTCGGTGGTGGCGGCGTAGCCAACCTCGGAGAGCAACACCGGACGATGGGTGCGCGCCGCCAGCGTCTTGAGCCCCGCCAGCGCGCGGGCCGCGCCGCTCTGGAGCTCGGTGACCTTGACGGTGGGCTTCGCGGCCAGCGGTTCGTAGAACGACACGCTCACCAGATCGAGCGCGTCCCAGAAGGTGATCCCGCGCACCTCGTCGCCCCAGTTGGCGTCGTAGCTCAGCGTGCCGTGATAGAGGCGCCGCACCTCGCCGATCAGGGCGCGCCAGCGGTCGGGGAAGCCGACCGACGCCGAGGCGAGCTCGTGGCCCACCACCAGCCCATCGAATCCCTCGCGCTCCGCGAGCACCGCGTAGTGCAGGATGAAGACGCGGTAGGACTCGAAGAAGCGCTCCCAGCCCACCGGGCCGAACGACAGGTCGCCGACCCAGCCGCGCGTCCACAGGTGGGGTTTGAGCCACACCCTGAGACCGAGCGCCCGGGCGCGGGCCCCGGCTTCGCACAGCGCCTCGTCCGACTCCTCGTTGGGCCCGCCGACGGCGCTCGGAACGATCTCCGGCGCCTCACCGGGCGGCAGGAATCCGAACGGGGTGAGCGAAACCCAGTTCGCCCCCATGCGTTGGAGCGTCGCGAGCGCGCGCGCGCACTCCTCGGAGAGGTAGCCGTGCTCGAGGCTCACCGCGTGGGCCAGGCACACGCCGCGCTGGAAGCCGTCGACCGGACGCCACACCAGAGGGGCGCGGCCCGGCTCGGCCTGGCCGACCCGACCCAGCGAGTCCGCCATCACACGGTAGCGCCCCGCCAGCCGCTCAGCGCTCACGCCGCAGGCGCGGCACAGGCTGTCGAGCGTGCCGGGCGGCCGCTCGCTCAGCAGGGCGAGCAGCGCCGCGCGCCGCCGCGGGCCCGCCACCTCGAGCAGCGCCCGCGCCAGCAACGCGCGCGCCGGCTCGATGAGGAGCGGCGAGCGCCACCGTGCGCCCGGCGCGGCCGCCTCCTCGGGGCTCGGCAGCGCGCGGCCGAAGTAGAGGCGCGCGACCGCGCGCTCGAGCGGCTCGCCCTCGATGCGGCCGCACAGCGCGACCGCGGCCGGGTGGAGGAATGGCGATCCCGGCCCGGCACCCAGGCGCACCAGGCGCGCCGCGGCCACCGACCACAGGTCGAGCGCCGGCCGTCCCGCCGCCGGCGCGGCGAGGATCGCTCCGTTCTCGAGCTGTTCGGCGCGCGTGTCGCGGGCCAGGAGCCCCTTCTCCTCGAGCGAGCGGTAGAGGGTGATCGCGATCGGGGGCGTCGCGGGGCGCGCCGCGGCGCCGCGGCGCACGCCCGGCGTGCCCGCCCCCGCCCCGTGCTCGGCGAAGCCCAGGGTGTCGAGCCGGGCGAGCAGCCCCTCGGCCTGCGCCAGCACCTGCGACGCCAGCGCCGATCCAGGCGGCGCCGACACCGCCGCGCGCGCGCCGCGTACGGTGTGCAGGGCGGCGGCGTAGCGGCGCGCCTCGCTCTCGCGATCGTGGTCGAGCGCGGGATCGTACCGCCACGGATGCGCCGCCGACTGGGCGAACACCCCGGAGCGCAGCAGCTCGCCGTCGCGGTAGATGCGCCAGTCCTCGGCCCCGAAGAAGAATCCGCCGCCCTCGCGCTCCAGCGCCGCCGGGGAGTTGCCCGCGACCAGCAGCAGGAAGCGATGCGGATCGAGCGGGTTGGGATAGACCAGGTGGAGCGCGTCCCCCGGGCGACTGTACTCATGGCCGGCCCAGCGGAAGCCGGCGGCGGTGAACTCCACCGGCAGGCTCGCGGCCAGCGTGCGCGTCCATTCGTTCTGCGCCGGGCCCCCGAACAGGAGGACCGGGCCGCGCGCCAGCGCCTGCTCGGTCACGTCGCGGTCGCGCACCACGCGGCTGGTGTCGCCGCCGTAGAAGCGGCGGGCGAGGAGCAGCGCCCGCTCGCGCAGCGCCGGCGCCTGCTCCGGGTCGCGGGTGCCGACCACCAGCAGCCAGCGCTCGCTCTCGTCGAGCGCCGCCTCCATCTGATCCCGGGTGAAGCGCGGCGGCGCGGTGGTGAAGCCGGCGAGGCCGAGCCACGCCGACGCGGCGGCGAGCACGACGAGGCTCCGCACCTGGCGGGGAGCGGCCGCGGCGCGGACCGGCACCGCCGGGACCGTCGCCCCGCTCCGGAACCGGATCCGGCCCATCAACGGGGGCGGGGAATGACGCTCGCGACCTTGAAGCGGAAGGAATAGTTGCGGGGCTGGTCCTGGACCAGGAACACCAGGTCGACCCCGAACTCGAGGCTCGAGTACTGCGTGGCGCTGTTGTCGGTGGGCACGATCGGGCGGTGGAGCTGGTAGTCGGCGCCCGCCGGGTCGAGCAGATAGTCCATCGGCACCATGTAGTCGGAGAAGGTCTGAAGACTCAGGATCTGGGTCGGCGCCTGGACGCTGTAGCGATCCCCCCAGCGGGTGGTCGAGTGCGCCACCTTGAACGTGCGCCCCACGATGTCGCGGAACACCGAGCGGTCCCAGTCGATCCACACCGGCGAGGCCTGCAGGTTCTCGACCTGCATGTTGAGCACCTCGGGGGTGGGCCGGAAGTAGAAGGACAGGTCGCGATCCTTGAAGTTGAAGCGCGAGCTGCTGGGCAGCGTCATCGCGAAGCGGATGTCGAACGCCGCCTGCGCCGGCTCCGCGGTCATGCCCACCAC
>Ga0318512_10000306_pt1 | contig 12010 bp, 10 predicted proteins | sample GRESIP171b2f19_FD_203682 | JGI IMG/M metagenome (GOLD analysis project Ga0318512, IMG submission 203682) | Tropical soil microbial communities from Luquillo Experimental Forest, Puerto Rico - GRE.SIPMG.171b2f19 | ecosystem: Environmental > Terrestrial > Soil > Tropical forest > Bulk soil...
AAAGCTGGAATTGCCGACCAAGACGAGGCGGAAAGGGGGGCCGCCCGGGGCCGGCCAGGTTCCTTGAACCGCTGCTGCCAGCAGCCGCGGGCCCGGTGTGGCGGCGGTTTGAGCGCTCGCATCGAGCGGGCGCACGTAACTGTCGTTGCTCGTCGCGACCAATTCAGCTGCGGTGAGGCCCGCAATCGGCCCGCGCAGCCGGATCGGCCGCGACCCGGGAAAAACGGTAAGCGCCACCTGCTCGGTGATCGGGTGCGGCGGGTAATACGGCACCGCCGCCTCTTCCTGGTCGGTGCCGTAGTGGTTCAACGGATCGACGACGACGCCGTTCTCGACGCCGAGTCCTACGCTGGCCAGCAACCCAGCGAGTTCGGGTGCGACCGAGAACCGAGGATTGTATGCCAGCAATACACGACCACCGAGCGCTAGGTAATCCCTCAGCGCCTGGACTTCCGTGGGCGCATATGCACTGGTCGCCCCGAGATCGGCAACAACCGCGCAATCCTCGGGGATTGCTGGCAATGTCGCGGGTTCGATCGCGCGATCATTGTAGCCGATCGTCTCAAGCGCGAGCTTGAGCCGGTCCAGTCCGTCCGGAGGCGCATCGATTACGTCGGAACGGCCTGGCCGGTCGCCGCCCATGGTCTCCACGTGAGAGTAATGCACGTGACCCGGCGCATAATGCTCGCCATGCCCGATGACGAAGCAGACGGTCTGCGTGCGGCGCTGCAGCACGCGCTCGATCGCATAGGCCATCTGGCGCAGATCCACCGTGTTTTCGACCTGCGTGCGCCGGCCCTCCGCCTCGACAACGACGGTATTGTATATCTTCACGCCGTAATCGCGCGCCGCAACGAGTTCGGTGTCGAGGTCGAGCGCATGCACTCTGAGATGCGGGTGCAGACGCGCCACGACCGCGAGCGCTTGCTTTGCTGCGTAGGCGTCGTCATCCCTGTTGTTGTAAAAATAAGTCAGCACGACATCGTGCTGCAGACTGTCGGCGATCTTCTGCAGCTGCGGCGGCGGTGTGAAGCGGCCGCTGACGGTGGCGTCGAAATGCGCGTCGTGGCGATAGAGCGCCATGTTCGCTAGCACTGCGAGCGCCAGGGCAGCGGCGACAATGGCGGGATTGGCGACGCGCGCGAGCCCGGGGCGCAAATGAAGCGGCAGGCGCAGCGCCAGGGAGAATATCAGCAACAGCGCGGCGCACCACGCGCCGAAATGGAGCTGGTCGGCGGCGGTATCGTCGATTGGACCAAACGCAACCGCCGCGCCGAGGCCGAGCGCGACAAGGAACAGCACGGCTTCCAAGACAAGACGGAATGAGCGCGGAAACATAACGCTCCCTTGTCAGCGCCTTGCTAGCCCGCGCACGCTCAGGAAAAGCCCGAGCAGCGCGACACTGATGAAAAAGCCGGCGTCGGAGAGAAAGATCGAGCCGGTCGCAAAGGGCGTAAAATGCACCAGCAGCGAGAGATTGACGACCAGCGCGTCAAACGGATCCGGCAGCATCCAGCCGAAATGGTCGATGATCCACAGCAGCAGAAAAAGGCTTAGCGACAGCAAAGCGGCGATGACCTGATTGTCGACGAAGCTCGAGGCCATCAGCCCGACGGCCACCAGAGCGGCGGCGAGCAGCAACAGGCCGAGGTAGCCGCTCCAGATCGGCCCCCAGTCGGGCTGACCGAGGATACCCAGCGTGATAGCGTAGGCTCCCGACAAGACCAGCATCAGCACCACGAGACTGAGGCTCGCCAGATATTTTGCGAATATGACGGCAGGCTCCGAGACTGGAGCGGTGAGCAGCATCTCGATCGTGCGCAGGCGACGCTCCTCAGCCAGGAGACGCATCGTAATGATCGGCACAGTCAACAGGAACAATACGTAGATCTGAAAGAATAGATGCACGAGCGTCGGCGCATGGCTGACGAACAACGTCAGAGTGAAGGTGTAGCCCATAATGACGAGGAACACTGACAGCACGACATAGGCGATCGGCGACGTGAAGATCGCCTTTTCCTCTTTGAGGAGCAACGCGACGAAGGTCCTCATGCGGCGTTCGCCGCCATTGCCGAGGCCCGCCGGGTCAGATCGAGGAATACGCTCTCGAGGCCGGGCTTCACTTCCGCCAATTCCGACAGCGCGAAACCCTGTTCTACGATTGCTTGTGCAAGAGCGGCAGCCATCACCCGCCCCGGCGTAACCCCCACTAAATAGCTTTCGGCAGCATCAGCTGGCGCGGCGTCGATTACCCCTGGGACCCGTCGCAGTGTGGCGAGGACCGCCGGTTCGGGGCCAGCGATGCGCAGGCGGAACCGTAGCGCGGCGCCGGCTTCACGCATTGCGTCAGTTGTCAGCAGCCGGCCGTCGACCAGAATCATGATTCGACTCGCGACGCGCTCGATTTCCGTCAGCACGTGCGAGGCGACCAGCACGGTGCGCCGCCCGGAGAGGGAGCGTATTAACGCGCGCACCGCGATCACCTGATAGGCGTCGAGCGCATTTGTCGGCTCGTCGAGAATCAGTACCGGCGGGTCATTGATCAACGCTTGCGCTATTGCGACGCGCTGCCGGTAGCCGCGCGACAGCTTGCGGATCGGCTCGCCGAGCACCGGACTGAGATCTAGTTGCTCGGCGGCCGAGACCGCGGCCCCGCGCGCCGCGCGGCGGGCAATGCCTTTGATCGCAGCCATGAAATGCAGGAACTCGCGGACCCGCATACCGTCGTAAAGCGGCGCGTCTTCCGGCACGTAGCCGACCCGAGCCCGGGCCGCGAGCAAATCCGCAGCGACATCGACCCCGGCGATGTGGACGCTTCCGGCCGACGGCGGCAGATATCCTGCTAGCACACGCAGGATCGTGCTCTTGCCGGAGCCGTTTGGCCCAAGCAACCCGATCACTTCCCCTTCCTCGATCGCAAACGAAACGCCCCGCACAGCGATGCGCCGACCGTAGCGCTTCACCAGTCGATCAACGACGACGAAGTCGGGCATCGACCAGTGGACGCTGCCCGGTGGCGCCGTGAGATTATTCGTAAAACTCCGGCGCCTGCTTGTGCTTCTTGAAGGTCTCGGGGTCGTGCGCGAAGATAACGTCCGCGCCTTCCGCCGACATCAGGTGCTTGATCCAGGCATAGCCGTTGAGAATCCCGGCGGGATCGTAGGCCAGAGCTACGCTCGGCAGAATGTCTTTCTGCAGATTGTCCATCAAATAGCAGGTATCGCTGGTCAACACGACGGGCCCGGTCTTGGGCAGGCGGACCACCGCCATCTGGCTTCCGGGCGTGTGCCCCACATTTCGGTGGATATAAATGCTGCCGTCGCCGAACAGGTCGAGATCGCCATTGAGCTCGATCACTTTCTGCTTGTTGGGCGCGTTCTGGCCCACATCGTTGCGCAGCATCGCGAAGTCGGCGGTGATGTAACAGCAACCGAAGCCGGGCTTGGGCCAGAACGCGTTGACGATCTCGTCGCGCTGATAAACGATTGTCGCCCCCGGGAACTTACCGACATTGCCAGCGTGATCGAGGTGCATATGTCCGAGGATCACGTAGTTGATGTCGGAGGGCTTGACGCCGACCTTATCCAGCTGGAGATCGATCGCGAGATCCGGTTTGCGGCTCTCCGGACTGAGCATTTCGGCAAGAGGCCCCCAATAAGTCGGATCGGTGATGATCTTGTCGTTGTTCCCGGTTTCGAACAGCACGTTGCCTTTGGGATGTTTGATCAGAAAGAACGCGACGGGAACTGTGATCTTCCCGGGGGCTCCCGTTTGCAGCGCCGATTTGTCGAGGGTGAGCGAGCCCGAAGAGAACACGTACAGCCGCATACCCTCGGGCGAAGCTGCGGAAGCTAACGCGGCGAGCCAGACGCAGGCGCCGGCGACAGTGGCCAAGCCAACGAGCACATTACGGAGAACAGACCCCACTTGCCCCTCCCTTTGCACCCGGCGTTGCCGGTTTTGCGGCAGTAATTACCGGCAAGGTTAACCTAACCCTGCCCGACAGACAACGCCTTAAAGCGAAAGTCTTAACCCTTGATCTCGAGGTCCTCGTAGGACGGGAACGGGCTCATCCAGACATCGCCGATCGTATGCTTGGTGACGCGCGGGCCAATTCCCATCAGGGCGCGAAAGTCCAGAACCGGGGCATACATGACCCGATCGATCGTCAGCTGTTGGATCTTGTCGAGCAGCGCCTCGCGCTTGGCGTGGTCGCGCTCGGTCGCCTGCTGCCGGAACAACTCGTCGATGTCGGGATAGCCGCCATAGGCGTAGGCGCCCTTTGACTGGATGAAGGCTTCGACCCGGCTCGCCGTTGCCGGAGTTCCCGGCCCCGGTCATGAAGACCCCGCGCAATCTCTTCGCCTGCCAGTCGCCGTAGAACGCGGCGCGTTCCATCTGCTTCAGCTTGACCCCAATGCCGGCCGCGTTCAGGTAGTTCATGACCGCTTCGGCGATCGTCGGGAAGCCCGGGATCGCGGCGAACTCGCCGGCGTCGATCCCGTTCGGATAGCCGGCCTCGGCGAGCAACCGTTTGGCTTTTGCCGGATCGTAGGGCGTCGGCGCGACCTGCAAGGCATAGTCCATGACCCGGGGAACGATCACGCCCGCCGGCGGGCAGAAGCCGAGACAGCCCGCATCGCTGATCGCCTGGCGATCGAGCGCGTAATTGGCCGCTAGCCGCAGCCGCCTGTCGTGCCATGGTGATTTGGGTTCCCATTGCTCGGTGAACTCGATCCACTGGCTCGAGGCATGGTTGGTGGCGACGATCTTGATATCGGGGTCGTTCTTGATACCCTCAGCGGCCGTGCCGTCGAGCGCATAGGCGATGTCGGCCTCGCCGGTCTTCAGCGTCAGCGCGCGTGTCGTGGCGTCGGGGATGCTGCGCATCACCAGAGTTTTGACCGCCGGCACGCGTCGCCAGTAGCCGGGATCGGCCTCCAGCACCACTTCCACACCCGGCTTGCTGCTGACGAACTTGTAGGGGCCGGCGCCGACCGGGTGCCTCTTGAAGCCGTCGTCGCCGACTTCGGTAAGATATTTCTTGGGCACGACGATGCCGGCCGCGGTCGCCGTGATGCCGTAGAAGGTCATGAAGTCCGGCCATGACTCCTTCAAGTGAAAGCGCACGATAAGCGGGTCGACGATCTCGACCTCGCTGACGTGGTCTTTGAAGGTCTGCGCCCCGGTGCCCTGATACCGATTGAAGCTGAACTTGACGTCGTCGGCGGTCACCGGGTCGCCGTTGTGAAATTTCAGCCCTGGGCGCAGCTTGAACGTGTAGGTCAGGCCATCCTCGCTCTCCTCCCAGGATTCGGCGAGGCTCGGTCCCATCTTCTGTCCCGGATAGGGGCGCACCAGAGCATCGTGGATCGCATAGAGCATGCCGAAGGGCGTGATCTGCGGCGGTGCGGTCGACGGATCGAACCAGCTCGGCGCGATTGTCACGTGCCAGGCCATGACCGCCCGCCCCGACGGCGTCGGCGCGGCCTCACTCACTGCGGTTGCGCCCAAGACTAGCATCGCTGCGAGCAGCAGGCTGAAGGCAAGACGCCAGAGCACCCTCTGTGCCGAAATCATACGGCTGACCTCCCAGCTTGGATCTGCGTTTCCGATTGTCCGCTAATTCTGCTCCCGCCGGCAACGATGGTCGCAGCTATGGTTTTCCGCCGGCGTTGACAAGCGGCGGACCGGCTGCTGTATGCGCCCTCATGAACCTGCATTGGCTCGAATACGGGGTATTCGCCGCGATGATCGCGGCTTCACCCGCTGCCGGCGACGAGCCTCGGCTCAATATCTACAACTGGTCCGACTATATCGCGCCCGATACGATCCCGAAGTTCGAGGCGGAGACCGGGATCAAGATCACTTACGACGTCTATGACGGCAACGAGGTGCTCGAAGCCAAATTGCTGGCGGGCAACTCCGGCTATGATGTCGTCGTTCCCTCGGCGAGCCCGTTCATGGCACGCCAGATCGCGGCGGGGGTCTACAGGACCCTCGATAAGGCGAAACTCCCGAACTGGAGAAACCTCGATCCAAAAATCCTCGAGCTGGTCGCCGGCGCCGACCCGGATAACGCGCACGGCGTACCCTATCTGTGGAGCGACACCGGTGTCGGCTTCAATGAAAAGCAGGTGCTCTCCGCGCTGGGCGAGGAGGCGTTGGTGGACAGCCTCGCGTTGATTCTCGATCCGGCAAATGCGCGAAAGCTCGCCGCTTGCGGCATCTCATTGCTCGACACGCCGCAGGAGGTGTTTCCGGCCACTCTCGCCTATTTGGGGCTCGACCCGAAGAGCCGCGACCTCGGCGATCTCGAGAAGGCTTTCGGCGCGCTCGAAAAGATCCGTCCTCACATCCGCAAATTCCATTCCTCGCAGTACATCAACGATCTCGCGGGTGGCGATCTATGCGTTTCGCTCGGCTACTCGGGCGATGTGATCCAGGCGCGAAACCGGGCGAGCGAGGCCGGCAACGGGATCGAGATCGCCTTCCGTGTGCCAAAAGAGGGGGCAATGATGTCGGTCGACATGCTGGGCATTCCGGCCGATGCGCCGCATTCTGAGAACGCGCTGCGCTTTATCGACTACCTGCTGCGTCCCGAGGTGATCGCCGGCATCACCGATGCGGTCTGGTACCCGAACCCGAATTTGCCGGCCACGGCGCTGGTCAACCCTGAGATCCGCAACGACCCCGCGGTCTACCCGCCGGCGGAAACCCGGCGCCGTTTTTATGTCGATCTTCCGGCGTCTTCTGCTTACGAGCGGGCACGCACGCGCGCCTGGACGCGCCTCAAATCCGGCCGCTGACCATTAATGGCGCTGCTGGAAATCACCGCCATCTCCAAGCGGTTCGGCGCGACGCTGGCGGTCGAGGAGGTTTCACTCAGCATCGAGCGCAGCGAGTTCTTTGCGTTGCTCGGACCTTCGGGATGCGGCAAGACGACATTCCTGCGGTTGATAGCCGGGTTCGAGGTCCCGGACAACGGCCGCATCATCATCGACGGGACCGACGTCAGCGGCCTGCCGCCTTATGTGCGGCCGGTCAATATGATGTTCCAATCCTACGCCCTGTTCCCGCATATGGATGTCGCCGCCAATATTGCGTTCGGCTTGCGCCAGGAGCGGATGGATCGCCGCCGCATCGTCGCCCGCGTCGAGGAAATGCTGGCGCTGGTGCAGATGTCGGATTATCGCCGGCGGCGCCCACACGAGCTGTCTGGCGGGCAGCGCCAGCGCGTAGCCTTGGCGCGGGCACTCGCCAAGATGCCGAAATTGCTGCTGCTCGACGAGCCCTTGGCGGCGCTCGACCGAAGGCTGAGAGGCCAGACCCGGCTCGAGCTGACCGCCATCCAGGAACGGGTCGGGACTACCTTCCTCGTTGTCACGCACGATCAGGAAGAGGCGCTGAGCATGGCTTCGCGTGTCGCCGTCATGAACCGCGGCCGCTTTGTGCAGATCGGCAGCCCCGCGGAGATCTACGAGCACCCGGTTTCACGTTTCGTTGCCGATTTTGTCGGCGAGGTGAATCTCTTCGAAGGTGAGCTGACGACCAAGTCCAATGGGCCGGCCCTTGCCGTTGCGGGCTTTGTCCAGGCAATCCCGTTGCCTCCCGATACCGAGCTGTGTGAAGGCGCCGTAGCAGCGTTGGCGGTACGACCGGAAAAGCTCGTGCTGTCTTCCTCTTTGCCAAACCGGTTCGCGATTGCCGCCAAGGTATCGTCGATTGGCTATCTCGGCGGGGGGTCGATCGTTCATCTCACGACGGAGCAGGGCAGGGCGCTCAAAGCGTATTTGCCGGGCTCGGCGGCTGGAGCTTTTGGTCGCGGCGCGCGGGTCTGGGCGAGCTGGCCGCCGGAGAACGGCGTGGTGCTGACGCAATGACCGGATTGGGCCGGCTCGGCCGGCTAGTATTGATCGGAGTTCCGTTTGTCTGGCTCGCACTGTTCTTCGTGCTGCCGTTGCTGATCGTCGTAAGGATCAGCCTGGCCGAAAGCGTCATCGGCATTCCGCCTTATACGCCCCTCTTCGCCCATGACGGCGTCAGGCTCAAATTGCACGTGACGTTGGCGAATTTTGCGCTGATCGCCGGCGACGATCTCTATCTGCGTGCTTACCTCGGCTCGTTCGTCAATGCGCTGCTGGCGACTGTGCTCTGCCTGTTGGCCGGCTATCCGATCGCCTATGCGATTGCCCGCGCCCGGGGCGCGCGGCGGCAGTTGTTCCTGTTCCTGGTTATGCTGCCGTTCTGGACGAGCTTTCTGATCCGCGTTTATGCGTGGATCGCGATCCTCCAGCCGAATGGGTTTCTGAACGAGTTTCTTAGCGTATTGGGCTTGATCTCGGCGCCATTGCCGCTCCTCAATAATCAGTTCTCGGTCGAGCTTGGACTGGTTTATTCGTACCTGCCGTTCATGATCCTGCCGATTTACGGCAGCTTGTCAGCGCTGGATCAAATCCTCGTCGAAGCTGCAGCTGATCTCGGCGCACCACCGCGATTGGTTTTTCTCGGCGTGATCTTGCCGCTAACCTTGCCCGGGATTGCCGCCGGCTCTTTCCTCGTGTTGATCCCGGCTATCGGCGAATTCGTCATTCCGGACCTGCTCGGCGGGCCCGATACATTGATGATCGGCAAAGTGCTGTGGGACGAATTCTTCAATAATCGCGACTGGCCGGTCGCGGCGGCAGTCGCGGTTGTGCTGGTCGCGGCGCTGGCGTTCCCGCTGCTCGCCGCCCAGCGCTTTCTCGCGGGGACGCGCGCCGCGTGACGTCCCTCGGAAGCAGGAGCTGGTTCTGTATCGGCGCGCTGGCGCTGGGGTTTGGGTTTTTGTATGCGCCGATCCTCTTGCTCGTCCTCTACTCGTTCAATGCCTCGCGGCTGGTCACCGTCTGGGCCGGGTTTTCGCTCCGCTGGTATGGCGCGCTCGCCCGTGACGAGGCGTTTCGCAGCGCTGCGGCGACTAGCGTCGAAGTGGCTGCAATGGCGGCCAGCCTCTCGCTCGTGCTTGGCGCTTTGGCCGGCCTCAGCATCGCGCGGTTTTCCCGCTTTCCCGGGCGCGTCGTATTCGGGTTTGCGTTGCTGGCACCGCTGGTGGTGCCCGAGGTCATCCTCGGCTTGTCGCTGCTTTTGTTTTTCGTCGCTTGCGAAAGCTGGTTGGGCTGGCCCAGCCGCGGCATAGTGACGATCAGCTTCGCGCACGCAACGTTTGGCGCCTGTTTTGTCGCTGTGCTGGTGCGTGCTCAGCTGGCCGGGTTTGACCGCGCCCTCGAAGAGGCCGCGCTCGACCTCGGCGCGCGGCCGTGGACCGTGCTGATGCGGATCACTCTGCCTGGCATCAGCCCGGCTCTAATTTCCGGTTGGCTGCTCGCATTCACCTTGTCGCTCGACGATCTGGTCATTGCCAGTTTCGTCACCGGCCCATCGGCAACGACTTTGCCAATGGCAGTATTTTCGAGCGTCCGCCTCGGTGTCAGCCCCGAAGTCAACGCGCTCGCTACCTTGTTCCTTGCCGCAGTATCTCTGTTGGTAACACTCGCCGCCTGGCTTATGGCACAGGCCGAGCGCCGACGGCAGACTATTTAGCATGACAGAGACACTTACCGTACGGGCGCTGCTGCTCGGTGAGCGGCTGGAGACGCGTGGCCTCGAACGCGACGACACTCTGGCTACGAATCCCTTCACCCTACGCGTCGGGCGCCGCGGCACCGCTTTTCTCTTCCGCTACGGGGTTGCTGTCTTCGCCCGGCTGTCAGCCATCGAGGAAGACGAAGTGCTGCGCTCATTGCGGGCACGGGTTCACGACCCGCTCGAAACCCCGGAGACCGACCAAGTGCAAGTGCGGGTCAATCGGAGCGGGGAAGACCAAGTCGAACCGTCGGGCGCCGTCGTCATCGAAGCAGCCTCGCTCGAACGGCTGCAGATAATTGCCAATGTATTGTCGAAGAGCCTGGTGCTCGGGCACTCGGAAGCGCGCATCGCAGGGGTCTTCGACCGCATCGAGCCGCTCGCGGTGGGGTTGCAGCGCAAGGGCCGTCCGGGCGCCCAGGCGAGAGAGCTGTTGCGGCAAATCGGCGACGTTCTATTGACCCAGCACCGCATGGTGGGACGCGTCGAGGTCGAGGAAAAACCCGATGTTCTCTGGGACCACCCGGAGCTGGAGCGGCTTTACGCCCGGCTCGAGGACGAGTACGAACTCGTCGAGCGCAGCCGCGCCATGGAACGAAAGCTCGCGCTGATCAGCGAGACCGCTGGAACCCTCATCGAACTTGTTCACAACCAGCGCAGCCTGCGCCTGGAGTGGTACATCATCGGCCTGATCGGCCTCGAATTGCTTCTCAGCCTTTACGGGCTGGTGTGGGCCAGGCTTCCGCTTGGGGCCGGCGGCCACTGAGGCGCCGAGAAGCTCTGCTCCTCCTCGGCCTTCAGCTACCGCCCGGGATTACTTCGCCACCATCGCCATGTGTTCTGCGTACATTTCGGGGAGGACGGTGTCGCGCCAGGTCATTTCGCGCGGAAAGATTCTCTCGATCGCGCGCGCCGAATAGTAGCTGGTGTCGATACCCGGCGGGTCGCCGCCCTCCTGCACCGTCTTGACCGCCTGGAGCAAGAGGCGCCGCGTCGCGATGATCGCGCGGTCGGCGGGGCCGAGATGCTCCTTCGAGCGGTCGACGATCGGTCCCATCCCCTCCTGTAATGCGCGGTCCTGGGTGTTGATGCCGTCGATGCCAGTGAAGGTCTCGTATTTCTGCACCTGACGGTCGATCATCCAATCGTTGCGCTTGTTGCGATAAGAGCGGAACTCGCCCGACTGCTCAACATAATCGGGGCCGTTGCCATTGCCGCGCTCCATGCGGTCCTCCTCGCTCAGCCCCTCTTCGCCATAGCTGTACATCCAGTTGTAGACCATGCAGTTCTTGTCGTCGATCGGCACCCAGATGTGGCCGGCGATGTTGGTCCGATCGCCGCCGCCCATCGCGCGGCCCAGCTGCTGCGGGCGGATCTGCGTGAAGGGCATGACGAAATGGTAAGACCGCACATAGGTCTTGTCTTCGTCGAGCGGGCGTATGCCGACATATCGATAGCCGTAATCGGTAACATCGACCTCGAGCGTCGGCGCCTTGCCGCGGACAAACGGTCCCCGCACCGGGATGCCGGGGCGTTTGGTGTTCGCCGTGATCGCGCGATGCAGGATCGGCGCGTGCGAGGTGTCGATGCCGCCTTCGAGCGCCTGTAGCCAGTTGCACTCCTCCCATACCTTCGAGCAGTGCCGGTGGGTTTCCGGCACCTGCGTCCATTCGAAGGCCGGCGGCGCCGGCATCTTGTCGCGCGGCCCCATATAGGCCCAGATCACCCCGCCCATCTCGGTCGTCGGATAGGCCGTCAGGCGGACCTTGTGGCAGAACGGCTCCGCCTCGTTCATCTGCTCGAGGCAATTGCCGTCGACGTCGAATTTCCAGCCGTGATAGACGCAGCGCAAGCCGGATTCCTCGTTGCGCCCAAACCACAACGAGGCGCGGCGATGCGGGCAAAACTCGTCGACAAGCCCGACCCGGCCGCGGCTGTCGCGAAACCCAACGAGCTTCTCGCCGAGGAGCTGCGCGCGCACCGGCGGGCAGTCGGGCTCCGGCAATTCGCGCGACAGAAGGGCCGGGATCCAATATCGCCGCAACACGTTGCCCATCGGCGCGCCCGGTCCCACCCTCGTTACCAGCTCGTTCTCTTCGCGTGTCAGCATCGGTGGTTCCCTTCTTCAAAGCTTCCGTCAACCTTCCGTCAAATCGCGATAATCGGCTTATTAAGCGTCGAGGACAAGAGAGAGCCGATACCGGGGCGTGTGCGTTTCCTCGTTTTCTGATACGAAGAAGCAAACCAAGCGGAACAGAGGACGGCGAAGTGATCTTGCGGCCCGGCACGCCCGAAGATGTAAGCGCCTGTGGCGTGGTCTGCTTTGAGGCTTTCAAAGCAATCGCCAGCGAACACAATTTTCCGTGGGACTTCCCGTCCACGGAGG
>Ga0318512_10000311_pt1 | contig 11994 bp, 20 predicted proteins | sample GRESIP171b2f19_FD_203682 | JGI IMG/M metagenome (GOLD analysis project Ga0318512, IMG submission 203682) | Tropical soil microbial communities from Luquillo Experimental Forest, Puerto Rico - GRE.SIPMG.171b2f19 | ecosystem: Environmental > Terrestrial > Soil > Tropical forest > Bulk soil...
AAACTGGACCTGCGGATTCACGGCCGCATCCTCCGCCGCTAGCCTGGCCGCGGTGCAGGCGCTGATGATATCCAGGATGTCATTGCTGACGGCCTCGAAACCCATCCCGCCGGCCCACGCAGACAGCTCGTCCAGCGCCTTGATAAAAGCATCAAGGAACTCCGGCAGGGTCTCCAGGGTAACGACGAGGCTCCGGCTCCCGTCCGGGACAAACCCGGCAGCCAGCTCCTCGATCATCTGATCCAGGTTCACGGTCATCTGTCGTCCTCTCCCGTTCCCGTCTCGCGGGCGCGGATCTGCGCAATGCGCTCCAGGGCCGCCCCGGCAATCCCGAACGCGTCCCGCTCGTCATCGGACAGGTCACCCGCCCAGGTCCCGCCCACGACGCCCAGCAGGTACGCCGCCGTGGCGGCCGGGTCGCGCTCGATGTCCAGCCGCCGGTACGCGCTCACCAGCCCGTCCACGAGCAGCAGGTGGACGGTCTCCTCGCGGGACAGGCCGCCGAGCAGGACGGCCAGCTCGTCCACGGCCTTGCGCAGGCTCCGGCGGAACCGGACCGAGGTGGTGATCCGCTCGCCGTCCACGGCCGGCGGGATGGTCCTCATGACGCCAGCGCCCAGGCTGCCCGTACCCAGCGCAGCGGGCTGAGCCGGCGGATGCGCTCACGGCGCAGGATCTCCCGCGCGGCCTGGATGTTCGCGCGGTTGCCGGCGTAGTGCTCGTAGCCGTCGCGATCCCGGCTGTAGTTGCTTTTCAGCAGGTTGCACGTACTGCACAAGGTACCCATGTTAGCCAGGAGAGTCAGGTACCCCCCGGCCCACGGCCGGATGTGGTCCGCGTGCAGCACGACGGCGTCCCGCCCGCGCCCGGCAGCCCGGCATGACATGCACCGGTACCGGTCGGCCGCGAACGTGACGGGCTCGGTGTCATGGCCGCCGCCGGGCTGGTCACCTGGCCGTGCCGCTGCCGGTGCCCGATCCGCCACCGTCTGGGGACGCAGGCACCGAGCATGACAGCGGGCGCGAACAGCATCATCATCACCAGGCACGGCCAGGTGACCAGCCCGGCGGCGGCCATGACACCGAGCCCGGCCAGGTGCGCCGGCTGGCCCAGGTACGCCCAGCCGCCGGCCGCGGCCACCAGGCCGGGGGCGAAGGTGACCGACCGGCTGACCGGGTGCAGGCTGCCGGCGGGCATCACGTCACCACCCGGAGTTCGCGGGCGACCGCGGCCATGGCCGCCGCCCAGGACGGCGCGGGACCGCTCAGGGTATACCCGGGGCGGCGGATCCGCCAGCGCCAGGTGCCGTCCTTCCAGATCCTGATCCGCATCATGTTCCTTTCCCTGTCCCCGGCGGCCACCGCGGGTAGCCGGCCGGAGGATGATGCAGGCCGTCCGGGCTGGCCCTGCAAGCGGTCGCGTCCGCCGGGACAGTCGCCGTGCCGCGTTCCGGGAGTCTCTTCCACTCATCGCCATCGGCGCCGCGGACGATGATGTCGTGGCAGTACGCGCAGCCGGCCAGGGTGGTCATATCACCAGTTCCTCCCGTGCTTGCCGGCCTTGATCGCGTCGTAGACACCGCGGCGGAACAGCTTCACGCCGATCCGCGGGTACTCACCCCTGCCGCCGCAGGTCCAGCAGCGCCGGCTGTTCAGCGAGCCCTCCGCGTGATGCCGCTTGGACCCGCCGCACGAGATGCACTGCCGGCTCGGGTGCACGACCAGGGAGATCCAGTACGCGTCCAGGATCACGGCAATGACCGCGAGGGCCGCGAGCCCGGCGAGCGCGCAGATGACCGCGACGGCCGTCGCCAGCGGGATCAGGACGCGCACCATGCCGGGCTCCTAGGCGGTGAGATGGTTCGCGAAGCTGGCCAGCCCGTTGGCCGCCCGGGTGAACAGGTGGCCGATGCTGTGCGCCAGGTTCGCGGCGCCGGCCGGCTGGGTGAGGATGAACCAGATGATGAAGGCGATGAACAGCCACCACAGGACGGTCGACAGCCGGGGCATCAGGCGTCCTCCTCGTCACGGATGGCAGCCGCGCGGTGCCGCTCGCCGAGCGCCTTCGATACCCGCCGGGCGGCGGCGGCGGTCACGGCCATGATGGCGCACACGGCCAGGGTGATGGCGGCGGCGCGCGGCTGCAAATGCAACGCGAACCCGGTCAGCGCCGCAGCGAGTACCATGCCGGCGTTGGCCGCGGCCCGGCGGGCGTGGCTGGCAGCGTGCCAGCGGATGTCGTGCCTTGTTGGCGGGATGACCGTGCCGGGCCGGGCGTACCGCCAGAAGTACCTCAGGTGCCAGTGGTGCTCAGTGACCCCGTGATAGCCGACGGCCAGCAGCGCGATCCCGAGCCCGGCCAGCGCGTATGTCATGGTCCCTCGATCAGGTCGTAGATGCCGTCCTCGCTGACCGTGATCCCGGTACCGTCCCGGGCCAGGGTGTCGGCCTCGGCGGTCATCTCAGCGCGTTCGGCGGGCCGCAGCGTATACGCGGGGTGCAGCCCCGGCACGGCCACGGGGGCAGGCCTGCGGTCGCGTGCGGGCCGCGCGGGGGCAGCCTCACCGGGCTCGGGCAGGGTATCGGTGTGCGTGCCCGTGACCCGGGAGATCATCTGGGCTGCCTGGAGCAGGATGCCGGCGGAGATCACTGCCAGGGAAACGGCCGCGGCGGCCCGCAGCGCGAGGATGACCTGCACCCGGTGGTGCGCGAGGGCGGGGGAGCCGGTGACGATGACCGCGAGGATGATGACGGCGGCGGCGACGGCGGCGGGGCTGCACTGCGCGCCCCTGGTGCTCCGGCAGTACCACCGGTAGACAGCTCTCATATCGCTACCTTGTGTCTGTGTATCACGCAGTCTGCTATATCTTACATCGCCCTGCCCGGCGTGTCGTCATCGGAGCTTAAATTCACCCAGTGCCACAGCCGGGAACCGTGCTGGCCGCGCCGCATCAGGCCGTACCGGCTCTCGTCCTCGGCGAACCACCGCTGCACCGTCTCCCGGGCCACGGTCATCCCCAGGGCCTCCAGCCGGGTGAGCACGCGTCCGACCGTGATGCCGTGGATGCCGGACTCCCGGACGATCTCCCGGGCCTTCGCCCGCCGCGGGTCCACCGGCTTCTCCCGGTCGAACTCCAGCCGGGCGATGATCTTACTGAACTCATCATCCGGCTCCTCCGGCTCGGGCGCGATGTTCGCCTCCCGGCGCCAGATGTCCAGCAGGCTCGCGATCTCGGGCCGGGTCCACCGCCCGGCATACGCGTCGCCCAGCGCGGCCACCAGGCCGGGCTCCAGTGCCGGGCGCAGGCAGGCTTCCGGGTCGCCGGCCCACAGCGCCCGGTTGCGGATCCGCTCCTCGCTGCCGACCCGGTACAGCTGGATCGCCGCCGAGACCCCGTCCCGGTTCTTGACCACGGCGCTGCCGGGATCGCGCAGGTGGGCCAGCAGCCGGGCGGCGGCCGGGTAATCGGGGAAAATCCGGCTGCCCTCCCCGGCGTCGGTGACCCGCAGCCCGAACCGGACCTCGGCCTGGGACTTGATCCCGGTGGTTCCCCACAGGTCGTTGACCAGCCGCTGGCCGGCGCCGACCAGGTCGATGGCCTCGGACCGGTACAGCTCGACCAGCTGGGAGCCGAGCGTGGCCAGGCCGTAGTTGGTGATCTTGCCCTCGCCCTCGTTCCGGGTGACGGTGTTGTGGCCGAACAGCCTGGACACGTCATCGCAGACGATGAAGATGGCCGGCTTGTCGGCGGTCGGCTGGATCTTCTCGAAACTGGTGTCGGTCCGCGCCCGGTGATCCCCGGCGGCCAGCGCGGTCTCCAGCATCAGCTTGGCCCCGGCCCGGTCAACCGCCACCCAGTCGATGACGGGCCGGGCGGCGAAGCCCTGCAGGTACGGGATCACCCACGGCCGCGCGGTCCGGCCGCCCTTCATGTCGATCATCCATATCACTGAGTCTACGCATCCCGCCAGGTTGGACAGGAAAACATTAATCAGGTTCGACTTGCCAGCATCCCTCACGCCAATTATTAGAACACACACTTCACGGAGGGTCAGCCGGTACTCCCGGCCGTTGTCGAACACGCCGAAGCCCATCGGCCGGCAGACGGTCAGCGGCCGGTTCTCCATCGGCAGGTGGACGTCGGGGCGCTGGCCGTGCCGTTTGGGCCGCACGTGCAGGGTGAAGTCGGCGGCCGAGCCGTTCGGCGGGCGGCTGAAGTAGGCGCCGTCCGGGTCGGTCCGCTCGGACACCGCGATGCCGGGGGCGATGCCGGCCAGCGTGTCGTAGGTGATCGGGTGCCGGAAGTCGGTCGCCTTGCCGAGCCGGCCGCGGACCTCGGTGCCGCCGCCGTCCAGCGCGCGCACGTCCAGGATGGTGCAGCCGGGCGCCCCGTGCTTGGCCAGCTTGCGCTCCCAGCGCCTCAGCTCCATGATGCCGGCCCGGTCGGCCTCGGCCCGCCTGTCCCGCTCGACCGCCTCCCGGTGGTGACCGACCGCGACGGCACCGACCGGGGCGAGGACCAGCGCCGGGATGACCAGGCCGGCCAGCACGATCTCGTGCCACGGCCCGGCGAACCGCTCCCAGGTCAGCCAGGCGGTCAGCAGCAGCCCCCAGGTGAGCAGGTACCCGCTCAGGAACAGCGAGCCGGTGACCCGCATCGCGGTGTAGAAGGTGACCGCGGCGACCGAGGCCATCGCCAGGGTGACCAGCTGCCACTGCACCGCGTGCGGCAGCGCCCAGGCGATGAGCAGCGCCGCCGCGACGACCAGCGCCGAGGTCTCCAGGGCGTGGGTGAACAGGCCCGGCCCGGCCGGCACGGGCTGCGGCCGGCCACCGTCCCGGCGGTACCCCTGCTCGCGCCAGCCGTCCTCGCGGTGCGGCGCGCGGCCCGGCCGGCCATCGTCATCGAAGACGTCGTCGTGGTCGTGCTCGTCGTGCTCGGCCCTCTCGGACACCCCTGTCACCTCCCTGCCAGCTAGATGTTGTGGTCCGGCCTCACCGGATCGCGGTAGTCCGTGTCGTCGGTCCACAGCTCGTACGCGATGCCCGCCTGGTCCAGGCACGCCGGGCACCAGTAGTCGTCGTCCTCGCCCCGGCCCTGCCGCTGCCAGCCCATGGGCATGCCGTCCTCGTAGCGAGGCCCCAGTCCGCACCGCGTCTGGAACAGCGCCGACCAGTTCGGGTCCGCCAGCCGGGCCGGCGGCCCGAGGTGCTTGACCGGGTCACCGGGCCGCCAGCAGGCCCCGTCGATCGTGCCGGTGCCGCACCGGGCGGCCGGGAACAGCGAGAAGGCGAACAGCGAGAAGGCGAACCGCGGATCATCACTCATCTCCTGGGCTCCCAGCCGCGCGGGTACTGCCCCCGGCCGATTGCCTGGCCCAGGCAGATCAGCGCGTACTCGCGGTCACCCCGCGCCCCGCCGAGGATGACCGTCAGGGCCTCCTCGGGGTCGTCGTCCGCGGCCAGGAACTGGCGCTCACCCGCAGCCGTCACGGTCTTCTCCCTTCATCCGCGGCGCTCCATGATGCCGCCGCCGAGTTCCTGTTCCAGCTCGTCCATCATGGCCGCGAGCTGGCCGGCCTTCTCCCGCAGCGTCTCCGGGACGGACGGGTCGATGCGCGTCCCGTCCAGGGCGTCCGCCCAGCGGTTGAACACGGTCTGGAGCGCCCCGGTGACCTGGTGCATGGACTGCACGCTCTCATGCAGGTCATCCGGGTCCCGCGGGTCCCATCCGCTGTAGCTCTCGATCTCGTCGGCGAGCTGCTGTCCCTGTGCCATGGAAGTTCCTCCTGCCGTTGCTCCCGGCGCCCTGCCGGATCCGTTACCTGATGTCCTGCCCGCCCCTGACGTGGCCGGGGCCGGCGTGACCGTTCCCGGCGCGGCCCGCCGCGCGCTGCGGCCGTGACGGCGGTACCACCGGGCCATCCGCCGCCGGTCCAGCACGGACACCGGCCGGCGAGCCCAGGCCAGCCACGACGGCAGCCCGTCACCGAGCCAGCGCGGCGGCCGGACGCGGCGGCGGGCCAGCCAGCGCCAGTTCCGCGGGCGCAGCCGGGACAGCCGGGCCATGACCCGGTGCCGCGCCGGCGTCCGGCGGCGCAGCCGGATGATCCCCGGGCCCTTCCCGCGGGCCATCCGCCACCGCCGGGCGATCCGCTGCCGCCGGGTCAGCAGCCGTCCGTTCCGGTCCCTGGGCAGCACCAGGCGGGTCCGCCAGCCCCGGCTCCAGCGCCACCTGGCCCACCGGGTGCGCCAGCTCCCGAGCACGCGGGCACGCTCCATCCGGGCACCCGGGATCATCCGCCAGGGCGCGTACCACGGCCGGTGCCGGGGCAGCCGCGGGTCAGCCCTGAGCCTGGCGCGCCAGTTCCGGAACCTGGCCCGCACGGCACGCCGCCGGGTACCGCGGGAGCCGCCCATCCCCGGTGATCCGGCGAGCCGCCACCAGGCGTACGCCAGCGGCCCGGGTGCCCGGCCTGCCCTGGCCCCCGGTGACCCGGCGAGCCGCCACCACGCCCGCCGGGCCCGGCCCGGAGACCGCCGGAACCGTGGCGGGGCACCGGTCGCACGGCGCGGGCCCGGACGGCGCGGCCGGAACCACGACACCGGGCTGAACCAGCGCCGGCCGCGGGGGGAGCGCCGCGGCCTGCCGCCGGACGGCCCGCCGGTCCCGGCCCGGCCGCGGCGCCGGAACGGGATGATGAGCCGGCGGCGGCGCGGGCTGGTGCGCGCGGACGGGCCGCCGCCGGGGCTGGTACGGCCCCCGGGCCGCCTCCGCGGCCGGTGCCAGGCCGATGGCCGCCAGGACCGGAACCTGCGCCCGGCAGCGGTCCCGGCTCCTGCGCGCCGTCCTGCAGAGGTCTTACGGCGAGTCCCGGAAAACGGCCCGGAACTCCTCCTGCGGCCTGAAAATGACCGGGACCTGCTGCGGAACGGCGTAAACCGCCGGGCAGCCAGCCGCGAGCCCGTACCGCTTCCGGGACGGCCGACGGGGCGGCGGGAATGCCGGGAAAGCGCTCCTATGCGCCGTCGGGGCTGGCCGGCGCCGCCCCGTCGCCTTGGGGAGACCGCTGATCCGGCCGGGCGGCGCCGGCGTCCCAGGATACCGCTGCTGCGGGCGCGGCGTGAGCCGGCACCGCCCGGGCGCCGGAACGGAGCCATGGCCGGGCGGTGCCGGCGACCCGGGGATCCAGGAGACCGGAACGGCTGGCGCAGGCCCCTGCCGCGCTGACCAGGATAATTCAGGCTGCCCCGGGTGCGGGAACGGGCCCGCTTCTCCGGCTTGCCGCCCGGGTGGAGATGCCGGTGCAGCCACGGGTTGATGATCAGCCAGCCGCCAGCGAGCACGAGCACGCCCGCGCCGATGCCGATCCAGGTCATGGTCGTGCCGCCGACCGCATGGGTGATGGCGATGAGCCCCAGGACGCCGGCGGTCAGCACCAGCAGGACCCGCCGCCAGCGGACCCGGCCGGCCGGGGCGGCGTCAGGCCCGGGTGAGGTCGCCATGACCAGCTCCGTTGCTCAGCGCGCGAGCCTGCTGCAAGACGCGGGCGGCGGCCCGGCGGCTGCCGTTCAGGCGGGGCTCGGTGTCAGCCAGCTTCTGCTCGCCCGGCAGTGCGATGCCCGATGCGGCCAGCCCGGCGGCGATCTCCTGCTCCAGCACGACCTGGCCGGCACTCAGCTTGCCCCGGCCCGCCGCCGGCTCCGCCCCGCGGGCCTTGGCGCGCGCAGGGCGCGGCTCCCGTGACGGGGTAACCGGCGCCGACGGCGGTGCCTGCCCGGGCACGGCGGGGACCTTGCGCCCGGCGATCAGCCGCTTGGCGATGATCAGGCCGCCGGCCAGGCCAGCCGTGGCGGTGACGGGCCAGATCGCGGAGACGGCCCGGTCGGCCACGGTCGCGGCGGGAGCGTGCCAGATGTTCCCGCCGACGCTCAGCGCGAATCCCCAGACGGCGAACAGGACCCCGGTGGCGTAGGGCAGCCGCGCCTTCCAGTGCAGCAGGATCGCGGCGAACAGCAGCAGCTCGCCCATCAGGATGAACGCGTCGGCGGCGCAGGGACCGATCGCGGCCCGCCAGCCGTGCACCTCATGAGCCTGCAGGAAGTCGTACAGGTTGGAGTAGGACTCCACGATGGCGACCACGGTCACCGCCGCGGCGATCACTCCGAAGACGGACAGGGAGGCATGCGCGATAGCGCGCGGGCCCTCTGGGAGGCGCCGCTTCCGCTCGTTACCCTGGTCCAAGGCCGTCACCGCCTAGCTCGGTGCTCTGGCTCAGGGAGCGCGGCCCGTCCCCTCGGGCTGTGCTCCCGTCTGTAGCGTGACCGTCACGGTATCACGCAGTCACTCAAGCGTACCAGCGCACGTGCGCCAGGGGTTTATCCCGGCGCGCCACGGCGTGTCCGCCCTAACTGCGCCAGCTGGCGCGCCACCGCCGCGGCGCATCAGGGCGCAGGCGGCCCGGTTCGGGAAGCCAGCGCCAGGCGAACCACGGGCAGCCGCACAGCGCGCAGTACTTCCGGGCATGGAAATGCCGGTGCGCCACCAGCAGTCCGCGCACATGGAATAGTCACCCCGGCCGCACGGGCAGGACATGAGCGCGGCCGGCAGCGGACTGGAGATGAGCAGCCCGGCCTCCCGGAGCGCGTCGGTGACCTGCCGGACCACCGACAGGCCGATGATGATCTCATCCGGCGGCCTGCGCATGTTCTCCTCGTGCGCGTTCAGGACACGGGCAACGACCCGCTCAGCCGCTCCCCAGGTCGCGGGGTTCTCCGCCATCACCGGTTCCGGATGGTGTGCGCCAGGGCGGCCCACTGCTCGGGGACGGAGACCTTGTTCTCGGTATCGCGCCGGCCGGAGTTCCAGGTCACGGCGATCCGGGCGGCGGCCAGCTCGGCCCCGCCGGACTTGGTGCTGACCCCGCGCATGCCGCCCGGGTTGATCAGCTCGGCCGGGCTGACCGCCGACCTGCCGCTGCCCAGCTTGGCGCCCAGCCTGGACGGCAGCACCCTGACCTCCTGGATCCTGGCCCAGCGGTACAGGTAGGCCAGGCCGCCGATCACGGTGGCGTGGAAGCTGCCGGCGTTCTTGCCCCAGGCGGCGACGGCCGTGTCCAGGGCGTCCTTCAGGATATCCAGGCCGTCGTCCCAGCCCTGGATCTCCTGCAGCTGGGCCGGCGAACCGACCTGGCTGGCGCCGTGCTGGGCGCCGATCTTCAGCCCGCGGCCTTCCACGGTGGCGAACAGGGCCACGGCGTGCTCCTCGCCGGCCTCGCGCTGGGCGTCCAGGATGGCGAACGCCGAGACCCGGGTCCGGTTGCGGTTCAGCTTCTCGAACAGGTCCACCTCGCCGGCGATGTCCAGGCCGGACAGCACCCGGCAGAACACGAGGGTGCCGGAACCGTGCAGGTCGGTCCGGGCGGTGTGCCGCTGCAGGCCGTCGATGACCCAGCACCGGCCGTCCGCGCGGCGGGACACGGTCAGGACGTCGAACAGGCGGGGGTCGAAGTGGTTGCGGATCATCCGGTAGCTGGACACGGTCCCGCGCTGGTAACTGGGGATCCGCAGGTCGGACAGGCGGAGGATCTCGATGGTACTGCCATCGGGCAGGCTGATGGCGGTGGCCTTGGGCATGGTCTTCTCCCGGTTGTGGCGGCATGACTGGCCGGGGGTTCCCGGCATGAGTGGCCGCATCTAAGTAAAGTATACCGCAAGATACCGGATCATACCAAATAACCTGCCGGCGCACCGGGGAGGACTGCTCACTGGCGCACCACTCCCGGGCCGGGCTGGCGCCCCAGGACCGGGTCCAGGCCCGCGGCCGAGGTGGCGATGTCACTCAGCCTCTTGCTCTCCCCGGCGCGACTCCACGCCAGGCCGGCATCGGGCGGGACGATCGCGGCATACGGCTCGCCCCGGTAGTACACCATCACCGGGGCCAGCCGCTGGTGCACCAGGGCCATCGCCTGCGTGAGAACCCGGGCGATCTCAAGGGGCGCCATTCCCCCGTCCAGCTCAACCCGCTGCCATGCCTCCATGCGCGCCACGCTACCGCCCAGCCAGCTCCGCGTGGTACCGGACCCTGGCGCGCCGGGCCAGCAGCTGCTCCGCCGTCACCCGGGCCGCCTCCAGGTCGGCCAGGTCGGCCGGGTGCACGGTGATGACCGGGGTGAGCACGATCGTCCCGGTGGCGCGCTCGTCCGCGGCGTACCGGGCGAACTCCCGGTCGCGGACCCGGGCCAGGCTGGTCCGGCCCTGGCCGTCCACGGTGATCTCGCCGCGGGCGGGCTTGCGCCGCAGGCCGCCCAGCAGCACGGGGGTGAGCACGATGACCCCATCCTGGCGCTCAGCGGCCCTGTACCGGCCGTGATGCTCCCGGCGGATGCGGTTCAGGCAGGTCCGGCCCCGGTCATCCACGACGATCTCGCCGTGCGGTATCGCCTCGCGTCCCATGTGCCCTCCTCGATGTTGTGGTTATTTGGTTATAACCACGATACCAGCGGGCCTATTCCCCGGTGCCCTGACCTGCGTTGTCGTCAGCAAACTCTGCCGCACGCCACAACCGGGAACCGTGCAGACCCCGGCAGACGAGGCCCGCTTTCTCATCGGCCGCGAGCCATCGCTGAACCGTCTCCCGGGCCACGGTCATCCCCTGGGACTCCAGCCGGGAGAGCGCACGGCCTGCCGTGATGCCATGCAATCCGTTCTCCCGGACAATCCGGCGCAACGCCTCATGACGCGGATCGACCGGCTTCTCGTGGTCCCACTTCAGCGACGTGACGAGTCGGCTGAACTCATCATCACCGGGTGGCGCGGGTGGCGCGGGTGGCGCGGATGGCGCGGGTGGCGCGGGTGGCGCGCCCCGACGCGAACGACGCCTTCTCCAGGTGGGCCGATCCTGATAAAGAAGCCCCTCCGGACCACCCGGCACGGCTGGCGCGGGTGACGCGGCTGGCACGACTATCCGGCCATTTCCTAGCCGACTCTGGTCAAGTTCCATCATCCAGGCCACGAACCGCACGCGCTGACCACGAGTCAGCCCGAGCCAGAGACGTTTCAGCTCCCCGGTTGCGTCGTGCATCCGGCAGGCCAGCCCGGCGCCCTTGCTGGAGTTACACGGGGTGCACAGCACCTGGAACCCGCGGGGGAAGCCTTCCTGGACAAGCCAGCGGTACAGATCGCCTTTCAGCTCCTCCCGGTGCGCCTTGCCGTCACCGTTGACGTGATCGATGGTCAGGCCCCGGGTCGCGCCGCAGCACACGCATACCCGGCCGTAATGGTCAAGAACCTGGTCACGGGCTCGCGCATCGGTGAGATCAGAGGGGCCCCGGCGCAGTTTCCTAAGCATTGCTGGCCAGGAATCGCTCGATTTCATTCAGGGTCATCCCGGGAGGGGCGCCGACGACATTATTCTTAGCGCCGACGACAGCATCAAGCTCTCTATCGTCCGGATCATGAGCGGCCAGCCAGTACCGGCCGTATGCCCAGGCCCGGTGATCCCGTACCCGGGACTTGACCAGCGTGTACCGCTGACGGGTGGCAAACCGGCGGACCCGGTTCTCGTAAGCCTTGTCCTGTGCGCTCTGTGTCATGCTGCAAGTATACCAGAACCATGTCTGTACCGTGCTGCGATCGTGTTCTTACCATGCCAGGGTCATGTCGCAAAAATACCCACCGGATCACCCGGGAATCACACCAATTGCCTGACCTGCAGTGACGTCCGGTCGCAAGTCACATGAACGTCACAGCCACAAGGTTTCTCCGGGAACCGGTTCTTCGCGACCCGGGTACCGGATCTATAAGAACGGGCGCGGGCGCGAGCGCGAGATAGTTAACACGCGTGAACGAATTTCCGGGCCGGGCGCCCGCGCCGACCGCGAGGACCATCCGCGCCGTTTTGGACCTCTCTCGAACACTTGCGCGAAAATCGGCCTCTTTGTTACGCTCCGTAACTGGCGCGGCTACCCTCCGACACCAACGCGACTCGTACAG
>Ga0318512_10000320_pt1 | contig 11871 bp, 9 predicted proteins | sample GRESIP171b2f19_FD_203682 | JGI IMG/M metagenome (GOLD analysis project Ga0318512, IMG submission 203682) | Tropical soil microbial communities from Luquillo Experimental Forest, Puerto Rico - GRE.SIPMG.171b2f19 | ecosystem: Environmental > Terrestrial > Soil > Tropical forest > Bulk soil...
TCGATGTCGGCGACCGTTCAAGCACGGCTGCCGCGGTATTACCGAAGAATAGCACATCACCGGCGCGGCGGCTGACCCCAAGCACGACTAAGTTGTAGCCGCGTGCGGCCTCATGCAAAATCGCCTGGTCGGGGGCTATATCGGCGCGGGTGGTGCTGCGCAGGGCGACCTCGTAGTGCTAAAGCCGCAATATCCCTGAGTACAGCCAGCTGGTTCCGTCGCGTGCGCGTTATCTGGCGCAGGCATTGGGCCTGTTGCAGATGAGGCGATGAGCGCGCGTCACAGACCTGCCACGGCAAACGGCCGAACTGTCGCGCTGCCGTATCTGAGCATCCTTATCGTCTTAATCGTCGCGGTGAGCGGTGCGATTCCTGCCCTCGCAGCAGAGGGCGGTTCGCGTGCGGCGTCGCAAGCTTGAGCCTTGTTTCACTGCGTAGCGGCGGCTAAATACGGCCGGACCACTTGAGCGCTTTGCGCCTCGCGGAGAGGTGGCAGAGTGGTTGAATGCACCGCACTCGAAATGCGGCATACGGGCAACCGTATCGGGGGTTCGAATCCCTCCCTCTCCGCCAGCCGCGCAACAACCTCAATGGCTTAGACCGAAGCTGTTGTCGTCACCCCACATCTATCCATGTCGTAATCGTCCATAAACGGATGTTGGTGCGTTTTTGCTGACGCAAGGGAGAGGCCTGTAGGGGCAACGCGGGGACGGTCGCCTCGTGGATTATGAGAATGGATCGAAATTTATAAGGGCTTTGAAATCCGCGCGTTTGAGCGCGAGCACGGTCGGTGACGCGCGAGGACAGTTCGGCTCCTCGTGCGCCTATCAAACCCGTTGATATCCCGGCCCGGATCAAAAGCAGGTGGCGGTGATCGTCACGGTAGCGTTGGTACGACACAAGCGCTGATGCCGCCGATGGATAAGGCGTGATCGTTCGTACAGCAAAGTGCGATTTTCGCGGGCGGCCTCAAGATCCCGTCTCGACCGTTGGCGCGAGCGCTTCACGCAACCGCTCCCGATCTACGGCGATCTCGACGCCGGCGCGTTCCTGCTGCAGGAGCATCACGACGCGCGAGTCGCGTCCACCCCATCCGCGTGCGAGAGCCTCGGTCATCTCGGCGAGCGCAAGATTGCAGAGGCGCATAGACATACCGAGCTCGCGGCCGAGTGCGTTAGCGAGCGACACATCCTTGTGCGCAAGCTTAAGTGCAAATGCCGGCGGGTCGTACTCACCGGGCAGGAATTGGTCAATCAGCGCATCGAACGTGTATCGGCGCCCCACCGCACCTTGGCGGACCGCCTGCCAAAGCGTAAGCGGATCCAAGCCCGCCTTCACGCCCAAGGTGAAGGTTTCGGCGAGCGCGCAGACAATTGCATAGCCCGACATATTGTGGACAAGCTTGGCCACGGTGGCGCTGCCGATCGGGCCCACATACGCGGCCTTATCCCCGATCGCGTCGAGCACAGCCTTGTACTGGTTGAAGACCTTTTCGTCGCCGCCAACCCAGATCGCGAGTTTGCGCGATGCCGCGCCGGTCGGGCCACCGCTCACAGGGGCATCGAGCATGTGCAGACCTTTTTCGGAAAAGGCCGCGTGCAATTTCTTCACGACGCTCGGCGAATTCGTCGACAGGTCGAAATAGGCGGCGCCGGGTTTCATGCCGGCGATGAGTCCGTCCGGTCCGAGCGCGACCGCTTCAACATCGGGCGGCTCCGGCAGCGAGGAGAAGATCAGCTCGCTGCGGCCAGCGAGTGCGCGCGGACTATCTGCCCAGGCCGCGCCCGCATTGAGATGATGACTGGCCGCTTGTCTTTGCAAGTCATGGACGACCAGCTGGTAGCCGGCCTTTTGCAGGTTGGCGGCCATGCGCCCGCCCATGATGCCCAATCCGATAAATCCCACCACCACGTCATCCCTAGCCATCCCGAACCTCGTTTCACGACGCCGCACTCAATGCCTCTAAGTATACCATCACCGACTTGGAGCGGACCCGAAAACCTAAGTTTTAGCGCCTCTAGCTGACGGCAACTGTCTTTCGCGAAATCGCGTTTGCTATGATCGCCTGCAGCGCAGCCAGACCATCCGTCAGCGCGGCGGGACCCGGCTGTAGGATCAACGGCGATTTGATCTCGTGCAGCGCGCCATGCTTCACCGCCGGGATGCGATCGAAGCCTGGCCTCCTGGCAAGTTTCTCTGGTCGAAATTTTTTGCCGCACCACGAGCCGATGATGATATCCGGGTCGTTCCGGATGACTTCCTCAGCCGTCACGATGCGATCCTTGGCCGCCTTGCACGAAGCGCGGTCGGCAAAGACATCGACACCACCGGCAGCTTCGATAAGCTCTGACACCCAGCCGATGCCGGAAATCATCGGCTCGTCCCACTCCTCAAAATACACCCGGGGCCGCCTCCGTAATTGGGCGGCGCGTTTGCGCGCGACGCTGACTTTCGCCGTTAACTCGCCTGCCAGTCGATCAGCACGGCCCGCTGCGCCGACTAACGCTCCGAGGGTGCGGATCATGTCGATGATTTCCGTGATGGTGCGTTGATTGAACGCGTGCACCTCAACGTGGGCGCGGATAAGCGCTGCTGCGATGTCCGCTTGAAGATCGGAGAAAGTCAGGACGAGATCGGGTTTGAGATCGAGGATCTTTGGGATGTCGGCGGAGGTGAACGCAGAGACCCGCGGCTTCTCGCGCCGCGCCCTCGGCGGGCGAACCACGTAGCCCGAGATGCCGACGATGCGGGAATCCTCGTCGAGAAGATAAAGGGTCTCGACAGTTTCCTCGGTAAGGCAAATGATCCGCTCCGGCGGGAACATTCATCAGCCTTCAGCAGGGTCGTATTTATCTCGCTTCACCTTGCTAAGATCGATGCCTTCAATGCGGATGAGACGCGTCTCGGATTCGCGCCGCGGCGAATGCAGATCTCCCTCGCCATAGAGGTGCGCCATGCCGGGAGTCATTTTGTACGTTCGCACTTTTGCAGCCTTGCCCGGCTTTCCATCGGTTGGCTTTTCGACGAGCCGCCAATCCGTCATCTCGGTTTCGCCGGTGGCTTGGCCGTAGATAGCCCAGCTTGGCCCGTGATCGTGAGGAGCACTAGTTTTGGCGCCCTTGTAGACGTGGCCGAGTATGCAGAATTGAAGGTCGGGATCCTCGTAAAGAATCGTGCGTTCCGCATCAACGTCGGGGCCGAGGTGCCTGGCAACGAAGTCCCGATCGGCGCACGCCTTCTCGGTAAACTGGCGAACGCGCTCGCGACCGGCGCGGCCAGCATCCCTGAGAAGCGCGGCCCGGCAATCGGCGGCAAATTGATCCAGCGTGTAGGCCATGATCACTCTTCCTCCTATTTCGCCGAATTTCGCGCAACTGAGTTGACCAAACTGACGTCAACTAAGCGCGTTCCATTCAGCAATTTACTACCGATATGTTGGAATGAACAAATGCCCGCTAACGGCACAAGCGGGTATGCCGAACTTCGTGCTGAACCATGTCTACTTTTGGGGTTAAAGCGGACATTCCATCAGACACCCACGATGTCCGCTTTGGGTCAAAAGCAGATATTGGCGAGCATGATGAGTATGTCCGCTTTACCCCCAAAAGCGGACATTAGCGATTGACCGGAATGCCAGGCCGGTCCCGTCCTCACAGCGCTTGCGGCATCCCCTGGCGGAGAGCGGCGGGGTACAACTGGATCGGTGAGCACCTGCGAGACGGGAGAGGTCAAATCGGGGCCGCGGGCGCCCGGTACGACCACAGCCGCAGCCCGCGACCCTAAGTCCGCTGGCGTCGCCCACGCGGCTCGCGGAGTAAGTCATACCGCCGTTGCAGCATTTGTCGCGATAAAAATACAAGAGTGCGGTCGCGCCACAGTGTATCGGTGCGCAAGGCTGCTGCATTGTGTGCAAGAACCATCATCGAGATTAGAATATTCTCACCCAACCAATGCACCCGCTGGCGCAACGACTGAGAACCATTCACTGCGATCCTCTCAAAGCCAAATCGGCCAACGAAGCGCGCCAATTGAGCGCTCCGCACCGGGGCAAAAGGCACTTTGCCACAGATGGCTTTTATGTCGTCCAGGTCCTCTCGGGCCTCGAGAAAGTAAGCCAATTCACCCAAAGAAGTGTCAAAGGCACGAATGAAGTGCTGCGCCCAGGCTAGAGTCGGGCCGCGTGCAGGAAAGGCTGGAAACTGTTCATTCCACACGTGCAATCCTATGAGCCGATCGCCCAGACGGATATGGACCCCGTCAGAAAGAACGAAGTCATCGCAGCTTGTGATGACCTGAATACGAAACAGGCAGGTGGGACAGCGCGTATATTCGATGACCCCTTGGTGCAAGCGCAAACGGACGTCCAGTGCTGCCAATATCGCACCTAACCACGGGCGGTTGAGCCGCCTCGCTTCCTCGTTGGCAGAGCTGAAAGGGTAGAGTTCCATTGAGCGATCCGGTGCACCGGCGTGAAAACCAGCACGACTCAGAAATCGTCGCCCTACCTCCCATGTTAAGCCCGCCCTAGCGTCGCGACAACCTATCGCGTGCCAATTCCGCGGTATTGATTTGCCTGGGCAAAGGCAGGGGCGCGCACCAAAAACCAACTGCGGCGGACATTCGCCTGTACGATTAGAATCTCAGCTTAGTGCCACAACCGGACATTTTGCGGCGCCCGACGGATGCCTGCTTTACCCCTCAAAGCGGACATTGATCGATGGCATGGCAATTTACGAGGTTCAGTCTAGGACTTAACCGGTAGATGCGCAGTTTCGCCATTTTGGCCGCCATTTTTGGTGTCGCCCTCCTCATCGGGTTAACCGTCTATTACGGCTTTGACGAGGTCATGGCCGCCATAGCGAGTTCGCGATGGGCAACCGCGCTGGTCGTCGCCGCGCGGGCCGCGGCGCTCGTCGGCGCCGGCATTGGCTGGTGGGCACTAATGCCGGGTCGGCAGCGGGGACCTTCAGCTTTCGTGCTCCTGCGGTTTGTCCGCGAAGGGCTTAACACGTTCTTTCCACTCGCGGTTGTCGGGGGCGACGTCATCGGGGCGCGACTCCTCGCGCAATTTGGGGTCGCCACCAAGCTCGCCGTGGCCAGCGTTTTGGTCGACGTCTTCATTCAAGTTGTCTGCCTGATTGTCTTTGTGCTGGCGGGGGTCGGTGTTGTCGCGAGCCTTGTCGGCAACCGCACCGTGACCTCCACGGCGATTGGACTATTGGCGATTGCCGTGCCGGCCGTGACCGGGTTTTTCCTCACACTGAATTTTGGCGCGTTCGAACCGGTGGTGCGCTGGCTTACGGCGTTCGGAGAAAAACGCCAATGGCGCGTCTTCGACCAGGTGGTCGATCTGGGTGCGCGGCTACAGCAGATTTGGCGCAACTATCGCGGGCTTTCTGAGTCGTTTTTGATTCATATCGTCACGGTTTTTTTTGGCGCCATCGAGGTCTGGATCGCGCTTAAATTCATGAATTCCCCGGTCGGTATCATGGAGGCAGTCGCGATCGAAAGCCTGGGCCAGGGCAGCCGCTCGGCCGCGTTCATCCTGCCCGGTGGAATGGGCGTGCAGGATGGTGTTTTGATCGCCGTCTGCGCGCTATTTGGTGTTCCGGCCGAGGTCGCATTAGCAATGGCGCTGATCAAGCGGGTTCCCGACCTGATTCTTGGCGCGCCGGCTTTAATGGGATGGCAAGCCCTTGAAGGACGGCATTATTTAGGCGCTGGCGATGAGGAAATGTCGGAGGAAATTTCCGAAACGTAAAACTCGGCCTGACTTTTGCCGTTTCTTTAGCGTGCATTGCAAGGTGAGCTTCGCCCTCCTTTCCGGGTTGGCGAAAATTTCTTCTGGCTGGGGCCAATTCGCGATCCCTTGTCTTTCGTCGTATTCGCGAGCTGTGTCGGTGGCGTGTGGAATGGCGCGGCCAGTACTGGAGTGACGGCCGACAAAACACTCGCCTTCTAGGAATGAGGTTGAAACCGTGATGCGGACATTATTTCTACAGGCGCCCTCGTTTGACGGGTTCGATGGCGGCGCCGGCTCGCGCTACCAAGCGCGGCGCGAAGTTCGTTCGTTTTGGTACCCGACTTGGCTGGCGCAACCGGCGGCCCTAGTCGAGGACAGCAAACTGATCGATGCGCCTTCACACCGAATAAAGTTCCAGCAGGTTGCGGACGTGGTGCGCGATTTCGATCTTGTCGTGCTGCACACCTCCGCGCCGTCTTTTTCATCCGACATCGGAACCATCAAGGCGCTTAAGGAAGTCAAGCCGTCGCTCAAGATCGGGATGGTCGGCGCTAAGGTCGCCGTCGATCCTGAAGGCAGCCTGCGCGCATCACCGTTGATCGATTTTGTCGGCCGGAATGAGTTCGACTTCACGATCAAGGATGTTGCGGACGGCAAGCCGTTAAGCGACATCGTCGGGCTGTCGTACCGCAACGCGTTGGGCGTCATTGTGCACAATGACGAGCGCCCGATTTTGGAAAACATGGACCTGCTGCCGTTCGTTTCGCCGGTGTACAAGCGCGATCTCGACATCAGGAACTATTTCAACGGTTATCTGAAGCACCCTTATCTTTCACTCTATACCGGCCGCGGCTGCAAATCTCGCTGCACATTTTGCTTATGGCCGCAGACGATCGGCGGTCACCGCTATCGCAAGCGCTCCGTCGGCCATGTCATCGAGGAGATCGCTTGGGCCAAGAAGGCCTTTCCCGAGGTCAAGGAATTCTTTTTCGACGACGATACCCTCACGGACGACTTGCCGCGTGTGGAGGCGATCGCCAAGGAGCTCAGCAAGCTCGGCGTCACCTGGTCTTGCAACGCCAAGCCGAATGTTCCGCGCAAGACACTCGAGGTATTGCGCGATAATGGCCTGCACCTATTGTTGGTCGGCTATGAGTCCGGCAATCAGAAGATATTGCACAACATCAAGAAGGGAATCCTGGTCGACGTCGCCCGCAGATTTACCAAGGATTGCCACGAGCTCGGCATCATGATCCACGGCACCTTCATCATGGGCCTGCCAGGAGAGACCAAGGAAACGATCGAAGAGACGATCCGTTACGCGGCCGAGATCAATCCGCATACGATCCAGGTTTCGCTCGCGGCGCCGTATCCCGGCACCTTCCTTTTTAATCAGGCGACAAAGAACGGCTGGCTCGACGATGCTCATGCGGAGCTTGTCAATGACGACGGCGTGCAGATCGCGCCGTTACATTATCCGCATTTAAGCCACACCGAAATTTTCGATTCAGTCGAGCAGTTCTATCGGCGCTTCTATTTGCGTTCGGGCAAAATCGCGGCGATTGTCAGCGAAATGATCCGCAGCCCGCAAATGATGAAGCGACGCTTGCGCGAAGGCGTCGAATTTCTTCACTTCCTGCGCGAGCGCAGTGTGGCGCACTAATTTCGGGATCGTGCTTTGAGATAAGCCGTGCTGGCGGAACTCGGCGATCACTTCGCTTAGTTGCGGCATCAGCGTCTCGGCGGCGAAAATCTGCTTCAGTGGCGCGGGAGGCTGGCCCGTTGCTCCGAAGCGCCGTCTCATTGCCTATCCTATACTTCAGGCAGTTCTCCAACGTCCGCTTTTGGCACAAAGCGGACATCAGTTCGGTTTGGAAGCTGAGGAAGCCAGTACATTGTACGCGACCATCGGACGGCGAATGCCCTTGAGGTTGAACTCACCCGTAGGTTCAACGGTCACGGCCGCGGCGGCGGCATGAGGAAAAAGGAGGTGAGCACCAGCGCCCAGGCAACCACGGAACGCAAAGGAATGTGCGTCGTCACGCTCTCTCAAACTTCCCGCACTCTCTACTTACTCTGAGACGGGCCCGTTGGAAGCGTGAACTGAAAGACCGTTCCACGAGAGCGACTCGATGAAGCCCACAAACGGCCGCCATGTGATTCAATAATCGATCGACAAATTGATAAGCCCATTCCCATGCCATCGGCCTTCGTTGTGAAGAATGAACCGAAGATTTTGTCGATGTGGTGTGGTTCGATGCCGGTTCCGGAATCTTCGATGGCAACCCGCGCCCGGTCACTATTTTCACGTTCCGATTTAACTATCAATGTGCGGTCCGCAACCGTTTCCATTGCTTCGATAGCATTAGTAACGAGGTTAAAAAGTACCTGTTGTAGCTGAACTCGATTGCCCGTTACTGGCATAATTGCTCTATCCAGTTCCGTGCGCACGGCAATATCGTGCTTTTTGACCGCGCCTTGTACAAGCGTGAGCACTTCCTCGATGAGCTGATTCAAGTCGATCGAGACGTTAACCAGCTTCTTGGACTTGAACATGGCCCGCACGCCTTCGAGCACGTCGGCAGCAGTCTGGCCAGCGCGGACAATGTTTTTAAGACATTCACGCGCTTTATCGATGGCAGGAGGTGTTTGCTCCAACCAGCGCAAACCAGCACTTCCAAAACCCACAACAGCCGCGAGGGGCTGATTCACTTCATGAGCGATCGACGCGGTCATGGCGCCCATTCGGCTCACGTGCGCTGAGCGCGCAAGTTCAGCTTGAGCGGCTTGCAATGCGTCCTGTGCCTGCATTTTTTCCGTTATGTCGAAATTCATCCCGAAAGTGTGCTGGCCAGTCGCCGCACGATCCGCAATTCGAAAAACATAAAGCTGTATCCAAATCAGCTGACCATCTTTCCGCTGCAGCCGCTTGACCAGTTCAAAATGTTGCCGTTTGCCTTGCTGTAATTCATTAAAAAGGATTCGGTTGGTTTCGCGCTCGTTGGCGGGCGTAATATCTAGAGGAGTGATTTTTTTAAGTTCATCTTCGGTGTAGCCGACCATAGCCTGAAAGGTTGAATTGGTCGTGATGAAATATTGGTTTTTGTCAAGAACCGTAATTCCCATAAATGGATTCGCGAGCACCGCGTCCCAACGATCCTCGTTGGCCCGCAATTCACGTTCGAGCTGAACGAAACGAATATCGCCCTCTCGAGGTGCAACTTCTTGTTTGGTCACCGGCTTATCGCAGTCGTTTTGCGGCCCCAATGTCCTTTTGCAGTCAATACCCGACATGTGGCCAAATTCAAGCAATCTCCACCAGCAAGCTGAGCGAGGAGGGAATGTCCGCTTTACCCCCAAAAGCGGACATCAGCAGAGCGCATTGGGATGTCCGCTTTGTGCCAAAAGCAGACGTCGCGCTACCTATTCGACCAGTTCGTCAGCAAGCGATAGAAATGATGCGGGAATCGCAAGCCTCAACGCCTTGGCGGTCGTGAGATTGACGACGAGTTGAAACTTCGTCGGGTATTGCACCGGCAGGTCGGCAGGCTTAGCGCCGCGCAGTATTCGGTCGACATATTCTGCCCCCTGCCGAAACTGGTTCAGCGGATCAAAGCTATACGAAATCAATCCGCCCGCTTTGGCGTAAAAAGCAAACGGATAGAGCGCTGGCAACCGTAAACGCGTGGCCAACGCAACGATAAGATCGCGGTTGATAAGCGTGACAGCGTGCGGAATGACAATGAAGCCGCCACTGCCCTCGGCGGCGAACGCCGGTAGGGCTTGCTTGATCTCGTCGGCGTCATGCACACCAAGCGCCACGGGCTTGACCTTGAGCGCAGGGGCCGCGGCTTCAGCAGATTTGAAGAACCGTACATTGATGGGTTCCTCGGGATGCATCAGGATCCCGACACGTTCGACTTGGGGCGCGATCGCTTTGAGCAGCTCCAGCCACTTTTCGCCCAACGACGGCCTCCAATTGGCGAACCCCGTGAGGTTGCCGGTGGGGCGCGCTTCGTCACTTACAAAACCCGCACCGACCGGATCGCCGACACTTATGAAAACAATCGGTATGGTGCGAACTTCCGCCTGAACAACCGCCGTCACCAAGTTGGTATTGGTGACCAACACGTCCGGTGCGAGGCTCATCAATTCCGTAAGGATGGCGCGTACCCTACCGGCATCCGCCGCGGGAAAGCGAACATCGATGAGAACATTGCGCCCTTCCTCCCAACCCAGTCTCTCCAGTCCCTGCCGCAGCGCTTCGACCTGAGCTTGAGCTGATGGATCGGTTTCCGCATATCCCATCAACACGCCGATCCGCCGCACTCGATCGGACTGATGCGTGCGGGCCGCGAGCGGCCAGATAGTAGCCGCGCCACCGAGAAATGTGATGAACTCGCGCCGCCTCACCGGCTGCCCCTCAAACACACGTTCTTACCCTACCATGCTGACCGTGCACGGTGCATCACGGCAAATTGGGATCACCGATGTCCGCTTTGGGTCATTAGCGGACATTGCCGAAGGTCTGACCGATGTCTGCTTTACCCCCAAAAAGCGGACATTGCGGATCGCGACAAGCATGTCCGCTTTGTGCCAAAAGCGGACATATGCGGTGCAGCGATCGCCATCAGCCGCTATTGCAGGTAATGACGAATTTTCGGCAATAGGTGGCGCGGGCTGAAAGGTTTCGGCACACAGTCATCGCAGCCCACTGCCCGCGCCTTCTTTTCTTCGCCGCTAAGCACATAGGAGGTAACCGCGATGATTGGGATCGATCGCAATTTCGGATCGGATTTAATCCGGCTCGTAGCTGTATAACCGTCCATGATCGGGAGCTGAATATCCATCAGGATGAGATCGGGCCGCTGCTTTGCGATTGCCGCCAGCGCCAGCTCACCGTTTTCAGCCTCCGTAATTTCGTAGTCAGTAGGGGCCAGCATATCGCGGATGATTTGGCGATTATCCGGTTGGTCATCGACCACCAAAATGCGCTTGCTCATGTCGTTTTTACCTGCCGCTTTCTTTATCATGGCCATCTCCCGGAAAATTAATCCGTGTTCTGGCTCTCGCTTTTCACGTTTACCTGTCAGTTCATTTAGGGTGTCTTGCCAGAACTGGCTAAGTGCGCTTCGTGACGGCGATCACGTTTTGGAGCGTTCCGCGCCCAATATTGCGCAAACGTGATCGTGCTTGAATTCGCGTGAACGCCGAACGCACCTTCGGTCATAGCCTACGCGTGCGGGAAAACGGGCCGGGTTACAACTCCGTCCCATTTTGATGTCGGCTTTACTCCCAAAAGCAGACATTGCTGAGAGTCATTGGCATTTAGGCGGAAAAGAGGGGGACCGTGAGCTATCTAAACCTGGTTACACAAGAAGGTTTGGTGCGACCCTATGAGTATTTCCTTTGGACCCGGGCGCGAACATAGGAGCCAGGTGCATCTTCAATTGGCTGCAATGGTCCGCCAAGCTCGCGTGCTTTGACAGAGCCGCCAGCATGCCGTGATACCCAATCCTCCCACGCCAGCCACCAGGAGGTTTGAACCGGATTTGCGGTTTCGAACCATTCAGTCGCGCTCTTCGGAAGGTTTGGGTTTTGCCAGTGGCCATACTTACTGCCCGGTGGGCTAATGACGCCAGCGATGTGGCCGGAATCGGCGAGCACGAACTTAATTGGCCCTTTGTATAGTTGGGTCGCAGCATAGGTCGACTGCCACGGTGCAATATGGTCTTCCCGCGCCGACAATAGGAAGGTTGGCGTCTTGATACGTGCGAGGTCGATCGCAACTCCACCAAGTCTGATGCCTCCCGGAACGGCAAGCCGGTTCTCGTGATACATCTTACGCAAATAGAAGCTTTGCATTGCAGCCGGCATGCGCGTGGAGTCGGCGTTCCAATAGAGGAGGTCGAACGGGATCGGCTGCTTTCCAAGAAGATAGTTACTTACAACAAAACTCCATATTAAATCGTTGGCACGCAGCATATTGAAGGCTAAGGCCATATCGTGCGCCTCAAAATATCCGCGACTTTGCATGCGCTTCTCGAGTACTGTCAGCTGTTCTTCATCAATAAATACCGCCATGTCGCCCACATCAGTAAAATCGACGAGAGTGTCAAAGTAGGTCGC
>Ga0318512_10000327_pt1 | contig 11802 bp, 10 predicted proteins | sample GRESIP171b2f19_FD_203682 | JGI IMG/M metagenome (GOLD analysis project Ga0318512, IMG submission 203682) | Tropical soil microbial communities from Luquillo Experimental Forest, Puerto Rico - GRE.SIPMG.171b2f19 | ecosystem: Environmental > Terrestrial > Soil > Tropical forest > Bulk soil...
CGTGATAGACCTTGTCCACCTCGCGGTCCCGGAACGCGCGCTTCAGCGCGCTGTAGGCCCGCTCGCTCTTGGCCAGCACCATGAGCCCCGAGGTGGTGGCGTCCAGCCGGTGCACGATCCCCTGGCGCTCCGCCGCGCCGCTGGTAGCCAGGGAATAACCGGCGGCCAGCAGGCCCTGCAGCACGGTCGGCCCGGTCCAGCCCGGCGTCGGGTGGGCGGCGACGCCGGGCGGCTTGTCCACCACGACGATGTCGGCGTCCTCGTACACCACCACCAGGCCGGGCACCGGCTCGGGAAGCGGCTGCGCCGCCGGCGGCGGCAGCGTCACGTCCAGCCACTCTCCGGCGGGTACCCGGTCTGACTTGGCCGCCGGCCGCCCGCCGACGAGCACCGAGCCGTCGCTGATCAGCTCGGCGGCCCGGGCCCGGGACAGGCCGAACAGGCGGGCTAGCGCGGAGTCCAGGCGCTCGCCGTCCAGCCCGTCGGGAACGGGTACCCGGCGCTGGCCAGACGCCGTCATCCGCTGCCGCTACCCGAGGGACGCTCCGGCCAGGGCCGGTCGGGCTGGGCCGGCGGGCCTCCGGCCCGTGGCGTGCCAGGCCGCGGCGCGGCCGACTGCGGCGCGCCGTCCAGCCCGTGGCCGCGCGCCGCGAGCAGAACCATGAGCACGCCACCGCAGACGATCGCCGAGTCGGCCAGGTTGAACACCGGCCAGTGCGGCACCTGGATCCAGTCGACGACCCAGCCGCGGAACGGTCCCGGGGAGCGGAAGATCCGGTCGGTCAGGTTGCCCATGGCGCCGCCGAGCAGCAGGCCGAGGGCCACCGCCCAGGCCAGGCTGTGGATCCGGCGCGCCGAGCGGACGATGAAGATGATCACTCCGACGGCGATCGCGGTGAACAGGATGGTTTCCGACGGCCCGCCGATGCTGAACGCCGCCCCGGGATTGCGCGACTCGGTGAACATCAGCAGGTTGCCGAGGAGGTGGACCGCGGGCCGGTCAGACAGCGTCGCCACCACGATGGTTTTCGAGATGATGTCCAGGGCGAGCACGGCCACGGCCACGCCGAGCAGCACGCGCACCCGGCGCGGCGCCGCCGGGCGCGGCGCGCCGGGCTGATCTGGGCGGTCGGGCCCGCCGTCCGCGGGGCCGGTCAGCGGCGCTCCTCACGTTGCTTGCAGGTCACGCACAGGACCGCGCGCGGGAAGGCCTGCAGCCGCGCCTTGCCGATCGGCTCACCGCACGATTCGCAGGTACCGTAGGTGCCCTCGTCGATGCGGGCCAGGGCTCGCTCGGTCTGCGCCAGGAGCTCGCGGGCGTTGTGGGTCAGGGCGAGCTCGTGTTCCCGCTCGTACGTCTTCGCGCCCACGTCCGCCTGGTCATCGCCGGCGTCGCCGACCGCGTCGCCGAGCCGGGAGGCGATGTCCGACTCGGCGCGGTCGATGTCCGCGCGCAGTTCCTCGGCCTCCCTGGAAAGCTCGTCTCGCACCGTGGCCAGCTCGGCTTCGGTCCAGCGCCGCTCCCCCGGCCGCACCGGAAGCGCGGCAGCGCCTGAGTGCGCTGCAGCGGTCATACCGGCCTCCCTCGGTGCACCTAGCTAATGATCTTCGTAGTGACCAGTCACGAGAGGATAAGTGGTTACCGGGGGCTACCGCAAACACGCCGGCCGATATTGTGGCAGGTTCGCTGCGCGCGGAATCAGGACCGCGCGCCCGGGCCGCCCGCCGGACGGCCACGGGGCGGCAGGGCCGCGATGCCGGCGCCCGGGCACGCGGGCCGGCCGCGGCCGGGCGGCGCGGCCGCGCGGACCGAGGCAGGCGGCCAGCCATGGGCTATCCTGGCCTTCTGCCCTGGACTTCTGCACGGGGCTGACGGGGGCAGCTGCCGCTGGGGCGGCCAGGAGCGACCGGAGATCGCGCGACCCGGGACGCGCAGCGGACCAGATCACCCGCAGCCGCCGGCCTGAAGGCCCGGATCTGGCCGGCGCGACAAGCCGCGAGAGGCCGCCCGTTATGCCGCGCCCCGATGACCAGCCGGCCGCGAGACTGCCCTTTCCCGAACTGCCCGCGGCCGTCGACCTGCCGGCGATCGAGCGCGCGGTACTGGCCCGCTGGCGGGACAGCCGGGTCTTCGAGCGGTCGCTGGAGCAGACCTCGGCGGGGCGGCCGTGGACGTTCTACGAGGGCCCGCCCACGGCGAACGGCAAGCCGGGCGTGCACCACGTGGAGGCGCGGGTGCTCAAGGATCTCTTCCCCCGCTTCAAGACCATGCAGGGCTTCCACGTGCCGCGCCAGGGCGGCTGGGACTGCCACGGCCTGGCGGTCGAAGTCGCCGTGGAGCAGGAACTCGGCGTGTCGGGAAAGAAGGAGATCGAGGCCTACGGCATCGCGGAGTTCAACGCGAGGTGCCGCGAGTCGGTGCTGCGGCACGTGGACGCGTTCGAGGAGCTCACCGAGCGGATGGGCTACTGGGTCGACCTACGGCGGGCCTACCGCACGATGGACCCGGACTACATCGAGTCGGTCTGGTGGTCGCTGAAGGTCGTCTTCGAGCGGGGCCTGCTGATCCGGGACTACCGGATCAGCCCCTACTGCCCGCGGTGCGAGACCCCGCTGTCCGATCACGAGATGGGCCAGCCGGACGTCTACCGGGCGGTGTCCGACCCGTCGGTCACGGTCCGCTTCCCGCTGCTCACCATCCCGGACCGGGCGGATCCGCAGCTAAGCGGCGCTGACCTGCTGGTGTGGACGACCACGCCGTGGACGCTGGTGTCCAACACCGCGGTCGCCGTCCACCCCGGCGAGACCTACGTGGTCGCCCGCAATCCCGCCGACAGCGACCGCGTGGTCGTGGCCGAGTCCCTGGCCGGGCGGGTCCTGGACGAGGGCTGGGAAGTGGTCGCCCGGTTCCCGGGCGCCGACCTGGCCGGGGCCACCTACCGGCCCCCGTTCCGGCTGGTCTACATTCCCGGCGCGCACCAGGTGGTGACCGGGTCGTTCGTGACCGCGGAGGACGGGACGGGACTGGTGCACCTGGCCCCCGCGTTCGGACTGGAGGACATGGAGGTCGCGCGGGCGCATGGCCTGCCGGTCGTCAACCCGATCCGCGGCGACGGCCGCTTCGAGGACACCGTGCCGCTGGTCGGCGGGATGTTCTACAAGGACGCCGACCCCACGCTGGTGAGCGACCTCGAGGATCGGGGCCTGCTGTTCTCTTCGGCGCTGTACGAGCACAGCTACCCGCACTGCTGGCGCTGCCACACGCCGCTGATCTACTACGCCCTGCCGTCCTGGTTCATCCGCACCACCGCGGTCAAGGACCAGATGCTGGCGGAGAACGAGCAGACCACCTGGCACCCGGAGACGATCAAGCACGGCCGGTACGGCGAGTGGCTGCGTAACAACGTGGACTGGGCCCTGTCCCGGTCCAGGTACTGGGGTACCCCGCTGCCGCTGTGGGAGTGCCCGCGGCAGCACGTGACCTGCGTCGGGTCGCTGGCCGAGCTGTCTCGGCTGGCCGGGCGCGACCTGGCCGGGCTGGACCCGCACCGGCCGTACGTGGACGAGGTGGTACTGGCTTGCCGCCAGTGCGGCAGCCAGGCGCGCCGGGTACCCGAGGTGATCGACGCCTGGTACGACTCGGGGTCGATGCCGTTCGCGCGCCTCGGGGCGCCGCTGCGCAACGAGGCGGCGTTCCGGCGCACGTTCCCGGCCCAGTTCATCTGCGAGGGGATCGACCAGACCCGCGGCTGGTTCTACTCGCTCATGGCGGTCGCTGTGCTGGTGTTCGGCCGGAACTCCTACGAGAACGTCGTCTGCCTCGGCCTGGTGGTCGACGAGCGCGGCCGGAAGATGAGCAAGCACCTCGGTAACATCCTGGAGCCGATCCCGCTCATGGACGCCCACGGCGCGGACGCGCTGCGCTGGTTCTTCGCGGCATCCGGATCGCCGTGGGCCACCCGCCGGGTGGACGACGCCGTGCTCGAGGAGATCGTGCGCAAGATCCTGCTCACCTACTGGAATACCGTGTCGTTCCTGGTGCTCTACGCCAACGCCGCGGCGGCCGCCGCGCCGGGCGAGGCCCGGGATGCCCTGCGGTGGTCCGGGGCGCCTCCAGCCGCCCGGCGGCCGGTCCTCGACCGGTGGCTGCTGAGCGAATTGCACGCGCTGGTACGTGACGTCACGACCACCCTGGAAGGGTTCGATTCCGCTGCGGCGGGCCGCAGGATCGGCGCGTTCATCGACGACATGTCCAACTGGTACGTCCGCAGGTCCAGGCGCCGGTTCTGGGAGGGCCCGGGCACGCCGGACGGTGCCGCAGCGTTCGCCACGCTGCACGAATGCCTGGAGACGCTGACCAGGCTGATGGCCCCGGTGACCCCGTTCCTGACCGACTACATCTGGAGCGTGCTGCGAGCCGAGGGCTCCCCCGACTCGGTGCACCTGACGACCTGGCCGGCCGCGGACACCGGGCTGATCGACGACCGCCTCTCCGCGCAGATGGCGCTGGTCAGGCACCTGGTGGAACTCGGCCGCTCGGCGCGCGCCAGCGCGGCGGTGCGGGTCCGCCAGCCGCTCCCGCGCGCGCTCATCGGCGCGCCCGGCTTCGACGACCTGCCCGCGGGGCTGCGGGCCCAGATCGCCGACGAGCTCAACGTCCGCGAGCTGGACACGCTCGCCGCGGTGGCCGAGGACCTGGTGGACTACACGGTGAAGCCCAACTACCGCGCCCTCGGCGGGCGTTTCGGCCAGGGGACGCGGGCGGTGGCCGCCGCGGTCGGGGCGGCGGATGCGGCCCGGCTCGCCGCGGAGCTGCGTTCCGCGGGCAAGACCTCGGTCATGGCGAACGGGGCGCGGGTGAGCCTCGGGCCCGATGACGTGATCGTGACGCAGGTGCCCCGATCCGGGTGGGCGGTGACCTCCGCCGGCGGCGAGACGGTGGCGCTGGAGATCGCGATCACGCCGGAACTGCGCCGTGAAGGTCTCGCGCGCGAGGTCGTCCGGCTGGTACAGGACGCGCGCAAGGGCGATGGCCTGGACGTCAGCGACCGGATCTGGCTGCGCTGGAGCACCGAGGATCCCGAGCTGGCCGCGGCGATGACCGAGCACGGGGCCATGATCAGCGCCGAGGTGCTGGCCGTCGACTACGGGCCAGGAACCCCCGACGGCGCGGACCCGGCCACGCGCGAGCACGACGACCCTGACCTGGGCCTGGTGTTCTGGATCCGCCGCGCCGGGCCGCGTTAGTCGTCGGCCAGCTGCTGCTCGGGCCGGCAGGCCCGGCAGGGAACGCAGCCGGACTCCTCGGCCGCGCGCAGGGTCATGGACTCGAGGTCCTCGGCGCCCATGAAGCGGATCAGGATGCACCCGCTGCGGTGGTACCGGCCGATGCCCTGGACGATGATGACCTCGGTGTCCGGGCTGCGCCGGCCCGGCCCGCCCCCGGGCGCGGAATCCGGGGCTGACCCGGCGCCGGCGGCGGTGCCGGGCTCTTCGGCGGAAGTGGCCGTTCCGCCGGCCGCCGTCGTTCCCGGAGCACTGCCCCCGGGCGCCGCGTCCGGTATGCCGGCCGTGTCCGTCGCCGGTGGCGCCTCAGCGGTCCCTGCTGGCTCGAACGCCTCGGCTGCTCCTGGCGCCCCGGCTGGCACGGGTGTCCCGGCTGTCTTGGCTGGCGCCGCCAGCCCGGCTTCCCCGGCCGGCGCGGCCTGCTCGGCGTGCGCGGCCTGCTCGGCCGGCGCGGCCAGCTCGGGTTCGGCGGTCTCGGCACGCTCGCCCGAGCGGAGGGCTGCCGTGGCGGCCGCCACGGCCGCCTTCGTTGCCTCATTCGCCCGGCGGGCCTCGTCGGCGCTGGATGTCCGCTCAGCGCCAGCGCGCTCAGGCGGCTGATCCGAGACCGTGCCGTCCGCCGCGGGCTGGGCGCGCTGCCAGAAGCCAGCCCACGTTGCTTCCCGCGAGGCTGGCCGGGCCGCCGGCTGAGTCTCCTGCGCGGCTTGCCGGGCGGCAGGCTCGGCTGGCCGTTCCGGCTCGGGCCGCGCCTGAGGGCGTTCGGTGTCCGGGCGCTCCGGCCGGCGCGGGGCCTGCGGATCCTGCGGCCAGTCCAGCGGCGGAAACAGCGGAGGCGGCGAAGGCTCCGGACGCTGTGAGGTTTCCGGACGCTGTGAGGTTTCCGGACGCTGTGAGGTTTCCGGACGCTGTGAGGTTTCCGGACGCTGTGAGGTTTCCGGACGCTGTGAGGTTTCCGGAGGCGGGGCTTCCTGGCGCTGGGCGTGCGCCGGATACGGGGCGGGCCCGGCCGGCATCGCGAGGTCGCCGAGATCGCTCTGGTCGCTCCGGTCGCTGCGGGCGGGGGCCTGGCCGCTGGCGGCGTACCCGGCCGGGGCCAGGGCCTCGGGCCAGCCGCTGGCCGGCCCCGCAGCCGTGGCCGCGGACGCCGCAGCCTCGCTGGCCGGCTCGGCTGGCGAGGCTGGCGCGGCCCCCTGGCCAGCGGGCGCCGCGGCCGCGGCCGCCGCGACGGCGACCTCGCTCGCCGGTGCTGCTGTCTGGGCCGCGGGCGCCACGGCCTCGCCGGCCGGTGCCTGCTTCGTGGCCGGGGGCTCGGCGGCCTCGGCGGCCGGCACGAGCGGACGGGCCGATACCGCGGCCTCGCTGGCCGGCTCGGCCGGGCGGGCCGGCTCAGCCCGGCCGGCCGGTGCGCCGCCGAAGACTTCCCCGCGCCAGATCACCACGCCGACGGTCAGCATCACCGCAGCCAGCGCGGCCACGGCTATGGACAGGTAGACCAGCTGCAGGCTGTTGGTGAGCACGCCCCCGAGGAGCAGCCCCATGGCCACGAGGACGACCGTGAGCACGGCACCGAACCGGATCACGAGCAAGCTCCTGGGACGGTAACAGGTCCACCCGGGCCGCCTCCGCACGCGGAAGCGGCCCGGGTGGCACAAGCTTGGCGGGCAGTGCTAGCAAGGACGAGGCTGAGCACGCCAGCTGGGCGGCCTTGCGGCTAGCGGCGGTCGTGCGGCGCCGCGTCAGCCGGGTGGAATCCGCCGTGGCTCACCGGCTCGGGCGGGGCTGCGTACGAGCCGGTCACGGCCGACTGGGCGCCGCCGTTGCGGACGTCCATGCGGCCCACGCCGGACGACACGGACGACTGCGGCCCGGCGCCTACGGCAGGGAACACACCGCTGTCCGCCGCGCCCGCCTCAAGGTCACGCAGCTGGCCTTCCAGGTAAGCCTTGAGCCGGCTGCGGTACTCGCGCTCGAAGGCACGCAGGTCGTCAACCCGCCGCTCGAGCTCTTCACGCGACTGGACGAGCGAGCCCATGGCCTGGCGGTGCCGCTCCTGAGCATCGCGCTCCAGGCTTTCCGCGCGGGCCCGAGCGTCGCTGGTGATCTGCTCGGACTGACGGCGGGCCTTGGTGAGGATGTCGTCGGCCTCGCGCCGGGCGCGGCCGAGCGTCTCGTCGGCCTCCCGCCGCGCGTCGGCGATCGCCTGGTCGGCGGTCTGCTGGGCCAGGGCCAGGACCCGCGCCGCGGTGTCCATGTTGTCCTCGGCGGGCCTGGGGGGCATCATCATCGGCTCGGGCGGCCGCACGGGCTCTGGCTCGTGTCGTGGCGGTTCTGCCGCCATGAGGTCAGCAGGGGCCTCGGCATGCGGAGCATTGAGTGCGGGCACCTTGCCCCCGCGCAGCACTTCGGCCAGCTTGCCCCGGAGCTCTTCGTTCTCCTGGATCAGCCGGTCAAGTTCCGCTTCGACCTCGTCGAGGAAGGCATCCACTTCCTCTTCGTCGTAGCCGGGCCTGAGCCTGGTCGTGCTGAACTGCTTGTTCCTCACGTCCGCGGGCGTCAGTGGCATGTCGTCGTCTCCTTGGCGCGTCGAGCTTGGTCCCCAGTGGACGCTACCCGATCAGATCAGCTGCACGGCCTGCAACAGCAGAATTAGCACCAGGAACAGCACCATGAAGCTGAGGTCCAAGGCCACAGTACCGAGCCGGAGCGATGGAATGTAGCGCCTTAGCAATCTCAGTGGCGGATCTGTGGCGGTGAACACCCCCTCGGCCACCACCAGGATCGCCCCCCGGGGATGCCAGTCCCTCGAGAACGCCTGTATCCAGCTGATGATCATCCTGATGATGAGCAGCAGCAGGTAGAACCAGATGACGTAGGTGAGCACGGTCCTTAGGATGCCCACGGCGCCCCTGCCCAGCCCGCATGCCGACGTCCGGGCGCCCCGCCGTCGTTGACATCCGAGTAGTTTGCCGGTATCTGTCTAGCTCTGATTGAAGAATCCTCTTTCCGCCATGCGGGCCTTGTCCTCGGCGGCGACCTCGACGTTCGCCGGAGATAGCAGGAACACCTTGTTCGTCACCCGGTCGATGCTTCCGCGCAGGCCGAAGATCAGGCCCGCCGAGAAGTCCACAAGGCGCCGAGCGTCGCTGTCCACCATCTCGGTCAGGTTGATGATCACCGGAGTGCCCTCGCGGAAGTGCTCTCCGATCGTACGGGCCTCATTGTACGTGCGCGGGTGCAATGTGGTGATCCTGGCCAGATCAGTGGTCTGGATCGACACGGCGGGCTCCCGCTCGCCGGGGCGGCTGGCCGGCTCCAGGGCCCCGTCCGGCGGCCTGGCCACCTCGCGGTGGTCGCCGGTGTCGATGAACTCGGCACCGTACTCTTCGTACTCCTCGGCGCCGTAATCGTCCTGGTAATGATCCTCGTAGCGGTTGTCGTCCTCTACCAGGCCGAGATAGACCGCCATCTTGCGCATCGCGCTGGCCATCGTCTGCCCTCCGTCGTGCCTGCCGTGCAGCCCCGCTTGCGCCGCGTGCCACGGGTCGGACACTACCTGACAACGGCGCGCCGGCCGCCGAGCAACGCCGTACCGACGCGCACGTGTGTCGCGCCCGCCCCGATCGCCTGCTCAAGATCGTCGCTCATGCCCGCCGAGATCATCACCGCACCGGGGTGGGCCGAGCGCACCGCGTCGGCCACCTGCCTGAGTTTCCCGAACGCGACGTCCGCGGGCACGCCGAGCGGGGCCACGGCCATCACGCCGCCCAGGACCAGGCTTTCCTGCCCGGCCACCGCGTCGGCGACCGCGGCCACGTCAGGGATCCTGGCGCCGCCCCGGGCCGGGTCGTCGTCCAGGCTCACCTGGACCAGGCAGGTCACGGTGCGGCCTGCCGCCGCAGCCCGCGAGCCGAGCGCCCGGGCCAGGCGCAGCCGGTCCACCGAGTGGATCACCTGGGCGTAGGAGACCACGCTGGCGGCCTTGTTGGTCTGCAGCTGGCCGACGAAGTGCCAGGTCACTGGGAGGCCGAGGGCCGCGCACGCGGCCGCCTTGGGCGCGGCCTCGTGGTCCCGGTTCTCCCCGATGTCGGTGACGCCGAGCTCGCCGAGCAGTTGGATGTCGGACACCGGGTAGGTCTTGGTCACCGCGATCAGCGTGACCTCGCCGCTGCGGCGGCCCGCCGCCTGGCAGGCCGCCGCGATCCGGGTGCGCACGGTGGCCAGCCGCGCCGCGATCTCGTCCCTGCGATTCCCCGGGTCCTGCGGTCCCGTGGCCGCCGGCGGCTCAGTCACGGCCCCATCATGACGCCAGCCAGACAAAGCCGGCGAACCGGCCGGTCCGGCCGTCACGGCGGTATGAGTACAGCCCGGGCGTCTCGGCGGTGCAGCGCGGGTCACGGGTGACGGCCTGCACGCCGGCCCGGGCGAGCTGTGCTCCGATCCCGGCCCCGACGTCGATCCCGGGGGTGCCCGCCCTGGTCACGCAGCCGGCCTCGGGTACCGTTCCGGCGATCCTGGCCCGCATCTGCTCCGGGACCTCGTAGCACCCGCCGCAGATATGCGGGCCGATCACCGCGTGCACCCGGGCCGGGTCGGCGCCCGCGGCCGACATCGCGGTCAGCAGCTCGGTCACCACGCCGGCCGCCATTCCCTCCCGGCCCGCGTGCGCGGCGCCCACGATCCGCGCCCGCGGATCGGCCAGCAGCACCGGCGCGCAGTCCGCGGCCAGCACGCCCAGCGCCAGCCCGGCCACGTCGGTGTACGTCGCGTCCGCCTCCGGCACGGCCGGTTCGGCGGGGCCGGGCGCGTCCCGGGGCTGCTCGCCCGGGCCGGGCGCGGCGGTAGCGTACCGGACGGCCGCCCCGTGCACCTGGCGCATCCAGGTCAGCCGCTCGGCGCCGAGCCCGCACGCGCGAGCCGCCAGGCGCCGGTTGGCGGCCACGGCGGCCGGGTCGTCGCCGACGCCGCGGCCCAGGTTCAGCGTGTCGTAGGGCGGCGCGCTGACGCCGCCGCCGCGGCCGGTGAACAGGACGAACACCCCGGGAGCCAGCTCGGCCGGCGGGCCCGGGTCACCGCCGCCGGTCACTTCAGGAAATCGGGCACGTCGAGGTCGTCGTCCTCCTCGAAGACCACGGACGGGCGCCGGGTGGTCGAGCCGTCGGACAGCCAGCCCGCGCCCCCGGAGCTCGCGCGGGCGCCGGTCAGCGACGGTGACGTTCCCATGGTGCCGGCCCAGGGCGCGACCTCGGGCGCCTCGGCGGGCGGCCCGCCGGCCTCGGCCGCTTCGGCTGAGGCCGCGGCGGGCGGCTTGGCGGGAGACTTGACGGGCGGCTTGGCGGCGGGCGGCTTCGCGTCCGGCGTGGCCGCGGCTGATCGGGCCGGTGCGCGGCGGCGGCTGCGGCCGCCTCGGGGCGTACCTGGCTCTCGCGCGGCGGCGCGGCCGCGGGATCAGGCCCGGCGCCCCGGCCCGGGCCGGGCTCCGCCGCCGCGGCGGGGACGTCGCTGCCGGGGGACCCGGGCGACCGCCAGCCGTCGGAGGGCTTGAACACGTCGGAGCCGCTGGCCGGCGTCCCGGCGTACCCGTTGTCCGGGCTTGCTGTCGCCGGGTTCCCGGCCACCGCAGTGCCGGATGCCGTGCTCAGCGGCCGGGGCCGGGCGATGTCCCCCTCGTCGAAGCCGGCGGCGATGACCGTGACCCTGACCTCGTCGCCGAGCGCGTCGTCGATGACCGCGCCGAAGATGATGTTGGCATCGAGAGCGGCCGAGCTCGAGACCAGCTGCGCGGCCTCGTGGATCTCGAACAGGCCGAGGTCGGACCCGCCCTGAATGGACAGCAGCACGCCGTGGGCCCCGTCGATACTGGCCTCCAGCAGCGGGCTGGAGATCGCTTTTTCCGCCGCGGCGACCGCGCGGTCGTCGCCGCGGGCCGAGCCGATGCCCATGAGCGCGGAACCCGCGCCCGACATGACCGACTTGACGTCGGCGAAGTCCAGGTTGATCAGGCCCGGCGTGGTGATCAGGTCGGTGATGCCCTGGACACCGGACAGCAGCACCTGGTCCGCGGCCTTGAACGCGTCCAGGACGCTCACCTGCCGGTCGGAGATGGACAGCAGCCGGTCGTTCGGTATCACGATCAGCGTGTCAACCTCGCCGCGGAGCCTTTCGATGCCCAGGTCAGCCTGGGCCGCGCGGCGCTTGCCCTCGAACCCGAACGGCCGGGTGACCACGCCGATGGTGAGCGCGCCCAGCGAGCGCGCCACGTTGGCCACGACCGGAGCGCCCCCGGTGCCGGTCCCGCCCCCCTCACCGGCGGTCACGAAGACCATGTCGGCGCCCTTGAGCACCTCCTCGATCTCCTCGCGGTGATCCTCGGCGGCCTTCGCGCCGATGTCGGGGTTGGCGCCGGCGCCGAGGCCGCGGGTGAGTTCCCGGCCGACGTCGAGCTTGACGTCGGCATCGCTCATGAGAAGGGCTTGCGCGTCCGTGTTGATCGCGATGAACTCGACGCCCTTGAGCCCC
>Ga0318512_10000328_pt1 | contig 11788 bp, 9 predicted proteins | sample GRESIP171b2f19_FD_203682 | JGI IMG/M metagenome (GOLD analysis project Ga0318512, IMG submission 203682) | Tropical soil microbial communities from Luquillo Experimental Forest, Puerto Rico - GRE.SIPMG.171b2f19 | ecosystem: Environmental > Terrestrial > Soil > Tropical forest > Bulk soil...
ACCGTGCTGCCGGCCGTGTCCTCGGTCGCGGCGGCGTTCGCCCGGGCCAGCCTGCCCTGGGACGACGCCGCCGTGGTCAGTGCGCACGGCCGGGACCCGCGCCCGGCGGTCAACGTGTGCCGGGCCTACCCGAAGGTCGCGGTGCTGACCGGGCCGGGCTGCGGACCGGCAGAGATCGGAGCGGCCCTGGACGGCTGGGACCGCCGCCTCATCGTCTGTGAGCACCTCGGCACTGACGCCGAGCGGGTCACCGAGTGCACCCCCGCCGACGCGGCGATCCGGGCCTGGGCGGGCCCGAACGTGATCCTGGTCCTCGCCGCACCCGAATCCGTGATCACGGGGTTCCGGTCGTTCCAACGCCTAGAACCCCATGATCACGATGTGGGGGCCAGCCGCGACACGGAGCAAGAGGTGAATGGGGCCGATGGGCCGGGCTGGGCGTGGCCGCGCCGGGCCGTGCCGACGGGCTGGGCGCTGGCGGAGGAGGAGTTCGACAGCCGGGACGCGGTGCTCACCAAGGCCGAGGTGCGGGCGCTGGCGCTGGCCCGGCTCGGCCCGGGCCCCGGCATGCTGGTGTGGGACGTGGGCGCGGGCAGCGGGTCCGTCGCGGTCGAATGCGCCAGGTTCGGCGCGGCCGTGGTCGCGGTGGAGCGGGACACGCTGCGCTGCGAGCGGGTCCGGGCCAACGCCGCCCGGCACGGCGTGGACGTGCGGATCGTGCCCGGCGACGCGCCGGAGGCGCTTGGGAAACTGCCAGACCCGGACGCGGTGTTCGTCGGCGGCGGCGGGCCCGCGGTGATCGAGGCTGTCGCCGCCCGGCACCCCGCCAGGATCGTGGTAGCTCTCGCCACGGTGGAGCGGGCCGGCCCGGCGCACGCCGCCCTGAGCGTGGCCGGTTACGCAACCGGCGGCGCCCTGGTGCAGGCGGCCAGGCTCGCCCCGCTGCCCGGAGACGTGCACCGCCTCGCCGCCGCCAATCCGGTGTTCCTGCTGTGGGGGGCGGCCCCCGGTGCCACGGAACCCGTCGGCCGCGGGGACCAAGGGCCCCGCGACCCGGGCCCCGGAGCGCCGCGATGATCGGGCTCATCTCCGTTACCCTGGCCGGCCGCGCCGCCGCCGACCGGCTGGCCCAGGCCTGGCCCAGCGAGACCCGGACCTACGACGGGCCGGCCCGGCAAGCGCTGCACCGCGCCTGGGCCGAATGCGACGGGATCGTGTGCTTCCTGGCCGTGGGCGCGACCACCCGGCTGGTCGCCCCGCTGCTGGACAGCAAGTGGGTCGACCCGGCCGTGGTCTGCGTGGACGAACCGGGCCGGTACGCGGTGACGCTGGTCGGCGGGCACGCGGCCGGCGCCAACGCGCTGTGCACCAGGGTCGCCGACCTGCTCGGCGCCCAGGCCATCATCACCACGGCAACCGACGCCACCGGGCTGGCCGGGCTGGACACCCTGGACTGGCCCGCCGAGGGCTCGATCGCCCGGGTCAGCCGCGCCCTGCTGGACGGCGAGCCGGTCAGCTTCGTAGCGGACGCCACCTGGCCGCTGCCCGCGCTCCCCACCACCATCGGCGGTGCGGGCCAGTGCCGGATCGTGGTGACCGACCGGATCGTGCCCATGGACGAGAACACGGTGGTGCTCCGCCCGCCGTCGCTGGTGGCGGGCGTCGGGGCCAGCAAGGGCGTCACCGCCGACGAGGTCCTCGAGCTGCTGGAGGAGGCACTGGCCGTGGGCGGGCTGTCCCGGGACTCGGTGACCGCGCTGGCCACGGTCGACGCCAAGGCGGAGGAGGACGGGATCGTGACGGCCGCGCGGCAGGGCGGCTGGCCGGTGCACAGCTACCCGGCCCGCCAGCTCGCCGCCGTCCCGGTGCCGAATCCGAGCGACGCGGTGCTGGCCGCCGTCGGCACCCCGAGCGTGGCCGAGGCGGCGGCCCTGACCTACGGCGACGAGCTGATCGTGGCCAAGCGGACGTCGGCCATGGCCACCGTGGCGCTGGCCCGGATCCGCCCGCGTGGCCGGCTGACCCTGGTCAGCCTCGGCCCCGGCGACCGGGAGCTGGTCGCTCCCCGGGCCATCAAGGAGCTGCAGCGCGCCTCCGTCGTGGTCGGCCTGGAGCGGTACGTGGACCAGATCCGCGACGTGCTCCGGCCCGGCACCCGGGTGCTGCGCAGCGGTCTCGGCGACGAGGAGCAACGGGCCTCCTCCGCCGTGGCCGAAGCCCGCAAGGGGCACGCGGTCGCCCTGGTCGGTTCCGGTGACGTGGGCGTCTACGCGATGGCCAGCCCGGCGCTGGAGATCGCTGGCGCGGACATCGATGTGGTCGGGGTGCCGGGGGTGACCGCCGGGCTCGCGGCCGCCGCCCTGCTGGGCGCCCCGCTGGGCCACGACCATGTGATCATGTCCCTGTCCGATCTGCATTCGCCGTGGGAGATCATCGAGCGGCGGATCCGGGCGGCCGCGGCGGGGGACTTCGTGGTGGCCTTCTACAACCCGCGCAGCAAGCAGCGGGACTGGCAGCTCGGGGCGGCGCTGGAGATCCTGGCCGGCCACCGGGACCCCGGCACGCCGGTCGGCGTGGTGCACGACGCATTCCGGCCCGGCCAGCGGGTGCTGGTCACCACCCTGGCCGAGGCCGACCCGGCCGTAGCGGACATGAGCAGCGTGGTCATCGTCGGCTCGGCCAGCACCCGGATCATCGCCGGCCGGATGGTCACCCGGAGGGGGTACCGGTGGCAGCCCTAGCCCCGACCCCGCCGCCCCGCCCGGGCATCGTGGCGATCGGCGCCTGCCAGGGCTGCGGGGCATGCCTGCTCACCTGTCCAGAGCATGCGATACGACCTTCCGGGGGGACCCTGGTGGTCCTGGCGCCGCGGTGCGTGGGGTGCGGTGAGTGCATCGAGGTCTGCCCGGTGGATGCGATCACCGAGACCATGCCGGTTCCTCTCCTGGCAGGCACCGTGGCCTCGGCGGGGAGGACAGCATGATGGCCCGCGCAGTGCACCCGATAGAGAAGCAGTCGTATGAGATCCTCCGCGCGCGGGCGGACACCTCGGCGCTGCCGCCGTGGACGCGGGCCGTGGTGGAGCGGGTCATCCACGCCAGTGCCGATCTCGGCTACCTCGACGACCTGGTGTGCGCGGAAGCGGACCTGGCCGCGGCCGCCCAGGCGCTGCGCGGCGGCGCGGCGGTGGCGGCCGACTCGGCGATGACGGCCGCCGGGATCACCGCCCGCGAGGCGGTCTGCCGGATCGATGACCGGCGGGCCGCGGCGCTGACCCGGGTGCTCGGAATCACCCGCGCGGCCGCCGGCATCCGGGTGGCCGGCAGCGAGGTCGGGCCCGGCGCGGTGTGGGTCATCGGCACCGCGCCCACGGCCCTGGCAGATCTCCTCGCGCGCGGCCCGGCCCCGGCCCTGGTCATCGGCCTGCCGGTGGGATTCGTGGGGGCCGTCGAAGCGAAACAGGCACTGCGGGACAGCGGGCTGCCCGCGGTGACCAACAAGGGCGAGAAGGGCGGCGCCGCGGTCGCCGCGGCCGCTCTCAACGCCCTGATCTACGGCGACCCGCTCGACGACAAGGAGCCGCCATCGTGACCACGCCACCCCTGCTCATCGTTGGCCACGGCACCCGCAGCGACGCGGGCGCGGCCGGGTTCACCCGGCTCGTCGGGCTGGTGCGCGACCGCGCCGCCGGCCGGGTGGCGGCCGTGGACGGCGGGTTCATCGAGCTGTCCAGGCCGTCCGTGGCGGACGCGGTAGCCCGGCTGGTTTCGCCCGGGGCGGGCGGCCCGCGGCCCATCGTCGCGGTGCCCCTGGTGCTCACCGCCGCCGGGCACGGCAAGGGGGACATCCCGGCCGCGCTGGCCCGGGAACTGGCCCGCCACCCGGGCCTGTCCTACTCCTATGGGCGCCCGCTCGGCCCGCACCCGGTGCTCCAGGACATTCTGGAGGCCAGGATCGACGCCGCGCTGGCGGGCGCGCCCCGCCAGGACGTGCACGTGGTGCTGGCGGGGCGCGGCTCCACCGATCCCGACGCGAACGCCGAGGTCGCCAAGGTGGCCCGGCTGCTGTGGGAGGGCCGGGGCTATGCCGCGGTGGAGTTCTGCTTCATCTCCCTGGCGGAACCCTCGGTCCCGGGAGCCCTGGAGCGGGCCGTGCTGCTGGGGGCGCGCCGCATCGTGGTGGCGCCGTACTTCCTGTTCCCCGGGGTGCTGCCGGACCGGGTGGCGGCCCAGGCGCGGGAGTTCGCCGCCGGGCACCGGGGGCTCACGGTCTCGGTGGCGGGCCTGATCGGGGCCTGCACCGAACTGACCGGGCTGGTGCTGGAGCGCTACGACGAGGCACTGGGCGGCGACATCAGGATGAACTGCGACACCTGCGCCTACCGGGTCGCGCTGCCCGGCTTCGCGGACAAGGTCGGGCGCCCGCAGGCCCCGCACTTCCATCCGGACGACGAGGCGGGGCACCGGCATGCCCACGCCGCTCATCAGGTGCTGTCGTGACCGGGCCCGGCGGGGCCCTGCCCGGCGAGCCCATGCCACAGCAGGACATCGACGCGTTCTACCGCCTGGTGGCCGCGCGCCGGGACATGCGCAACGGTTTCCTGCCCGGCCCGGTCTCCGACGAGGTGCTGACCCGGGTGCTGACCGCGGCGCACCAGGCACCCAGCGTGGGGCTGAGCCAGCCGTGGGATTTCCTCATCATCAGGGACCGGGCGGTGCGCGAGCGGGTGCGCGCCCTGGCACGCAGGCAGCAGGACGTGTTCGCCGGGTCGCTGCCCCGGTCCCGGGCGCTGCGGTTCGGCGACCTGAAGGTCGAGGCCATCCTGGACACCCCCGTCAACATCGTGGTGACCTGTGACCCGACCAGGGGCGGCCGGCATGTCCTGGGCCGGCACGCCCAGCCGCAGGTCGCCGCGTACTCCAGCGTGTGCGCGGTGCAGAACCTGTGGCTCGCCGCCCGGGCCGAGGGGCTCGGGGTGGGCTGGGTCAGCTTCTTCGACGAGCGGGAGCTGTCGGCCACCCTGGGCCTGCCCGCGCATCTGGAGGTCGTGGCCTACCTGTGCGTGGGCCACGTGACCGAATTCCCGCCCGGACCGGAACTGGCGCTGTCCGGCTGGGCGCGGCGGCGCCCGCTGGCCTGGGCCGTCCACGACGGGCGGTGGGGCCAGCGCGGGCTGCCCGGGGGAACCGGGGTGAGCCTGCTGGCCGACACCCTGGCCGCCGTCCGGCCCGCGGACGCCGGTGCCATGGCCCAGGCCAGGGAGCGGCAGGAGCGGCTCACCAAGCCCAGCGGGTCGCTCGGCGTGCTCGAAGACCTCTCGGTGCGGCTGGCCGGGGTGGCCGGGGACTGCCCGCCCCCCGTGCCGGAGCCCGCGGCCGTCGCGGTGTTCGCCGCCGACCACGGCGTGCACGCCCAGGGCGTCACGCCCTGGCCGCAGGAGGTCACCACGCAGATGGTGGCGAACTTCCTAGCCGGCGGCGCGGTGGTGAACGCGATCGCCGCCCAGGCGGGCGCGGAGGTCTGCGTAGTGGACGTGGGGGTCGCGGCCGAGCTTCCGCCCGCGCCGGGGCTGCTGCCGCGCAAGGTGCGGCCGGGGACCGCGGACATGACCGCCGGCCCGGCGATGAGCGCCGATGAGGCGCGGCGCGCGGTAGAGGCCGGCATCGAGACCGCGCGGGACCTGGTGGCGGCGGGCAACCGGTGCCTGGTCACCGGGGATATGGGGATCGCGAACACCACCGCGTCCGCGGCCCTGATCGCGGTGTTCACCGGCGCGGAGGCGCAGGAGGTCACCGGCAGGGGCACCGGCATCGACGACGAGACCTGGGAGCGGAAGGTCGGCGTGATCCGCCGCGCGCTGGCCCGGCACCGGCCGGACCCGGCGGACCCGCTGGCGGTGCTGGCAGCGGTGGGCGGCCTGGAGCACGCCGCGCTGGCGGGGTTCCTGCTGGGCGCGGCGGCGCTGCGGACCCCCGTGGTGCTCGACGGCGTGATCGCCTGCGCTGCGGCGCTCGCCGCCCGGGCGATGGCCCCGGACGTGGTGGACTGCCTGGTGGCCGGGCACATGTCCACCGAGCCTGGCGCCCGCCGGGCGCTGACCGTGCTGGGCCTGCGGCCGCTGCTCGACCTGGACATGCGGCTCGGCGAGGGGTCCGGCGCCGTGCTAGCGGTCCCGCTGGTGCAGGCCGCCGCCCGGGTGCTGCGCGACGTCGCGACGTTCGACAGCGCCGGCGTGTCCGGCGCCAAGGAGTGAGGGCGGGATATGGCCGGCGCGGACATCCCCGTTTATCCGCTCAGCCTGCGGCTGGCCGGGCGCCGGGTGCTGGTGGTCGGCGGCGGTGCCGTCGCACTCCGCCGGGTGGCCGGCCTGCGCGAGGCCGGTGCCGAGGTTGTGGTGGTGGCCCCGCAGCTCACCCCGGCGCTGGCCGACCTGGCGGCCCGCGGGCAGATCACCGCACGCCAGCGTGATTACCAGCCCGGTGACCTCGACCGCGCCTGGCTGGTCCTGGCCTGCACGGACCGGCCGGAGGTCAACGAGGCCGTGGCCGCGGACGCCGAGCGGCAGGGCCTGTGGTGCGCCCGTGCCGACGACGCGGCCGCCTCCGCCGCCTGGGTGCCCGCGGTGGGCCGCGCGGGCGGGGTGACCGTGGCGGTCAACGCGGGCCGCGACCCGCGTCGCGCCGCCGGACTGCGTGATCGCTTCCTGGACACGGTGGAGGAGGCAGATCGTTCGGTCAGCGAAGCAGCGGAGCGGGCGACCGGTCGTCCGCCCAGGACCGGCCGCGTGTCGATCGTCGGCGGCGGGCCGGGCGATCCCGGCCTGATCACGGTCACCGGGCTGCACCGGCTGCGGGCAGCAGACGTGGTGGTGACCGACCGTCTCGCACCGGTGGCGCTGCTGGAGCAGCTGGCGCCCGGCGTGCACGTGGTGGACGCGGCCAAGGTGCCGGGCGGCCCGTCGATGCGGCAGGACCACATCAACCACGCGCTGGTGGAGCACGCCCGGGCGGGCCGTGCCGTGGTCCGGCTGAAGGGCGGCGACCCGTTCGTGTTCGGGCGCGGCCGCGAGGAGGTCGAGGCATGCCTGACGGCGGGCGTCCCGGTCGAGGTGATACCCGGCGTGACCAGCGCCATCTCGGTCCCGGCCGCGGCAGGCATCCCCGTCACCCACCGCGGCGTCAGCCAGGGCTTCTGCGTGCTCGCCGGGCACGTCCGGCCCGGGGACTCGCGCAGTTCGGTGGACTGGGCAGCGCTCGCCCGCAGCGGGATGACCCTGGTCCTGCTGATGGCGATCGACCATCTGGCCGAGATCGCGGACACGCTGATCTCCGCCGGCCTGGACGGCGGCACCCCGGCCGCCGTGGTGTCCGACGGCTGGAGCCGGCAACAGCGGGTGGTCACGGAACCGCTGCGGGACCTGGCCGACGCGGCACGGGTGGCCGGCGTCACCAACCCGGCGGTCGTGGTGATCGGCGACGTCGCCCAGCTGGCCGCCGGTGATCTCCTGCCGCCCGCCGCCTCGCCGTCCCCCGGCTCGGGCAGCGGCGGCGCGGCTGCCCCAGAACCGGCGCCCGGGCCAGCGGCCGCCACGAGCGCCGACCGGCCCGCCGCCGGCCGCGGCGCCCCGCCCGCCGGCCCGGCTGCCTCTTCTGCGGCCGGCGCCGCCACCGCCGCAGGGCGGCCGGGGCACCGGGTGCTGGTGCTCGGCGGAGCACGGTCCGGGAAGTCCGCAGCGGCGGAGGGCATGGTGGCCGGCGACTGCCCGGTGGACTACGTGGCGACCGGCACGCCGCCGGGCTCGGGCGATGCGGAATGGGACGCCCGGGTGGCCGAGCACCAGCGGCGCCGCCCGCCGCACTGGCGGACCGTGGAGACGCTGGCGCTGGCGGAGGTGCTTGCCGCGCCGGGCCCGGCCCCGGTCCTGGTGGACTGCCTCACCACCTGGCTGGCCCGGGTGATGGACGACTGCGCGGCCCGGGACGACGCCGAGGGCACCGCCTGGGCCCTGGCGACCCGGACCGACCAGGTGCTGGAGGCCTGGCGGCATACCCGCAGGCAGGTCATCGCGGTGAGCAACGAGATCGGCTCCGGCGTGGTGCCCGGCACGGCCTCCGGGCGGCGGTTCCGCGACGAGCTGGGGCGGCTGAACGCGCGCATTGCCGCGGACAGTGACGAGGTCTGGCTGTGCACCGCGGGGATCGCCCGGCGGCTGCGATGACGCAGGCCCCGCAAGCCGGGCCGGCCCGGCCGGGGCGCCCGTGGCCGGCCGCCGCGCTCCCGCTGCGATCCGCGCTCGGCCTGTTCACGATCCTCCCCGTGCGGGCGGTACCGGAGATCGGCCGGCCCGACGCGGCCCGGGCGGTGCTCTGGCTGCCGGTGGCGGGGCTGCTGCTCTCGGTCCCGGCCGCCGGAGTCCTGCTTGGCGTGCAGGCCGGCGGCGGCTCCGCGCCTCGCCGGCTGCTGGCCGCGGCCCTGGCGATTGGCGTGCTGGCCCTGCTCACCGGCGGGCTGCACCTGGACGGCCTGGCGGACACCGCGGACGGGCTGGGCAGCCGCCGCCCCAGGGACGAGGCCCTCGCGATCATGCGCCGGTCCGACGTCGGGCCGTTCGGCGTCGTGGCACTGCTGTTCACGGTCCTGGTGCAGGTCACCGCCCTGGCAACGGTGACGGCGGGGTGGCCGGGCGCCGCCGCCCTGGCCGTGGCCGCCGTCACCGGCCGGACCGCCGTGGTGCTGGCGACCGGCCCGGGATCCCCGGCGGCCCGGCCGGACGGGTTCGGCGCGCTGGTGGCCGGGGCCACGAGCGCGCGGGCGCGGATCACGGCCGTTGCCGTGCTGCTCGCGGCGGCCGCCGCGACCGCCGCCGCGTGGGGCTGGTACCCGGCCGCGCGTGCGGTGATCGCGGTGCTGGCCGGCCTGTGCGCGGCGGGGCTGCTGCGCCGCCTCGCCGTGCGCCGCCTCGGCGGAATGACCGGCGACGTGTTCGGTGCCCTGGTGGAGGTTTCCTCGGCCATGGTGCTGCTGGCCCTGGCCCTGACGGCCTGATCCGGAAACCGGCAGCGCTGCCTGCGCCGCAGCCAGCTCCACAGCCATTCCCCCGGCGGAGCTGGGTCAGGTGGAGATGTCGGGGTAGGGCACGCTCCAGTGGCTGAGCCGGGCGGCGTATTCCCGCTGGAAGGCCAGCGGCTCGGCGTAGTCGCGCTCGAAGAGCGCGATGAACAGGGTCAGCGTCAGGAAGTTGTGCGCGCCCATCTCGAACAGCGTGACGTAGTCGTGGGTGGCCAGGGCCTCCCGTTCGGCGTCGGTGAACGTCAGCCAGGTGCTGCACTCGGCCGCGGGGCAGTTGAGGATCACGTTGGCCCGCTCGGCCTCCCACCAGGCCACGGTGCCGCGCGGGTCGGCGCGGTAACGCTCGACCAGTTCCGGGTCGCGGTCGATGGTGTACAGGAACTTGTTCAGCAGGTACTTGCTCACGGCGCGTCCACCCCGTTCGGGTACCAGGTGAAGTAGGCCTCCATGGTGTGGAAGAGGTCCAGCGAGTCGGCGTAGTCGGCCTTGGCGTTCTCCCCCGCCACGCCCATCATCAGCATGAAGTCCATGAAGCCGTGGGTCGCGTTGCCCGGTTCCCACAGGCTGTCCAGGCTGACCTCCGCCAGGGCCGAGCCCAGGTCGGCCGACGCGATCCAGCCGACCGCCTTGCGGTCGAACTCGGGGTCCGGCCCGTGCGGGCCGAACTGCCGTGGCCCGCCAAGCTCCAGGGAGAGATGGCCGGTGCCGATGATCGCCACCCGCTGGTCGCTCGGCCAGGCCTCGACCAGCCGGCGGATCGTCTTGCCCAGCTCCACGAACCGCTTCGGCCGCGGCATGGGCGGGGCGAAGATGTTGGTGTACACGGGCACGATCGGCAGGTCCGCCGCTGGCCGCAGGGTGATCAGCGGGCAGGTGATGCTGTGGTCGACGCGAAGTTCATTGCTGAACGCCAAATCGAAGCCGGCGTCGATGCCCTCGCGCAGCAGGTACGTGGACAGTTCTTCGTGCCCCGGCATGAACATCCGCGGCAGGCCGAATTCCCGCTCCTCGTTGTAAAAGTTCCCGTCGTAGTGCGGCGCCTTCCCGATCAGGAACTGCGGCATGTTGTCCAGCCAGATCTGGTGGAAGTGATCGGAGCCGACCATCACCAGCACGTCCGGGCGGGCCCTGGTGAGGGTTTCCCGGAACGCCTCGATCTTGGCGACCCATTCGTCCGCGAACGGCGGCCGGTCCTCCCCGGTGGCGGTGCTCGCCCGGTAGTAGAACGGGTGATGGGTGGATGCGATGACCGCGGCGACGGTGGCCATGGCGGCTCCTAGGGGTGAGCGGCCGGCCGGACCAGCAGCGCTGGCGGGCCGGTGGGTGGCATTGTTTCGGGCGAGGGCGGCGGGTCGCCCGGCCGGATGCCTGCGGCCGGGGCCGACCATGGACAGCAGCCTGCGAACAGGCCGGCGTTCCGTCAAGCTAGACGTGACCGCTCTACGGACGCTTGTCCGAATCCTAGGATGACCACCGCCTGAACCGGAGGTAGGACATGACAACCCCGCCCAGTCCGGCGACCGACGACCTGGCACCCGGGCGACCGCTGGTGTTCCGCAACGCCATCGTGCTGACCATGGACGAAGGGCATCACGTTTTCCGCGGCGCGGACGTGCTGGTTTCCGGTGAGCGGATCGCCGCGGTGGGCCATGCCCTGGACGCCCCCGCGGACGCCGTCGAGATCGACGCCACCGGCGGCATCGTCATGCCGGGCATGATCGACACACACCGGCACATGTGGCAGACCGCGATGCGCGGTTACGGCGCCGACTGGACGCTCACCCAGTACTTCGTCTGGAACTACCTGCAGTGGGGCAAGTCGTTCCGGCCCCAGGACATCTACGCGGGCAACCTGCTGTCGGCGATCGAGGCGATCGACGCCGGCGTAACCACCTCGGTGGACTGGTCACACAACCTGCAGACGGTGGAGCACGCGGAGGCCGCGCTGGCCGCGCTCAAGGAGGTGCCCGGGCGGTTCGTCCTGGGCTACGGCAACATCCAGGCCGCGCCCTGGGAATGGTCGGCTGCCCCCGAGTTCCGTGACTTTGTCAGCAGGAACTTCGGCGGCGACGACATGCTCGGCTTTCAGATGGCCTTCGACGTCCCCCCGGCCAGCCCGGACTTTCCGGAGAAGGCGGCCTTCGAGGTGGCGCGCGAACTGGACGTACCGGTCACCACCCACGCGGGGGTCTGGAAGGTCACCACCGACGACGGCATCCGGCTCATGCACGAGCACGGCTTCATGACCCCGCGCACGATCTATGTGCACGCCGCCACCCTGAGCACCGACTCTTACAACCGGATCGCGGCCACCGGCGGCTCGGCGTCGCTGTCCACGGAGAGCGAGTGCAGCGCCGGGCAGGGTTACCCGCCCACGTGGAAGCTGCGCCAGCACGGCATTCCCGTGTCCCTGTCCATGGACACCAGCGTGTGGTGGAGCGCCGACCTGTTCTCGGCCATGCGCGCGACGCTGAGCGCGGACCGGGCCAGGGAGCACCTGGAGGCGCACGCCCGCGACGAGACCGTGACCAACCACAAGCTGCGCGCCGAGCAGGTGGTGAGCTGGGCCACCCGCGGCGGGGCCCACGCGCTGGGCCTGGACGGGGTGACCGGCAGCCTGGAGCCCGGCAAGAAGGCCGACGTCGTGCTCATCAAGAACGACGCATCGCCCGCCATGGTGCCGGTGCTCCACCCGTACGGCCACGTCGTCTTCCAGGCC
>Ga0318512_10000344_pt1 | contig 11648 bp, 7 predicted proteins | sample GRESIP171b2f19_FD_203682 | JGI IMG/M metagenome (GOLD analysis project Ga0318512, IMG submission 203682) | Tropical soil microbial communities from Luquillo Experimental Forest, Puerto Rico - GRE.SIPMG.171b2f19 | ecosystem: Environmental > Terrestrial > Soil > Tropical forest > Bulk soil...
CGAGCGAGGGGTGTAGCCGTTGGTCGCTACTACGATCTCGGATGCCTTGATGACCCCGCGTGCGGTCGCGACCCGGCGGGCGCCGTCGGTTCCGTCGATGCGCAGTGCAGGCGTATAACCGATGACTGTCGCTCCTGCCCGGCGGGCTAACTCCAGCAATCCCGCGTGAAACAGGCCCGGATGCAAGCCGCCATGGGTTGGAAAAACCACGCCGCCCTGATAGGCGTCACTTGCGACCTCGCGGTGCTGCTCGGCCCGTGGCACCACCTCGCACGGCACGCCGATCTCGCTGCGCAGGCGCTCAGCCTCGCGCGCGTTTGCTTCGTAATCGGATGTGGTGGCGCAGCCGCGGAAGCGGCCAACGCGGGCAAATTTGGCGTCAATGCGCTCGCGCTCGATAAGACCTATTGTGAAATCGAACGCGGCGACCCCTTCGCGCAGAATGGCCCGGGCCTTCGGCGTGCCATAACGGGCCTCGAGCTTTGCGTAGGACAGCCGATGGCCATGTCCGACCATTCCGCCGGACCGACTCGATGCGCCAAAACCGGGAGCGTCGGAGTCGATCACGGTCACCGACCGCCCGGCCCGCGCGAGCGCAAGCGCGCAGGAAAGGCCGGTATAGCCCGCGCCGATGATGACAACATCCGCAGACCGCGGCAGCGTGGCGCCCGAGTCCCGTTCGCGCGGCGCGGTCTCCCACCAAAGGGGCGTCAGCTTTAGATCGCTCGTAGGGGCGTCCTCGGGAGGCATCGAATAATTCGTTTGGACATTGTAGCTCGAGATCGTGTTCTCTCACGGAACACGCCTTCGCGGCGCAAGGCAAGGCCGCCTTTTGAGCCTAGAATGGTGTCCTTGTATGAGGGGCTATGGATGAAGGAATGACGTCGCGTTGGCGTGTGGGTGTCGATTCGGGCGGAACGTTTACCGACATCTGCCTGTTCGAAGAGAGCGAAGGCCGCGTCGAAGTCTGGAAAGTACCGTCGACGCCGGATGACCCGTCTCGCGGCATCGCGCAAGGTGTCGATGAGAGCTTACGTCGCGTGGCATCAAATCCCGGCGCGCAACCGGCTGCATCCGTCAGTTATTTCGGCCATGGCACCACCGTCGCAACCAATGCACTGATCCAGCATCGTGGGGTTAGGACGGGCCTCGTCACAACGGAAGGCTTTCGCGATCTGCTCGAGATTGGGCGGCAGAAACGCCCGGATCTGTACGATTTTTTCGTGAACAAGCCGCTCACCCTCGTGCCGCGCGATTTGCGCATCGAAGTCCCGGAGCGTGTGCACCATACCGGGAAGGTCGAGAAGGCGCTCGATGTCGATGCAGTACGAAAGGCCGCGCGCAAACTCCGCTCGGCCGACGTCCGCGCGATTGCGATCTGTTTTCTCTACAGCTTCGTGCGGCCTGAGCATGAGCAAGAAGCGAAGCGTATCCTCGAGGAGGAGTTTCCCGATGCCTTCATTTGCGCGAGCCACGAGATCGCGCCGGAGTTTCGCGAGTTCGAACGGCTCTCGACGGCAGTGGTGAACGCCTATCTCGGTCCGGTGATGCGCGGCTACATCAATCGTCTCGCGCCGCGCCTCGCAAAGCTGGGCATGGCCGCAACCCCGCATATGACCCAATCGAATGGCGGTATCATCGGGTTCGAGACCGCCGCAGCCATGCCGGTTCGCACCGTCCTGTCCGGCCCGTCGACCGGCGTGGTCGGCGCCCAGGCTGTCGGTAAAGCGGCAGGCTTCACCGATCTAATCACCTTCGACATGGGCGGCACGTCGACCGACGTTGCGTTGCTCAAGGACGGTCAGGCGCGGCTTGCCTCCGAGGCGACCGTCCACGGTTATCCGCTCAAGGCGCCGATGCTCGACATCCATACGGTCGGCGCTGGCGGCGGTTCGATTGCGTATGTTGATACAGGCGGGCTCCTGAAAGTTGGACCGCGCAGCGCTGGAGCCGATCCCGGTCCGGTATGCTACGGCCGCGGCAATCTTGAGCCGACGGTCACCGACGCCAATATCGTGCTGCAGACGCTCAACCCCGTGCATCTCCTCGGCGGCCGCATGGCCGTGCGTCAGGATCTCGCCAAGGGGGCGATTGGGCGGCTCGCCCACAAACTCGGCCTGTCCGTAATGCAGACTGCGCAAGGGATCGTGTCGGTGGTCACCGCCAACATGGCGCGCGCCATTCGCGTCATTTCTGTCCAACGCGGCCATGACCCGCGCGACTATACCTTGATCGCATTCGGTGGCGCCGGCCCATTGCACGCCGCGCGTTTGGCCCGCGAGCTCAGCATCCAGCGCATCCTTGTGCCGCGCAGTCCTGGCATCCTGTGCGCCATGGGCTTGTTGCTGACCGATCTGCGCGCCGATTTTGCCGCGACCCGACTCATGCCGCTCGCCCGCGAGACGTTACATCACATTGAGACCGCATTCGCTGCCCTCGACACGCGCGCCGAGGCGTGGTTTGCTCAGGAACATATCGACGCCGAGGCGCGGCGTCTCGTGCGCACCGTCGACATGCGCTACGCCGGCCAGAATTACGAGCTTGCGGTACCGCTGCCTGAAGGGCCGGTCATCGCCGCTACGGTCGATCTGCTCGCGCAAGGTTTTGCGGACGCGCACGAGCGCATGTACGGCTTCGTCGCTGAGAGCGAGCCGGTCCAGCTCGTGACGTTCCGCGTTGAGGCGATTGGTTTGGTCCGGAAGGCAAGGCTCAAAGCAGAGCCACTCGTTAGCGACGACGCGACGAACGCGATCCGCGAGCACCGACAGGTATGGATCGCCGAGGAAGAGCGCAGCGTGCCCTGTCCCGTCTACGAGCGCGATCGGCTGAAGGCTGGCAACAACTTCGTCGGCCCCGCGATCGTCGAGCAGATGGACGCAACCACATTCATCCCTCCCGGTATGATCGCGCATGTCGATGTTTTCTCGAACCTGATCTTGGAGGCGGCATGAACGTCGCTGTTGCGACTGCGTCGTCACCCACGCTTAATCCGGTCACGGTCGAGGTGATCGGTGCCGCCTTGTCATCGATTGTCGAGGAGACTGGTGAGGCGTTGATCCGTGCCTCCTACTCGACCAATATTAAGGAGAGGCGAGATTGCTCGACCGCTTTATTCGACGTGCAAGGCCGCACCTTGTGCCAGGCGGAGCACATCCCGATCCATCTCGGCAGCTTCATCGGCATCGTGCCGCATGTCCTCAAGCATCATCCGATCACGGACATGCGCCCCGGCGACGTGTTTATCGGCAACGACCCCTATGCGGGCGGCGGAACGCACCTGCCTGACATTGTGATGGCCGAGCCGATCTTCGTCGACGGCATGATCGTTGCCTGGACGGTCAATCTCGCTCACCATGCCGATTTCGCCGATCGCGGCCACGCCCACATCTACCAGGAGGGTCTGCGTATCCCGCCGATTCGTCTCTATCGCGCAGGCGAATTGCAGCAGGACGTGCTCGACCTCGTCCTGCTCAATTGCCAAGTGCCGCGCGAGCGTCTCTCGGATCTACGCGCTCAGATGGCGGCGAACCGAGTCGGCATGCAGCGCCTCCAGGCGCTGTGCTCGAAATACGGGGTTCCCACTGTGCTCGCGGCTGGCGACGCGCTGCTCGATTATGCCGAGCGCAAGATGCGGGCCGGAATCGCTGCCATACCGGACGGCATCTATCGCTTTACCGACGTGTTCGACAATGCGGAGATCGACGACGAGCTGCCGATTAGCGTCGAGATCACGGTTTTTGGCGACGCGATGAAGCTTCATTTCGTCAGCCCACCGCAGGTGCGCGCCGGGATCAACATGACGTACACAGCGCTACTTGCCACCGTCTATTACGCGGTCAAGTCCGTTGTCGACCCTACCATTCTGCCGAATGCTGGCCTTGCCCGGCCGCTGACGGTGACCGCGGCCGAGGGCACCGTGCTCAACTGCGTCCACCCGGCGGCGGTGAACGGCCGCGTCCAGACCTGTCAGCGCGTCTCCGACATGATTTTCGGCGCCTTGGCCCGAGCGGTGCCCGAGCGCGTGATGGCGTGCACTAATAGCGCTTGCTCAGTTGCGACATTCGTCGGCCAGCGCCCGGACGATGGGACTATCTGGGTCTACCTCGAGACCATGGGCGGTGGCTCCGGCGCCCGGCCCGACAGAGACGGTCTCGACGGCGTGCATGTGCACACCACCAACACCTCCAACCTGCCGGTCGAGGCGCTCGAACCAGAATATCCCCTGACCGTGATGCGCTACGAGCTAATCGCCGGCTCTGGGGGGCCTGGCAAATTCCGTGGCGGCATGGGGCTGCGGCGGGCTTACCGCGCCAATGCCGAGTGTGTGGTGCGGCTCGATCTATCGCGCTTGCGGTCGGAGTCCTGGGGCCTGCTCGGCGGCCTTCCAGGCCAGCGCAGCCGCGTCATATGCGGGCCGGGAGTGGTGTTCGAAAAGGATAATGCGATGCTGCAAGCTGGCCAGTGGTTCGAGGTTATTACACCCGGCGCCGGCGGTTATGGTCCGCCCGTCAAGCGCGACCGCGCCGCGGTTGCCCGCGATCTCGCTGAAGGCGTCATCGATGCCGAGACCGCCCGCAAGATTTACGGTTACGAAAGCTAATGAGGTCGATGCCCATGCTCCCAACCATCTCTCGGCGCGCGTTCGTCGCCAGCGCCGCAGCGCTGCCGTTCCTGCGCATTGCAAAGGCTCGTGCGCGCACCCCTGGCATTCTCACCTTCGGCCTGTCGAGCTATCCGCCGAGCATCCAGCCCTGGGCCAACACCGGCACTGCCGCCGGCACCGTCAAGTTGATGATCCATCGCGGCCTTCTCTCCTACGACACCAAGGGCGCGCTGCGCCCTGAACTCGCCGAGACCTGGGCGCGCGATGGCTCAACTGCCTGGCTATTCAAGCTGCGCAATGCCGTATTTCACAACGGCGAAGCCGTCACCAGTGCCGACGTAAAATGGACGCTCGAACAGGTCGCCGCCGAGAAATCGACTGCCTACTTCCGTTCTGAGATGCAGGGCGTCGACCGGATCGAGACGCCGGACGAGCGCACAGTGCGGGTCGTCATGAAGCAACCGACTGCCACCCTCTCGCAGTGGCTCGCGAGCTACCACCTGCCGATCATCTCACGCAAATCGGACGCCACCCAACCGATTGGCGCGGGACCTTTCGTGCTCAAGGCGCAGGAGCGCGGTGTTGCCCTCGAGGTGGATGCGTCCCCAAAGTATTACCGACCCGGCCTGCCAAAACTCAAAGGCATTCGGGCCATCGCCTATGCAGACGAAAACCTACGAGTCGCAGCGCTGCAAGCAGGCGATGTGGATTTGATCGAATACGTGCCGTGGCAATCCATGGAGGCGATCTCGAACGATCCGAAGCTGAGGCTCGACGCCACCGACGGGCCGTTCATGTATCTCCTTTTCAATGGCACCAAGGCGCCGTTCAACGATGCACGCGTGCGCAAAGCGGTCGCCCATGCAATCAAGCGTGAGGATATCGTCAAAGCAGCCTTCTTCAGTCGCGGCTCGCCGTTAACGCACTTGCCGATTGTGGATTCAAGCGAGTTCTTCAACCCGGAGCTCAAGGAGGGCTGGAAGTACGATCTCACATTGGCCAAAAAGCTCTTGGCGGAAGCCGGATACCCGGACGGCTTCCGCTGCAGTTTTCTGTCGACGGCGCAATACGGGATGCACAAGGATTCGGCCGAGGTGGTACAGCAAAACCTGGCCGCCATTGGAATCAAGGCCGAATTAAATCTGCCCGACTGGGCAACGCGCGTGACGCTCGGAAACAGGGGCCAGTACGACCTCGCGATGGGAGGAACCGCCGCCGACAACAACGATCCGGACGGCCTCGCCAACCTAATCGACGGAAGTCTCTCGCCGTCCTACGTGCGTAGCTTCGGCGTGCGGGTGCCGAAGATCGAGGATCTTCTCAAGGCGGGCCGGGCCGAGTTCGACCCTGCCAAGCGCAAGACGATCTACAAAGAGATGGAGTCACTCGCGATCGCCGAGGCGCCGGTGGTCAGCCTTGCGTGGCGCAGCCAAGGGTATGCCATGCAGAGTGACGTGACGGGCTTCAAGAATTTGCCCGGCGCGCTCACCTTCAATTCGGGCCTCACTCTCGAGGAAACGGCCGTAGGTTGAGACGATGCTCTACTATGTGGTTCGCCGCGTGGGTGTTGCGGTCGGGCTCGTCTGGTTCGTCGCCACGTTCGTGTTTCTCGCAATCCATCTAGTACCGGGCGATCCGGCCGAGCTCCTGCTCTCGCAGGGCGGTGTCGCCCCGGATCCGGCTGCGGTTGCAGACTTGCGTGAAAAACTTGGCCTCAATCAGCCTTTGCTCCAGCAATATGCCGCCTACCTAACGGCACTGATCCGCGGAGATCTCGGAACCTCGCTACTCGATGACCATCCGGTTGCGAGCGAGATAGCATTGCGACTGCCCCGTACCCTCGAGCTTATCGGCGCTGCGGCCCTGCTTGCCGTTGCGGTCGGGCTGCCAGCCGGCACGTTCGCGGCGCTGCGCGCGGGAACCGCGAGCGACCGGGCGCTATCCACCCTCGCCGGCATCGCCTTATCGATCCCGGTGTTCGTCGTCGGTACTGTCGCGATCCTGGTCTTTGCCCAGAAGTTGCGCTGGGTGCCGGCCGGTGGCTACGTGCAATTCGGACGGGACCCGCTCCATCACCTGCTCGTGCTCGCCATGCCAGCGTGCACGATTGCGGTCGGGCTTGCGGCGATCATCTTTCGGATGACGCGGTCTTCGGTGCTCGAGGTACTGGGTCGTGATCATGTGCGCGCCGCCCGTGCCAGGGGCATCGCGCCTGCGCAGATCATTATGCACCATGTGGTGCGCAACGCCCTCATCCCTGTCGTCACGGTCCTTGGCCTGCACCTCGGCTCCTTGCTCGGCGGCACCGTGCTCGTGGAGTACGTGTTTAATTGGCCGGGTCTTTCAGGTTATCTGGTACGCGCGGTTGAGCTGCGCGACTATCCGGAGGTCACCGGGATCGTGCTCGTGATCTCGATCCTGTTTGTTCTGCTCAATCTGCTGGTCGATCTACTTTACGCGGTGCTCGACCCGCGGGTGCGCCACGCCTGATGCCCGGCCGAGCGGCGTGGCACCTTCTCGTCCCAGGCATCATCGTCGGTGCGATCATCGCCGTAGCGCTCGTCGTGCCGTTCCTTCCCTTGCCGGATCCGATTCGGATGGACATACCGGCACGGCTTTTGCCGCCTTCGGGTAGTCACCTGCTTGGCCAGGATGAGTACGGCCGCGATGTCCTGAGTCGCATTTTGTGGGGCGCACGTACGTCGCTCGTGGTCGCGTTCCTGGCAGCCGCAGCCGCGGCGATCGTCGGAACATGTCTTGGCCTGTTCGGCGGCTATTTCCGCGGCTTGATCGAACTCTTCACCGTGCGGACAGCCGAGGCCATCCTGTGCTTCCCACCGTTGCTGCTGGCGCTGCTGGTGGTAACTCTTCTGGGGCCTGGCGCAGGGACGCTGATCGCAGTGCTCGCGTTCCTTTATGCACCGGGATTTGCGCGGATTTCGTTCGCCGAGACGCTGACGGTGCGGGCGCTCGATTATGTGACGGCACAGGAGGCTTTGGGGGCTCGCCCCGACCGCATCTTGGTCCGCACTATTTTGCCGAATGTCGCGCCCGCCCTGCTCGTACAGTTCTCTCTCACAGTGGCATCCGCGATAGTGCTAGAGAGCGGCCTCTCGTTCCTCGGTCTGGGCGTGGTGCCGCCGGCGCCGTCGTGGGGACTGATGATCCGGGGTGCGCGCAGCACTATGGAGCAGGCCCCTTGGCTCTTGCTCTGGCCATGCCTAGCACTCGCCGGCACCGTCATCGCGCTGAACATGCTATGTGATCGGTTGCGCGATGTGCTCGATCCGCGCGCGCGAGGCCGCCAGTCCAGCTGGCTCGCGCGGAACGCTGTGCGCGTTCTGCCTGGCGTCGCTGGCTCGACGCAAAAGCCATCGCTCCTGCGGGTAGAGGGACTAACGATCGAGATCACGACGCCCTCCGGTGCAAGATTTCGCCCAGTGCGAGACGTCGCGCTGACAGTCGCTCCCGGCGAGACGCTCGCCGTCGTCGGCGAAAGCGGGTCGGGCAAGACTTTGACGGCGCTGGCACTCCTCGGCCTTCTGCCGTCTGCGGCTCGCATCATCGGCGGCACAGCGTTGTTCACAGGCCGTAACGGGCAGGTACGTGATCTCATCCTGCTGGCCGAGCCCGAGTTGCGCCGGCTCAGGGGCAACGAGATCGCAATGGTGTTCCAGGACCCGGGCAGCAGCCTCAATCCGGTTCACCGAATATATCATCAACTGGCGGAGACCATTCGCGCGCACCGACCGGCGAACCGGTCAGCCGTTGCGGTTCAGGCAATCGGACTGTTGCGGGAGGTTGGGTTGCCGGATGCGGAACGACGTGCTCATGCCTTCCCGCATGAGCTTTCTGGCGGTCAGCTTCAGCGCGCCACGATCGCAATGGCGATCGTGAACGGTCCGCGCCTGCTCATTGCCGATGAGCCGACCACGGCGCTCGACGTCACAATCCAAGCGCAGATCCTCGATTTGCTCGGCGCACTCAAGACCCGAAGCCACGGTATGGGTCTGATCTTCGTCACTCACAACCTCGCAGTGGTTGCCGAGATTGCGCAACGGGTTTGCGTGATGTACGCGGGCCAGATCGTCGAAGAGGGGCCCGTGTCCGAGGTGTTTGCGCGGCCTCACCACCCCTACACAGCGGGGCTGATCGCGAGCGTTCCAGAGGGCGGCAGCGGGCGGCTTGTGGCGATCCCGGGCACTGTTCCGCTACCGAACGCGCTTCCTCACGGTTGCTGCTTCGCGCCGCGCTGCCCAAGATCGGGGCCGGAGTGCACCGCAGACTCACCGGTTCTCGAGCGCATCTCGTCGGCGCGCGCCACGCGATGCATCAAGTGGCGCGAGCTCGCATGAGCGCTCCCTTAGTCCACGCCGAAAAACTTTCGCGCAGCTTTCGCGTACGGCAGGGCTTTTTCGCCGGCAAGGCCGAGATGATGGCGGTGTGCGACGTCGATCTCGCCATTGGCCGCGGCGAGGCCGTCGGCGTCGTCGGTGAGTCGGGATGTGGCAAGACGACGCTCGGCCGGATGCTCTTGCGCCTGTTGGCACCGACCCAGGGGCGGGTCATTTTCGACGGACAAGATCTCAATCAACTCGAGCGCTTGGACCTGCGTCGCCTGCGGCGACGGATGCAGATGATTTTCCAGGATCCGTTCGCGAGCCTCGATCCGCGCCGACCGGCCGGAGGGCAAATCGCCGACGGCATTCTCATCCACGATCTCAGTGATCGTTCGGACGTGGCGGATCGGGTGGCAGAGCTGCTCAAGCGCGTAGGGCTAGATCACTCTCACGCGTCCAGGCTGCCGCATGAGTTCTCCGGCGGTCAGCGTCAGCGCATCGCAATTGCGCGAGCGCTGGCCACGCGGCCCGACTTCGTCGTCGCTGATGAACCGGTGTCATCGCTCGACGTCTCCGTCCAGGCCCAGGTGCTCAACCTGCTGGCGGACTTGCGCGCCGAGTTCGGACTGGCGCTGCTGTTCATCAGCCACGATCTCCACGTTGTCCGGCATATCTGCGAGCGTGTGGTGGTGATGTACCTCGGGCGCGTCGTTGAAGAGGGAACGGCGGCGGATGTGTTCCGCGCACCGGCTCATCCTTATACGCGGGCTCTTATTGCTGCTACGCCGTCTATCCGGCCGCAAGCGCGCAGGAACAAGATCGTGCTCTCGGGCGAGCTGCCGAGCGCGATCAAGCGCCCCTCCGGCTGCGTGTTTCGTACTCGCTGCGCCTATGCGACGACGACCTGCGGCGAAACTGTACCGACGTTAAGCCGGTTCGGAGAGGGAAGATCCGTTGCCTGCCTGCGTGCAGCGGAAATCGCGGCCAACAAATGACTCAAGCGCATGTCGAGCGCCGCAGGTCTCGAACCCATCTTCTGCGGATCGGTTAAAAGCGCGGCCGACTCGTTTGCGATTGGACGTACTAAAGTTTGATGTTCGCTGCTCGGATCACTTTGCCCCATTTCTCGTGTTCATTCGCCATGAATTTCCCGAACTCGGCGGGCGAACCTGCAAAGACGATCTCACCCCAATCGGTAATGGTCTGCTTGGTTTTGGGATCGGCGAGGCCAGCATTGATCGCATGGTTGAGCGTGTCGATAATCGCCCCGGGTGTATCCCGCGGGGCGACAATGCCAACCCAGCCGACTGATTCATAACCAGGTACAAATTCGCCAATGGTGGGAACATCCGGCAGCGTTGGTACGCGCGCCGCGCCGGTTACCGCAAGCGCACGCAATCTGTCCGCTTTGATGTGTTCTATCGCTTCCGCGATGTTGGAGAAGTATACCTGCACCTGCTGGCCGAGCAGGGCGGTGATAGCCGGCGCTCCGCCCCGATAGGGCACGTGCAACATGCGTGTGCCCGTCATGACCCTGAACAGTTCCCAGGAGACGTGCGGCGCAGAACCGACGCCCGGAGACGCCACCGTCAATGCGTCTGGATTGGCCTTCGCCGCAGCGATTAGTTCAGGGACCGATCGCGCTGAAAGGGAGGGATGCACGACCAGCACCAGCGGGCTAAGAGCCAGGCTCGCAATAGGGGCCGTGTCGCGCATGAAACTAAACTTGAGCTCCTTGTAGAGGATGTCATTGCGTAATTCGGTCGATCCGCACAGGTGCAATGTGTAACCGTCCGGCGACGCCCGAACGACGGCTTCAGTCGCAATGGTGCCAGTCGCTCCCGGCCGATTCTCGACGATGAACGAGCGACCGAATTGTCTGGACAGCCATTCGGCAATCAGGCGGGCGTGGATGTCGTTCGTGCCGCCGGCGGGAAAACCAACGATGATGTGCACCGGGCGCGACGGGTAGGCCTGCGCCCTCGCGACATGCGACAGGGCCGAAAGCGCGGCACCACCTGCCGCTAGATACAAGAATTTGCGGCGGGGAAGTTTCATGAGATTTCCCTGAGACTGCATGATTGGCGCGCCTTGGTCAGTCGATCCTCAACCCAAGCGCCTCGACCACCGGCGTCCAGAAAGCAACATCGGCTTCGAGGCGACGCTGGAATTTCTCGGGTGTCGTGTCGGGACTGGCTCCTCCCCTATGCGCTATCAGCGCCGCCGACCGGCCCGTGCGCTCGGTTTTCCGCACGTTCAACCTGGGGCAGAGGGGCCGGCAAGTCCTTGGGACAAACCTGAAATGTTCTGAATCGAGGTGTTGGCCGGCCCCTCAATGTGCCTCCAGCCAGACCAGGATAGCAAATGGCGAGGCAAAACTGTTCACGTCAGGCCAGCCCGGAGCATTTTCAGCAGTGCGCTAAATTTCTGCCGCTCCGCAATCGCGGCGTTGGTCCGCTCGCCGTGACGATATTGCCCATTCCGCTTGCCAGGAGGGCCGCCGCTACCGCTTGCGCCGCCGTGCAATCGACAGCGCCCCTTTTTCGTCGCTGGCGACCGGCAGGCTTGGGCAAGCTCACCGCGGCGTCCGGACTATCACCGAACGCCGCGGTCGCAATGTTTGGATCGTCGCCTAGTTCGCCGCCAACGCGGCGGTGATCTCCGCCTGCTTGGCGGTGGTGCCGTGACCGCCCACGATCGTCGAT
>Ga0318512_10000352_pt1 | contig 11528 bp, 8 predicted proteins | sample GRESIP171b2f19_FD_203682 | JGI IMG/M metagenome (GOLD analysis project Ga0318512, IMG submission 203682) | Tropical soil microbial communities from Luquillo Experimental Forest, Puerto Rico - GRE.SIPMG.171b2f19 | ecosystem: Environmental > Terrestrial > Soil > Tropical forest > Bulk soil...
TTGCCTACCTCCGCCGCCGAGATCAAGGAGCATTTCGGCGGTTACACCCTGGTGGAGTGCGCGGACCTGGACGAGGCGCTGAGGTGGGCGGCGACCCTCCCGGCGGCGGAGGTAGGCAAGGTGGAGGTGCGCCCGGTGGTCCAGGTGGTGGCTCCCGCTGAGCAGCCAGCCGGATAACGGCCCGCTGGAGGAGGTGTTCCGCGCTCACTGGTGGGCGGCGGTCGCCGCCGTGACGCGCCAGGTGGGCGACCTGGAGCTGGCCGAGGACGCGGTGCAGGACGCCTGCGCCGCGGCCTTGGCCCAATGGCCCGCCGAGGGATGGCCGTCGAGCCCGCGCGGCTGGCTGATCGGCACCGCGCGGCACAAGGCGCTCGACCGGCTGCGGCGGGACCGGCGCCGCATGGACAAGGAGGCCGAGGCCATGCGCGAGGACGCCGCGCCGCACGCGCCGGGCGGGTGGACGGCGGGCACCGACGACGAGCTCGCGCTGATCTTCACCTGCTGCCATCCCGCGCTGGACCCGGCCGCCCGGGTCGCCCTGACACTGCGCTCGGTGTGCGGGCTGACCACCGCCGAGATCGCCGCCGCGTTCCTGGTCCCCGAGCCGACGATGGCGCAGCGGCTGGTGCGGGCGAAGCGCAAGATCCGCCAGGCCGGGATCGCGTTCCGGGTGCCCGGGCCCGGTGACCTGCCGGCCCGCCTCGCCGCCGTGCTGCGGGTTGTGTACCTGGTCTTCACCGAGGGGCACCTGACCGCGGGCGGCGGCGCGCTGATCCGCGGCGAACTCTGCGACCAGGCGATCAGGCTCGCCCGGGCGCTGGCTGCGCTGCTGCCCAGCGAGCCCGAGGTGCTTGGGCTGCTCGCGCTGCTGCTGCTCACCGACGCGCGCCGGGACGCCCGCCTCAGCCCCGACGGTGACCTGGTGCTGCTCGCGGACCAGGACCGCGGCCGCTGGGACCGGGCCATGATCGACGAGGGGGAGGCGCTCGTCGAGCGGGCGCTGCGGGCCAACCGGCCCGGCCCGTACCAGGTCCAGGCGGCGATCGCGGCGTGCCACTCGGGCGCCGCCACCGCCGCGGAGACCGACTGGCGGGAGATCGCCCTGCTCTACGGCGAACTGCTCCGGTACGAGCCCTCGCCGATGGCCGAGGCGAACCGCGCGGTGGCCGTGGCGATGTCCGAGGGCCCGGCGGCCGGGCTGGTCATCCTCGACACCATCGGCGGCGATGCCCGGCTGGCGCGGTGGCCGCAGTTGCACATCGCGCGCGCGGAACTGCTGCGCCGCCTGGGCCGGCGTACGGAGGCGATCGCGGCCTACGAGGCGGCGATCGCGCTGGAGCCGCCCGCGCCGGAACGCGCCTACCTGGCCCGCCGGATGCGCGAGTGGTAACCGCCGGGCGGCGGGAATCCCTTGGCGGCGAGGCGGCGGCCCTGGCAGGGTAGGCCCGTGACAAAGCCGGAGGTGCGCGCGGCGACCGAGGATGACCTGGCCGCCATCGCGGCGGTAGCCGAAGCGACCGGGCAGGTCGAGGAATGGTCCGGGTCCGACCCGGCCTATGTCCGGCACCTGCTGGCGCACGGGCAGGTCCTGGTGGCCGAGCACCGGGCCACCGAAGGGCGGGCCATGGTGGTCACCGGCTTCGGCGCGACCCTGCGGATCGGGGACGGACCGGCCGCGGTGACCATGCTGTGCGACCTGTTCGTGGACCCGGGGTGGCACGGCCGGGGCGTCGGCCAGGCGCTGCTCGCCGCGCTGTGGGAACCGGGCTCGCCGCGCATGACGTTCAGCAGCCTGCACGCGCACGCCCTGCCCGTGTACACCCGGGCGGGCCTGGACGCCTGGTGGCCACTGCTGTACCTCGGCGGGGACGTCGGCGCGCTGCCGCGCGCGCCGGGCTGGACGATCGCCGCGGCGTCGCCGGAGGAGGTGGCGGCGCTGGAGGCAGAGTGGACCGGGATCGACCGGTCGGCCGACCACCGGGCCTGGGCCGCGCGCCCCGGCGGACGGCCGGTCACCGCCCGCCACGGCGGTGCGGTGCTGGCGGCCGGCACCGTGGCCGGCGAGGAGGCCGAGTACGGCATCGCCCACCTGGCGCTGTCCCCGGCGGCTGGGGACCACGGGGCGGTGGAGGCGGTCACGGCCGTGCTCGCGTCGCTGAGTCCCCCGGACGGCCGGGCGCGGGTGTGCCTGCCTGGGCCGCATCCGGCGGTCCGGCCGCTGCTGGCCGCGGGCTGGCACGTGGATTTCTTGGATGTGTTCATGGCCACCGATCCCGGCCTGCTCGACCCGCGCCGCGCGGTCCCCACCCCCGCCATGGCCTGACCACCGCCGCCACCGGCACCTGGTTTCCTTGATCACGGTCACCTTTCCGCATATGCAGCGGGAAAGTGCCCGTGATCATGGAAACCAGGCTGATGCGGCCTTCAGCCGGGCATGATGGCGCAGAGGATGCGGTTCTCGCCGTACTGCCAGAGCGTGCCGATCTCGGCGAACCCGGCCGCGCGCAGCGCGGCGACGTGCTGGGCCAGCAGCACCGACTCCGAGCCGTGATGGTCCTCGCTGATCCGGCGCCGCTCCCGCTCGGCGGCGGGGCCCGCCAGTCCCGGGTCGGTGGTCGCCGCTGCCCACCAGGCCTGCCAATCTTCCACGTGCACGTCCCGGCCGCCGAGCCGGCGGCGGGCGCCGCGCTCGCTGATCGCGTCCCCCAGCCCCGCCAGGGCGGGCGCCGCGGCCGGGTCCTCCGTCAGGTGATCGCCGTCGAGCAGCAGCCCGCCGGGGCGCAGCGCGGTCGCCAGCTCGGCGTACATGGCCCGCAACTGGGCCCCGTCCAGCCAGTGCAGCGCGGTGGTGCTCACCGCCGCGTCGGCCGCCCGGTCCAGGCCCAGCCGGCCGGCCCAGCCCGGAACCCGCAGGTCCTGGTCGACGAAACGGAGCCCGGCCAGGCCGCCGTGCGCGGCGCGGCCGAGCGTCAGCAGCAGCGGATCGGAGTCGATGCCCACCACGCGCGCGGCTGGCATGCGGTCGAGCAGCCGGACCGCGAGCGAGCCAGGCCCGCTACCGAGGTCGAGCACCAGCGGGTCGTCCCGCCCGGCCCCGGCCTCGACCGCGTCGATGAGCACGGTGAACCGCTCCTCGCGGTCGGGCATGTACCACTCTTGCTGGGCATCCCAGCGGCCGATCCACTCCACGGCCTGGTCCCGGTCCATAGCGCAGCGCCCCTCTCGTCAGCGGCCCGCCCCGCCGCCGCAGCTCCAACCTAGATCGCGCGCCGGGCCATGCCGCCGGATTACGCCAGCCGCCGCGGCCGCCCCCGGGGCAGGGCCAGGCGGGCATGGTGCCACAATTTCCTCATGGAGCCCCCCCAGGCCATCTCGGGCGGGCCTGGGCCGCCGACCGCCCCGCGCTCCGGCATCCCCGCCCCGGTCACCGTGCTGGTGGGCCGGCGCGCCGAATGCGCGGGCGTCGCGGCCGCCCTGGATTCCAGCCGCCTGGTGACGCTGATGGGCCCCGGCGGGGTCGGCAAGACCAGGCTGGCGCTCGCCGTCGCGGCGCGGGTGCAGCCACGGTTCGGCGGCCGGGCCTGGTGGGTGGAATTAGCGCCGGTCACCCGGGACGACATGGCCGCGCAGGCGATCGCGGACGCGGTCGGGGCCAGGGACGCCTCCGTCCTCGACCTGGCCGAATCCATCGCCGTGCGGATCGCCGATCACCCCGCGCTCATCGTCCTGGACAACTGTGAACACCTGACCGCCGGCTGCCGCGAGGTGGCCGGCCGCCTGCTCACCATGTGCCCGCGGCTGCACATCCTGGCGACCAGCCGGGAGCCGCTCGGCGCGGCGGGCGAGGCACGCTGGCCGCTGGCTCCGCTGACCGTCCCGCAGCCGACCGGGCAGCCGGGGGCATGGCCGGCCGCTGAGCAGGACGCCGCGCCCGGTGCGACGGGCGCGGCGGCGCTGCTGGCCGGCTCGGAGGCCATGCAATTCTTCCTGGACCGCGCCAGGGCGGTGCTCCCCGGCTTCGAGATCACCGACGACAACGCGGAGCTGATCGGCCAGTTGTGCCGCAGGCTCGACGGCCTGCCGCTGGCCATCGAGCTGGCCGCGGCGAAACTCCGGGTGATGGCGGTCAGCCAGGTGCTGGCCGGCCTGGACGACGTGTTCAAGCTGCTGGTGGGCGGGCGGCAGGGCGCACCGGTCCGGCATCAGACGCTGCGGACGGCGCTGGACTGGAGCTACGACATGCTCCAGCCAGCCGAGCGGGCGGCGCTGCGCAGGCTGTCGGTGTTCGCGGGCTCGTTCTGCCTGGCCGCGGCGCAGCAGGTGGCCACGCTCGGCGACGCCGAACCGGCCGACGTGCTCGACCTGCTGGCCCGGCTGGTGGACCGGTCGCTCCTATCGGTCGAGCACACGCCGGCCGAGGCCCGGTACCGGATGCTCGCGACCGTCCGCCGGTACGGCGCGCAGCGGCTCACCGAGGCGGGCGAGCACCCGGCGGCCAGCCAGGCGATGTTCGCCTGGTACCTGGACCTGGCGGAGCGCACGGAAACCGAGCTGACCGGCCGGGACCAGGCGCAGGCGGCCGAGCGGCTGCAGGCCGATGCGCACAACCTGCGCGCGGTGCTGCAGGCCGCGCGAGACCGAAAGGACATCGCCGGCACGCTGCGGCTGGCGGGCGCGCTGGCGCCGTTCTGGTACCTCCGCGGGCACTACCGCGAGGGCAGGGACTGGCTGGACTGGGCGCTCGCCGCCCCGGGCGGCGCGCCCGCCGCGGTCCGCGCCAAGGCCCTGGGCGACAGCGGCATGCTCGCGCACCTGCAGTGCGAGTACCCGGCGGCGGTACGCCGCCTCGAGGCCGCGCTCGCCCTCCACCGCGAGCTCGGTGACCGGCGGGGGGCTGCCGGGATCTTGCAGGCGCTGGGCAGCGTCGCCAGGGAACAGAGCCGTTACGCGCGGGCCAGGGAACTGCACGCGGAGGCTCTCGCCGAGTTCGAGGCGCTCGGCGACCCGCACGGCGCGGCGAACGCCCATGACGCGCTCGGCTTCGCCGCGTGGCTGCAAGGCGACTTCGGCACCGCGACGGCCGAGTGCACGCAGGCGCTATCGGCGTTCACCGAGCTCGGCGACGCGGAGGGCGCCGCGGGCGCGGAACTCAACCTGGGCGTGGCGGCCATGTACCGCGGCGAGCACGAAACGGCCGACGCCGCCCTGGCGCGCAGCGCGAGGCTGGCCGGGGAGGTCGGATTCCGCGAGGGCGTCGCGTGGGCGCTGCACGAGCGCGGCCTGCTCGCGGTGCGGCGCGGCGAGCCGGGCGCACCGGAACTGTTGCACGAGGCCCTGCGGATCCACCGCGACCTCGGCGACCGCTGGCGGGTGGCGAGTGTGCTCGACGACCTCGCCGCTGCGGCGCTCGCCGCGCAGCCGCCAGATCCCGCCCAGGCGGCCCGGTTGCTCGGGGCGGCGCAGCAGATCAGGGACGCGATCGGCACCGCCGTCGCGCCCTGCGAGCGCGCGGACCACGCCAGGACCAAGGCGGCCGCCCGGGCGGCGCTCGGCGAGGCCGCGTTCGCCGACCTCGCCAAGGCTGGCGCGGCCGGGCCGCTGGACGAGGTGCTGGCCGCGGCCGGCTCCCCCGCCGCCGCGGCGGTACCGTCCGATGCGGGCGCACCGCCCGTCCCCGGCCCGGATTTTCCTGCCGAACGACAGCCCGGGGCCGGCCGCGGTTCACCGGGCGGGCCGCCGCCCGGGGCGCGGTCTGGAGCAGCGCGGCGGCCGGGCCCGCCGCCCGCGCGGGCGGACCGGGCAGCCGGGGAAACGCTGCGGCTGCGGTTGCTCGGGCAGGCGACGGCGCACCTCGGCGGCCGGCTGGTCACCCCGGCCGACTGGGGTTACGCCAAGCCCAGGGAACTGCTCTGGCTGTTCGCCAGTTCCGCACCGCTGGCCAGGGAGCAGATCGGCCTCGCGCTGTGGCCCGAGCTCGCGGCAGGCCAGCTGCGCAACGCCTTGCACAGCGCGCTGCGGCAGCTGCGGCGGACCCTGGGCGACGGCGGCTGGATCGGCTTCGCCGACGGCCGTTACGCGCTGGATGTGTCCCGGCCGCTGGAGTGTGACCTGGACGACTTCGAGCAGGCGCTGGCCACGGCCCGGTCCGCGCGCCCGCCCGCCGCCGCGCTCCCGCACCTGCGCCGTGCGATCGCCGCCTACGGCGGCGACTTCCTGGCCGGCAGCGCCGCCGGGGACTGGGCCGTCACCCGGCGCGCCGGGCTGCGGCGGGCCTACGAGCGCGCGCTCGATGCGGCGGGCCGCCTGCTGGTGGCCGACGGCCGGGTGCGCGAGGCGATCGAGGTATACCAGCGGGCGATCACGCACGAGCCGCTCGACGAGGCGGCGCACCGGGCGCTGATGGAGTGCTGGGCTGCGGCGGGGCAGCCCGCCCGTGCCCTGCGGCACTACGAGGATCTGCGCGAACTGCTCCGCACGGAGCTCGGCGGCGCCCCGGCGGAGCAGACGGCCGCGCTCTACGCGCGCCTTCGCGACGCCCGCTGACCGGGCTCAGGCCAGCGCCCGCGCCGCGGTCACCCCGCGTTTCCCACAGCGCCCCCGCAATTCCCACCCACACCGGGCGTAGCGTCCCGGGGTGTCCGGCTGGCTGCGCGCTGAGAACATGCCGCTGCCACATATCAGCATGGCCAGACCGGGTGAGTAAACCCGCTGCGGTGCTCCGGACCAGCCACCGGGGCACCGTAGCGGTTCCACGGCCAAGGCCAGCCGGGGTTCGCCCTGCGGGACAACGGCCAAGGCCCCGCGACGAGGTCGCAGGGGCCGCAGGCCACCGGGGTCCCGGGGGTCGCCCCCCGGGGTTAGCGGGCACGGCTGGCGTGATCGGAGGGCGGTTGACCGAGGCACTGGACCTGATCGAGCCGCCGGTTGCCCGCGGGCCCGCCGAGGTCTTGCTGCTGGCCTGCGCCGCCCTCACCGATGGTGACCTGGAGGCCGCGGTGGCGCTGTACGAGCCGGACGCCACGCTGGCCTGGGGCCAGGACCACTCCGCGGCGGGGCACCCGGCGATACGCCGGGTTCTGGCCGGGGTGATGGACATGCGGCTGCCGCTGCGCGCGCGGGCGGTGCAGGTGCTGCGCGCCGGGCCGCTGGCGCTGGTCACCGGCGAGCGCACGCTCACCGGGACCGGCCTGGACGGCGTCGCGGTCACGCTGACCGGCCCCACCGCCCTGATCGCCCGGTGCCAGCCCGACGGCACCTGGCGCACCGCCGCCGACCGGTGGCAGCCGTTCCCCGGCCCGGGCGGGGACGGCAGCGCGCCCTGAGCCCGGGACCGGCGTGCGCGCCGGGCGTACGCGCCGCGGCCCCGGCCCGCGGAATCAGCCGAAGAAGACCTCGGCCTCCGCGTAGCGCTCCGGCGGCACCAGCTTGAGCTCCCTGGTCGCCTCGCCGAGCGGGGCGTGGACGATCTCGGTCCCGCGTAGCGCCATCATCGTGCCGAACGCCCGGTCGTGCACCGCCTCGATCGCGTGCACCCCGAACCGGGTGGCCAGCACCCGGTCGAACGCCGTCGGGGTGCCGCCACGCTGGATGTGCCCGAGCACCGTGGCGCGGGCCTCCTTACCGGTGCGCTTCTCGATCTCGTTGGCGAGCAGCTGGCCGATGCCGCCGAGGCGGACATGGCCGAAGGAGTCCAGCCGCTGGTCGACCAGTGCAAGTTCGTCCTCCTCCGGCCGCGCGCCCTCGGCGACCACGACCAGCGGCGCGTAGCGGGTCTGGAACCGGTGCTCTACGTACGCACACACCTTCTCCATGCTGAACGGCCGCTCGGGGATCAGGATCACATTGGCACCACCGGCCATCCCGGCGTGCAGCGCGATCCAGCCCGCGTGCCGGCCCATCACCTCGATGATCAGGGCACGGTGATGGCTCTCGGCGGTGGTGTGCAGCCGGTCGATCGCCTCCATCGCGATGTTGACCGCGGTGTCGAAGCCGAAGGTGTAGTCGGTCGCGCCGAGGTCGTTGTCGATGGTCTTGGGCACGCCGACCACCGGCACGCCCTCGGCGTGCAGGCTCGCGGCGACCCCCAGGGTGTCCTCGCCGCCGATCACCACCAGCGCGTCCACGCCGAGCCCGGCCAGGTTGGCCTCGATCCGCTCCAGGCCGGACTTGCCGCCCTCGGCCGCGCTCTCCGCCAGCGGGTTGGTACGCGAGGAACCGAGGATCGTCCCCCCGCGCGGCAGGATGCCCCGTACCGCCTGGATGTCCAGCGGGAGCGTGTCGCCCTCCAGGGGCCCCCGCCAGCCGTCGCGGAACCCGAGGAACTCGTAGCCGTACTCCGGGATGCCCTTCCGGACCAGGGCGCGGATCACGGCGTTCAGCCCGGGGCAGTCCCCACCACCGGTAAGCACTCCGATTCGCATGGGTGCAACATTAGCCGTCATGAGTGTCCTTGCGATTGACGCGGGAACAACGGGCGTGACCGCCTTGCTGGTGGCCCCGGACGGAACCGTGGCCGCCCGCGGTTACCAGGAATTCCGCCAGTACTATCCGCGCCCCGGCTGGGTGGAGCACCTGCCGGAAGACATCTGGCAGGCCACCCTGACGGCCTGCCGCCAGGCCCTGGACCAGGCGGGCACCGGCCCGGGTGCGGTCGCCGCGCTGGGCATCACCAACCAGCGGGAAACGGCGGTGCTGTGGGACCGGGCGAGCCTGGCCGCGCCCCGGCGCGCCATCGTGTGGCAGGACCGGCGGACCGCCCGGCTGTGCGACGAGCTACGCGAGGCCGGGCACGAGGAGCGGGTCAGCGAGCTGACCGGCCTGCGGCTGGACCCCTACTTCACCGGGACCAAGCTGACCTGGCTGGCCAGGGAGGAACCGGGCACCTGGGCGGGCCTGGCGGACGGCTCGCTCGCCGCGGGCACCGTGGATTCCTACCTGATCGCCCGGCTCACCGACGGCGGCCGGCACGTCACCGACGCGTCCAACGCGTCCCGGACGCTGCTGTTCGACATCACCGCGGGCCGGTGGTCGGCCGAGCTGTGCGAGCTGCTCGGTGTGCCGGCCGTGGCGCTGCCTGAGGTGGTGCCCTCCACGGGCATCGCCGGGCACACGGACCCAGCCGCCTTCCTCGGGCTGGAACTGCCCATCGCCGGCATCGCCGGCGACCAGCAGGCGGCGCTGTTCGGGCAGGCCTGCTTCTCGCCGGGCGACGCGAAGTGCACCTACGGCACCGGGTCCTTCGTGCTCGCCAATACCGGCGGCACGGTGGCCCGCCCGGGGAACGGGCTGCTGTCCACGGTCGCCTGGATGGACGGCACGGGCGCGCTGACCTACGCGCTGGAAGGCTCGGTGTTCGTGACCGGGGCGGCGATCCAGTGGCTGCGTGACGGGCTCGGGCTGCTGGACGACGCCGCGCAGAGCGAGGCGCTGGCCGGCACGGTCCCCGACAGCGGCGGAGTGGTGTTCGTGCCCGCGCTGACCGGGCTCGGGGCACCCGACTGGGATCCCGACGCCCGCGGCGCCGTGTTCGGCCTTACCCGCGGCACGACCCGGGCGCATCTCGTCCGCGCCGCCCTGGAGGCGATCGCCTACGAGGTGCGGGACGTGTTCGACGTGATGGTCACCGGGGACTGGCGGGCCGGGTGCACGCTGCGGGCCGACGGCGGGGCCAGCGCCAACGGCCTGCTCATGCAACTGCAGGCCGATCAGCTCCAGGTCCCGGTGGAGCGACCGGAGATCATGGAGACCACCGCCCTGGGCGCGGCCTTCCTCGCCGGGCTGGCCACGGGCGTGTGGTCCTCGCCCGCGGAGCTGGCCGCGACCTGGCGGCTGGGCCGGCGGTTCGAGCCGCAGGCCCGCGACGAGGAGGGGCACCGCCGCTGGCGCCGCGCGGTAGACCGCGCCAAAGGCTGGGCCCGGGGCTGACCGGGGACCCCGGCGGGACGGGCGGGGCAGACGCAGGGCTGCGGAAGCGGGTCAGGAGGGCCGCGGCACCGAACTGGGGACCGCATCGGGCGCCGCGGCGCGGTCGGGCGTAGTAGCGCCGTCCGGCATGGCGGCGCCATCCGGCGTGGCGGCGCCATCCGGCGTGGCGGCGCCGTCGGGCGTGGCGGCGCCATCCTGGCGCGCGGCGCCGCCAGGCTTGGCCCGCTTCTTGGCCCGCTGCGCGTCCTCGTCCACGTATTCCTGGCCGGACAGGTTCATGACCGCGTACATGATCTCGTCGGTCACCGCGCGCAGTACCAGCCGGTCCGACTTCAGCCCTGCGTACCTGGAGAAGTCAAGCGGCTTGCCGAACCTGACCCCGGGCCGGATCGACAGGCGCGGCAGCAGCCGGCCGGGCGGCTGCAGCTCGAAGGTCCCGATCATCGCGCAGGGGATGACCGGCGCTCCCGATTCCAGCGCGAGCCGGGCGACCCCGGTCTTGCCCCGGTAGAGGCGGCCGTCCGGCGTCCTGGTGCCCTCCGGGTAGATGCCGAGCAGCTTCCCCTCGGCCAGCACGCGCAGGCCGGTCCGCAGCGCCCGCTCGCCCGCCTCGCCGCCCGCCCGGTCCACCGGGATCTGCCCAACGCCGCGGAAAAAGGCCTTGCTGATCAGGCCCTTCACCCCGCGCCCGGTGAAGTACTCGGACTTGGCGAGGAACGTCACCCTCCGGGGCAGCGGCAGCGGGCCGAAGAAGTGGTCGGAGAACGACAGGTGGTTCCAGGCGAGGATGGCCGGTCCCTCCTTCGGCACGTTGTCTACCCCCTGCGACCATGGCCGGAAAAAGATCGCCAAGAGGGGCCCGAGGATCGCCTTGACCACCCAGTAACCCATGCCCACATGGTCCCACGTCGCGGCGAGCACCGGCAGTCCCCTGCCGGGACGGACTTGACCGCGCAGGGCTCATGCCCCGGCCGGGCATCCCGGGTATGCTCGGCTGCGCCTTTTCGGCGTGCGCCCTGCCATGGTCGCGTGCGACGATGCGGGAGAGCGCAGGCGCGAGAGGACGGCCGTCATGCCAGTGATGCGGGGGGCGGAGCCCTTCTTCCACTCCGGAGGCAGTACCGGGGTCCTGCTCTGCCACGGGTTCACCGGGAGCCCCGCGTCCCTGCGGCCGTGGGCCGACCGCCTCGCCGCCGCCGGACTGACCGTCTCCCTCCCCCGGCTGCCCGGCCACGGCACCACCTGGCAGGACATGGCGCACACCCGTTGGGAGGACTGGTACGCGGAGGTGGACCGGGCGTACGAGGAACTGCGCGGGCACGCGAACGAGATCTTCCTGATGGGCCTGTCGATGGGTGCCTGCCTGGCGCTCCGGCTGACGGAACTGCGCGGCGACGGCGTCGCGGGGCTGGTGCTGGTGAACCCGTCGCTCACCGCCGACACCAAGCTGTTCCTGCTGGCACCGGTGCTGAAATTCGTGGTGCCCTCGCTCAAGGGCATCGGCAGCGATATCAAGAAGGAAGGCGCCAGCGAGCTCAGCTACGACCGGACCCCGGTGCGCGCCGCGGCGACCCTGCCGCAGCTGTGGAAGGTCACCCAGCAGC
>Ga0318512_10000353_pt1 | contig 11513 bp, 9 predicted proteins | sample GRESIP171b2f19_FD_203682 | JGI IMG/M metagenome (GOLD analysis project Ga0318512, IMG submission 203682) | Tropical soil microbial communities from Luquillo Experimental Forest, Puerto Rico - GRE.SIPMG.171b2f19 | ecosystem: Environmental > Terrestrial > Soil > Tropical forest > Bulk soil...
CGCCCTGGAGCAGCAGCTCGGTCCCGATCACATGGCTGAACTGGTCCTTCACGGTCCAGCCGGGGCACGCCGTCGGCATCTCGAGCTCGTCGGGCGTGAGGGCCTCCCCCAGCTCGAGGAGCGACCACCAGACCGAGGTGAGCCCGGAGACTGCCCCCTCCCCGCGGACCTCGAGCATGGCCGTGAGGGTACGGGCGGGGGCGGTCACGCCGGCCCCCGTCCGCCGATGGCTAGCGTCGGCCCCGGCGGGGTCTCCTCGCCTGCCCGAGAGGGGGGAGCCGTGGCGTCGTTCGAGGGCTACTGCGTCAAGTGCCGTGAGAAGCGCACGTTCGAGGGCGCCGAGGTGGAGCTGGCGAACGGCCGGCGCGCCGCCCAGGGCCCCTGCCCGGTGTGCGGGACCAAGATCAACCGCATCCTCGGGAAGCAGTAGCCGCCCGGTACGCTCCGTGGGCCGCCACGGCGGCCGCGGGGCGTGGCGCAGCTTGGTAGCGCGCGTGCTTTGGGTGCACGAGGTCCCCGGTTCAAGTCCGGGCGCCCCGACCGCGCAGACAGGGGCGGCGCAGCGGCGGCCCCCGCCAGGGCCCCATGACCGGACGTGAGGGAGGTCCGCGTGCTCGAGACCTCGGCGCGCCAGCGCGCGGCCTGGGACGCCGGCACGCTGCCGCCCGTCGAGCGGGTGGCGGGCGGGCTCTGGTCGATCCCGGTCCCCCTCCCCGACACTCCGCTGCGCTACGTGCTCGTCTACGCGATCGAGCTCGGCGACGGTGTGGCGCTCGTGGACGCGGGGTGGGACACCGAGGAGGCCTGGGCGGCGCTCGCCGACGGCCTCGCGACCCTCGGCGGGTCGATCGCGGACGTCCGCGGGGTCGCCGTCACCCACATCCACCCCGACCACTACGGCCTCGCCGGGCGGATCCGCGAGGCGTCCGGCGCGTGGATCGGGCTGCACCCCGCCGACGCGGCGCTGCTCGAGGGCCGCTACGTGGCGCCGGAGGGCTTGGTCGCCTCGATGGCCGACCTCCTCGAGGTCTGCGGGGTGCCCGCGGCCATCGTGCCCGACCTCGCCGGGTCGTCCATGCAGGTGCGGGCGTTCGTCCGGATGGCGCCGCCCGACCGGCTCATCGAGGACGGCGACGCGCTCGAGCTGAGAGGGTGGGACCTGCGGGCGGTCTGGACGCCCGGCCACTCGCCGGGCCACCTCTGCTTCCACAGCGAGTCGAGGCGACTCCTGCTCGCCGGTGACCATGTGCTGCCGCGCATCTCGCCCAACATCTCCGTGCACGCCCAGCAGCCCGTGAACCCGCTGGCCGACTACCTGGCCTCGCTCGGCGCCGTCGAGCACCTGGCCTGCGACGAGGTCCTGCCTGGCCACGAGTGGCGGTTCACCGGGCTCGCCGAGCGCGTCGAGGCGCTGCGCGCCCACCACGCGCGGCGCCTCGACGAGGTGTGCACCGCGCTCCAAGAGGGGCCGCTCACCTGCTGGGAGCTCACCACCCGCTTGACCTGGTCGCGCCCCCTCGAGACGACATCGGCGTTCATCCAGCGCGCCGCCTCCGGCGAGACGCTCGCCCACCTCGTCCTCTTGGAGGGTGAGGGCGCGGTCGTCCGCGACCCTGGTCGGCCGGCGCGGTTCTCCCTCGCCGAGGGCCGAGGGCCCTGCTGAGCACGCGGCGGAAGGCGTGAGCCCGATCGTCGGTGAGCAAGCCGTGTCCCGCACGACCTGGTCGTGCGCCCCTTCGGGGGCGGTGCCCCCGGCAGGAGTCGAACCCGCAACCTGATGGGTAGAAACCACCCGCTCTATCCAGTTGAGCTACAGGGGCCGCGCAGAGCGTACCGGGGCAACCCCAGCGCACTGGGAGATCAGCTCGCATGGCAGACTGTCGCGTCCTGGTGGGCGTAGCTCAGATGGTTAGAGCGCCAGGTTGTGGCCCTGGAGGCCGGGGGTTCAAGTCCCCTCGCTCACCCCACCGCGCACGCTTCGCGCGCCCGACGCCGTGGTGCGTCGCGTGGGGCGTCGGGCGGCCGCCCACGCCCGCTACGCCGCCCCGCGCACGCCGAGGAGCGCCGCAGCGATCTCGTCGGCGTCGTCGATCGCCCCGTCGTAGGCGACGGTCCCGCCGTCGAGCACGATCGCCCGGGTGCACAGCGAAGCCACGCGGTCGAGGCGCGTCTCGACGATCACCATCGCGGTCCCGGGCGACCGCGCGGCCACGAGGGCGGCGTAGACCTCGGCCGCGGCCGCTGGAGAGAGCCCGAGCGCCGGCTCGTCGGCGAGGAGCAGCCTCGGCCGTGCGGCGATCGCCGCGGCCACCGCCACCAGCCGCTGCTGGCCCCCGGAGAGCTGGCCGGCCCTCGCGCGCCGGCGGTCCCGGAGCGCGGCCGGGAGCGCGTCGAGCGCGTGCGCCAGGCGGTCGCGGCGCTCGGCTGCCGTGGAACCGCCCACGCGCAGCACGAGGTTCTCCTCGATCGTGAGCCCGGCGAAGAGCCCTACCCCCTCGGGGAGATGGACCACCCCCGCGCGCGCCAGCACGTGCGGCGCGCTGCGACGCACCGGCCGGTCGAGGACGACGAGCCGGCCCGCGCTCACCGGCACGAGCCCCGAGGCCACGCGGACGAAGGTGGACTTGCCCACGCCGTTGCGCCCGAGGAGGGCAAGCGCCTCCCCGTCGCCGAGCGTCGCCGAGATGTCGAAGAGCGCCCGGTACGGGCCGTAGCCCGCGTGCACGCCGTCGAAGAGGAGCGCGGTCACGCCGTCCGTCCGAGCCAGGACTGCACGACGAGCGGGTTGGCCACGACCGACCCGAACTCGCCCTCGGCGATCACCCTGCCGGCGTCCATCGCGATGACGCGCTCCGCGACGGCTGCCACCGTCGCGAGGTCGTGCTCGACGAGGAGCACGGCGAGGCCGGTCTCGGTGCGGACCCGGCCGATGGTCGCCGCCAGGGCCGTCGCCTCGTCGGGATCGAGCCCGGACGACGGCTCGTCGGCGAGCAGGAGCCGTGGCCCCGGCGCGAGCGCACGCGCGAGCTCGACGCCACGGCGCTCGCCGAGGCTGAGGGCGGTCGCCGGCGCGTCGGCGAGGTCGTGCAGCCCGCAGAGCTCGAGCGCCTCCTCGCACCGTGCGCGCTCCTCGGGCGTCGTCGAGCCGCGCCAGACCAGATCGCGCAGCGGGCCCTGCTGGCGCTCGTGCGCCTGGAGCGCGACGAGGAGGTGGTCGAGGACGGTGAGCCCCTCGAAGAGCTCGACGAGCTGGAACGTCCGGGCGATGCCGAGCATCGCCCGCGCCTCGGGCCGGCGCGGCGGCACCGCGCCGTCGAAGCGCACCTCGCCGCTCGTCGTCGGGAGCTCGCCGGCGATCATCCTGAAGAGGGTGGTCTTCCCGGCGCCGTTGGCGCCGATCAGCCCCACGGCCTCGCCGGCCTGGACCGCGAGCGTCACGTCGTCCACGACGGCGTTGCCGCCGAACCGCTTGGTGACGTGGACGACCTCGAGCAGCGCGGTCACACGTGCTCCTCGACGGCTGCGGGCACCGGCCCGCGGTGCTGGTGGTGCTCGACCGCTCGGAACACGGTCGTCGCGATCCGGCGCTTCACGTACTCGAAGATCCCCTCGGGGTGCGAGGCGTACGTGAAGGCGCCGACGGAGAGCAGCACGATGGTGAGGCTCGCCGCGCCGAGCTGCGTCCCCCCGACGTGCACCGGCAGGTACGTGAAGGCCTGGTTGATGAGCGCGTACGCCATTCCCGCGGTGATCGCGCCCTCGACGGTCGAGGCCCCGACGGTCACGACGACGACGAGGAAGACCGGGCCGTAGAGCGAGTTGAACGTGGTGGGGTCGACGTTGCCGTAGGTCATCGCATAGAACGCGCCGCCGAGCCCGGCGATCGCCGCGGAGAGGATGAAGACCGAGATCGTGAGCCGCCGCACGGGGACCCCGCCGCTCGCCGCGCCGACGGGGCTCGCGTCGACGGCCGTGAGCGCGCGACCGGTCGTGCCGTGGAGCAGCAGGTTCACGACCCCGGCCACCGCCACCATGACGACGACGCAGAGCACGAAGAACCCCTCGGAGTCGTAGCTCGAGAAGTTGACCCCGAAGAACGAGGAGGGCCGCGCGACGTTGATCCCGTTCGAGCTCCCGACGATCCAGGACGTGTTGAAGAGGAGGTTGTCGCCGAGCAGCGCGAGGCAGAGCGTGAGCAGGGCGACCGGCAGCCCCCTGAGCCGGAGCGCCGGCAGCGCCGCGAGCCAGCCGCCCACGCCGGCCACGAGCGCCCCGCCGAGCGCGGCGATGAGGATCGGGACCCCGAAGTTGTTGGAGAGCTGCGCCGTCGTGAACGCCCCGATCCCGGCGAAGAGCGCCTGGGCGAGCGAGAGCTGGCCGGCGAGCCCGGTGAGCAGCGTGATCGAGAGGAAGATGATCGAGAGCGAGGCACCGGCGGTGAGCGAGTTCGTCCACTTGTGCGGGACGAGCACCACGACCGCGACGACGGCGATGCCGAGGAGCGGCCAGCGCAGCATCCGGATCGTGCGGTCCATGACGGGAGGCCGGCGTGCGAGCGCGGGGGCGGGCGGCGGCGGCTCGACCGCTGCCATCGGGTCGGTCGAGTCCTCGAGGTGCCGGAACGTCGGGTTGAACACGAGCAGCAGCAGGAGCACGAAGAACGGCAGGCTCGGGACGAGCGCGACGAACCACACGGTGTCCGGCGGGACGTACCCCTGGACGACCCCCCAGATGACGCCCAGCAGGATGCCCCCGAGGGCGGCGAGCGGGAGGCTCCGCAGCCCGCCGAGCGCCGCCGCCGCGATGGCGGCGACGAGCACGAGGTTGTAGTCGACGTACTGGACCTGCGCCTCGCCCGCGCTGTAGAGCACGCCGGCGAGCGCCGCGAGCGCCGTCGAGACCATCCAGGCCGCGCGCAGCACCCACCGAGAGTCGACCCCGCTCAGCTCGAGGAGCTTCGGGCTCTCGACGGCCGCGCGGACCGGCAGCCCGAACCGCCGCGTCCGCAGCGCGATCGCGAGCACCGTGAGCACGACCGCGGTCGCGGCGAGCTGGCAGACCTGCTGGCCGTCGAAGGGGACGGACCCGACGTAGCCGACGAGGCCCTGCGTGCCGAACGGCGTCGGCGGTCCCAGGACCGTGTTCTCACCGATGCCGAGCAGCACGAGCTGCGGGAGGATCACCATGATCCCGAGGGCCATGACCGTCTTGGCGGTCCGGTTGCCCGGCGGGACCCGCGAGAAGAAGGCGAAGTCGAGGGTCGCCCCGAAGATGGGCGCGAAGACGAGCACCACCAGGATCGCCGCCACCGACCTGTTGACGCCGTGCTGGTAGAGCTCCGCGTACGTCACCGCGGCGGCGTAGGCCTCGGCGGCGAACCCGAAGTTGAAGACCCCCGTCGCCCGGTACGTCAGGACCAGCCCGACGGCGACGAGGGAGAAGGCGCAGCCGTAGGGGACCGAGAGGAGCGCGAAGCTGAAGAACTCCGCCACTCAGCCGAGGCTATGCCCCGGGCGTGCCCGGAGGGGGTGCCACGGGGTGGCTCAGGTTGGCGATCCCGGTGAGCGGGAAGCACACCCACGGGTGCGCCGCGTGGTTGAAGGCGAGCACGAAGCTGCTCCCCGAGACCTTCACGAACGTCTCGCATGCGGGCGGCGTGTTCCTCGTGTGCGCGATCGTCCAGTTGATCGGAGCCGTGACCCCACCGCTCGGGCCACCGATGTCCCGCTTGATCTTGTTGATGTCCGCGACCACCGACGACTGGGTCGGGTTCCGCCCCGCCGCGCGAAGCCCCATCGTGAAGAGGTTGGCAGACTCCCATCCCATCAGCGCCACGTCGGAGTACGCGTCGGCCGCGAACCCGTGCGCCACCATCTGCTTGAGGTACAGGTTCAGGCCCGGGAACGCGGTCGGGTACGTCGTTGCCGCCTCGAAGGGAACGTGCTGCAAGAGGAAGTAGACGTTCTGCATCGCCGACGAGTTGGCGGAGAGGATCGAGCGGTCGTACCCGTCGAGCCAGAGCTGCACCGGGTGCATGCCGAAGTTGCCCATCGCCTTCGAGAGCGCGATGTCGCTGTTCACGTCCATGCAGTTGATGACCATGTTGACCTTGGCCAGCCGCATCTTGTTGGCCTCGACGCCCCAGTTCGAGTTGATCTGCTCGTCGACGTTCTGGTACGCGACCTTGATCCTGTACTTGGGCAGCCCCTTGATCGCCCCCTTGCACTCGTCCTGCGAGGCGGCGAAGTTGAGGGCGATCACCGCGGCGTTCATCGACTTCGTCTGCTTGGAAACGTAGGCGAAGAACGGGATCGACGAGGTGAAGTTGAGGACCGAGCCGTAGTCGGCGAAGAAGTTGAGCGGCCCCGCCCAGACGTTGCCGGTCGCGTACCCGAAGACGGGGATCTTCTGCGTGGAGAGGTACTTGTGCGCGTTGAAGAACGGCGTCGAGACGCCCACGATCGCAAATGCGTGGTCCACGCTCACGAGCGTGTGCGCGTCGCTGATGTCCGTGGTCGGGTTGGAGGTGTCGTCGAGCGGGTACGCGAGGCTGATCGTGCGGCCGTTCACGCCGCCCCGGGAGTTCACCCAGTCGAAGTACGCGTTCACCCCGGAGAGGTACGGCTTGAAGTCCGCGGCCAGCGGGCCGGACTCCGAGACGATGGCGCCGACGCTCACCTTCGTCGCGGTGATCCCCGGCGCGCCACGGGGTCGTGTGGAGCCCTGTGCCAGCCCGGTCGTGCCCGCGAGCAGGGCTGCGGCGATCCCGCCGACGACGCTCACCCTGACGGATTGGCGCACCCCACACCTCCTCGTTCGCCTGGCGGGCAGGATACCAGCGGGGTCTGTTGAAACGGCTTCACTCGCCGTACTGTCATCGCGTGCAGGCACGCGTCGTTGTCACGCAGCCGCTCATCGACGGCACGACGAGACGCCTCGACGACGCAGGTCTCACGACCGAGCTCATCTCAACCGACGGTCCGCCAGCGAAGGAGCGCCTGTGTGACGGAGTGCGCGGCGCCGACGCGCTCATCTGTCTCCTCAGCGACACCGTCGACGACGACGTGCTCGCCGCCGGTGCGCCGACGCTGCGCGTCGTCTCGAACGTCGCGGTCGGCTTCGACAACGTCGACGTCGCGGCGGCGGAGCGGAGGGGCGTCGTCGTGTGCAACACGCCCGGCATCCTCGACGCGGCCACGGCGGACCTCACCATGGCGCTCCTGCTCGCCGTCTGCCGCCGCGTCGTGGACGGTGTCGACGCCCTCCGACGAGGCGAGTGGTCCGGGTTCGCGCTCGAGGCCTCGCTCGGCCGCGATCTGGCGGGGATGCGGCTCGGCCTGGTCGGGTTCGGCCGCATCGGCAGCGCGGTCGCCCACCGTGCCGGGGCCTTCGGCATGGACGTCCGCCACCACGCCCGCCACCCGACCGGGGTGCCTGGGTACGAGGACGAGCTGGACGCCCTGCTCGGAACCTCCGACGCCGTGAGCCTCCACGTCCCGCTGACGCCGCAGACCCACCACCTGCTCGACGCGCGCCGCCTCTCGCTCCTCCCGCCGGGGGCAGTCGTCATCAACACCGCGCGGGGACCGGTGCTCGACGAGGCGGCGCTCGTGGCCGCCCTCCGTGAGGGTCGGATCGCGGGCGCCGGCCTCGACGTCTACGACGACGAGCCGCACGTGAGCGAGCGGCTCCGCAGCGCGCCCAACGCGGTGCTCACGCCGCACATCGGGAGCGCCACCCGTGAGACGCGCGCGGCGATGTGCGAGATGGCGGTCGACGCGGTCGTCGACGTGCTCGAGGGCCGCACCCCCCCGCACCGCGTCGCCGGGGCGTCGAGCCCACCGCCGGAGTAGCCTGCGGCACGGGCGGCGCAGCGGGCGTCGCCGTGTTGGACGGGGGTCCGCCATGCTCGTTCGTGACGCCTTCTACATCGACGGCAAGTGGGTCGCGCCGTCGGGCAGCGAGACGATCGACGTCATCGACTCCGCGAACGAGTCGGTCTTCGCGACCATCCCGGCGGGGACATCGAAGGACGTCGACAAGGCGGTGCGCGCTGCGGCGGCCGCGTTCCCCGCGTGGGCCGCCACGCCGGCGAAGGACCGGGGCGAGTTCCTGCAGAAGATCACGGACGGCCTCGCCGCGCGGGCCGCCGAGATCGCCGACGTCATCAGCCACGAGGTCGGGATGCCCCGCAACCTCTCCGAGATGATCCAGGCCGGCCTGCCCACCATGACCTTCGGAGACAACGCGCAGCGTGCCGGCTCGTTCGTCTGGGACGAGGAGATCGGCAACTCGCTCGTCGTCCGAGAGCCGGTCGGGGTCGTCGGCGCGATCACGCCGTGGAACTACCCGCTCCACCAGATCGCGAACAAGGTGGCCCCGGCGCTCGCGGCCGGCTGCACCGTCGTGGTGAAGCCGAGCGAGGTGGCGCCGATCAACGCCTTCATCCTCGCCGAGATCGTCGACGCCGCCCGGCTGCCGAAGGGCGTGTTCAACCTCGTCACGGGCGTCGGGCCCGTCGTGGGCGAGGCGATCGCCAGCCACCCGCTCGTCGACATGGTCTCGTTCACCGGGTCCACGCGAGCCGGGAAGCGCGTCATGGAGCTGGCATCGCAGTCCGTCAAGCGCGTCTCGCTCGAGCTCGGTGGGAAGTCGGCCAACATCATCTGCGACGACGCCGATCTCGAGAAGGCCATCCCGACCGGGGTCTTCGCGTGCTACCTGAACTCCGGGCAGACCTGCTCGGCGCTGACGCGCATGCTCGTCCCGCGCTCGAAGTTGGCCGAGGTCGAGAAGCTGGCGGCCGCCACGGCCGAGACGTTCACGCCGGGCGACCCGTTCGCCGAGACCACGAAGCTGGGCCCGCTCGTCTCCGAGGTGCAGCGGGACCGGGTCCGCGGCTTCATCCAGAAGGGGGTGGACGAGGGCGCCAAGCTCGTCACGGGCGGCGCCGAGCAACCGGACGGGCTCGAGAAGGGCTTCTACATCCGACCGACCGTCTTCTCGAACGTCACCAACGACATGACGATCGCGCGCGAGGAGATCTTCGGCCCCGTGCTCTCGATCCTCCCGTACGACACCGAGGAGGAGGCGATCGAGGTCGCCAACGACACGCCGTACGGCCTGGCGGGCGGCGTGTGGGCAGGCTCGCAGGAGCACGCGATCGAGATCGCACAGCGGCTCCGCACGGGACAGGTCGACGTGAACGGCGGGTCGTTCAACCCGTTCGCACCCTTCGGCGGGTACAAGCAGTCGGGCGTCGGCCGCGAGCTCGGCAAGTACGGGTTCGAGGAGTTCCTCGAGGTCAAGTCCATCCAGCGCTAGTCGCGCCGGCGCGCGAGGATAGGATCCCCCCGCGCCTCTAGCTCAACGGCAGAGCAACGGACTCTTAATCCGCAGGTTGCGGGTTCGAATCCCGCGGGGCGCACGCATTGGGCTTGACCCCCAAAGGGGACCATCGTTGCAAGAGCCAGGTCGGGGTTGATGCTGAGAGTAGGACCTCGAACTCGATGGGCGGGACGTAGCCGATAGCCGGCCTTGAGATGCCCCGCCATCCATAACGCACACGCGATCTGCCGGGCGTAGCGGACTATGGCTCGCGACCTCCTGCCCGCTTCCGGGCAGCCGCCGGATCGCCGGCAGGAAGTCTGGTGCGTCTAGCTGTACGGGCTGTTCGTGGCGATCGCGAACGTGATGGAGAAGTTGACCGTTGCCGTGCACCCATTGATCTGGAGCTCCAGAGGACTCACCCCGACGTTCGCGAAGGAGGCGGGGTTGGCCACCGGGCTCTGGGAACCGTTGATCGCCTGAAGGCTCCAAACGGCGGTGCCGACGCTCGATGTCGTGGAGACGTCGACCGAGGCTCCGACGCATCCCGCCAGGTTGCCGCTGAACGTCGCCAAGAGCATCGTCAGGGTCGTCCCGGGTGGGATAAAGGTCGTGGCACTCGTGTCGAGGAGGGCCTGGCCGCTCCAGGTGAAGGTCCCGGTTCCGGCTGGGCCGGTCGCGCCCATCGGTCCGGTGGCACCCCTCGCACCTGTCGCGCCTCTCGGTCCGGTCGCGCCCTTCGCGCCGGTTGCGCCCACGCCCTTCGCGCCGGTTGCGCCCTTCGGTCCGGTTGCACCCACGCCTCTCGGGCCCGTCGCCCCGCGTGGGCCGGTCGCACCCGCCGGGCCGACGGAGCTCCACGAGATCAGCTTGTACCCAGACGCGCACGTGGGCTTGGTCGTCCCGACCTTCGTCAGCGTGCCGTTGTGGAGGCACGCGTAGTACGTCCTCGTGCTCCCGGTCGCCGACGCGATCGCGTACGAGCCTGCTGCGAGCAAGCCGCAGCACAACGCGACGGCGGTTGCGCCGACAGCGGCGCGTCGTGACACCGTCCTCCGTGACCGCAGCAAAGCCCGCGACGACTCGACTCGCTCACCCATGTCCCCCCTGCCAGGTCGATGTGGAGCCGGCAGGGTACATCGCCATCTCGGGTGACGCGCATCGCGGGACGCGTCGCGCAATGCACCTCGAAGCACCAGAGGTCACCGATGCATGCGCGTCAGCCCGCGGCGTCGAGGTCCAGCGTCCAGCTCGCCTGCCCCTCGGCAACGAGCGAGTCCTTGCGGCGGGTGATCCAGCCCTGGCGGTTCATCGTGACGAGCGCGTAGATCTTGACCGGGATCATGATCGCCATGAACACGAGCGTGATGAGCGGCAGGTAGAGGACTGTCGCCGGTGCCCGGCGGAGGTGGCCGAACCCCTTCAGCCCCCGGCCGATGAGCAGCCAGATCGTCGTGAGGAACGCGAGCACCCACTCCCCCTGCACGCAGGCGGCGATCAGCAGGCTGGTCACGATGAGCAGCGTGAACGGCCCGAGCAGGTTCTGCAGCACGCTCACCGAGGTGATCACCGGCTGGCGCCACATCCACCCACGGCCCATCGCGCGGAGGTAGCAGCGGTAGCTGTTGCGGCTCCACCGCACGCGCTGCTTCAGGAACCCCTCGAACGTGTTCGGGAAGACCGTGAGCGCCGACGCCGTGCTCTGGTAGGCCGCGCGCCACCCCTCGCGCAGCACCAGCCAGGTGAGCCGGCCATCGTCGCCGCTCACGCACTCCTTCCCGAGGAACGTCTCGTGCTCGAGCTCGTCGCACAGCGGCAGCACGATCGCCCTGCGGTACGCGGCGGTGCGCCCCGAGATGCAGGGCACCGCCCCGTACCGCGCGGTCGCCGGGATGAAGTGGAAGAACCGGACGTCGAGCATCCAGTCGGCGACGCGTCGCCAGATCCACCCGCCGGGTTGGAAGACGTTCTGGCGGCACCCGACGCCCCCGACCAGCGGGTCCGCGAACCCCATCATGAGGTTGTCGAGGAACCCGTCGGTCCAGACGGTGTCGGAGTCGGTCAGCACGACGACGTCGTTGCGCGCCTCGCGGATGCCGACGACGAGCGCGTGGCGCTTGCCGGGCGGGACGACGACGATCGTGCGGATCCTCGGGTCGTTCGCCGCCCACCGCTCGGCCAGCTCG
>Ga0318512_10000358_pt1 | contig 11466 bp, 7 predicted proteins | sample GRESIP171b2f19_FD_203682 | JGI IMG/M metagenome (GOLD analysis project Ga0318512, IMG submission 203682) | Tropical soil microbial communities from Luquillo Experimental Forest, Puerto Rico - GRE.SIPMG.171b2f19 | ecosystem: Environmental > Terrestrial > Soil > Tropical forest > Bulk soil...
CTGGGCGAGGCCGAGGGTCATCTCGGCAACCTGGCGGTGATTCCCGAGGCGCGCCGCGGCGGCATCGCGCGCGCGCTGCTCGAGGACCTGCTCGCCCACGCCGGGCCGCCGGGCGCCCGCCGCATCGCCCTCGAAGTGCGGGTGTCGAACTTCGCCGCGCAGGCGCTGTACCGGGCGCACGGATTCCGTCTGGCGGGCCTGCGGCGCGGGTATTATCGTGACACGAGCGAGGATGCACTGGTCATGGAGTGGGACGGGAGGTCGTGAACCGATGTCGTGGCTGAAACGCGAGCGTGCGGGCATCAAGGCCCGCGGGGAGCCGCGCCCCGACGTGCCCGAGGGGCTGTGGACCAAGTGCGACGGGTGCGGCGAGGCGCTGTTCCAGACCCAGCTCGAGGAAAACCTGTGGACCTGCCCGAAGTGCGACCACCACTTCCGGGTCCCGGCCCTCACCTACCTCTCGTTCCTGGTCGATCCCGGCTCGTTCGAGGAGCGCTTCGCGGGGCTCGAGGCCGGCGATCCGCTCGAGTTCCGCGACGCCAAGATGCGCTATCCCGACCGGCTGGCGGCGGCGCAGAAGGACACCGGCATGAAGGACGCCGCGATCGCCGGGCGCGCGACCGTGGGCGGCAAGCCGGTCAGCGTCACGCTGATGGACTTCTTCTTCATGGGCGGCAGCATGGGCTCGGTGGTGGGCGAGAAGGTGGCGCGCTCGATCGAGCTGGCGATCGAGGAGCGGCGCGCCCTGATCGTGGTGTCGGCGACCGGCGGCGCGCGCATGCAGGAGGGGATTCTCTCGCTCATGCAGATGGCCAAGACCTCGGCGCTGCTGGCGCGGCTCCAGGACGAGCGCCTGCCGTTCGTCTCGATCCTCACCGATCCCTCGACCGCCGGGGTGCTGGCCTCCTACGCCTCGCTGGGCGACGTGATCCTCGCCGAGCCCAAGGCGCTGGTGGGCTTCGCCGGCGCCCGCGTGATCCGCCAGACCATCGGCGAGGATCTGCCCCGCGGCTTCCAGCGCGCCGAGTTCGTGCTCGAGAAGGGCTTCATCGACCGCATCGTCCACCGCAAGCGCATGCACGACGAGGTCTCGGCGCTGCTCGAGTTCTTCTGGCGCTCGACGAAGGGCTTCGCCGCCGCCGGAGCCGCCTCCCCGCACGCGGCGTGGACCCGCCGGCCCACGGACGGCGGCGCCACCAACGGGCCGAAATCGACCGGGCGGTGAGCTCCGGGCTCCAGAGCGCCCTCGTAGCGCTCTACGGTCTCGAGCGCCGCAAGGACAAGCTCGGCCTCGACGGCACGCGCGCGCTGCTGCGCGCCCTCGACGATCCACAGCGGCGCTTCCGCGCCGTGCACGTCGCCGGCACCAACGGCAAGGGCACGGTGTGCGCGCTGATCGAGCGCGTGCTGCGCGAGGCCGGCCACCGCACCGGGCTCTTCACCTCGCCCCACCTGGTCGATTTCCGCGAGCGCATCCGGGTCGGCGGCCGGTGGGCCGACGAGCAGCGTCTCGAGGCCCGGCTCGCCCGCATCCAGAGCCTGCCCGAGGGCCGCGAGCGCACCTTCTTCGAGGTGTGCACCGCGCTCGCCTTCGACGACTTCGCCGCGCGCAGCGTGGAGTGGGCGGTGGTCGAGGTGGGGCTGGGCGGGCGCCTCGACTGCACCAACGTGCTCACCCCCGAGGTCGCGGTCATCACCTCGATCGGGCTCGATCACACCGAGATCCTGGGTGACACGATCGAGCAGGTGGCGGCCGAGAAGGCCGGCATCATCAAGCCCGGAGTGGCGGTGGTGAGCGGGCCGGAGCAGGGCGCCGCGGCCGGGGTCATCCGCCGCATCGCGGCCGAGCGCGGCGCGCCGTGGATCGCGGCCGGCACGCGCGCGCGCCCGCAGCCCGGCGCGCCGCCCATGCCCGGCGCGGCGCCCGGGCCTGAATCCGCGCCGCTCGGGGTCGCGGGCTGTCCGCCGCTCACGCTCGACCACGCCGCGCGCGCGCGGCTCCGCACCGACAACCTGAGCGCGGCGCTGGCGGCGCTCGCGGTGCTGCGTGAGCGGGGGGTGGCGATCCCGTGCGAGGCGATCGCCGCGGGCGTGCGGGCCGCGCGCTGGCCGGGGCGCTTCGAGCCCTGCCAGGCCGAGCCGCGCCTGTGGTGGGATGGCGCGCACAACGCCGACGGGGCGCGGTCGGTCGTGGTCGCCTGCCGGGCGGTGGGGCTCGAGCCCGCCGCGGTGATCCTCGCGGTGTCGCGCGACAAGGACGCGGCCGCGATGCTCGCGGCGCTGGCGGGGCTCGAGCCCCGGCCGCGGCTCATCGCCACGCGCTCGCGCAGCGAGCGGGCGCTCGAGCCGGCCGCGCTCGCGGCCCTCGCCCGGGCGGCGGGCTTCGCCACCGCGACCGCGCCGGCGATCGAACGCGCCTGCCGGCTGGCGCTCGAGCACGCCACCGAGCGCTCGCCGGCGCTCCTCACCGGCTCGCTGTTCGCGGTCGGCGAGGCCATGGAGGCGTTCGGCGGGGCGCCGGGGGAGTGGCAGTGAGGCGCGCATCCGGCGCGCTCGGGCTGGCGCTGATCCTCGCGCTCGCGCCCCACGCCGGAGCGCTGGCGGCCGTGCTGGGCAAGCTCGCGGGGCTCAAGCCCACGCCCACGCCGCTCAACATCGCCGCCGACAACGTGAGCGGCAGCCACGAGCCCCAGGGCGACATCGTGCTGCTCCACGGCAACGTGCGCATCACGCGCGGGCGCACCGTCATCACCGCCGACAGCGGCCGCTACGTGCGGGCCGAGGGCGTGCTCGACCTCGACAGCCACGTGCGCATGGTGGACAGCACCGCGACCGTGACCTGCGACCACGCCTCGTACTCCGAGAACACCGATGTGCTCGACCTGCGCGGCAACGTCGTGGTCACCGACAAGAACAGCACCCTGCACGCCCCTACCGGCACCTACGACCGCGCCACCGGGCGCGCGCGGCTGACCGGGGGCGTGACCGGCCAGGACGGCGACCAGCACCTGACCTGCGACAACGCCGTCTACCTGCGCGACTCCTCGCGGGTCGAGGCGCGCGGCCATGTTCACGGGCTCGACGACAAGAACCACATCACCCTCGACGCCCAGGCGATCGACTACGACCGCACCCGCCACCTCGCGGTGGCCACCCGGCAGCCGGTGATGCGCGCCACCGACCACGACGGCCGCACCATCGAGATGCGGGCGGTGACGCTGCGCGTCAACACCGACACCCGGGTCGCCGAGGCGATTGACTCGGTGCGGGTGGTGCGCGACACCCTCCAGGCCACCGCCGATCACGCGCTGTTCGACGACCGCGCCGACCATGGCTGGCTCACCGGCCGCCCGCGGGTGTGGGACAACGAGACCGCGGTGACCGGCGACTCGCTCGAGTTCGTGACCGACCAGCGGGTGCTCAAGCGCGTGGTGGTGCACCGCAACGCCGAGATGAACTACTCCGGCATCAAGCCCACCGCGGTCGGGGAGGCCAGCCGCCTGACCGGCCAGCGCGTCGACATGTTCCTTACCCGGGACGACATCGACAGCCTGGTGGCGATCGGCGACGCCCGCAACGAGTACCAGGGCGCGCCGCGCCCCGGGGAGACCGCGGAGCGCAACCTGGCGACCGGCGACACCATTACGGTGTTCTTCCGCGAGCGCAAGATCGACCGGGCGCGGGTCCAGGGCAAGGCGAACGGGGAATACCACGTCGGGGTGGCCCAGAAGGACACCGTCGCGGCGCGCAAGGAGCAGGTCAAGTACGACGCGCGCCGCATCGAGTTCGTGGTGCCGAAGAGCCGCATCGTGCTGGACCGCGACGCCCACCTCATCTACCAGGATCTCGAGCTGCGCGCGCAGCGCGTCGAGTACGACGTCGAACGGCAGACCCTGGTGGCGCAGGGCAACCCCCAGCTGCTCGATCGCGGCGACAAGGTGGGGGGCGGGATGATGACGTACGATCTGGGCTCGCGCGTCGGCACGATCTACGGTGCCGAGACCAGCTACGAGCGCGGCCTGTACCACGGCGAGCGCATCCGCAAGGCGGGTGACAACGAGCTCGACGTCATGAACGGCGTCTACACCACCTGCGACCTGGCCGAGCCGCACTACCACTTCTCGGCCCACTGGATGAAGATCTATCTCAAGGACAAGCTGGTCGCGAAGCCGGTGGTGTTCTACGTCAAGAACGTGCCGCTGTTCGCGCTGCCGTTCTGGGTGTTTCCGATCAAGCCCGGGCGACACTCCGGGTTCCTGTTCCCGCAGTTCGAGCTGGGCTTCAACAACCGCGCTGGGCAGTTCCTGCGCAATGCCGGTTACTACTGGGCGCCCAACGACTACATGGACCTGACGCTCTCGGGCGACTACTACCAGGCCGAGCCCTCGTGGGTGCTGCGCGCCGACGCGCTCTACAAGCTGCTGTACCATTTCGATGGTGAGCTGCTCGGCAACTACGCCCACAACGAGGCCGCCCACACCACCGACTGGTCGTTCGACGGCAATCACAGCCAGGACATCACGCCGCGCACCCGGCTGGTGGCGCGCGGGCAGTGGGTGTCGAGCCGCACCTATGCCGGCAGCGACCTGTACGGCAACACGCTGGCCGAGCGCCTCAACCGCTTCCTCACCTCGAGCGTCGCGGTCACCCACAACGCCGACTGGGCGAGCTTCAGCGGGGTGGTCGACATGCGCCAGAACATCGACGCCGACGCCACCCTCCAGGATCCCGACGGCGCCGGCCCGCTGCACGGGCCGCCGGTGGGGACCCTGTCGACGCTCCCCAACCTGGTCCAGAACGAGCCCTCGGTGACGATGGCGCTGCCGACCCGCACCCTGGGCGGACTGGCGCTGCTCCACGGCAGCGCGCTCGAGAGGCCGCTCAGCACCGTGTACTTCAGCCTCTCGGGCCAGTTCCTGAACTATCGCGAGCGTCTCGGTTACGTGTCGGGCACCACGCCGGTCAGCGGCCCGCTGGGCCCCGATTCGGTCAACGTGGTCGGGCAAAGGGTCACCACCCGGCGGGCGTTCGCGAGCGCCGTGGGGCTCAGCGACTCGCGCCGGCTGTTCGGCTGGCTCAACTTCGCGCCGCGGCTGATCGGCAACGTGGTGATCTGGGACTACGACCTGGAAGGGAACAAGGTGGTGCCCTCGGGCACCTGGTCGGCGGGCGCCGGGCTCAGCAGCAGCTTCTACGGCACGTTCCGTCCCCACCTCGGGCCGCTGGAGGGCCTGCGCCACATCGTGGTGCCGAGCGTGGGGGTGACCTACAGCCCCGAGTTCAGCGGCCTGACCTTCACCGACACCACCGGGGTGGTGCGCAGCCGTTTCGCGCCGTTCGACGGCATCTCGATCTCGGGCTTCAAGGTCGCCCACCTCGACTTCGCGCTCGATCAGCGCTTCCAGGCCAAGCTGCGCCAGGGCCAGCAGCTGCGGCGGCTCGACAACCTGCTGACCTGGAACATGTCGAGCTCCTACAACCTGTTGTACCGCGAAGAGGGACAGCTCCACGGCCTGAGCCCGATCAACTCGGCGGTGCTGCTCCAGCCGCCCGGTGTCATCAACGCGAACCTGGGCTGGGTCACCGATCCCTACCAGTCGAAACCGGTGCGCCAGGTCAACTACAACCTCAACCTGAGCCTCAGCAGCGCCGGCCGGGTCCAGGCCAACCCCGACCTGCCGGTCGACCGCACCGAGCGCGGCACCGACATCACGCCCCAGGACACCTGGTCGCTCGCCGCCGCCTACTCCTACTCGGGCGGCTACTCGGGGTCCGACTGGGCCACCCAGAAGAACGTCAACTTCGTGGTCCGTTCCCAGTTCACGCCCTCGTGGGGGATCGAGTACTCGAGCAGCTACGATCTGACGCTGCACGAACTCGGCACCCAGCGCTTCGCGCTCACCCGCGACCTGCACTGCTGGACCGCCTCGTTCACGCGCAGCTTCAACTTCGGCGGCGAGGCCGAGTACTACGTGCGTTTCTCGGTCAAGGAGCAGCGTGAGCTCTACCTCGAGCGCGGCACCCGCAGCGGCAGCCTGGGCGGCATCCAGTGAGCGCGCGCTGGCACGTGGGCTGCGACCATTGCGGGGCCGGTGCCTGGATCGGCCCGGGCCCGGAGGATCGCGGCGCATGGTGCGAGGCGTGCCAGGCCGGGGTCGTGCTGCCCCGCGACGCCGCGCCCGGTCGCGCGCGCTGTCAGCGCTGCGGCGGCCCGCTCGCCACCGAATCGCTGCGCTCCGAGGAGCTGTGGGGCGAGATCCAGCACCTCGCCGCCGTGCTGGACGCGTGGCGCGGCGATCCCGGACCGCTCGCGAGCCTGCTGCCGGTTCGCCCGCGCTTCATCACCGACCTCACCCCGCCCGAGCCGGCGGAGGAGGACGATCACGCGACCCGCGCGGCGCTCGCCACGCTGGCGCGGGGCGCGTTCGGCGACGCGCGCGCGCGCCTCGAGGAGGCGGTCGAGGACGGTCGCTGCGGCGCGCGGCTGTGGCAGGCGCTGGCGGTGGCGTACGAGCGGCTCGCCCAGCCGAGCCTGGCGGAGTGGGCGTGGTCCCAGGTGCTGGAGCGCGGCGAGTCGCAGACCGCGCGGCTCGCGCGTGGCGTGCTCGAGGCGCGACGCGGCGACTTCGAGGGAGCCCGCGACGATCTCGAGCGCGCCGGCGACGGGTTCGAGGCGCGCTGGGATCGCGCGGCGCTCATGGTGCTCGAGGCGGTGGCGGGAACGCCCGGGCTGCCCGATCCCGGGGTGCTGGCGCGCGCGCGCGCGGCGGCCGGCGAGATCGCGCCGTACTGGAGCAATCCCACCGTCGGGCGGCTGCTGTGGAGCCTGCTCATCGAGCGCGCCGGGGCGCGCGCGGCGCGCGGCGACGCTGCGCGCGCTGCGTGCGCGGACGAGCGCGTGCTGCGCGCCGCGGAGCGCGAGATCGAGTTCCACACCTTCTGGGACCGCGCGCTGGTGGTGCACGGCTACGCCGCGCTCGGGATGACGTCCGACGCAGCGCGCGCGGGCGCGGCGCTGGCGCTCGAGCTGGCGGCGGCGCTGGCCGGCGAGCCCTGTCTGCGCGGGGTCGCGGCACGCCCGATCGCGGCGGCGCTCGAGGCGGCGCTGGCGGCGGTGCGCGCCGGCGATCCGGCCGCGGCGCGCTCGGCCCTCGAGCCGCTGCTCCAGCGCCAGGACCTGGCGCGCTACCGCATGCCTTGCGGGCACTGCGGCGCGGGATCGATCGGGATCGACAAGGTCGAGGACGAGCCCGAGCCGGCGCCGGCACCGGCGCTCCAGCATCCAAAGGCCACGCCATGACCACCCCGGCCTCGCCGTTCAAGATCCTGCCCGCCGGCGCGCTCGCGCCGCCCGGGTCGCCCGCGCCGCCGCCCGCGCCCGCTCCGGCCGCGCCGCGCGGCGCCGGCGGACGCGCCGCCGGGGTCACCGAGCTGCGCATCGTCGGCATGCACTGCGCCTCGTGCGTGTCCCGGGTCGAGGCGGCGCTGGCCGCGGTGCCGGGGGTGCGCGAGGCGAGCGTCAACCTGGCGACGGAGCGCGCGCGTGTCACGCTCGAGGGGCCGGTGCCGGCCGAGACGCTGGCGCGCGCGGTGCGCGACGCCGGCTACGAGGCGCGGCTCGACCAGGGCGCCGCGGCCGATCAGGCCGAGCGCGCCGAACGCGCAGCGGAGCGCGCGCGCCTCACCCGCCGGCTGATCGCGGCCGCGGCGCTCGGCGCCCCGGTGGTGGTGCTCGGCAACCTCGGCATGCTGCCGCCGCTCAGCGCCGTGCCGATGGCGGTCCAGAACTGGATCCAGCTCGTCCTCGCCGCCCCGGTGGTGTGGTGGGCGGGGTGGCCGTTCGTGCGCGGCAGCGCGATCGCGATCCGCCGGCGCACCGCCGACATGAACCTGCTCATCGGCCTCGGCACCCTGACCGCCTTCGGTTACTCGGCGGTGGCGACGGTGGCGCCTCAGGTGCTGCGCGGCGCCGGCGAGGCGCCGCACGTCTACTTCGACACCGCGGTCGTGATCGTCGCGCTCATCCTGCTCGGCCGGCTGCTCGAGGCGCGCGCTCGCTCCCGCACCTCGCAGGCGATGCGGCGCCTGCTCGACCTCGCTCCCCGCACCGCGCGGCGCGTGGCGCAGGACGGCGCGGTGAGCGAGGTGCCGCTCGATCAGGTCCACCCCGGTGACCTGCTGCTGGTGCGGCCGGGGGAGAAGGTGCCGGTCGACGGCGTGATCCTCGAGGGGCGCTCGAGCCTCGACCGCTCGCTGCTCACCGGCGAGTCGATGCCGGTCGAGGTCGCGCCCGGCGATGCCGTGACCGGGGCGACCCTGAACCAGAGCGGCGCGTTCCGCATGCGCGCCGAGCGCGTCGGCGCCGACTCGATGCTGATGCAGATCGTGCGCCTGGTCGAGGAGGCGCAGGGCGGCAAGGCCCAGGTGGCGCGCTTCGCCGACCGGGTCGCCGCGGTGTTCGTGCCGGTGGTCATCTCGATCGCGATCGCCGCGTTCGTGATCTGGTTCGACGTCGGCCCGGCGCCGCGCCTGCCCCAGGCCCTGCTCAAGGCGGTGGCGGTGCTCATCATCGCCTGCCCGTGCGCGCTCGGCCTCGCCACGCCCACCGCGCTGCTGGTGGGCACTGGGCGCGGCGCCGAGCTGGGGGTGCTGATCCGCGGTGCTCAGGCGCTCGAGTCCGCGCACGGCATCCGCGCGGTGGTGTTCGACAAGACGGGCACCCTGACCCGCGGGCGCCCCGCCGTCACCGAGCTGGTCCCAGCCCCCGGGATCGAGCCCGACCGGTTGCTGGCAACCGCGGCCGCGGCCGAGCAGCGCAGCGAGCACCCGCTCGCCGCGGCGGTGGTGCGGGCGGCGCGTGAGCGCGGCCTCACGCTCGCCGAGCCCGACGACTTCGCCGCGGTCGCCGGGCGCGGCGTGGTCGCGGTGGTCGGTGGTCAGGTCGTGCAGGTGGGAAGTGCCGCGCTGCTGAACGAGCAGGGCGTCGATCCGGCGCCGCTCGACGCCGGGCGCGAGCGCCTGGAGCGCGCCGGCCACACCGTGTTCGCCGTCGCCGCGGGCGGCCGGGCGATCGGGCTCATCGCGGTCGCCGACACGCTCAAGCCCGACGCCGCTGCGACCGTCGCGGCCCTGACGCGCGAGTGGCTCGAGGTGTGGATGATCACCGGTGACAACGCGCGCACCGCCGCGGCGATCGCCGGCCAGGCCGGCATCGCGCCCGAGCGCGTGCTGAGCGAGGTGCTGCCGGGCGGCAAGCGCGACCAGATCGCCGAGCTCCAGAGGCGCGGGCTCGAGGTCGCGATGGTGGGCGACGGCATCAACGACGCGCCGGCGCTGGCGCAGGCCGACCTCGGCATCGCGATCGGCGGCGGCACCGACATCGCGATGGAGGCGAGCGCGATCACGCTGGTCGGCGGCGACCTCGCCGGCGTGCCGCTCGCGCTTCGGCTCGCGCGCCGCACGCTCGAGGTCATCCGCCAGAACCTGTTCTGGGCCTTCGCCTACAACACCCTCGGCATCCCAATCGCCGCCGGAGTTCTGGTGCCGTTGCTCAGCCCGGGCGGCCCCATCGGTCCGATCCTCGGCTGGACCGGCGGGCTCCACCCCATGCTGGCGTCGCTCGCGATGGCGCTGTCGAGCGTCTCGGTGGTCAGCTCGTCGCTCCGGCTCCGCCGCTTCCACTGATGGACGCCGCCGCCTGGATCGTCACGGTCGGCGGGGCGGTGCTGATCGTGGGAGTGTGCGTCTACTTCCTCGCGCCGCGGCGCGGCGGCGGGGTGCGCTGACGGGATGAACGGTATGCAGCCTCGGGTCGTGATGCGCGATCGGATGATCGCGACGGCCCGGGCGTCATCGAGCGCCCTCGCTCTGCTCCTGGCCATCTTCCCAGCATCAGCTGCCGCCGGGACTCGTGTCGGAGCCCAACTCGAGGGCGGAATCGGAGCGATCTATGTGCGCCCGCTGGAGATCGAAGCAGCGCCATGCGCCACGATCTGCGCTGCGCTCGGCACGCAGCTCGCGGGCCGGGCGCGGGCGCGCTTCGAGCTCGCCGCAACGGTGGGTGGAGATCTTCCCTCGACGTTGAGGGCTGACGGCGCTGCTGCGCCCGGGTCGCGGAGCCTGGTGACATTCCTGATGGGCGTCGAAACCCTCAACCAGGACGCGAGTGGGCTGTTCGCCTCGCTCGGTGCTGGCGTCGGCCACATGACGCTGACTGACGCGCTCGGATCCTCGGTCTCGGGTGTGTCGACGCCGATACCGGATCGCAGCGTTACAGGGTTCGCCGCCGGTGCGGGCGTAGGCTATCGCTTCAAAGGCGGCCCGGGCGCTCTCAGGTTCCAGGTGGCGTTGCGTGCCCACGCTCTGGTCGTCGCTGGATCGGTGCCCGCTAACACCTGCTCACTGTTTCTGGGACTCGCGAACTGAGGGGCCCGGTCCGAACTTACGAATTATCTTGACGAGCTTTCGGCGGCCTTCACGAGCAAGTCACATGCTCTCCTATTCGCGCCCCACCACAGTGCGCGAGATGCCCGCCTCTGCGCTTGCGTGGTCCGGTAAACGAACGATTTCGCAGCACATCGGTCGGGCCCTCGTGCGTGGCTCTACGAGCGTCGGAATTGCTCGTGATATGAATGCGAATGCCCCCGGCGTCCCGCCCCCGCGGAGTCACGCCTGTGAGCACCTATTCGTTGAGCCACGTTTCCGACGCCGCCCTGGCGCGGGATCTCGCCGCGGCCGCGGCCCGCGATCGCGCCAGCACGGCAATTCTCCTCGCCCACATTGCCGAGTTCGACGCGAGGAAGCTGTTCCTGCTGGCAGCGCATCCGTCGATGTACTCGTATTGTGTCCACGAGCTGAGGCTGGGCGAGCAGGGGGCCTTCAAGCGTATTCGAGCCGCCCGGGCCGCGCGGCAGTTCCCGGCGGTCTTCACCGCGATCGCCGAGGGCCGGCTGAACCTGAGCGCGGTCGTGCTGCTGGCGCCTCATCTGTGCCAGAAAAACGCCGAGGAGCTGCTTTCGGCGGCCACAGGCCGGAGCCAGGACGCGATCGAGCGTCTGCTGGCCCACCGCTTCCCGCGCCCGGACGTGCCCACGCTGGTCTCACCGTTGGGATCAGACGAGCAACTGTCCTCGAGGACAGTTGAGACAGCGGCACCGCAGCCAGCCGAAACCTCAGTCCCCCAGAGGCTTACGCCGCTATCGCCGCAGCGCAATGCGCTGCAGACCACGGTCGATCAGGAGACCTACGATCTGCTGCGACAGGCCCAGACCCTGCTCGGGCATCGGCTCAACTCCGGCGACATCGCCCCGGTTCTCACCCGCGCGCTTAGGCTGCCGGTGCGTCATCTTGAGCGGCGGAAGTTCGGAGCGGCCGACCGGCCTCGCGGGCGTGACCGCGTGTTTTCGAACCCCCGCCACATCCCGGCCGATGTCAGGCGCGCGGTCCGGGAGCGCGATCGGGACCAGT
>Ga0318512_10000359_pt1 | contig 11457 bp, 13 predicted proteins | sample GRESIP171b2f19_FD_203682 | JGI IMG/M metagenome (GOLD analysis project Ga0318512, IMG submission 203682) | Tropical soil microbial communities from Luquillo Experimental Forest, Puerto Rico - GRE.SIPMG.171b2f19 | ecosystem: Environmental > Terrestrial > Soil > Tropical forest > Bulk soil...
GGTCGCGGGCATAGACAGGCCTGGCGGCAGGGCGCCCTTGGTGATCGTGAAGGTGTCGACGGCGCCGTTGCTGGTCAGCAGGAACCCTTCATACGGCTGGCCGACCGCGGCGGCGGGAAGCACGCAGACGCCATGGACCAGCCTGCCGCCGTTGGTGCTGGGCGAGCACAGCAAGGTGATCGCCCGGGACTGGGCCAGCGCCGGGCCGGCGGCGGTGATGCCGGCCAGCAGCGCTCCGGCCGCCGCGACGGCGGCCACCGTTCTTCTCATCATGCCCTCCTCACGAGTGCGAGTGGCGGGCCGCGGGACCCCCGGCGGCCCAGGCCGCCGGGGACACCAGGGCGCCCTGGCCAGTCCATCTCCGTGAACGTGTGCGCGATCGAGCGCGCCGCACGATGTCCTCCCCAGCACATGAGGCTGCTCGCCGCGGCCGGGCCCTGGGTCTGGGAGGAAGGCACAGGCCGGATGCTCATCGCGGACCGCATGACGCCTCCCCGCTGCCCCGCCTCCGGGCTGTCGCGACAGTCTTCCCTGCGGCACTGCACTGCGGGAGGTCAGTGCGGGCAGGACACCTGGCAACCATGAGTACGCACCGGACGCCCGGCCTGTTCACCCTCGTTGGTAAACACGACCAAACCTTTACAAATGTCGCCTTCCCGGAGGGCAACGCCGGTCAGGCCAAGCGAGTGCGCTTCTCCAGCAAGACTGGAGCATGCCGCTGATCGATGTGACCTACGACGGGACGGTGGGCGAGGAGGTGTTGCGTCGCCTTGAAGCTGCGCGGCTGCCCGCGGTACCTGGCGAGCTCGCCCGTCAGCACCGGGCCGACCAGACCGCTCCAGACAGGCGCACCGGTCCGAGCCATCGCCCTGCGGGCCTACTCCCAAGGGCGGACAGGCTGTCATCCTGTTATCGCCGGAGCCATAGCCAAATTCGCTCTCCCGGCCGATGTCAGCGCGTGGGCAGCGACCTAGCATGCGTGGTATGAGTACATCTGTCCTGGCAGAGGAAAGAGCCGACACCGCGCCCGCGACGGCCAGACCTTACCTGTTGGGCGGCTTGGCTGCGCTGTCCGTGGGCGCCGCGGCGATCCATTTCGCCGTCATGTTTTCGCACTTCAGTGAGTACGTTCTCTATGGCGTCTTCTTCTTGATCATTTCCTGGGCCCAGGCGATCTGGGCGGCGGTGGTGCTGTGGCGGCCGTCGAAGCTGTGGCTGTGGCTGGGCATCGCGGGCAACGCGGCCATCGTGGCGATCTACTTCGCCTCCCGCCTGACCGGGCTGCCGTTCGGCCCGGACAAGCACCATACCGAGGCGTTCGGCAGCATCGACCTGGTCAGCGTGATCCTTGAGGTTGCCCTGATCGCCGGCTGCGCGGCGCTGCTGTGGCGGCCATCCCTCCTGGACCGGCCGGTCCGCCGCCGCACCGGCGTCGCGGGCATCGCCCGCCTGGCCGCCTTCCCCGCCGTGGTGATCGCGGTGACCACCGCGGTGATGACGCCCGGTTGGGCAGGTCCCGAAGGCCCGGCGGGCATGGCGGCCGCCATGTCAGCGCAGTCAACGGCCGCTGTGGCGCCGGGAGCCCAGGCCGGCATGGGTGACATGGGCACCACCGACGACCACCCCGACATGAAGATGTACGGCTCGACCGCGCCCGCCACCGCGGCGCAGGTGATCGCGGCCGCCAACCTGATCAAGGCGACCCACGCGAGCCTGGCCCGGTACCAGAACGTGCAGGCCGCGTTCGCGGCCGGGTACACCTACATCCTGCGCACCAACGGCGAGGAGCACCTGCTCTACAACGGCCCCAATCCCGCCTACGCCGGCCTCAACCCCCAGCACCCGTCGTCGCTGGTCTACGCGATCGACGTGCCGCGCCATGCGCCGATCCTGCTTGGCGCCATGTATATCGAGAACGGGAACACCAACGGCCCGCAGATCGGCGGCGGGCTGACCCGCTGGCATACCCACCTGGTGGTGTGCGAGAACGGCAAGCAGATCGTGGCCGGCTTCGGCGTCCAGCTGCGGGGTGGCTGCAACCCGGCGACCTGGCAGGACCAGTACACCTCGCAGATGCTGCACGTGTGGGTCGTGCCCTACCGTGGTGGCCCGTTCTCCGATGACCTCAGCCTAGCCGCGACCAACGCCGCAGCCCGGGCCGCCCTTGCCCAGCGCTGAGCGCGGCTCAGGTTCTGGATCGATCGCATGCCGTGAGCGGACGCATCGGGTCTCCGGGTTCCTCGCCGCTGATTTGGCGAGCGTCAGATTGGCCTGGTATTGAGGCGCGCGAGCGCGATGGCTCAAGGGCCGAAGCGCTCGCCGAGGGCAAAGAAGCTGTGCCGCTGGAGCTGGGTTCCGGTCGCGAGGCACGTGGCCGGGGCGGGGCACGCCACCGTGTCCAGGAAGTTGTCCCCGCGCCCGGGGTTGGGGGTTGGCTGGATCGACCAGGCGGTCCCGTCCCAGTGCTCGGCGAGGGTGTTGCTCCCAGGAGGGTTGCCGAAGGCCCCGGCCGCGGTGCACACGGTGGGCGCCGGGCAGGACACCCCGTTCAGGCCGGCGTCGCCGGCACCCAGCGGGGTGGGGGTTGGCTGGATCGACCAGGCCGTGCCGTTCCACCGCTCGGCTAGGGTGAGCACGCTCAGCCCTTGGGGTGAGAAGCGGTGGCCCCCGACGGCAGTGCAGGCGGTGGCGGCGCTGCACGACACCCCGTCCAAGGCGCCGCCCCCCGCTGGGGTGGGCACCGGCAGGACCGACCAGGCGGACCCGTCCCACCGCTCGGCCAGCGGCCGCAGCCCGGAACTGCTGCTGGTGCTGACGGAGAAGCTTCCGACGGCGATGCAGGCGCTGGGCGCCGGGCACGACACCGCGCGCGGGAAGACAGTGCCGGGCACCGCGCCGGGCGGGCTGGGGACCGGCTCCGGCGACCAGGCCGACCCGTTCCATTGCTCGGCCCCACCAGCGCCGACGGCAGTGCAGTCGCTGACCGCTGGGCACGACACCCCGTAGAGTGCGGCAACCCCCGGCCCCGGCAGCGGCTGGATCGACCAGGCCGTGCCGTCCCACCGCTCTGCCAGGGGGACAAAGCGGAACTCGCCACCACCGGTGAAGATCCGGGAGGCCCCGACCGCCGTGCACGCATTGGCCGCCGGGCAGGACACCCCGTGGAGCATGCTGCTGAAGCCCGCGCGGGGCACCGGCTGAACCGAAAACGCGGTCCCGTCCCACCGCTCGGCCAGTGGGGCGGACCGGTTGCTGGCCTGGAAATACCCCACCGCGGTGCACGCCCCCGCACTCGAACAGGCCACCCCGAACAGGGCACTTTCGGTCGCGCCTGCGGGGCTCGGGGTTGGCACCACGGACCACCCCGGACCAGGCGCGGCGGCCGCCCCGGGCGCGGTGATGGCCACCACACAGGCCGCCACAGCGGCCACCGGCACGACTCGTCTCATGACCCTCCACCCCCTCTCCGTCGCCGACGCCGACGCCGAGGCTGGCGCCGCTGAGCTGGCCAACCGATGTCGGTAATACGCCCGCGGTTGCCGACTCGTTCAATCAAGCGGGGCAACCACGCCAGCACCCCGCCAGCGCCTCCCGCCTGCGGACGTGCGCGTCACCGGGCGAAATAGCCCTCCGGCGCCGCGCCGGCGAACGCGCAACCGTGCGGGCATCCCCGAGACGGAGGCCAGCCTCGACGCGCGGCTGATCGTGGATGCGGCCGGGCGCAGCGTCCAGCTGTGGCCAGAGGGCGGTCGTTAACCCGCTGGGCTATAGCGCCGGGCCGGACAGGCGTTCTCCGTCGCTGCCGCCGAGCAGGAATGCGAACCGTTCCAGGTCGGCGCGCAGTTGTCTGAGGTCGTAGGCGGAGTGGCCGGCTGGGAAGTGCAGGCGCACGACTTCCCGGCCCACGCCCGACGCCCCTCGATCACCGCCCAGGCGCCCCACACTCCTAGGGCTTCGTGGCGCCGCCCCGCAAGAAGCTACTGCTGGTCTCCAACGGGCTGCTGGCGAAGTTTGGCATCTGGCGAGCTCAGCGGCGGGGGACGGCCGAACGGCTGGAGCAGCTGGTCGCCGAGAAGGCCCGGTCGGCACCTGGTCCGCAGCCAGCGGGCCAGGTGCTGACGGCTACTGTTGGGGTTCAGCCACCTGGAGGTGCGGTCAGTGCGGTGCAGCGGTGATGCAACTCCCTGAGACCCGGTATGCGCGAAGCGGTGGTGCGTACATCGCTTACCGGATCATGGGCAGCGGGCCAGTCGATCTGGTCCTGCTACAGGGTGGCTTCAGCCACGTTGAGCTGCAACTTGAGGAGCCGTCGTTCGCCCGGTTCCTGGGACGCCTTGCCGCCATTTCCCGGCTGATCGTCCTGGACGTGCGGGGGACCGGGCTGTCCGACCGGACGATGCACCTTCCTACGCTGGAGGAACAGGTTGATGACGTTCTGGCGGTGCTCGACGCGGCGGGCTGTGAGCGCGCAGCGTTGTTCGGCCTGGGCCAGGGCGGCGTGCTGGCCAGCCTGTTCGCGGCCGCGCATCCGGACCGGGCCACTGCTCTGATCCTTTTTGGCACCGCCGCCCGGCTGACCCAGGCAGATGGGTACCCGTGGGGCCGGACATCTGAGGAGTTCGGGCGGCTCCTGCAGTTCACCGAACAGGGATGGGGCCAAGGGGTGGCCCTGCCAGTGCTCGCACCGACGATGGCCGGTGATGAGCCGTTCAAGCGGTGGTTCGCCAAGCTCGAACGGCTCGGCGCCAGCCCGGGGAACATGCTCGCGCTGCTAGGGCTGCACCGGGAGGTGGACATCCGGCAGGTCTTGCCGGCCATCCGCGTCCCTGCGCTGGTGCTGCACCGGGCGGGTGATGCATACCGCGAGGTCGGCCACGGACGGTATCTGGCCGCCCATATCCCGGGGGCGAAATATGTGGAGCTACCCGGCCGTGACCACCTTCCCTACGTCGGGGACCAGGATGCGGTCCTGGATGAGGTGGAGGAGTTCTTGACCGGGGCCCGCCGGGGACCGCAGCCGGACCGGGTGCTAGCCACGGTCTTGTTCACCGACATCGTCGGCTCCACCGAGAGCGCCGCTCAGGCCGGGGATTACCGCTGGCGTGACCTGCTCGATCGTCACAACGCCCTGGTCCGCAGGGAACTGGACCACTTCCGAGGCCAGGAGGTGGACACCGCCGGCGACGGCTTCCTGGCGACCTTCGACGGCCCGGCCCGCGCAATCCGGTGCGCCCGCCAGGTCGCCGAGACGGTCCCCGGCCTGGGACTGGAGCTGCGTAGCGGCCTGCACACCGGAGAGATCGAACTGGCCGGAGAGCACATCCGCGGTCTCGCTGTCCATATCGGCGCCAGGGTCATGTCAATGGCTGGGCCGCGAGAGGTGCTGGTGTCCTCAACCGTGAAAGATCTGGTCGCGGGTTCGGGCATCGAGTTCGAGGACCGGGGCGAGCACACGCTCAAAGGGGTGCCTGGCACATGGCGGATCTACCTCGCCGCATCCGCCTGACGCTAGTGCCCGCATAAGGAGCGGCAGCAAACGGCACCGGCCCCTCAATAGCCCGGTCACCCCGGGAAAGGCGCGATACAACGCCCGCCGGTGCGTCGCGTCGGTCCATTGCCCAGCGCCTGTGTGCGCGCAGTTCGCGAATTACTACTTGAGTTGTAGCATGTGTTACAGCATCTTGGCCATAGGGCTAGCAGACCGGATGAGCCGTCCTGGCCGGGTTTGCCCGGTCGGGTGCGAGGAGGGCAAGCATGCTGTCGCACGTCGCAGAGTGGGCCGCTGCTGTGCTGGCCGCCGGGGTGATCGCCGGGCTCGTGGTGGTCGCGGCGGGGGCCGCGGCAGCATGGTTGCTGTACCGCCGGGTTCGCCGCCGCCTGGAGGGCGCCACCGCGATGGCCCTCAGGTATGCGCGTCACGATGCCGTCAGCATGGTTGCCAGGGGGCGTGTGCGGCTGCCGCCGCGGGTGGTGTACGAGCTTCGCCGGCGCATTAACGGGCGCCCCGAAGTGTGGTGAGCCCGATGGGGTGGCGGCTGATCACCTACCGGCTTCCAGCCGAGCCATCGCGGCACCGGGTCGCGGTGTGGCGGGAACTGCGCCGGCTGGCCTCGCCGGTGGACGGGCTTGATCGCTGCGAGCGCAACCGTCGCATCGTGTGGCCCACCGGGTCGCCGGGCATCGACGCGACGGCGGCGGTAAGAAACAGCCCGTGCGTGGCCGCGTAGGTCATTGGCCTCCCCGGTCCCGGCCGCTCAGCCGTACAGGTCCGGTGGCACCCCGGCGGCCAGCGCCCAGGCGCGCGCCGCGTCGGCGAGCGCACTGCGCAGCCACCCCGCGACCGCACGGGCGGCGGCGCGGCTGCGGCCGCTGTCAGCCGCGGGCCCGGTGGGGGCGTCACGGCTGATTGCTCCGGGCTGGACGAGTGCTCTGCTCATCTCCATGACTGGCCTCCTCACGGATCTCAACCAGTTGGCGTAAACGGGAGGCGAACGAATTGTTCGCCAGGGCGGGCAGGGCGCGTGCGGCTAGGCCGTGTAGCTGGACAGCAGCTCTGGCAGCGGGCCCGCCGGTGGGGTGTTCAAGTCGAGGCCGGTGGCGTCGGCGAGGCGCTGCTTGAACCACAGGTCGAACTCGTCGTGGGACTGGGAGAAGATCGACAGCGCCTCGGCGAAGTCGGGGCTTTCCATGTAGCCGACGAGCTGGTCGCCCGCGAGGGTGCGGGCGAGATACCACGCCTCCTTGACGATCCCGATGCGCTGCTCGGACCGCTGGTAGTCGGCGTTGCGGTCGGCTTCCAGTTCCCGCATGAAGTCCCGGGCGTCCGCGGTCTTGCCGGGGAGGACGGAGACGACCAGGCAGATCTGGTCCATGGCTGGCTCCCTTCGCCGTCCATGCCATGAGTGCTGTCCCTGTCACTCGGGCACAGTGGAATGTAATTGATACATAATCATGGAACCGAAGTGTACTGGCTGTCAAGACCAGGCGGCGCTCCGGCCCGCCGTGGCGGGCGAGGCAGGCCTGGCTGCCGTGGCGCGGCGGCGGGCCGGCTGGCGAACCTGCACCGTGTCATGACGGGCCTCCCGGCGCTTTCAACCAGGAGGCGTACGGCGCCCCGGCTTTGGCCACGTGCGCGGATCTTCATGTGGCGCGGGTGGTCAGCCGGGATGCCGGTCGGTCCAGGCGTCGACGACGTCGAGCACGGTGTGCACGGGCTCGGGGGGCACGAAGCCGCGCTCCTCCTGAATGATCGGGTGCACGACGGGGTGCAGCCGGTTCTCGGCGAAGGCCTCGAAGTCATCCTTGGACTGCCAGACGTCGATGTAGCGCAGCCCGCCGTCGATGCGCAAGGCCAGGTGGGCGATCAGGCCGTCCGGGTGTTCGGGGCCCAGGCCCGTCCTGATGCGGGCGTAGGTCTCTGCGCCGATCGGCACGTCGTAGGTGAATGCGTAGGTCATCGCGGCCTCCTCTATATTGGCCCGAATTAGCTTCGGACGAATACTGGTATCATGACCCACATGCCCGCCCCGGTCAAGAGGCGCTACGACGCCACCCGCCGCCGCCAGGCCGCCGCCCGCACCCGCGCTGCGATCCTCGACGCCGCCCGCGAGCTGTTCACCGAGCGCGGCTACACCGCCACCCCAATGACCGCAATAGCCGACCGGGCCGGCGTCGCGCTCGACACCGTCTACGCCTCAGTCGGCCGCAAACCCGAGCTGGCCCGGCTGCTGATCGAGACCGCGATCTCGGGCACCGACCACGCGGTCGCCGCCGAACAGCGCGACTACGTCCAGGCGGTCCGGGCCGCCACCGACGCCGACACCAAGATCGACCTGTACGCCGCCGCCGTCGCCGCGACCGCGCCTCGCCTGGCCCTGGTGTACTCGATCATCCAGCAGGCCGCGCCTGCCGAGCCGGGACTGGCCGCGCTGTGGGCCGAGATCGCCGAGCGCCGCGCCGCCAACATGCGCCGCTTCGTCGCCAACCTGGCCACCGTCAGCCCGCTGCGCCTTGACCCCGGCGACGCCGCCGACATCGTCTGGGCCACCAACGCCGCCGAAACCTACCAGCTGCTGGTCGGCCAGCGCGGCTGGACCCCGCAGCGCTACGAGCGCTTCCTGGCCGACGCCTGGCGGCGCCTGCTCCTCCCCGGCTAGCACCAGCACCCGCCCGGCGCTACGCCGCCCTCCTCCCTTCGTGACGAGAGGCAAAACGTCGAGGGCGTGCCAGCGGTCATCCGAGGCGCCGTCAAGGATCAAGTCAGGCTAGCCATGCGGCGTCAGGCCAGCAGTTCCTTGATGGCTGATTGCATGCCGGTGTCAGGCAGGCCCGGGACCGCGCGCCGGGTGGGCGTGGGGTCGAAGGTCATGTCGAGGGTGTCCATGGCGAGCGCGGCGCGGGCCTGGCGGGCCAGCGCGGGCTTGATGCCGGCGGTCAGCCAGGTCATGGCGCGCAGGGCAGGGCGCGGGATGTGCCGCACGGGTGCGTGGCGCCCAGTGGCTTCTTGCAGGATTGCGGCGACCTGATTGAAGGTTAGGTTGTCCGGGCCGCCGAGTTCCATGACCTGGCCGCGCAGGCCGGGATCGGTGACCGCCCGTGCGATCAAGGCGGCCACGTCGGTGGCGGAGACGAAGTTGACCGGGTTGTCTCCGCGGCCGAATACCACGATCTTCCCGGAGCTTTGCAGCATCCGGCTCATGATCGCGGCCCAGGTCTCCATGAACGCGGTGGCCCGGACAATCGTCCAGGGCAGGCCGCTGGCGCGCAGCATGTCTTCCGCGGCGCACTTGGCCCGGAACAGCCCGATCGGATGGTCAGGGGCCGCCCCGGCCACCGAGACCAGGATGAACGCCGCGCCGCTGCGGGCGGCCGCGCCGATGAGGTTGGCGTTACCAGCGCGGTCCACCGTTGCCGGGGACACCCGTCCCGGGCCGGCGAAGCCGTGCACCGCGGAGATCACCATGCCCGCGCCGCGAACCGCCCGGGCCACCTGGGCGGGGTTGCGGACGTCACCGCAGACCACCTCTACGCCCGGCCCGGCCAGGTGCCGGGCCCGGGCCGGGTCGCGGGTCAGCACCCGCACCTCCAGGCCCGCTTCGGCCAGGCGGGGGACCAGCCGCGTGCCCAGGGTGCCGGTGCCCCCGGCGACGACGATCACCCCGGGGCGCCGGGCGCCGACCCAGTGCCGGCCCCGGCACGCTGGCGCAGCGCCTGGTTGACATCCGGCCCCCCGGCCTGCACCGGCTCCAGGTACCAGCGGGCCCAGGAAAACAGGCCGTCGCGGACGCCGAAGATGACCACCCCGGCCATCTGCAGCGCGGCACCGTCCGGGCGAGTGCCCGCCATGTGCCACTCCGACCACACCACGTCGCCGTCGCAGGCCGACCGCAGCACCGTCGCGGTGATGTCGGGCATGAGGGCGAAGATCTGCTCCCAGTTGCGCCGCACCTGATCGCGGCCGGTGAACCCCTGCGCCGGGTGGGCCGGGGTCTCGTTGGTGTAGTCCGGGGCGAAGCAGCCCACCAGGGCCTCCAAGTCGCGGCCGCTGGCCGCCGCGACCAGCCGACCCAGCAGCGCCGCGCCCGGCTCGGGCGTGTCTCCCATCTTCCCCGCCCTCCTTCTTTGATATACTAATCTGTAACGGTTACATGACTATGGAACAAAAAACTCCCGCCCCTGTCAAGACCCGGCGCCGCTACGACTCCAGCGGCCGCCGGGAACGCGCGCGCCAGACCCGCGACCAGATCACCGACATCGCCAAGGAAATGTTCCTCGCCGAGGGCTACGCGGCCACCACCGTCGCCGCGATCGCCGCCGCGGCGCACGTGTCGGTGGAGACCATCTACAAGGGCTTCGGCGGCAAGCCCGGGCTGGTGCGGGCCATCATCGAGAAGGGCCTGGCCGGGGAGGGCCCGGTACCCGCCGAGCAGCGCTCCGACCACATCCGTGACACCGAACCCGACCCGCGCCGCATCTTCGCCGCGTGGGCGGCCTTCACCGCCGAGCTCGGCCCCCGGGTCTTCCCGATCCTCCAGCTCGCCCGGGACGCCGCCGCCGGCGACCCCGAAGTCGCCGCCACCGTCGAGGAGATCAGCGCCGCCCGCCTGGAGCGGATGACCGTCAACGCCCACGGCCTAGCCACGGCCGGCCACCTCCGCCCCGGCATCACGGTCGGCCAGGCCGCCGACATCATGTGGGCGATCAACTCACCCGAACTGTTCGAGCTGCTCGTCCTCCACCGCGGATGGACCTACGAGGGCTACGGCCAGCTCATCGCCCAAGTCCTGACCAGCACCCTTCTCCCCGCCCCGGGCATCTGACTCGACCCGCCGGCCCGTCCGGCCGGCGCACCCGCGTCTACGCGCGGGCTCTTCGCTGGGCGCACAGCACCAGCGGGGAACCCGGCCAAGCCGACAGCCCTAATCTCGCGGCCAGACCGCCCCATCAATCGCCATACGGCGGGACAAAGCCGGCAGCCGCGCGCCGACAGAACACGGCGGCTCGGCGCGCGTTCTCCTAGCGACTTCTCGATCACTCATTGTGATGCCGTCGTTGAGCTGGCTGGTCTCCGGCCGGTCGCGGACGTTGATCAGCTCGATGGCCGTTCTGGGCCGGCCCTGGTCCGGGAGTCCACCGTCTGGGCGTGAGGTGCGGTCATTCGCTGGGCGAGGTGCTCGGCGAGCATCACGCAGCTCAGATGGTTGTTCGCGCGGGGGGCGGCCGGCATAGATGAAGCGTCAGCGACCCGCAGGCCCTGCAGGCTGCGGACCCGGCAGTCGGGGTCCAGCACGGCGTTCGGGTCGGCGTCAGACCCCATCGGGGCGCTGCCGCAGGGATGCCCGATCGTGCCGCAACGGGCCAGCAGCCAGCTGTCCAGGTCATCAGGCCGTGGCAGGCCGGCCTCGGCGCGGACTTCGCCGATGCCCATGTCCTGGGTGATTGAGGTCACGGCGGGGTGCGCCGCGAGCTGGAGCAGGCGGCGCACGCCCTCGCGCATGCGCTGCCTGTCCCGCTGATCGGAGAGCATGTTCAAATCGATCAGCGGGTCGGCCCGCGGGTCCGCCGCCGCCAGCCGGACCGTGCCGGTGGAAAATGCGCGGAACAACGTGACGAAGATCAATCCTTGGGCGTGCCCGCCAGGTTCGTTGAACAGGTTGAACGAGCCGAAGCCCATATCATTGGGTCCCGCGCCGCCCAGCCCGGAACTGAACCGGACCAGGCAGCTCACCGCGTATTTGCCGGTCACCTCGGCGGCTGGCTGCTTCAGTGTCAGTTCCAAGTCGATCGCGGGGTGATCGTTGATCCGTGATCCCACCGGCAGATCCCGCACCACCGGGATGCCCAGCGCGCGCAGATGGTCAGCCGGGCCCACCCCCGAACGCAGCAAGATGGCCGGGGAGTGCAGCGCCCCGGCACACAACACCACCTCCCCGCCCGCGAACTCAACCCGGTCCGCCC
>Ga0318512_10000363_pt1 | contig 11432 bp, 9 predicted proteins | sample GRESIP171b2f19_FD_203682 | JGI IMG/M metagenome (GOLD analysis project Ga0318512, IMG submission 203682) | Tropical soil microbial communities from Luquillo Experimental Forest, Puerto Rico - GRE.SIPMG.171b2f19 | ecosystem: Environmental > Terrestrial > Soil > Tropical forest > Bulk soil...
GGTGTGCACCACGCCGCCGACCTCGGGCATGTGCCGGTACACGTAACAGTGCGCGGCGGTGTCGCTGGAGGGCAGGTAGGTCCCCTCTAGCCGGGCGCCGTCGAGGTCGCAGACCACCATCGCCTCCGGGGTGAGGTCGGCGTAGGCGATCCCACTGGGCTTGATGACCACCAGGTCCGGGCCCCCACCCACCTCCCCATCCCCCTTCACGGCCGGCCAGCGACGTACCGGGTCATCCCCTACTCGGCCGTGGTCTACGACAACGACGGTTCCACCTGGGCCTTCGTGAACACCGCGCCGCGCACGTACGTCCGCCAGCGGATCACCGTCGGGGCGATCCAGGGCAGCACCGCGGTGCTCACCGCGGGACCGGCCTACGGTGCCGCGGTGGTGACGGTGGGAGCGCCCGAACTGCTCGGCACCGAATACAACATCAGCGGTGAGGAATGAGCACCGCCGACCCAGGCCGGGCCGGGCAACGGACCCTGATGCGCTGGATCGTCGGCTCCAGCCTGCGGTTCCGCCACATTGTCGTCGCGGCAGCGGCCGGCATGATGGTGCTGGGCATCACGATCCTGCCGAAGATGCACGTGGACGTGTTCCCCGAGTTCGCCCCGCCGCGGGTGCTGATCCAGACCGCCTGCGTCGGGCTGTCCACCTCCGATGTCGAGCAACTGGTCACGGTGCCGATCGAGGCGTCGCTGAACGGCATCCACGGGCTGGACGACCTGCGGTCGAAGTCGGTGCCGCAGCTGTCGTCGATCGAGGTGCTGTTCAAGCCGGGCACCGATCTGCTGCTCGCCCGGCAGCTTGTCCAGGAACGGCTGGCCACCGTGTCGCCGAGCCTGCCCACCTGGGCTGCGCCCCCGGTCATGCTGGCCCCGGTGTCGGCGACCGGCCGGGCCATGCAGATCGGCATGACCTCGGACACCCACTCACTTATCGACATGTCGATGACCGCGTACTGGACGATCCGCGCACGGCTGCTGCGGGTGCCCGGGGTGGCCAACGTCGCGATCTGGAACGAGCGGCTGCACCTCATGGCGGTGCAGGCGGTGCCGGCCAGGATGCTGGCCAAGAAGGTCTCGCTGGACCAGGTGATGCAGACCACCTCGGACGCGGTGGACTCGGGACTGCTGCGGTTTTCCACCGGCGCGGTGATCGGCACCGGCGGGGCGGTGGAGACACCGAACCAGCGGATCGGCGTGCGGAACGTGCTGCCCGTGGTGACCGCGAACGACCTGGCGCAGGCCCCCGTCGCCGAGACCAAGGCCGGCTCGGTCAGGCTCGGTGACGTCGCGACCGTCGCGGTCGAGCACCAGCCGCTGATCGGCGACGCGATCATCGACGGCAAGCCGGGCCTGCTGCTCGTCGTGGAAAAGCTGCCCTGGGCCAACAGCCTGCAGACGACCGCGGGGGTCGAGCAGGCACTCAAGGACCTGCAGCCCGGCATGCCCGGGATCAAGTTCGACACGCATGTGTTCCAGCAGGCCGACTTCGTCAAGCTGGCCATCTCCAACCTCACCCAGGCCCTGGTGCTCGGCTTCCTGCTGGTCGTGGTGATCCTCGCGCTGTTCCTTTTCGAGTGGCGGGTCGCCCTGATCAGCCTGCTGACGATCCCGCTGTCGCTGATCGCCACGATGCTCGTGCTCTACTGGCGCGGCGCGACGATCAACACGATGACGCTGGCCGGGCTGGTGATCGCGCTTGGCGCGGTGGTGGACGACGCGATCATCGACGTGGAGAACATCACCAGGCGGCTGCGTGAGGAACGACTGCACGGCGGCACCAGGCCGACCGCGCTGGTGATCCTCCGCGCCTGCCTGGAGGTGCGCAGCCCGATCGTGTACGCCACGTTCATCGTGGTGGCCGCGTCGATCCCGGTGTTCCTGCTGACCGGGCTCACCGGGGCGTTCTTCCGGCCGCTGGCGATCTCCTACACGCTGGCGATCGTCGCGTCGATGGCCGTCGCGCTCACCGTGACCCCGGCGCTGTCCCTGCTGCTGCTCCGCAACGCCCACATCGAGCGCCGCAAGTCCCCTCTGGTCACCTGGCTGCAGCGGGTCTACACCGCCGGGCTGGGCCGGATCGTCGTCCGCCCGGTGGCCGCCTACGCCACGTTCGCGCTGGTGACGGTCGTCGGCATCGGCATCTACCCGCACCTCGGCCAGTCCCTGTTCCCCGGGTTCAAGGAAAGGGACTTCCTCATCCACTGGGTCTCGCCGCCGGGGACGTCCACGGCCGAGATGGAACGGTCCACCACCAGGATCAGCAAGGAACTACTGGCCATCCCCGGGGTGCGCAGCGCCGGCGCGCACATCGGCCAGGCCCTGCTCGGCGAGGAGGTCGCTGGGGTGAACCTGGGCGAGATCTGGGTCAGCCTCGCCCCCGATGCCGACTACGCCACCACCCTGGACCGCATCAGGCGGGTCGCGGACGGCTATCCCGGCCTGTTCCGTGAGGTCCAGACCTACCTCGACGAACGGATCGAGGAGGTGCTCACCGGCGCCAAGGAGCCGATCATCGTGCGCACCTACGGGGAGGACCTGCCCACGCTGCGCCGCACGTCCGACCAGATACTCACGCTGGTGCAGTCGGTGCCCGGCGTGGTGGGCGCGCACCGGGACATCTCCAGCGACGTGCCGCAGGTGAACGTGACCGTCAACCTGGCCAAGGCGGAGCGGTACGGCCTCAAGCCGGGCGATGTCCGGCGGGACGCCGCCACCCTGGTGGCCGGCGAGGAGGTCGGTGACATTTTCCGCGCTGGCAAGGCCTATGACGTCGTGGTGTGGAGCCCGGACTCGGTCCGGCGCAGCTTCACCGACGTGGAAAACCTGCCGATCGACACCCCCTCGGGCACACAGATCCGGCTCGGCTCGGTGGCCACGGTGGCGCTGCGGCCCAACCCCAACGCGATCGACCGGCAGGGCGACTCCCGGTACCTGGACGTGGGCGCGGCCGTGTCAGGGCGCGACCTGGGCGCGGTGGTCAGCGACATCAACGCCAAGCTGGCCGCCGTCCACCTGAACCGCGGGTACCACGTCGAGGTCCTCGGCGAGTTCAGGGAGCGGCAGGCCGCGCAGTCGCGGCTGCTGGAGTCCTCGCTCATCGCAGGGCTCGCGATCCTGCTCCTGCTGCAGGCGTCGTTCCGCCGCTGGCGGCTGGCCATGCTGGCCTTCGTCACGCTGCCGATGGCCCTGGTCGGCGGGATCCTCGCGGCGTGGGCCACCAGCGGGATCATCTCCCTCGGGTCGCTGGTGGGCTTCTTCACGGTGTTCGGCATCGCGGCACGCAATGGCATCCTGCTGATCAACCACTGGCAGCACCTCGAACAGGACGAGGGCATGGAGTTCGGGACGGCGCTGGTTCTCCGCGGCGCCCGCGAGCGGCTGTCCCCGATCCTGATGACGTCGCTGGCGACCGGCCTGGCCCTGGTGCCGCTCGTGCTGCTCGGCGAGCGGCCCGGGCACGAGATCGAGCACCCGCTCGCGGTGGTCGTGCTCGGCGGGCTGGCCACCTCCACCCTGCTCAACCTGCTCGTGCTGCCCTCCCTGTACCTGCGGTTCGGCCGCAGCCGCCGGGAACGGGAAGGCGGAGAGCGCCGCCCCGGCCAGGTGCAACCCGAAGGGACCACGTCATGATCTCCGTACCGCGCGCCCGCGCGCTCGCCGTGCTCGGTGCCCTCGGCGCGCTGGCCCTGGCCGCGTGCGCGTCCGGCGGCACCGGCGGGCAGGCCCCCTCGCCACAGCCGAGCACGGCCGCCGCGGCGGCGAAGGCCAGCCCGGCGCCCCAGGGCGGGCGGAACCGGTTCACCGCCCCGGCCACGGTGGACAACCCGATGTTCCCGCTGGTGCCGGGCACCGAGTTCAGCTACGCCGGGACGCTCGCCGAGGGCGGCCACACCAGGCCGCACACCGTGGTGTTCACGATCAGCGGCCTGACCAAGAAGATCCACGGCGTGACCACGGTGATCGCCTGGGATCGTGACTTCCTGAACGGCAAGCTCCAGGAGCAGGAACTCGCCTTCTTCGCCCAGGACGACGCGGGGAACGTGTGGAACTTCGGCGAGTACCCGGAGGAATACGAGCATGGCAGGTTCGCCGGGGCGCCGAGCACCTGGATCCGGGGCACCGGCCACGCCTACGGCGGCATCCACATGCTGGCCAGGCCCACGGCCGGCGTCTCATACCGCGAGGGCCTTGTGCCGCCGATCGAGTTCGACGACGTCTCCAAGGTCACCAGTACCGGGCAGACGACCTGCATGCAGGGCAGGTGTTACCGGCACGTCCTGGTGGTCGACGAGACCAGCCCGAACGACCCGGCCAGCGGGCACCAGATCAAGTACTACTCCCCCGGAGTCGGGCTGGTCCGGGTCGGCGCCCGCGGCGGGGACTCGATCGAGCTGCTCGCCCTGGCCGGCGTGCGCCACCTGGGCGAGTCAGCGATGGCCGGCGTAACGCATGAAGTTCTTGCCATGGATCGACGGGCGTTCGATATCAGCAAGGTGTACCGGGCGACCGGGCCTGCCGCTCCGGCCCGGTGACGCGGCCACGCTCTGTTGGCTCTGGCCCCACCGCCCCGCCCTAGCGGGCCAGGCCGAGCCGGTAGGCATAGCCGACAAGCTGCGCCCGGTCCCGCATCCCCGTCTTCACCAGCAGGTGGTTGACGTGGGTCTTCACCGTGGTGTCGGAGATGAACAGCTTGGCCGCGATCTCGGCGTTGGACAGCCCGGCCGCGATCTCCGCGAGCACTTCCGCCTCGCGCCTGGTCAGCCCGCCGGTGCCCGCACCGTCCGGCCAGGCGCCGGCCTCCCCTGCGCCGGCGTCTGGCCCCCCGGGTATCGCACCGCTGACGATGACCTCCACCAGGCGCCGCTGTATCCCCGGATCCAGCAGCGCCTTGCCCTGCGCCACCGCCGACACCGCATCGAGGATGTCCGCGGCCCCGGCATCCTTGGTGAGGAAGCCCCGCGCGCCGGCCCGCAGCGCGGCGAGCACGGACGCGTCGTCGGAGTAGCTGGTGAGCACCACGACGTGGATGCCCGGCCGCTCCCGGGTGATCCGGCGCGTCGCCTCGACCCCGTCGCAGCCGGGCATGTGCAGGTCCATGAGCACCACGTCCGGCGCTAGGGCCAGCGCCTGCCGGACCGCGTCGTCGCCGTCCACGGCCGCGCCGGCCACCTCGATACCGGGCAGCATCCGCAGCAGGGCGGCCAGCCCGTCGCGGACGACCTTCTGGTCCTCGGCCACCAGCACCCGCAGCGGGGCCCGCCCGGCCGTCATGCCGGCTCTCCTTGCAGCACGGGCCGTACCGGGAGCCGCAGCCGGACCGTGAAGCCGTCGCCGGAATGGCCCGCCTCCACATGCCCGCCGTGCAGCGCGGCGCGTTCGGCCATGCCCGCCAGCCCGAAGCCGCCCGGCGTGCCAGCGGCGGCCGCCGGTTCGCCGCCCCGGTCGGCGACCGAGATGTCCAGGCTGTCTGGCGCCCAGGTCAGCACGACCAACGCGGTGGCTCCGGGCCCGGCGTGCTTGGCCACGTTGGTGAGGGCCTCCTGCACGGTCCGGTAGGCGGTCAGTGCGGCCTCCGGGGCCAGCGAGCGCGGCGCGCCATCGACGCGCACAGTCACCGGCACGCCCAGCGCGGAGGCGATGTCCGACACCAGTTGCGGTAGCCGGGCCGCCTCGGGAAGCTCGTCGCCCCGCAGCGCACGCACCGCGCGCCGGGCATTGAGCATCCCATCCCTGGCCAGGTCCCTGGCACAGGCGATCTGCTCGGCCAGCAGGACATCGGCCGCCGTCTGGGCGGCGCGCAACTGCGCCCCCTCCAGTTGCACGGACAGGCCGGACAGGCAGTGCGCGAGGATGTCGTGCAGTTCCCTGGCCAGCCGTGACCGCTCGGCGAGCGCCGCATTCTGCTCCCTGACCTCGCGGATGGTCGCCTCCTGGGCGAGCAGCGCCTCGGCCCGGTGCTGCCCGTCGCGGCTCAGCGCGGCCAGCGCCGACGTCACGAACAGGAACGCCGCCGCCATGGCGATGGTCAATACGGTGCTCGCCGGGTTCACCGCCTCGTGCGCATCGGAGATGGCGATCGCCACCACCACCGGCATGGCGGCCAGCAGCGCGATCATCCGCGGTACGCGCAGGGCCAGGGCCGCCAGCGCCATGAACCCGGTCACCAGCCCGGGGCCGTCGGACTGCGGCCAGTCCAGGCCCGCACCGCACAGCCCGAGCCCGACCAGGGCGGACACGACCAGCCGGGGGTCACGGACGCGCTCGCTCAGCCCGACCGCCCAGCACGCGGACGCGAGCACAAGAACCGCGGCGGACACCGGGAGGGCTAGCCCGGCCGGCCGGTCGTCCAGCATCATCCCCGCGCCGACGCCCAGGATCGTGATCGCGCCGACCGGAACCAGCCAGGACCTGATGTGCCGGTTCACCGTGCCCGCCAGCGGGCTGGCGATCGGGACCGTCGAGGGCTGGCCACCCGCCCCGGCCGCGCGCTGGATGCCCGGCCCAGCACTGCGCCATGCGGAACCTATGCCGTCCGCCCCGCCCCTGGCGCACGGCAGCCTGCCACTATCTATCTGGCCCCGCCCAGGGGCCACCCCGTACAACCTGACCCCGACCTTCCTGGCCCGGTAGCGGAGGATCCCCTGCCCCGCCTCCGCCCGCTCGCTCAGCCGTTACGGTCGCCGTAAGTCAAGTCTGCCCCGAGCAATCCAGAATGACCAGGTAACTCCTACGTATCGGCAAAGCTAAGGCAAAGATCCCCGGGCGCCGCCCTCGCGCGCCTCCCACGCGCGAGGGCGACGAGCCCAGGCCGGTCAGCCCACCGGAGCTGCTACTCCACGACTGCGTTACGGCCAGGATGTGCAGTCGCATCCGCCGCGTGCACGGCGTCCTCGGGTGTTCGTCCTCCGCGGCCACCGGCCTGGTGCTGGCTCCAGCACAGCCGGGCCTGGTGCAGGCCTGGCGCAGCGGGTGTGCAGATCATGTGGACCCGGTCAGCGGCTGCTGCCGGCGCTGCCGCTGCTGCTCAGGTGCCAGGCCCGGGCCCGCCTGTTCACCTGCCAGGCCCGGGCCCGCCGCGCCGCCTCGATCGCCGCGCTGATCGCCACGGTGACTCCCAGCGCGAGCAGCAGGCCCAGCCACGGCTGGTCCTCGAAGGCCTTGCCGCCGAGCCGGCCGATCAGGAACGCGTAGCTGGCCCAGATCACCGACGCGAAGGCGGTCGCCACGACGAACCGGCGCCGCGGGTAGCCGACCAGGCCACAGGTCAGCGTGACCGCCGTGCGCCCGCCGGGGATGAAACGGCAGCCGATGATCATGCGGGCGCCGAACCGGTGCAGTGACCGCTCGGCCCAGGCCCGCCTGCGCGCGCCGCGTTCCCCGGCAAAGACCCGGCGGCTGGCGGACGGGCCGAAGCGCCGGCCAAGCAGGTAGGCGGCGTTGTCACCGAGGAACGCGCCGCACGCCGCCAGCGCGACGAGCAGGGCGGCCCGCGGGTCCGCGCTGTCCGCGGTGGCGACGCCGAGCGCGATCACCGCGGTCTCGCTGGGCAGCACCGGGATGAGCGCGTCGAACGCGGGCAGCAGGACGGCGGCGACGTAGGACAGCAGCGACGACACGCCCAGGTGCGAGAGCCCGGTCACGGGGCCGCTCCCACTTCTGCGGAGCGGCCCGCCGGCGGGCACGGCCCGGTGACGGAGGAACCGGGCCGTAGGCCACCGGGGGGTTCCGGGGGGTCGCTCCCCCGGGCTAGCACCGCCACGCCGGCTTGTTTCGCTGCGGTACGCAGCTCCGGGGTTCCCGCGTACCGGCCGAGCAGCGTGATCCCGGCGATGGCAGCCGCGGCGCCGGCCAGCTGGACCGTGAACCCCGCGGGCGAAGCGGCGAGTTGCTCGCCGAACAGCAGCGTCCCGAGCAGTACACCGGAAACCGGCTCGACCGTGTCCATCACCGGCAGGCTGGCACCCAGCGCCCCGGCCTGGAAGGCACTCGCGGACAGCAGCAGCCCGGTGGTGCCGAGCGCGAGCAGGACCCAGGGCTGCCAGTGAGCCAGCGTGGCGCCGGGGCCGGCCGCGCGCAGCAGCCTGGTGAGGCTCAGCGTGACCGCCGCGGTGAGACCGAATACAGCACCGGCAGCGGTGGCCGTCAGGGCCGCGCGGACCGGCCCGGTGGCCAGCCTGCCCGCGGCCAGCGCGAGCACGCAGACCAGCCCGACCACGGCGCAGGCGAGCAGCCAGTCACTGGCCGGGGCATCGGAGCGGCCCGACGACGGCGGAGCCGCGGCCAGGAACGCGGCGACCCCGCCGGCCGCGAGCACGCAGCCGAGCCAGTCTCTGGCGCGCAGCGGCCGGGACCAGCGCGCCGCCACCGGCAGCGCGAACAACAGGTCGGTCGCCACGATCGGGGCGACGAGCGCGAGCGGGCCGAACGCCAGTGCCAGGGCCTGCATGCCGTAGGCGAGGGCGGCCAGCGCGATGCCGGCCAGCCAGAGCGGCTGGGCCGCCAGCCGGGCCAGCAGCCGGACCCCACCGGCGTCCGGTGTCAGCCTGGCCTGCCGGTGCTGCAGCGCGGCGGCCACGCCGAACGACGCCGCGGCGGCCAGCGCCGCGAGCACCGCGATAGCGGTGGCTGCGGTGTTGCTCATGCGGCCGCTTCGGGCCGGTCCCGCTCCGGGCGCCGCAGGGCACGGCGACGCCGGGCGCGGGACCGGCCCACGTATAGCCGGGCGCAGATGGCGCCGATCGCGGCGCCGAATACGATCCACGGGGCCAGTACGATCAGGTCACTTCCGGACACTGCCGCCGCCCCCTTTCTTCCTGCTACCGGCTCTGACGAGATCTGCTATCGGCTCCCACGAAATGGCATAGCCATGCCGGGCGGGTGAAACTGTCGTGGTGATGGTGTGAAGACTGGGATCCGTATCCGGTGGAGAGGGAGCGTGAGCGATGGCGGCGACCGTGCTGCTAGTGGAGGACGAGCGCAAGCTCCGTGACCTGGTGCGCTCCTACCTTGAGCGGGCCGGGTTCACGGTGCTGTCCACCGGTTCCGGGGCCGAGGCGCTCACGCTCGCGGCGTCCGGGTCGCCCGACCTGGTGGTCCTGGACCTCGGCCTGCCCGACATCCCGGGCGAGGCCGTGGCCAGGGAACTGCGGGCCACGGGCGGCGTCCCCGTGCTCATGCTCACCGCCAAGAGCAGCGAGGAGGACCGGATCCGCGGGCTGGAACTGGGCGCCGACGACTACGTGACCAAGCCGTTCAGCCCGCGGGAGCTGGTGCTCCGCGTGCAGGCGATCCTGCGGCGCGGCCACGGTGGCCCGGCCGCCGAGCAGGGCGTCACCAGCTACGGCGACGACGAACTGGTCGTCGACGAGCCGCGGCGGACCGTGGTGGTGCGCGGTGCCTCCGTGGACCTGACCCCGACCGAATGGGGCCTGCTGGTGGCGCTGGCCACGGTGCCGGGCCGGGTGTACTCCAGGTTCGAGCTGATCAACCGGGTCCGCGGGTACGAGTTCGAGGGGTATGAGCGGACCGTGGACTCGCACGTGAAGAACCTGCGCCGCAAGATCGAGGCCGATCCCGCCAACCCGCGGATCGTGCAGACGGTCCTCGGCGGCGGCTATCGCCTCGGCCTGGCCCGCGATGGCTGAGTCCGGGCCAATGACCGAGTCCGGGGCTGAGCCAGGGGCCGTGCCTGGTCCCGGTGCCGAGCCCTGGAGGGAGCCCGGGGCTGAGCCCCTGGCCGGGCGCGGGACCCGGCCGCTGGCCGGGCCTGCGCCGCTGGCCCGGCCTGAGGCGGAGCGCGCGGGTTCCCGGGGCGACCCGATCCGCCTGCGGCTGGCGCTGGCCTTTATCGGCGTCGCGCTGGCCGCCGTCGCGCTGCTCGCCCTGCTGGCGGCCGCGTTCGCCGCCGCCGACGTCTCCAACCTGGCGAGCCGGCAGCGATCCGACCTGACCAGCGCGATCGCGGTGGCGGCGGGCGCGGTGTGGAACCGGACCGACAGCTGGAAAGGGGCGAACCTGGGCCCGGTGGTCGACCTGGCCACCCGCACCGGCGCCGACGTGGAGATCACCGGCCGGACCGGTGAGCCCATCGTGGTGTCCCCGGGGTTCCCCAGGCACGCGTCGAGCCCGCAGGTCAGCCACCCCATCGTGGTCCATGGCCAGCAGGTCGGCCGGGCCGTCGCCCGCTTCCCCGACAGCGGCCTGGCCGGCGCCGACCAGGCTCTGCGCACCGCGCTGTGGCGCGCCATCGCCGGGGCGGCCGGGCTCGCCGCGCTGCTGGCCCTGATCACCGGGCTGGTGGTGGCCCGGCGCATCACCCGGCCGGTGGAACGGCTGATCACCGTGACCCGGGCGATGGGCCGCGGGGACCGCACTGCCAGGGTCGGGCCGATCGCCGCCCCCGGGGAGATCGGCGAACTGGCGACCGCCTTCGACCTGATGGCCGACACGCTGGACCGGCAGGAACAGCTCCGCCGCGTCCTGGTCGCCGACGTCGCGCACGAGCTGCGGACGCCGATCGCTGTCCTGCAGGCCGGCCACGAGGCGCTGCTCGACGGCGTGACCGAGCCGACCCAGGAGCAGCTGGCGTCGCTGCGGGACGAGGTGCTGCGGCTGGCCCGGATGGTCGGTGACCTGCAGACGCTGGCCGCCGCCGACGCCGCCGCCCTGCAGCTCACGCTGAGCCGGCACGACCTGGCCGAGATCGCCACCGGGGCCGTGGACAGCCTGGCCGGGCGATTCGAGGCCGCGGGCATAGCCCTGGAGCGGCAGCTCACGCCAGTTGACGTGCTGGCCGACCCCGGCTGGCTGCACCAGGTCATCACCAACCTGCTCACCAACGCGCTGAAGTTCACCCCGTCGGGCGGCCGGGTCATCGTGCGCGCCGGCCCGGGCCGTGCTGGGCCGTCCGCGGTACTCGAGGTCACCGACACCGGGCCAGGCATCCCCGCCGACGAACTGCCGAGGATCTTCGACCGGTTCTGGCGCGGCCGGGATGCCACGCACGTGTCCGGCAGCGGGATCGGGCTGGCCGTGGCCGCCGAACTGGCCAGTGCCCACGGGGGCAGGCTGGACGCGCACAGCGAGCCGGGCCACGGCGCGCGGCTCACCCTCACCCTGCCCCGCGCCTGACCACCCGCCGCCGCGTTCCCGCTCCGGCGGTACGGGCCGGCACTTCCGGCATGGGATGCCGTTTCGGTGTGGACCGGCGTTTCGGCGCGTTCCTCCATACGGTCACCACAGCAGCAACACCGCGGGTCCACAGCCACCGGGTTGCCTGAGCGCAGCCAGCCAGTCGCTGGCGCAGGCGTCAGTGAGCTCAGGGAGCCCAGATGAGGGTGGCAGACCGGCTGCGGCGAGCGGGGGCCGTCGCAGCCATGGCCGTGGTCATCGGTGGTGGCGGGGTTGCGGCCTGCGCCACCA
>Ga0318512_10000364_pt1 | contig 11409 bp, 15 predicted proteins | sample GRESIP171b2f19_FD_203682 | JGI IMG/M metagenome (GOLD analysis project Ga0318512, IMG submission 203682) | Tropical soil microbial communities from Luquillo Experimental Forest, Puerto Rico - GRE.SIPMG.171b2f19 | ecosystem: Environmental > Terrestrial > Soil > Tropical forest > Bulk soil...
GCCAAGTATCCCGGAATCAAAGTTCGCGTGAAGCGATCGGGGGCGGAGCGCGTGTTCCAGCGTATCGGCAAAGAAGAAGAGATCCGCATCCATGAAGTGGACGTCGTGTGCAGCACGGACGCCGGACATTTTGTCCGTTGGCGGCGCGAGGGCCTGCTTGCGCCTTTCCTGCCGGAGGACGCGGCCAAGCACCTGCCTCCCGAACAGATCGGCGCGGAGGGCATGTACGCGACGGCATTCGCCTCGCTCAGCCCAATTGGCTACAACACCAATCTGGTCAAGCCCGAGGAGGCGCCGACGACTTTCGCCGATCTGCTCGACCCCAGATGGCAGGGCAAAATCGTCAAAGGAAATCCGGACTATAGCGGCACCATCTTCACCGCGACATTTGCGCTCTCACGCGATCTGGGCTGGTCCTATTTCGAGCGGCTCGCCCAGCAGAAGGTCGTGCAGGTGCAGTCATCGCGCGATCCGCCGAACCGGCTCGCCAGCGGCGAGAGTGCCGTGCAAGCCGACGGTGCCCGCTCCGAACTCCTGCTGTTGCGAGAACGTGGTGCGCCGGTGGAAGTCGTCTATGCCGGCGAGGGCACGCCGCTGATCATCGCTCCGAGCGCCGTCTTTAAAGCCGCGCCCAGTCCCAACGCGGCACGCCTGTTCCAGAGCTTCCTGTTCAGCATCGAGGCACAACAGGGTCTCGTCGATGCAGCCGGCATGTGCTCATTCCATGGGCTCGTGAAGGAGAAGGCAGGGCGCAGGCCGCTCTCCACCATCAAGCTGATAAAAAGCGATCCAGAGGCGATGGAGGCGCAGAGAGAGGACATCAAGGCGCGCTACCGCAGCATTTTCGGCTCCTAACGCAAACCAACTTCGGCGTCATGGCCCTAGTCCATCTTCGCCGCTCGCTTTGATCCAGCAGGGATTGTAGCGGCTGTACCCACACGAGAATCCATCGCTGACGCGCGTGCGTACCATGATCTCGCCGAGCTCGATCTGGCCGCGATGGGCGCCGACCTGACACGGCCGTTCATCGCTGCCGCAGGCGGCCAAGGCGAGCGCGTTCGTTTGCTGGATCGCGTCGCGAACGGTGGTAAGCGAATGCCAGATCATGGCCTGCGATGCGAGCGCGGCGATGATCAAAACCGACGGCAAGTACTTCATGGTTGACCCTCTGTTTTATCCAAAGCGATAGTGGCCGAGAAATCGCGACGACGTTGTGATGGCGGTCACACAATGGTCGATTGCAATGGAGGTCGTCATGCGTATCGCTATCATTGGCGCCGGATCGGTTGGCGCGACGCTGGGGCGAGCTTGGATCGAGCGTGGCGAAGACGTGATCTGGGGACTGCGCAATCCCGCCGATCCGAAACACGCGGCGCTACCCAAGGATCGCGTCAAAGCGCCAGCCGAAGCCGTCAAAGCGGCCGAAGTCGTGGTGATCGCAACGCCCTGGTCGGCGGCCGAGGCCGCGGTCAAGAGCCTGGGCAGCCTCGCGGGTAAGACGGTGATCGACTGCATGAACCCGTTGGGTATGGGTCCCGACGGCTTGCAACTCGTCCTCGGCTTCGACACCTCTGCCGGCGAGCAGGTCGCGCGCTGGGCGCCGAGCGCCTTCGTCTTCAAGACGCTCAACACGACGGGGGCCGGCAATATGGCCAAAGCGGCCGACTATCCGGTCAAGCCGCTCATGCTGGTCGCCGGCGACGACGCCGGCAGGAAGCGCCAGGTGATGGAGCTTGTCGGCAAGCTCGGTTTCGAACCTGTCGATGCCGGCCCGTTGAAGAACGCGCGCCTGCTCGAGCCGTTCGCCATGGTCTGGATCGACCAAGCGATGAAGCGCGGCCGCGGGCGGGATTTCGCCTTCGCGCTAGTGAACATGTAGGCGAGGCATGGCCGAGCACATCGACGGACCGCTTTATTACGAGACGATGGGCAAGAGCGGCCCGGTCATGGCCTTCGTGCATCCAAACCCGATGGACCAGTCGTGCTGGATCTTCCAGATGGCGCAGATGTCCACCTGGTATCGCTGCATCGCCATCGATCTGCCGGGCTACGGGAAGTCGCCGAAGGCACGCGCCGGGCTCACCATGCAGGACGTCGCACAGGCCTGCTGGGAGGCGATCGACGATGCCTATCCCGGCGAGCGCGCCATCCTGGTCGGCTGCTCCATCGGCTCATCGATGCTGATCTGGATGCACAACCGCTCCCCGCAGCGGAGCGCGGCGCTGATCATGTGCGGCACCGGATACAACCCGAAGAAGGAGTTCATCCCACCGCGCATCGAGGCTTATAAGGAGCGCGGCATCGGCTACCGTTGGGGCTACACCTTCGAGGACTTCAGCCCCGCTTTCCGCGCGACGCCGATGGCCCATTTCTTCGCCGACCTGTTCGCCGATCGTAACGTGTTCGGCGATGTCGACACCATCATCACCCAGTTCCAGGCCTATCAGCAGCCCGAGCCCGAGGGCCATCACGCCAAGGTCGCCTGTCCAGCCATCATCATCACCGGTAGCGAGGACAACACGCACCGGACCGCTTTCGCGCTGCAGAAGCGCATCGTCGGCTGCGAACTGAAGATCCTCTACGGCGCCGGCCATGCCTGCCAGATCGAGCAACCTGCGCCGTTCAACCGCTACATGATCGAATTTCTGACCGCCCACGGCCTGTTCCCAGGCGCCGCACGCCGGCGCTAAGCTTCGTCGGGGAGGTGCCTCCGATGCGAGCATTCGTGCAGCGCCGCGAACTCCTGCTCGGTCTTGCCGCGCTGCCCGCGGCAGCGCGCATCGCCGTCGCCGAGACGTATCCGTTGCGCCCGGTCCGCATCCTGGTCGCGACTTCCGCCGGCGGCGGCACCGACCTCGTCGCGCGCTTCATCGCGATCGGCACCGAGATGGCGGCGCGTTCGCCCGCGGACGGCTATACGCTGTTCATGGCGAACACCGTCAACACCATCAACAATTCGCTTTATCAGAAGCTCAACTACAATTTCATCGCCGACTTCGCGCCGGTCGCGAACGTCATGGGCACGCCGCTGCTCGTTCTCGTGCATCCGTCGGTAGCGGCAAAAAATGCCGCCGAGCTGATCGCGCTCGCCAAGGCCAGTCCGGGCAAGCTCAATCTCGCCTCGGGCGGCGTCGGTTCGACCGGTCACATGTCCGCCGAGCTGTTCCAGATGATGGCCGACATCAAGTTCACCCATGTGCCGTATCGCGGCGAGGCGCCCGCGCTCACCGATCTGATTGGCGGCCAGGCGGAGTTGATGGTTTCGACCACCGCTCGTCGCTGCAGTACGCCAGGGCCGGCACAGTGCGCGCGCTCGCGACGACGACCGACGACCGTGTGGCCGAACTGCCCGATGTGCCGCCGCTGTCGAAGACGCTGCCGGGCTATCGGGCCAACGCCTGGAGCGGCCTCTGCGCGCCGAAAGGCACGCCTGTGGAGATCATCACCTTGCTCAACAAGGAGGTGAACCTCGCGATGGCCGATGCGAAAATCAAGGAGCGCATGTCAAGCCTTGGCGGCGTCGCGCTGCCCGGCTCGCCGGAGGACTACGGCCGAACGATCGCGGCCGACACCGAGACGTGGGCCAAGGTCGTGCAGTTCTCCGGCGCCAAGGCGCAGTAACATCGGCAAATATGTCCCGTCCGTTCCGCGCATCTCGCCAGCCGCGCAATGTCCGCTTTGGACCAAAAGCAGCATGCCGTCACGTAGGCCATGTCCGCTTTGCCCCCGAAAGCGGACATCGACGGACGCGACAGGCATGTCCGCTTGGTGCCAAAACTGGGCATAGCTGGCCCGTTATCCCGTGCCTCGGCGGCAATAGTGCGCAGGCCTGGCCCGGCTCCGGAACAATTGCCGGAGCCGATCGTGATGATACGCTGCGCACCGGCTGCAATCGGAGGCGGGAAGATGGAGAACGCGGTCAAGAGCTTCGAACCGTCGATCGATCAATTCATCCGCATCATCGGGAGCGGGATCGAAATCTTCGGCGTTCTCGTCATCGTGATCGGTATCGTATGGTCTACCTATCGCCAACTGCGGCAGCCGATATCCGAGCAGGATGCCGACGTCTACAAGATCCGCATCGGCCGATCACTCTTGCTCGGCCTCGAGGTGCTCGTGGCGGCCGATATCGTTAAAACGATTGCGCATGAATTGTCAGTCATGAGTCTTGGCCTGCTCGCTGGGCTCGTGTTGATTCGTACCTTCCTCAGCTGGACGCTGGTGCTGGAAATCGAAGGGCGGTGGCCGTGGCAGCGAGAGCCCTCCCTCATGTCATCGCGTGCTCGGTCGGGAGGAAATAGCGAGCATTGAAAAATACGATTCGCCCGCCCCTGACCAAGGCGACATACGGACTACCTTATGCGCGGGCAAAGGAAAGCGGTTCGCGGTGTCGGGAATATAGCTGCCAAACGACGAGGCCAAGGCTCACCCACAACAGCGGAACATAGAAGGTGAGAATGAGCCAAGTAACCCCGGACGCGGTCGAGAAAAGCTCCTCGCGGATTCCGGCGATCGTCGCGTTCACAAGATCGAGCACGGTTTCCGCGACGAACACCCAAACCAGAAGAGCGGCCACGCGCAAGCGATAGCGCAGCGCAACAATCGCGATGAGCGCCAGGATCACGCCGGTGACGTCGCCGGCCGCGATCTGATCCCTCGCTCCATCGGACACTGCAAATCCGAATTTTTGAGAGGAGAAGATTTGGAGCGCAATGTACCGAAAGGCTTGGACCCAAAGCAGCGCAGTAAGCGCGTCGGCTCGGCTGCGACTTTTCAGCCATGGTATCACGTACCAAGTCGCCATTAATAAAAGCACGATGAAGCTGAGTGTCGAAGCGAGCCCGGCAGCTGCGATGTAAATCATCAATGCACCTATTCTATCGCAATGGCCCGAGGCCAGATTCCCAATAACTCGCCGTCGCCCTTGTTGGAACTAGACCCCAAAGTTCGGGCATTCCGTTCAGGAGTCGGCAGTTAGCCAGGAAATCGCAGCTTGCTCTGAGCCAAATTGCTTGGTGACGAATTTCTCGCCTGCTTCCGCCTTAGCGGGCGTTTCGTCCGGCGGCGCTTGCTCGCCTTCGGGCAGCACAAAGGCGAACTTCTCTAGGCCGGCCTGATTGTACAGCGGCACGATTTCGTCAGCCCACCAAGACCCAAGAACGTCCGCGTCTTCGACGCGGTATCGAAATTTTCGTAAGTCGACCAACGCGCATCGGGCTCGATGCTCCAGGACCAGGCGGGCATATTCACGAATCGCATCCTTGTAGTCGTCGACGGTCATGGCGACCGATTTTTCCGTCCATACGAACGACATGAGGGAAGCATGTTCATCAAGATCGAACACATAAAACGGGTGCCGGGATACTTCCATGGCGCATCCTCTCAGAAGGTGTAGACGGTCCACGATCGAAACCGAGCGGTGCACGTACTTATCAATCCGGTCGGTGGAGCCGCGCCTGGCATGCGTCACTTGCCCGTCGCATATCGAGTGATGGCTAACCTCAGAACAACGGTCATCGCGCCTCCAGCCAGTTCAAAGCGTTTTGGCGGACGGAGAACCACGCGGTGGGGAAGATCGCGGGCCCTTCGAAAACCTCCTGACCGCCTGCCTCGATCGTGTTGGGGAATCCTGCCGGCACGTGGAAAGCAAACTTTCTCGTGCCGGCCGCGCCGTAGCGCGGGATGATGCAATCGTCCCGCCATTGCATCACACCGGGGCCGAATTGGTGTCGGAACCGGGTCGCGTCGATCAACAAAGACGACGGACGTATGTTCTCCGCTTGCCACGCATATAACGCGAGCGTCGCCTTGAAGGCGCCATCGGTCATTTTGCTCGGCAGCCAGCGTAGCTCTAAAATGTCATCTGCCTCGTGGTGGATGATTTCTCCCCATTCATTGGCGGCCACGGTGGAACTCATCGCTCGGCCTTCGCTTCGAGACCCGCCGCACACGATTGCACGGCGTATTGCGCGAGGCGGCATCTTGGCGTAAGTTTTTCCTGACGTAAAGTAAAACTAACGGAGTTGACGGCAATTGTCCGTGCTTCTGAAGATTCAGGCGCTGAGCAACCAAACCCGGTTCGAGATCGTGAAACTCGTTCGCGAGCGGGAAATGGCGGCCGGAACCATCGCGAAACGGTTCAAGGTGACGCGGCCGGCCGTTTCCCAGCACCTTACGATGCTGCGCGAGGCCGGTCTCCTCGACGAACGGCGCGTCGGCTCCAAGCGCTTCTATGTGGTGCGGCCGGAAGGCTTCGCCGAAATTGTTGCGTTTATCGAAGGATTTTGGCGTCCTCGGCTGCGACGCCTGAAACAGGCCGCCGAGGCTGCGGAACGGGGCAAAACGACGAAATGAGCGACACTGGCCGCGGCGCGGAAGTTCGACTTGAGATTCGAATCGATGCGTCACCCGAAACGGTGTTTGCTCTCCTGACCGAGCCGGCTCGGATGAGGACTTGGCTCGCCGAGCTGGTGGAGGCCGAGTCCCGGCCGGGCGGGATGTTTCGCATCTCGGGGCCCGCCGGGGTGTCCATCGAGGGGACCTACCTGGAGGTCGTTCCAAACAGGAAGGTGGTGTTCACCTGGGGCGGCGTGGAAGGTCTTAAGCCCGGGCAATCGACGGTGGAGTTCGTGCTCGAACCCGACGGCGGGAGCACGTTGGTGCGGCTGCGCCACTACGGACTGCCAAGACCCGCGGTCGAGCCGCATCGCCGCGGCTGGATCTATTCCGGACTCGTCAAGCTCAAGGATGCCGCCGAGGGGCGCGCGCCGACCGGGCTGTGCCTGAGCGATATTGCCCAGCAGCGCGGGGCCGTCTGAAGCGAGGTCTTGATCATGAATTGGTGGATGGTTGCCGGCGGTTTGATGGCATCGATGTGTGCCGCCGGGCACGCCATTGCCGGGCGCAAGATGTTTTACCGTCCGATAAAGTCGGCGATCGCCGACGAGCTTCATGCCGGTGTTCTGACCGGCATGTGGCACTTGATCACGATTCATTTCGGGTTGTCGGCTGTTGCTCTGTTTGTGCTTGCTGCCCGTGGGCGGAGCGAGGCGGTCGCTTGGCTTATTGCGACACAATTCGCCGGTTACGCCACGGTCTATCTCATCATTTCGTTGCGGCTCGGCGGAGCTTTGAAACTGTTTCAGTGGATCCCCTTTGGTTTCACCGCGATTCTCGCCGCAGTGGGCGCCGTCATCGCGCCTTAATCAGCGTTCGCGCGACGCGCTCTTCATGGCCGCTCAGTCCGTCTGATATCGAAGCTCATCTTTCCCGCAACGGTCCATGGCCGAGCCGCGAAACAGCTACGAAGCAACCCTGCGGGCTCCTATCAAGCGCAGACGGTGCTGCCGAGGCGAAGTCCCAAACCAGCGCTTGGACGCACGGAAGAAACTGCTCAGGTTGCCGAAACCTAGCAGATAGCATGCATCCGCAAGCGAGAAGTCGGTTTGACCAAGGTATTGTTGGGCTAACTCGCGACGCGTGTCATCCAAGAGACGCTGGAAGGAGGTTCCTTCCGCTTTCAAGCGCCTTTGCAACGTGCGTTCGCTCATCTCCAATGCACGGGCGATTTCCGTGCGCCGCGGTTCGCCATCCGGCAAGCAGCGAAGGATCGCGGCGCGGGCTTGGCTGCAGGTCTGGGCATGGTCCAGCCGCTGGAGATGTTCGCTGGCGAGCCGCTCGTGTACCTCGGCGAGCAGCGGATGCGCCGTTGGCAGGGGCGCCATTACATCGGTGCCGGCGAACAGTAAGGCATTCACCGCGGCATTGAAGCGCAAGGGGCATTTGAAAGCATCCTGGTATGGCTGAGGATCGGCAGGCGGTGGAAACCTCAGTTCGAGTGCGAGCGGACGTAGATCGCGATTGGTAACCCACCGGCAAAAGGAGAGAATTGTCATAAGGTCAAACTCGAAGCGCTGCCTTGGCACGGGCTGGCCACCGCCGAACAACTCAAGGGTCATTCGGCACCCTTCATGGTCTTCCGTTACGGCGACGCTGGCCGCGTCGCTGACGATGCCGACGTAACGAGCCAAACGCTCCAGGATGCCGAGCAGGTTCGGCGACGACATCATGGTGTATGCGACCACATCGAAGCTCGCCGGTCTCACGACGTTGGAAGTCAAGAGCCCGATCGCCGGGTTGCCTGAGCGCGCCACCGCAAGTTGCCACAAAAGGCTGATCCTTTCGGTTGGAAAGCGTGCATCGGGATCGCTCAACGCCGCCGCGTCGAGCCCTGCCTCGTCGAGGAGCGCAGCGACATCGAGCCCCCCTGCCTTCAACGTCTCCGCGACTCCCTTGACCCAGAAGGCAGCAGAGCTGCGTTGATCGCCATTCATTCGTGCCATCGCTCCGATCCGCGGCATCTCCAACTGCGTTCGGGCAACCGTGCCGCGCCCTGAAATGCACCGCGTCCCTGAGAATCCAACTTGACCCGCAAAGCCATTCAATTGGCCGCAAAAGCCAGTAAATCGTCGGCTTGAATGATCTCGCCGGTCACTTTATCGCGAGCTATTGAAATTCCAACAGCGAAGCGCAGTAGTGTCAACAAAGGCACGTGGGGCGGGCGTCTCATGGAACTGCACCAGATCCGCTACTTTGTTGCGCTTTGCGAGACGCTGAACTTCGCGCGGGCCGCTGAGCGGTGCAACGTCTCGCAGCCGTCGCTCACTCGCGCGGTCCAGAAGCTCGAACAGGAGCTTGGGGGATCGCTGATCCACCGCGAGCGCCGCCTCACCCACCTGACCGAGCTTGGTGAGTTGGTGCGGCCCATGCTCAAGGATGTCTTGTCGCAGACGGAGCGCACCAAGACCGCTGCCGAGTGGCATTTGAGCGGCAAGAAGGCGGTTTTTCGGTTGGGAATTATGCCCAGCATCGGGCCGGTCCGGTTGGCGCCGCTTGTAGGGCAATTCGGTGCCAAGCACCACAGCGTACAGTCGACGCTGGTCGAAGCGCCGCTCCCACATCTAAACAACTTGCTGCTGGGCGGGGATTTGGATGCGGCGGTGGTGGCCTATGTCGCTCGGCCCGACAAGCGGTTTCGATATTGGCGGCTTTACCGGGAGCGCATCGTCGTAGTTGCGCCCAAGGGCCACCGCTTCGAGCAGCGCGAGGTCGTTCGGCTGCGCGACCTGCAGAACGAGAGTTTCCTCTTTCGCACCAATTGCGATATGGGCGATTTCCTGCTGGAAAGTTGTCGCAAGCAGGGGTTTGAGCCTCGTATCGTGTACCGAAGCGCGCGAGAGGACTGGGTCCAAACAATGGTCGCGTCGCGCTTGGGTATCACGGTGATGCCGGAGTTCACCCATACTGACGTTGCGACCGCGGCGAGACCGATCGTCGATCCGGATTTATTCCGCGAGCTGTCGCTAGTCACCGTCGCCGGGCGACGATATGAACGCGCAGTCGCCTCGCTCCTACGTGCCATTCGCGCTCACTCTTGGCACGACGACAGCACACAGCCGAATTCCCTTCAGGGTTCAATGATGCGATTCTCCAAGACGATAAGGCCCGGGGCAGGTTCTAACGCTCCCACCTCGGCAGATGTTTCATGAAGGCGAAGATTGCGCTGTCGTGTGACCCGAAACTGCCCCCGCCTACCAATCACTAAATTGTGCGATGATAGCTTTTGATCATCAAGTTAGTAGCCAAAAGATAATGTACATATTTCAGTACTCTTCCCAATAATCGGGCTGGCTAAGGTCGCGCGACGCGAGGGCCGCGCAGCGCATACGGCGTTCAACCACCACTGCGATTCCTGGAATGCGCGGCGTCCGTGCAACGGCGGGAAGGCCGGACAAGCTCACCCGGTGCTGCGCGGGATTTACGCCGTGCTTGGCGGCAAACGACGTCGACTGTCGGCCGTCCGTGCTCAGCGACGCCAAGTCGCGCAGCAAGGAAGAGCACCATGAGTCAAAAATCGCTGGGTCGACGCTCAGAGAGCAAGTTTGACAAACAAATCGCCCTCGTTCTTCAAGGGGGCGGCGCGCTGGGGTCGTATCAGGCCGGCGTCTACGAAGCGTTGGCGGAGTACGACTACCAGCCGGACTGGGTCGCAGGCATTTCGATCGGCGCGATCAACTGCGCGATCATTGCCGGAAACGCGCGTGAAGAACGCGTCGCGAAGCTTCGCGAGTTCTGGGAGCGGGTTTCGTCTCCATCGGCGAATTGGCTCGATTTGCCGCACGACATTTGGCGGGACGCGATGCGGCGGACGGCTGCGATGTCCGCGCTTTTGTGCGGCCAACCGGGCTTTTTCCGCCCCAGCCTGTTGCATTGCTGGCTCACGGGGACCGCACCGACCAGCTATTATGATACGTCCTATCTGAAGCGTACCCTAGAACGGCTTGTCGACTTCGACCGCATCAACGCTCGCGAGATCCGGTTCAGCGTCGGCGCCGTCAACGTGCGGACCGGCAACTTCGCTTATTTCGACAATGCCCGTCAGACCATCGAGCCGGAGCACGTCATGGCGAGCGGCGCGCTTCCGCCCGGCTTCCCCGCGATCGAAATCGATGGCGAGTTCTATTGGGACGGCGGTCTCGTCTCGAATACCCCACTGAAGCACATCTTGGAGACCTTGCCTCGGCACAGCACGCTCGCTTTTCAGGTCGACGTATTCGCCGCGCAAGGCGAACTTCCCTCATGCCTCGAGGCTGTTTCGGAACGCGAGAAGGACATTCGCTATTCCAGCCGCACCCGCATGGGCGTGGAGACATTCCGCTACGCTCATAACTTACGGCGGAATATCAGCAAGCTGCTTGCGAAGCTTCCGGCTTCCCTCAAGGACGAACCCGAAGTCGAGTTCCTGGCACGTGCGGCCTGCCAGACAACGATGGACATTGTCGAACTGATCTACCGTCCCGAAGCGTGCCAGGGGCCGTCCAAGGACTATGAGTTTCTGCGCGCCACGATGGAACGTCGCTGGGACCAAGGTCTGAGCGACGCGCGTGCATCGCTCGCAAGCGCTCCATGGTTGGAGCCGGCGCCCCCGGAGATCGCGGTGCGCACGTTCGACATATCGTCGACCAAGAGCCAGACGTCGGCCCGCAAGCCCAATGCGAAACCACTCCCCGCAGAGCCAAGTCGGCCGGGAGCCCCTGCTCATGGATGAAGCGATGGTGTGCGAGGCGGCCTATGCCATGCCGCTCAATAACCCGTCTTATCCGCCGGGACCCTATCGGTTCGTCGATCGGGAATACATGATCATCGCTTATCGGACTGATATCGACGCCTTGAAGCGGCTTGTTCCCAAGCCGCTGGAGGTGACCGAGCCGATCGTCAAATATGAATTCATCCGTATGCCCGATAGCACCGGCTTCGGTGACTACACCGAGTCGGGTCAGGTCATCCCCGTGCGACTTCGCGACGAGGCGGGTGGCTATGTCCACTACATGTTCCTGAATGATCATCCGC
>Ga0318512_10000366_pt1 | contig 11396 bp, 7 predicted proteins | sample GRESIP171b2f19_FD_203682 | JGI IMG/M metagenome (GOLD analysis project Ga0318512, IMG submission 203682) | Tropical soil microbial communities from Luquillo Experimental Forest, Puerto Rico - GRE.SIPMG.171b2f19 | ecosystem: Environmental > Terrestrial > Soil > Tropical forest > Bulk soil...
AGACCGGGCTGCTGGTGCCGCCGGACGACCCAGGCGCGCTGGCCAGCGCGCTCAACTCGCTGCTGGCTGACCCGGGCCGGGCCGAAGCCATGGGCCGGCGGGGCCGGGAGCGCGCGATCGCGGAATTCAGCTGGCCAGCGATCGCCGAGCAGACCGCGGCCCTCTACGCCGAGCTGGCCCGCTGACCGCCCGGGACGCGGGCCGCCGCCCAGCCGGCTGGCTGCCCCCGCCGACCCACATTGCACGCGTTTGCGTCATGATCATGTCCGTTTCATCCCGGTTTACGCGACTCAAGCGCGTGGTAAGTCGCGCAAGCCGCGCACAGCGGGCCGGGTCGAGCGGAGCTCGCGGGGGGTGACGCCGAAGCGGGCGGAGAAGGCGCGGGTGAAGTGTGCCGGGCTGCGATAACCCCAGCGGCTGGCTATCTCGGAGATCGCCAGGTGGCCGAGGTGCGGGTCGGTTGGGTCGTCACGGCAGCGGCGCGGCCGCTGCTCGCGCACCCAGGCGGCGAAGCTCAGCCCCTCGCGGGCGAACAGACGGTGCAGCTGGCGGACCGAGATGCAGGGCGTCGGCGACCGCTCCGCGGTCTCCGACGCCGAGCTCGACGCCTACCTCTTGCTGATCAAGCAGCCCGACCAGGGACGGGCGTTTCTGCAGATCATGCGCAGCAGCGAGCGCACCCCGGTCAAGCAGGCTCTCTACCGCGCCGTCGTGGGCGGTGGTCCCTGTCCGGTGCAGGCAATCTGGGGTGCGGACGACCCGGCCATGACGCCGGCCGTCTACGGCGAGAAGGCCCGCGCCGCCGCGGGCCTGGCGGAGATCGGCACCGTGCCGGGCAAGCACTTCCCGCAGGAAGACCAGGCGCCGGCCATCGCCTGTAAGGTCGCGGCCCAGGCGCTGCGCCTGGCCCCTCCCCACCCGTTGCCGCGGCGCAGTTCCAGCTAGCTGCGCCCAGCCGCTCCCGCCCCGTCGCGGCGGTGCAGTTCCAGCCAGCTGCACCTGGTTCCTCCCCGCTCGTCGCCGCGGCGCAGGCCCAGCTAGCAGCGCGTCACCCGCGGTGGGCGTCACCTGGCCCAGCGGCCCGCGGCACGCCGCCACCGGGGGCGCCCAAATTGTCCCCTTTGGTAACTCTCCGGTACCCCTGCGCGCGACCAGGATTTCCTGCGATCGTGATACGTAGGATGATCGCTTCTGGCAGCTGGGGATCCAGTCGGGGAACCGCACCGCCTCCGCCGACGGCGGTGCCAGCGGCGACGGGTTTATGGGTAGGGGCGGAGGGCAGACGGGTGGCGACGGGGGAACGGGTCCGGGCAGGCACGGTCCCTCCGCTCGCAGACGGTTTCAGCGCCCGGCCGGAAACTGTCTCGGCTGTTGATTCGGCGTTGATTCCGGGCGCGGTGGTGGCGCTGGTGCCAGGCCCGATGACGGGGGGCGGAGCGGGAGACTGGCCGAAGACGTGCGGCAAAACGCAGGTCGCGGTGTCGTACGCGGAGTGGCTGTGGCAATCGGACCGCGTGGACGTGCTCGTCTGGGCGGCCGCGACCAGCCGGGCCTCGGTGCTGTCGGGCTATGTAGAGGCGGCGGTCACGGCCATCTGGGCCGACCCCGCGGACGACGCCGAGACGATAGCCGGCCGTTTCCTTGGCTGGCTCGCCGAGACCACCCGGCCATGGCTCGTGGTGCTCGATGACCTGTCGGACGCGGTCGTCCTTGAGGGCCTCAGGCCGGCGGGGCCGGCCGGAAGGGTCCTCATCACCACCAGGGATCCCGCGGCTGTCCCCGCCGAGCTGCGCGGGCTGGCACTCCCGGTCGGGGCGTTCAGCCAGCGGGAGGCGCTGAGCTACCTGATGGGCCGTCTCACCGCGGACCCCGACCAGCGCCTCGGCGCGATCGACCTCGTCCAGGATCTTGGCGGCGAGCCGCTGGCGCTCACCCAGGCCAGCGGGGTGATCGCGGGCTCGGTCCTGTCCTGCCGCGACTACCTGGACTACTTCAGGCGCCGGCGGGAGCACATGACGCAGGCGGCGGGCAGCGAGCCAGCCGCCGCGGCGGTCACCTGGACGTTTTCCGCCGAGCAGGCCGATCAGCTGTCGCCCAGGAGCGGACCGGCCCTGCTGGCCATGGCCGCGCTGCTCGACGGCGACGGGATTCCCGCCGAGGTGTTCACCACGCAGGCCACGTACAGGTACCTGACGGCCAAAGGGGCGCAGCCCGCAGACCGGGACCTCGCCCGGGCCGCGCTGCTCGCCCTGGAGCGGGTCGGGCTGCTGGCGACGGGCTCAGCGCGCACGCCCACGGTCCGGGTGAATCCGGTGATCCAGGCCGCGGTCCAGGCGGCGGCGCCCCGCGACCTGCTGGACCAGGCGGCCAGGGCGGCAGCCGATGCACTGCTGGAGACGTGGCCCGCTGACGAGCGGGGTGCCTGGTCGGCCGAGGCCTTCCGGTCGTGCGCCGCCAGCCTCCAGCGGACCGCGGGAGACCTGCTGTGGGAGGGCAGCTGCCACCCGGTGCTGGTACGGGCCGGTCAGAGCCTGGACCGCGCGCACCTGGCCGGCCCGGCCGTCGCGTACTGGCGGGAGCTGGCCACGGTCAGCGAGCAGGTCCTGGGCCCCGACCACGCCGCCACGCTGGCGGCTGGGCGCCGGCTCGCCCAGGCGCACATGGCCGCCGGCCGGTCGGCGGAGGCCGTTTCGTGGTTCCAGTGGGCGCTGGCCGACCGGGCCCGCACGCTCGGGGAAGACCATCCCGACACCATCGCGGCGCGGTTCAGTCTCGGCCGTGCCCTCCTGGCCGCCGACCAGTACGCCGACGCGATCACCGCGCTGCGCGCGGCCGTGGGCGACTACGAACGCGTCCGCGGGAGCGACGACCTCGATACGCTCAGCGCGCGCGACGAACTCGCCGCCGCCTGCTTCGCCGCCGGGCAGTTCCCGGACGCGGCCCAGCTGTACCGGCGCACGCTGGCCGGCCGCGAGCATTTCCAGGGAGACCAGCATCCCGACACCATCGCCGCCCGGCAGAAGCTGGCCGACACCTACCTGGCCGACAACCGGGTCAAGAACGCCCTCTCCGAGTACAAACGGGTCCTGGCCGACCGGGAAAAGGTCCTCGGCCCCGATCACCTGGACACGATCGTGGCCCGTGCCGCTCTCGGCTCCGCGTACAACTCGGCCGGGCGCATGGCCTCCGCCCTGCAGTTCTGTGAGCAGGCCTGCAACGGCTACGAACGGGCCCTGGGCCCCGATCACCCGGAGACCCTGGCCAGCCGTGCGGACCTGGCGTACGCCTACTACGCCGTGGGCTGGCTGACCGACGGGCTGGCCATACTGCGCGACACCCTCGCGCGCTGCGAGCGGAGCCTGCCACCAGGGGATCCACTGACGCACGCCGTGCGGGAGAGCCTGGCCAACATCGCCGAGGAATGACGTCGCGGCCGCCGCGCCTGGCGACGCGGCCGGCAGTGTGGCGGGCCGGCCAGCATTGTGGCGGCCGACAGTGTGGCGGCCGACTGGGTGGCGGCCGCCGGTGGTGTAGCGACCGGCGGTATTGCGGGCAGGCCGACGGCGTGGCGGCCCGGGCGGGCCGTGCGGCGACCCCGTCGGCAGTGTGGCGGCCGGCCGACGGGATAGCGGCTCTACGGCCGGTCGGCCCTGGGCCGGGCGCCCCGGCTGGCCGCCGGCCTCCCCGGTGATGCCGGCTCCGGGCTGAACAGGCCCAGCCGGTGGGCCGCGGCCGCGGCCTCGCCCCGGCCGCTCACGCCCAGCTTGGCCAGGATGTTCGACACGTGCACGCTGGCGGTCTTGGCGGAGATATAAAGCTCGGCGGCGATCTCCGGGTTCGACCGGCCGGCCGCGACCAGCCGCAGCACCTCGAACTCCCGGGTGGTCAGGCCCAGCCGGCCGGGCGCGGGGCCGCTGCCGCTGCGGCCTGCCCTCATGGGCAGCCGGGCGCTGCGTGCGAGCGTCGCGACCTCCTCGCCAAGCGGGTGCGCGCCCAGCCCGTCGGCCAGTTCGGCCGCGCGCCGCAGCCGCCGCGCCGCGCCGTCGCGGTCCCCGGCGGCCAGGGCCGCCTCGCCGGCCCGCAGCGTCGTCACGGCGAGCTCGTAAGGCTGGCCGGCCTGGTCCCAGGCCGCCGCGACGGCATCCCAGCGCGCCAGGGCGCCTGCCGGGCTGGCGCCGGTCTCGGCGGCGAAGGTCAGCTGGCTGGCCCGCTGAACCGGGCCTGAGCAGTCCATCTTCCCGGCCAGCGTGCGCAGCTCCCCGAGCAGGTCGTCCACGCGTTCCGCCGCGGCCCGGTCCCGGCCGGCCGCGGCCGCCGCGGCGGCGCAGGCCCGGGCACCCACGGTGAGTATCGGCCACGCGTACCGGGGGTCGTGCACGAGGTCGAACCCGTCCACGGTGGCCGCTATCGCGTCCCGCGCGTCGGCGGGCCGACCCTCAGCGAGACAGAGGCCGGTCTCCAGGTGGGCCAGGGGCAGGTAGTACTGGCCCTCTTTGTGGCCCATGTACCCGGACCGGCTGAGCGCCGTCCTGGCGGTGGCCGCCAGTGTCCGCGCGTCGTCCAGGTTGCCCCGCCGGAGCGCGATATCACCGGCGAGGACCCGCAGCGCGAACCGGTTGAGCTGCGGCGGGGAGAGCGCCAGGGCGTGCTCGATGACCTCGGTGGCCTCGTCCCACCGGCCGAGCGACATGAGCGGCTCGCCCACGTTGATCGCCAGGAACGTCCCGGTCGTGCGGGCCAGGCCGTACGCCTGCGCGTTGCCGATGCCGGCCCGCGCCACCTGCGCGGCCTGTTCGTGCTCGCCGATCCCCTCCAGCACGTGGGACTCGTTGATCGCGACATGCAGCAGCGGCCGGAGGGCGCCGGCCCGCCGGGCGAGGGAGCGGGCGTCGGTGAGAATCTCCAGGGCCTGCGCGTCGTTGCCGGAGTGCGACTCGATGCAGGCCAGCTCGCAGAGCGCATTGACCTGCGTCGCGGCGTCGCCGACCCGCTGGGCCAGCGACAGGGCCTCCTCGGCGGCGGCCCGCCCCTGCGGCCCGTGCGGCTCCGGGTGGTGCTTGGCCTCGCTGATCAGCACCCGGGCCCGCGCGGCATCGCCGACCCCGGGGGGCACGAGTTCCAGCGCTGCGGCCAGGTCCGCGTGCGGATCCGCCTTGCCGTTCTGCTTGTGCAGCGAGGCCCGCGTCTCGAGCAGCAGAGCCGCCCGCACGGGTTCGGTGGCCGGGTCGACCTCCTTCAGCGCCGCCGTCGCGAACGCGATCCCCCGCTCGGTGTCGTCGGCGTTCCTCGCGGCGGTCGCGGCCTCCTCGAGAACGAGCAGATGGCTGGCGCCGATGCGCTCCGCGGCGTCCGGCACTTTGTCCCACAGCTCAAGGACCCTGGCCAGCAGCGTGAGCTGCTCGGCGTGGGCGAGGGCGTGCCCGGCCGCCGCGGCTGCCTGCCAGGCGCTCACCAGCGCCCCGGGGATATCGTGCGCGTGGTAGTAGTGGTGCGCCTGCTCGATCAGCCCCCGGCCGGGGGCAACCAGCCCGGCATCGGAGCCGAGGACCTCGGCGAAGCGGGTATGCAGCCGGGTGCGCTCGCCGGGCAGCAGATCGTCGTAGATCGCCTCGCGGATCAGCGCATGCCGGAACGCGTAACCGTCCTCGTCCGCCCGCAGCACGTTGGCCGCCACCGCGGGCCGCAGCCGGGGGGCGAGGTCGTCGCCGGCCAGGCCGGTCACCGCGGCCAGCAGAGCGTGCCCGGTGCGCTGCCCACTCGCGCTCGCCGCCCGCAGCAGCTCTTGCGTCTCCTCCGGCAGCCGCTGCGCCGCGGCCAGCAGGAGGTCCCGCAGCGACTCGGGCAGCTCGGCGGTCAGGCGGCCGTCGCAGCACAGCAGCTCTTCGACGAACAAAGGGTTGCCCTCGCCGCGCAGGTATATCTCATCCGCCAGCCAGCGTTCCGGCTCGCGGCCCGTGATGTGGGCGACGAGCTCATCGGCCTGCAGCCGGCCCAGCCTGGGCAGCTCCATCCGCTCCACCCAGCTGAGCCTGCCGAGCTCGGCGAGCAGCGGCCGCAGCGGATGGGTGCGGTGAAGCTCGTCGGACCGGTAGGTGACGACGATCAGCACCCCGTCCAGGACCTGCTGGCTGCCGATGAGGAAAGCCGTCAGGTCGCGGGTCGAGGGGTCGGCCCAGTGGGCGTCCTCGATGATCAGGACCACCGGGCCGGCCTCGGCCAGGTGCTCCAGCAGCGTCAGCATCTGCTCGAACAGCCGCGCCCGGGCCACCGCCGGGTCAGCCTCCCGGTCTGCCTCGCCGAACTCCGGCAGCAGCCGGGCGAACTCGCGCGTGGCGTGGGCCGGCAGCAGCGCCGCCACGCCGTCGGCCCCGAGGTCGCGGACGAGCTCCCTGAGTACCGCGGCGAACGGCGCGAACGGCAGGCCGTCGGCGCCCAGGTCCAGGCAGCCGCCCGCCAGCACCCGCGCGCCCGCCGCTCCGGCCCCGGCCGCGAACTCGCTCACCAGGCGGGACTTGCCGATCCCCGCCTCCCCGCCGATGAGCAGGGTGGACGACCCTCCGGTGCGGACGCGGTCCAGGGCGGCGTCCAGGGCGGCCAGATGCTCCGCGCGACCGACAAGAACCGGGCTTCTCATGCGCGCGCTCATATCTTTCAGGATGCCACCATCGGCTGACAGTCCGTCCGGGCCCAGCGCGGCGCCGGTGCGGCCTGGCATCGCGTCACGCCGCTCGCGGGCCGGCCGGCTGGCGCTCATCGGCCCCCGCCGGCTGCTCAACATCGGCCGTCACCGGTTGATGCTCATCGGCGGCTGCGAGCTCGCGGTCGCCGGCCGCCGCGAACCGACGCTGATCGGCCGCCGCGGGCACGGGCCTATCGGCCGCCGCGGGCACACGCTCATCGGCCCCCGCGGGCACGCGCTCATCGGCCCCCGCCAGGCGTCCCGCGACAGCGCCGCGCTGGGCCGTGACCGACGGGGCTGCCGGAGTGGGACCGGTGGACGGCGGCGCCAGCCCGGTGGTGGCCGGCACCCGCGTGCGCCAGACACCCCAGCGCCAGCCGCGCCGGGCCCGGCGGGCACCGCGGGCCTCCCTGGCCAGCCGCGCCTGCGCCGCTTCCTCCTGCCAGCCCCTGATCCGCTCCGTGGTCAGGTTCTGCGCTAGGTGTGGATGCACCGTTCCTCCATGGGTTGAGAGCCGGTTCCAGCTCTCTCCCTTCGAGGTTCGCCGTAAGGCCCCGGTGCCCGCATTGGGCAGTTGCCTTAAACTTCCGCGCGGCCGCCTTAGCCGCGCCTTAGGACGACCTCTTCCTGCCCGCGGGGCCGGTAGCCCCGGATGCCAGCGACCCCCGCGCGCGCCAGCCCGCCGGGCGCCGGCCATGGCGCCGTGAGCTCCACGCCGCTTCGTTAGGTATCAAAGCCTCATCGCTGCGGCCCGCGGGGCCCGCCGCAGAGCCGGTCGATGATCTCGCCGGCCGGGCGGTCGGTGGCGGCGCGGAAGCCCTGGCCGGCGTACAGGCTCATCCGCTCCGGGTCGCCCCGGGCGGCGGCCGCGGCGCGCAGCGGCCGGGTAGCGTTGTTGATCTCCGGGTAGGCCGCCGGGGCATCGGTGTGCCGCAGCATGAACTGGTTGACCAGCCCGCGGGCCCATCTCCCGCTGAACGCCCGGGTCAGGGCCGTCGTGGTGTGACGCGGGTCGGCCAGCGAGGCCTTGTACACGGGATGCGCGCCGCTCTCCGGGCAGCGCAGGAACGCGGTCCCGCATTGTGCCGCCACCGCGCCCGCGGCGAGCACCGCGTCCACCTGGCGCGGGCCCATGATCCCGCCGGCCGCTATCTGAGGAAGGCCGGTGACCGCCGCGATCTCGCCGATCAGGGCCAGCAGGCCGTAGTCCCGGCCGGCGGGGCCGTCGCCGCCGAAGCTGCCCCGGTGGGCGCCGGCCTCGTAGCCCTGGGCGCACAGCGCGTCCGCACCCGCGGCCGCCGCGGCCGCCGCCTCGCCCGGGCTGGTCACGGTCACGGCGACCGCGGCGCCGGCCTGGCGGAGAGCGGCGATCGTCTCGGACGGCGGGCAACCGAAGGTGAAGCTGACGACCGCGGGCGGATCCGCCAGCAATACGGCTATCTTCCCCTCGAAGCCGTCGTCATCCCAGGTCGCCTCCCCGAGCGATGCGCCGACGGCCTCGGCGCTGGCGCGCAGGGAGCCGAGGTAGCCGGCGATCGCCCCGGCATCGGCCGACGGCGGGCTCGGCACGAACACGTTCACGCCGAACGGCCCGGCCGTGCCGGCCCGCACGGCGGCGATCTCCGCGGCCATCGCCGCCGGGGTCTTGTAGCCAGCTGCGAGGAAACCCAGCGCCCCGGCACCGGCGGCCGCGATGACCAGGTCGCTGGTCGAGGGGCCGCCGGCCATCGGCGCCACGACCAGGGGGCGGCGCAGCACATCCAGGACACCTGGTCTTGCCATCAAGGACCAAGCCTACGGTGCCCCGGTGCCCGCCTTCGGGGCTAGCCGGAACCCGGGCCGGGGCCGAACCTGCTGCGCTCGAGGAACCGGCCCGCGCCCGGCCGGCCGTGGAACTGCCCGTCGCGGACCAGCACGTTGCCGCGCTGCATCACGATCTCCGGGCAGCCGCGCACCTCGCGTCCCTCGTAGCAGCTGTAGTCGACCCGCATGTGTTGCGACGCGGCTGACAGGGTCCGCGGCGTGTCCGGGTTGAAGACCACGATGTCGGCGTCGGCCCCGGGCGCGAGCGTCCCCTTGCGCGGGTGCAGGCCGAACATCCGGGCGGGCGCGGTCGCGATCAGCTCAACGAACCGCATCGGGCTGATGTGGCCCGCGGCGACCCCCCCGTCCCAGAGCAGCGTGTAGCGGTCCTCCACCCCGGGCAGCCCGTTCGGAATCGCCGAGAAGTCGTCCTTGCCGAGGATCTTCTGGTCCTTGTAGTCGAACGGGCAGTGGTCGGTCGAGACCACCTGCAGGTCGTCGGTCACCAGGCCCCGCCACAGCTCGGCCTGGTGGTCCGCCGGGCGCAGCGGCGGCGAGCAGACGAACTTGGCGCCTTCGAACCCGGGCCGGGCCAGGTCGTCGAGCGACAGGTACAGGTACTGCGGGCAGGTCTCGGCGTAGGCCGACACCCCTCGGTCGCGCCCCTCCCTGACCGCGTTCAGCGCGTCCCTGGAACTGAGGTGCACGATGTAGACGGGCACCCCGGCCAGTTCGGCGAGCGCGATCGCGCGGTGCGTGGCCTCGCCCTCCATCGACGACGGCCTGGTCAGGCCGTGGTTGACCGGGGCGGTCTTGCCCTCGGCCAGGTAGCGCTTGACCAGCACGTCGATCGCGCCGCCGTTCTCGGCGTGCATCATGATCAGGCCGCCGTTGTCCGCGGTGCGGCTCATCGCGCGGAAGATCGACGCGTCGTCCAGCATGAACACGCCCGGGTAGGCCATGAACAGCTTGAACGAGGGCACCCCCCGCTCGATCATCACGTCCATCTCGCGCAGGATCGGCTCGCTGATCTCGCGCACGATCAGGTGCAGGCCGAAGTCGATGTGCGATTTCGGGCACGCCTTCGCCAGCCAGTTGTCCAGCCCCTGGGACAGGCTCTGGCCGTAGTCCTGGACGGCGAAGTCGACGATCGTCGTGGTGCCGCCCCAGGCGGCGGCCGCGGTGCCGGTGGCGAAGTCGTCGGAGGCGAAGGTGCCGCCGAACGGGAGTTCCATGTGGGTGTGCACGTCGATCCCGCCCGGCATCACGTACCGGCCCGCCGCGTCGATGACGTTGTCCGCGTCGCCGAACCCGGTGCCGATCGCCTGGATCCGCTCCCCGTCGATCAGCACGTCCGCCCGGGTCATGTCGGTCGCGGTGACGACCGTCCCGTTCTTGATCAGCGTCGTCATGGCAGCTGTTCCACCAGCTCGCCGTAGGTCTCCGGGCGCCGGTCGCGGAAGAACTGCCAGGTGTTGCGCACCTCGCGGATCTGGTCCAGGTCGAGATCGGCGACGAGCACCTCGTCCTCGCTGTCCGAGGCCTGGGCGATGATCTTCCCGCGCGGGCTGCAGAAATAAGAAGACCCGTAGAACTTGGCCGGGTTGAGCGGGGCCTCGACGCCGACCCGGTTGCTGGCCGCCATCCAGAAGCCGTTGGCCACCGCGTGCGCGGGCTGCTCGAGCTCCCACAGGTAGCGGGACAGCGACTCCACGGTGGCGGACGGGTTGAAGACGATCTCCGCGCCCTTGAGGCCGAGCTCGCGGGCGACCTCGGGGAAGTGCCGGTCGTAGCAGATGATCAGGCCGATCCGGCCGACCGAGGTGTCGAACACCGGGTAACCGAGATTGCCGGGCTTGAAGTAGAACTTCTCCCAGAAGCACGGCCCGACGTGGGGGATGTGCGTCTTGCGGTACTTGCCGACGATGGTCCCGTCCCGGTCGATCACGCAGGCGCTGTTGTAGTAGACGCCCGGCTGCTCCTCCTCGTACCACGGCACGATGAGCACGATGCCGTGCTCGCGCGCGACCTCGCGCATCCGGGCGACCGTGGGCCCGTCCTCCGGCTCCGCGGTGTCGTACCACTTGGGGTCCTGCTCGGCGCAGAAGTAGGGGCCGTGGAAGATCTCCTGGAGCCCGACGACCTGGGCGCCCTGCCCCGCCGCGTCGGCGATCATCTTGATGTGCTTGTCCACCGCATCCTGCTTGGACATGTTGGCCTGTGCCTGGATCAGCGCAGCGCGGACGTTACGCATCGTGTGCCCTCCTGTCAGCTTGCTCTCCTAGCCTGCGCCCGCTGGCCGGTGTTCCGCCAGCCGGGCTGGCAGCGGGTTCCCTCCAGCGGCCTGGCCGGTGTCCGCCGCCGGCCCGCGTTCAGCGGAACGCCGGGATGATCTCCGCGCCGAAGCCGTTGATCACCGCCCGCGGGTCGTCCACCATCGAGTAGATGTTGAACTGGCTGATGCCGAGGTCCACCAGCTGGCTGAGCTTCGCCCGTACCTGTTCCGGGGTCCCGAGCACGCAGAACCTGTCGACCACCTCATCGGTCACGAACTCGGCGTTATCCGAGCCCGCCCGGCCGTGGTGGGCGTAGTCGTAGCGCTCCCGGGCGGCGATGTAGTCGGTCAGCTCGGCGGGCAGCTCGCCGCCGTGGTAGCGCTTGACCAGGTCGACCACGTGGTTGGACACCAGCGCGGGGAACCAGCGCGTCTGGTCCCTGGCGTGCGCCATGTCGGTGGAGATGTAGGCGGGCGCGGCGGCCATCAGCTTGATCTCGTCCGGGTCCCGGCCCGCCTGCTCGGCGCCCTCCCGGATGTAGGGCAGCGCCCACTCGATGATGAACGGGTCGGCGAGCTGGAGGACCACCCCGTCCGCGACCCGGCCGGCGCAGCGCAACGCCAGCGGCCCGTAGGCCG
>Ga0318512_10000371_pt1 | contig 11352 bp, 12 predicted proteins | sample GRESIP171b2f19_FD_203682 | JGI IMG/M metagenome (GOLD analysis project Ga0318512, IMG submission 203682) | Tropical soil microbial communities from Luquillo Experimental Forest, Puerto Rico - GRE.SIPMG.171b2f19 | ecosystem: Environmental > Terrestrial > Soil > Tropical forest > Bulk soil...
CGCTGCCGACGCCGCGGGGACTCCGTCCCGGCGCCGGCGCCGTGGTCGCCGCGATCGCGGCCGCTTCGGGACGCGAACCCGAGGTCGCGGGCAAGCCCTGCGCGCCCATGGTGCGGCTCGTGACCGAGCGCGGCGCGGTCGGCGCCGTGGTCGGGGATCGCACCTCGACCGACGGCGCGTTCGCCGCAGCGCTCCACGTGCCGTTCGTGCTCGTCGCCTCGAGCGTCGGCGAGCCCCCGCCCACGACGGGGCTCCGCGCCGAGACGCTGCTCGACGCCGTCGACCAGCTCGTGGGGTGAGCACGTCGGTGCCGACAGCGAGCCGATGAGCCGCTCGCCGCGCCGTCCCCTCGAGCAGGTCCTGGTCGACCGCGGCCACGCGGCGAGCCTCGAGCACGCCAGGTCACTCGTCGCCGCGGGGCGCGTCGTCGTCGGCGGGGCGCCCGCGACCTCACCGACCCGGGCGGTGGCCCGCGGCGAGCAGGTTCGGGTGCTCGAGCCGCCGCGGTTCGTGGGTCGTGGGGGAGAGAAGCTCGATGGGGCGCTCGACGCGCTCGGCATCGACGCCGCGGGCCGCCTGGCGCTGGACGTGGGGGCGTCCACCGGCGGGTTCACCGACTGCCTCCTCGCGAGGGGCGCCCGGCGCGTCCTCGCGGTCGACGTCGGTCGCCACCAGCTCCACGAGCGGCTCCGGGCGGACGAGCGCGTCGTGGCGATGGAGGGCACGAACGTGCGCGACCTCGACCTCGGGCGGGTCGCCGAGGCGCTCGGTGGCGCGCCGAGCCTGGTGGTGGCGGACCTGGCCTTCACGTCCCTGCGCCCGCACGCCGCGACGATCGTCGCCGTCTCCGCCGACCGAGCCGACCTCGTCGTGCTCGTCAAGCCCCAGTTCGAGGTGGACCGCGCCACCGCCTCGCGCGGCCGAGGGGTCGTGACCGACCCGACGGCGTGGCGGACGGCGCTCCTCGGGTGCGCCTCATCGTTCGAGGCCGCCGGAGCGGGCATCATGGGCGCTGTGGCCGCCCCGCTCGCCGGCGCGTCCGGCAACGTCGAGTTCTTCCTGCATGCGGTGACGGGTGCCGGCACCCCGCCGGGCATCGACGCAAGGATCGAGATGGCGGTGGCGGCCGCCGCCACCAGGTGACCGACGTCCTCATCGTCGTCCACGGCGCGCACGAGGACGCCGTCGCCCTGGCCGAGACGACCGCCGCGCGCCTTGCGGCCGCCGGGGCGCGACCGCAGGTCGCGAGGCTCGAGGGGCGGCCCGTCGAGGCGACCATCAGCGGCGCGCCGACCGAGGTGGACCTCGTGGTCTCGCTCGGCGGTGACGGGACGTTCCTCCGAGCGGCCCGCTTCGCGAGGGGGACCGGGTGCCCGGTCCTCGGGGTCAACTTCGGTCGGCTCGGCTATCTCCTCGAGGTCGCGCCGGACGAGTTCGAGCAGGTCCTCGACGACGCGATCCGCGGCACCGCACTGGTCGAGGAGCGCCTCGGCCTCATCGTGAGCGCCCCGGGGCTCTCGGGCTTCGCCCTGAACGAGCTCGTCCTCGAGAAGACGGTGCCCGGTCACATGGTGCGGCTCGACGCGACCGTCAACGGCGAGCACCTCCTCACCTACGCGGCGGACGGCGTCGTCGTCTCCACGCCGACCGGCTCCACCGCCTACAACCTCTCGGCCGGCGGGCCGGTCGTCTCGCCCGGGCTCGGCGTCCTCGTGCTGACCCCGGTGGCCCCGCACTTCACGATCGATCGCTCGATCGTGCTCGGTCCCGACGAGGTCGTCGAGCTCACCGTCCTCGAGGACCGTCCGGCGGTGCTGGTCGCCGACGGCTCCCTCCTCGGTCAGCTCGACCCCGGGGCGACGGTCGCCATCCGCCGCGACCCGGTGCCGGTCCGCGTCGTCGTCGGTGCGCGGCACGGCGTCGGGGGGCGGCTCCGCGCCAGCCTGCGCGAGGGCCACGCCTAGTGCTCGCGACGCTCCGGATCGTCAACCTGGGAGCCGTCGACGACGTCGTGCTCGAGCTGGACGAGGGGCTGACGGTGCTCACAGGGGAGACCGGCGTGGGCAAGACGCTCCTCATCGAGGCGCTCCACCTCGTCCTCGGTGGTGCGGACCGGGGCGTCCCGGTGCGCGACCGGGAGCGGCCGAGCCGCGTCGAGGCGCTCTTCTCCGACGGACCGGACGAGGTCGTCCTCGCGCGGGAGCGCAGCACCGGAGGCAGGTTGCGCGCGACGATCGACGGCGCGACGGCCTCGGCCGCCTCGCTCTCGGAGCGGGCAGCGGCGCTGTGCGAGCTGCACGGTCAGCACGAGCACCAGGTGCTCCGCGCCGCCGGCGCGGCGCGCGCCCTGCTCGACCAGTCCGGCGGCATCGACGACGGCGAGGTCCGCCGGCTTCGCGCCACCGTCGCCGAGCTCACCAGGGCGCGCGATCGGCTGGGTGGCGACGCCGACCAGCGGGCCCGTCGGATGGAGATCGCCGCCCATGAGGCAGCCGAGATCGACGCCCTCGAGCCCACCGGGCCCGACGAGGTGGAGCAGCTCCTCGAGGAGGCCGGGAGCGCCGCGGCGGTGATCGAGGGGCGCGACGCGCTGCGGTCGGCGCTCTCCCTGATCGCCGACGAGGGCGACGATCCGAGCGCGCAGGGCATGCTCGCGGCCGCGCGCGCGGCCATCCCGCGCGCCATGGAGGCGCGCCGCGCGGAGGTCACGGTGCTCGCGGAGCGGGTGGGCGAGCTCGCCGCCGGGCTGCGGGCCGACATGGAGGCGGTGGAGGGCGACCCCGAGCGGCTCGAGACGCTCGAGGCCCGCATCGCCTCGCTCCAGGCCCTGGTGCGCAAGCACGGCCGGACGCTCGCCGACGTCCTCGCGCGCCGCGAGGCGCTCGCCCTGGAGCTCGACCAGCTGCGGGCCGACGAGGCGCGATCAGGGACCCTCGACCGCGAGCTCCGGGCCGCGACCGTGGCGCTCGCGGCGGCGGAGGCGGCGACGGCGCGGGCTCGGGCTGAGACGGGCGCGGCGCTCGGCGTCGAGGTGTGCGCACGGCTGGGGCCGCTCGCCCTGCCCCGCGCCCGCTTCGACGTCGTCGTCGGCGGCCCCGCGGGGGAGCACGTCACGTTCCGCTTCGCCGGGTCGGGCGCGTTCGAGCCGTCCCCGCTGGCCGAGGCGGCGAGCGGCGGGGAGCTGAGCCGGGTGATGCTCGCGCTCACCCTCGCCACCCAGGCAGCCGCCTCCTGCGTCGTCTTCGACGAGGTCGATGCCGGCGTCGGCGGTGTGACGGCGCGCGCGCTGGCTGCGTGCCTCGCAGAGCTCGCGACGAGGCGGCAGGTGCTCGTGGTCACCCACCTGGCAACCGTCGCGGTCGCCGCGGCGCACCACCTGGTCGTCAGCGCGCCCGAGCGACCGGACGGTCCGGCGAGGGTCGCCGGGGTGACAGGCGACGCGCGGGTCGCCGAGATCGCGCGCATGCTCGCGGGCGACCCGGAGGACCCCGTCGCGCGCGAGCACGCGACATCGCTGCTCGCGGGGGATCCTGCAGTCGCGTGACAGCCATCGTCTAGCGTAGATCCGTGCGGGTCCCGGGTCCCCCGAGACGATGAGCAAGTTCGTCTTCGTCACCGGGGGGGTCTCCTCCTCGCTCGGCAAGGGCCTCACCGCCGCATCGCTCGGCCGCCTTCTCAAGTCGCGCGGGCTTCGCGTGACGATGTGCAAGCTGGACCCCTACATCAACGTCGACCCGGGCACGATGAACCCAGGCGAGCACGGTGAGGTGTTCGTCACCGACGACGGCGGGGAGACCGACCTCGACCTCGGGCACTACGAGCGGTTCATCGACGTGGCGCTCAACCGGAACTCGAACACGACCACCGGGTCGATCTACTCGAACGTGATCGCCAAGGAGCGGCGGGGCGACTACCTCGGCAAGACGGTCCAGGTGATCCCGCACGTGACCGACGAGATCAAGGAGCGGATCCGCCGCCTCGCCTCCGAGGACACCGACGTCGTCATCGTGGAGATCGGCGGGACCGTCGGCGACATCGAGATCGTGCCGTTCGTCGAGGCGATCCGGCAGTTTCGCAGCGATGTCGGCGCGCGCAACGTCTGCTACGTCCACCTCACCCTGGTGCCGTACCTCGCGGCCAACGGCGAGCAGAAGACCAAGCCGACGCAGCACTCGGTCACCGAGCTCAGGAGCCGAGGCATCCAGCCGCACGTGATCGTCTGCAGGAGCGACCAGCCGATCTCGGACGGGCTGAAGCGGAAGATCTCGCTGCTCTGCGACGTCCCGATCGAGGGCGTGATCTCGGCGGTGGACGCGCGGAGCATCTACGAGATCCCACTGGTCCTGCACGAGGAGGGCCTCGACCGGTACGTGTGCGACGCGCTCGACCTCGACGTCGACGCGCACCCGATCGACCTCGCACGCTGGGAGTCGCTGGTCGAGGGCGTCGAGGCCGCGGAGGCGACGGTGCGGATCGGCATCGTCGGGAAGTACGTGAACATGCCCGACGCCTACCTCTCGGTCGTCGAGGCCGTGCGCCACGCCGGGTTCGAGCACCGCGCGCGCGTCGAGGTGCACTGGATCGACGCCGAGCTCGTGCCGGACCACGTTGACGAGGACCGGCTCGCGTCGCTCGACGGCATCATCGTGCCCGGTGGGTTCGGCGAGCGCGGCGTCGAGGGGATGGTCGCCACGGCCGGGATCGCACGGCGCCTGTCCATCCCGTACCTGGGGATCTGCCTCGGGCTGCAGGCCGCCGTCGTCGAGGTCGCGCGCAACCTCGCGGGGCTCGAGGGCGCGAACTCCACCGAGATCGACGTGGCGACCCCGCACCCGGTCATCGCGCTCATGGCCGAGCAGAGCGACGTCGTCGACAAGGGCGGCACGATGCGGCTCGGCGCGTACCCCGCGATGCTCGACGCGGGGAGCCAGGTCGCGAAGCTCTACGGGACCGAGGTCGTCTCGGAGCGGCACCGCCATCGGTACGAGTTCAACTCCCGCTACCGGTCGCGCCTCGAGGACGCCGGGCTGCGCTGCAGCGGGACGTCGCCGGACGGACGGCTCGTCGAGTTCATCGAGCTGCCCGCGCACCCCTACCTGGTGGGCACCCAGGCGCACCCGGAGTTCAAGTCCCGGCCGGACCGCCCCCACCCGCTCTTCCTCGGCCTCGTCGAGGCCGCGCTCCAGCGCGCAGAGGGCCGGGACCCGCACCTGCTGGACGTCGCCGCGCTCGGCTGATGGGGGCGTTCGCCCCGAGGGTGGTCGGGAGCGAGCAGCTCGCGACGAGCCGGGTGTTCGACGTCGTCGCGCTCGACCTCGACGCGGACGGGGCTCGGTTCCGCCGGGTCGTGGCCCGACACCGCGGTGCCGTCGCGGTCCTCGCGTACGCCGACGGGGAGGTCGTGCTGCTCCGCCAGTGGCGCGCGCCGCTCGCTCGCGAGGTCCTCGAGATCCCCGCAGGCACGCGCGACGTCGTGGGCGAGGACCCCGAGGCCACCGCCCGCCGTGAGCTGGAGGAGGAGACCGGGTTGCGCGCCTCCTCGCTCGAGCGGCTCTGCGAGGTGCTGAACGCGCCCGGCTGGTCCGACCAGCGCACGATCGTCTTCCTCGCGACCGGGCTCGCCGAGGTCCCCCGCCGCCCGAGCGGGCCGGAGGAGGAGGCGAGCGAGGTCGTCCGGCTCCCGCTCGCCGACGCGGCGGCGATGGCGACCGGGCCCGACCCGTGCGACGCCGTCACCGCCGTCGCGCTCCTCGCGCTCGCGGCGCGGCCGCGCTCGTGACCGCGCTGCCCGCGCCCGCCGAGGAGTACCTCTCCTGGCTCGCCGTCGAGCGGGGGCGCGCGCCCGCCACGCTCGCGGCGTACCGCCGCGACCTCCGGGTGCTGACCGGGTGGCTTGCCGACCGCGGGGTGGCCGTGGAGGCCGCGCGCACCGCGGACCTCGAGGCGTTCCTGGAGATGGCGAGCGGCTCCGCGCGGGCCGCCTCGACGGTCGCTCGGATCGCCGCCACCGTGCACGGGCTCTACGCCTTCCTGCTCCAGGAGGGGACGGTGGAGACGGACCCGGCGGCCGCCCTCGCGCCGCACCGCGCCTCGACCCGCCTGCCGGTCGTGCTGACCGAGCCGCAGGTGGCCGCCCTCCTCTCGTCGCCGGCGACCGACGACCCCGCCGACGTCCGCGACCGGGCGGTGCTCGAGTGCCTCTACGGCACCGGCGTGCGCGTCTCGGAGCTCGTCGGCCTCGACGTCGGCGACGTCGACTTCGAGGAGGAGCTGCTCCGGGTCACCGGCAAGGGCGCGAAGCAGCGGCTGGTGCCGCTCGGGCGCGCGGCTGCCTCGGCGCTCCGCGCGTGGCTGGACGGGCCCCGGTGGACGTGGCTCGCCGCCGCCCGCGGGCCGACCGACGGACGCGCGGTCTTCTGCAACCATCGCGGCCGCCGCCTCACGCGACAGGGCGTCGACCTCGTCGTACGGCGCCACGCGCGCCGCGTCGGGCTGCCCGCCGCCACGAGCGCGCACACCCTGCGGCACACCTGCGCCACGCACATGCTCGAGCGCGGTGCGGACGTCCGGGTGATCCAGGAGCTGCTCGGCCACGCCTCGGTGGCGACCACCCAGCGGTACACGGCGGTCGCTCCTGCCCACCTCGTGGCCGCCTACCGGGCGGCCCACCCGAGGGCGGGCGACGTCGTGGCAAAGCCCTAGGCTTGCCGCGTGGCAGACACCTACAGTGCCCAGACCGAGGTGCTCGAGTCCGAGCGCTCGCGGCTGCTCGCGCAGCTCGACGAGCTCGGGTTCGGCCCGAACGGCTCTCTGACGTACGACACCAACTTCGCCGACTCGTCCCAGGTGACCGCGGAGCGCGGCGAGGCCGAGCGCCTGGCGGCGGACCTCCACGACTCCCTTGCGGACGTCGACGACGCGCTCAACCGCCTCGCGGCGGGCACGTACGGGCAGTGCGAGCGGTGCGGGAAGCCGATCTCCGAGGCGCGGCTCGAGGCCATGCCGACGGCCCGACGCTGCCTGGACTGCGCGAAGCTGCCCTGACCCGCAGGCACGCCCGCACCCGCGGCGCGGAAGGCGCCTGATCGATGCCGACCCTCACCGAGCAGCGGCTCGTCGTCTACGGGATCCTCTTCGGCTCGATCATCCTCCACGAGATCAGCCACGGGTGGGTGGCCCTCGCGCTCGGCGACGACACGGCGAGGCGGGCCGGGCGCCTCACGCTCAACCCGATCCCGCACATCGACCCCATCGGGTCCATCCTCGTGCCCGGGCTCCTGCTGATCACGAACGCCGGGTTCATCTTCGGGTGGGCGAGGCCGGTCCCGGTCAACGTCGCCAGGCTCCGCCACCCACGCAACGACGCGGTCCTCACCGGGCTCGCAGGACCGGCCATGAACCTGGTCCTCGTCGCGATCGCGTACGTGCTGCTGCGCCACCTGATCCAGCCCGCGTCGTTCTGGCCGGCGTTCCTCCTCTTCTACCTGGGGCTGCTCAACCTCATGCTCGCGATGTTCAACCTGCTCCCGATCCCGCCGCTCGACGGGAGCTCGGTCGTCGAGCGGCTCGTGCCCGCGCGCTACTACGGCCACTACCTCGCGTTCGTCCGGCCGTACACGCTGCCGATCGTGTTCCTGCTCGTGATCGTGGGCCAGCGGACCGGCGTCTACGGCCACGCGATCGACACGCTCTACGCCCACTGGGCGAGCGCGACGGGCTACTTCCAGTAGGGGTCCGTCACGGGGCGACCAGCCCCATACGGCCCGCCGCCTCCGCGTACTTGGGCGCGGCCATCGCGTGGGCGCGCGCCGCGCCGTCGGCGAGGACGCGCATGAGCTCGCCGCGGTCGGCGGCCACCTCGTCGCGGCGCGCGCGCAGCGGGGCGAGCACCGAGACGAGCGCGTCGGCCACGTCGTCCTTGAGCGGCCCGTAGGCGGGGTACTTCGCCGCGAGCGCGCGGGGGTCGTCGCCGGTGACCGCGGCGAGGATCTCGAGGAGGTTGGAGACGCCGGGCTTCTCGGCCGGGTCGTAGCGGACCTCGCCGTCGGTGTCGGTCACCGCGCGGCGGATCTTCCTGCGGATCGCCTCGTCGTCGTCGAACATCCCGAGCAGGCCGAGCGCCGAGGCCTCCGACTTCGACATCTTCCTCGTCGGGTCCTGCAGGTCCATGATCCGCGCCCCGGCGGAAGGCACGAACGCCTCCGGCACCACGAAGGTCTCGCCGAACCGGTTGTTGAACCGCTCCGCGATCTCGCGGGCGAGCTCGAGGTGCTGGCGCTGGTCGTCCCCGACCGGGACGAGCTCGGTGTCGTAGAGCAGGATGTCGGCCGCCATCAGCGCGGGGTAGGTCAGCAGCCCGCCGCGGACGACCTCGTGGCGATCGGCCTTCTCCTTGAACTGCGTCATCCTGCGCAGCTCGCCGAAGGTCACGGTGCACTCGAGGAGCCAGGAGAGCCGGGCGTGCTCGGGGACGTGGCTCTGGACGAACACGGTGCAGACGCTCGGGTCGAGCCCCGCTGCGAGCAGCCCGGCTGCCGCCCGCAGCGTCAGCTCGCGCAGCGACTCGGGGTCGACGTCGACGGTCAGCGCGTGCAGGTCGACGAGGCAGTAGAGCGCCTCGGGGTTCTGCTCGCGCGCCCACTGTCGGATCGCACCGAGGTACGTGCCGAGGTGGAGCTCGCCGGTGGGCTGGATGCCCGAGAAGATGCGCGCCATCGCGAGAGCCTACCGGCGCGCCCTTCGATCGTCGCGCGACGCGAGGGCGCGCGAGCGTCGTTCGGCACCGACCGCGCGATGCGGTTGGGTAGGGTCGAGGCGTGACGACCGTCGTCGAGGCTCCGGGGTTCACCGGCCCGCTCGACGTGCTCTTCCAGCTCGTCTCGAGCCACGAGGTCGACGTCCTCGAGATCCCGATCGCGCCGATCGTCGACGCGTTCGTGGCGCACGTGCGCGCCCGCGGCGAGGAGTGCACGATGGAGGAGCTAAGCGAGTTCCTCCTGTACGCCGCGCTGCTGCTCGAGCTCAAGAGCCAGCGCCTGCTCCCGGGCCCCGACGACGTCGACGCCGACGAGGAGGCGGTCGGGCTGGAGGAGCGCGACGTGCTGCTCGCGAGGCTCCTCGAGCTGCGCACCTACGCGGCCGTCGCCGACGCCATCGCCCGGCGCCTCGAGGGCCAGGCGCGCTTCGTCCCGAGGGAGGCCGGGCTCGACGAGGGGATCGAGGCGAGCCCCCCGGACCTGCTCCACGGCATGGGCGTGGCCGACGTGGCCGCCGCGTACCTGCGGGCGCTCGAGGAGCGGCCGGCACCGTTCGTCGACCTCGAGCACGTGACCGTCGAGACCGTGACCGTGGCGGAGACCGTGTTCGAGCTGGCCCGGTCGCTGCCGCAGCGAGGCTCCTGCTCGTTCCGTGAGCTCGTGGAGGGCGTCGCCGACCGGATCGAGGTGATCGTCCGGTTCCTCGCGGTCCTCGAGCTGTGCAAGCTCGGCCGCGTCGTGCTCCGCCAGGGCCACACCTTCGGGGACCTCCACGTGACGTGGGTGCACGAGGGCGAGGACCCGCTCGACGTCGGGCTCGTCGACGACTACGCGGGATGAGCTCGCAGCGACGCGCCCGCGCCACGCGCAGAGGAGGTGACGTGACCGAGACCGACGATGCGACGCGGTTCGCGCTCGAGGCCATGCTCCTCGTCGCCGTCGAGCCCGTCCCGGCCGGCGCGCTCGCGGACCTCGTCGGGACCGACACGACGAGCGTCGAGCGCTCGCTCCGCGAGCTCGAGGCGGAGCTCGCCGCGACGCGACGCGGGTTCCAGCTGCAGGAGACCGGGTCCGGGTGGCGGCTCGTCACCCACCCTGACGCGCACGACCACGTCCAGCGGTTCGCGAACCGGGACGTCTCGCACCGGCTCTCCACGGCCGCGCTCGAGACGCTCGCGATCGTCGCCTACCGCCAGCCGGTCTCGCGGGTGCAGATCGGCGCCCTGCGCGGGGTGAACGCCGACGGCGTCGTCCGGCTCCTCGAGCAGCGCGGGTACATCGAGGCGAAGGGCAGGGCCGAGGGCCCGGGCCAGCCGGTGCTCTTCGGCACCACCGAGCTCTTCCTCGACCGCCTCGGGCTGCGCTCGCTCGACGAGCTGCCCCCGATCGGGGAGTTCCTCGAGGGCGTCGAGGAGGCGCGGGCGCTGGCCGGCGACCTCGCCGAGCGCTAGGACCCGTGACCGTCGCGCCGCGCGTCGGTGAGCGCCTCCAGAAGGTGCTCGCCCGTGCCGGGTACGGCTCGCGCCGCCGGTGCGAGGCGCTCATCGAGGCCGGACGGGTCCGCGTCGACGGCGCGCCGGCGCGCCTCGGGCAGCGCGTCGACCCGGCCGCCTCGCACATCACGGTCGACGGCGCGCCGGCCCCGACCGCACCCGGGCTCGTCTACTACCTGCTCAACAAGCCCGCCGGGGTGGTGACCACCGCGGAGGACCCGCACGGCCGCCAGACCGTGCTCTCGCTGGTGCCGGCGACCCCGCGGGTCTTCCCCGTCGGACGGCTCGACCGGGGGACCGAGGGGCTGCTCATCCTCACCAACGACGGCGACCTCTCGCAGCTGCTCAGCCACCCGTCGCACGGCGTCGTGAAGGAGTACCTCGCCCAGGTCCACGGCGACCCGTCGCCCCAGGCGGTCCGGCAGCTGCGCGAGGGCGTGGCGCTCGTCGACGGCCCCACGGCGCCGGCGCGCGTGAGCCGCGTCGCCCCCGGCCTCCTCCGCGTCGCGATCCACGAGGGCCGGAACCGCCAGGTGCGCCGGATGTGCAGCGCGGTCGGCCACGACGTCGTCAGGCTGGTGCGCACGCGGATCGGACCGATCGCCGACTCGTCGCTCGCCCCCGGCGCGTACCGGCACCTCACGCCGACCGAGGTCCGCCGCCTCGGCGAGGCCGCGGTGCACGACCTCGCCCAGCCCGGCTGACGCCGCGCGGGCGTGATCGCGCAGGTGCCTTGGGTACGCTTCGGCCGTGCCGCAGGTCGTCCGCGTGATCCGCGGCGCGACGGCGCTCGACGAGGACACCGCAGCCCAGGTCCAGGAGCGGACGACCGAGCTGCTGCAGGCGATCCTCGAGCGAAACGGCGTGGCCGAGGCCGACCTGATCTCGATCCTCTTCACCGCGACCCCCGACGTGCGCGCGATGTTCCCCGCGACCGCGGCGCGGTCCATCGGGCTCGGCGCGGTCCCGCTCCTGTGCGCGACCGAGATCGACGTGCCCGACGCCATGCCGCGCGTGATCCGGGTGCTCCTGCACGCCCACACCGACCGGCCGCGCGAGGCGCTCCACCACCTCTACCTCCGCGGGACGAGCCAGCTGGGCGA
>Ga0318512_10000390_pt1 | contig 11202 bp, 9 predicted proteins | sample GRESIP171b2f19_FD_203682 | JGI IMG/M metagenome (GOLD analysis project Ga0318512, IMG submission 203682) | Tropical soil microbial communities from Luquillo Experimental Forest, Puerto Rico - GRE.SIPMG.171b2f19 | ecosystem: Environmental > Terrestrial > Soil > Tropical forest > Bulk soil...
ACACGATCACGGCGTGGGAAAGCGTGGACGCCGTCCGCGAGATCATGCGCAACAATACTCACCTGGCCGCCGCCAAGCGGTTCCTCACCGAGGACTTCGGCGCCGCGGGAACCACCGGCGTGTGGTCGGCCCACCACCTCAACCCGGTCCGAACCCGCTGCCCGTCCTGCGCCCGGCTGACCGACCGGGCCCAGTCCTCTGACCTCTGCGGCTGCGGCCGGCCGCTGCCCCAGATGCCCGAGTACTGGTAATAGGGCCGAACTGCCCGCAGGCAACTACGGCCGATAAGGAGGATCGATGAGCCAGGTGAACGTCGACGGGGTCGGCATCGAGTACCAGGTCACCGGGCACGGGCGCCCCGTCGTCCTGCTGCACGGCTGGCCGGATTCGGGGCGGCTGTGGCGGCATCAGGTGCCCGCCCTGGCCGACGCCGGATTCCAGGTCATCGTCCCCGACCTGCGCGGCTACGGGCGCTCCGGCAAGCCCGATGCCGTCGAGGCCTACTCGCTGCCCGTGCTGGCCGGGGACGTGCTGGCGATCCTCGCCGACCAGGGAGCCGGCCGGGCACATGTGGTCGGCCATGACTGGGGCGCCGCCCTCGGCTGGGTGCTCGCCTCCTTCGCCCCGGACCAGGTCGACCACCTGGTCGCCCTGTCCGTCGGGAACCCCGTCACCCTCCTCCGCACGTTCGAGCAGCGCCAGATGTCGTGGTACATGCTGCTGTTCCAATTCCCCGGCGTCGCAGAGCGGTGGCTGACCGAGGACAGCTGGGCCAACTTCCGCAGCTGGGCGCGCCATCCCGACGCCGACCAGGTGATCGCCGATCTCGAGGCCAGCGGCTCGCTCACGCCGGGCCTGAACTGGTACCGGGCCAACCTCCCGCCCGAATCCTGGGCCGGGCCGCCGCCGCAGCTCCCGCCGGTTCAGGCGCCCACGATGGGCATCTGGAGCTCGGGCGACATGGCCCTGAGCGAAGTACAGATGACCGACTCCGCCCAGAACGTCGCCGGCCCGTGGCGGTATGAGCGCCTAGACGGCCCCGGTCACTGGATGCAACTCGACGCCCCTGCCGAAGTCAGCCGGCTGCTTCTGGATTTCCTGCCCGCCGGCCCCTTCCCTGATGCTGGTGAGCATGCTGCGGGTCGCCGCGGCAGGATACGATGACCACGCCGTTGCGCAGCCGACGGGCCTCGACCCCTCTCCGCCGCGGTCTCCCGCCTCTACGCAAGCGCCTTCATCAGCCAGGCCATCGCCGCCGACTCCTGCCTTGATCTGCGAAGCGACCGTCCGCACGCAGAATCACCATTTCGGTGCAGCGCAGACAGTCGCTCGGCCAACCGGGAACGTCGACCAGATCGGCGGATATCGTACGCGGCGCGAGCACCTATTAGTCACTGTCTGTAACCTCACGCCGGTCTCCGGCTGACCTACACTGACCGACCGGAATCAGCCCCCACCCAAGACCCATGGCGGGTTCTGGGCTTACCTTGGCTGCACCCCGGGCAGAAACGAACCCCCGGGACTCCTCCTGGACGACCTCGACCTGCACCACGGAACGTTGCTCGTGGCCCGCCGGGAGCCCGCCCGTCACACCGTCTACCTCGACGAGCTCACCCGCACCCTCCTCATCGCCTGGCTGCGCGAACGCCGGCGCCGCTGGCCCCGCTCCGCCAACCGTCATCTGCTGCTCAGCCAGCAGACCGCCGTCATGGACGCCCCGGTCTCCAGCATGGTCATGAACCAGGTCTTCCGGCCCCTCGGAATCAGCCCGTCCAAGCTCCGGCAGGACCGCATCCTCGACGAGGCCAGGCACACCGCCGATCCCGTCCACCTGATGCGCGTGTTCGGCATCTCCGCCGCCACCGCCATGAAGTACGTCTACGCCGCCCACCCCGAACGCCGCTCCACCGTGCCGCGATAGCCCTCACAAGGAGAGTCATGACCGCCTCGTCACTGCCGGCCGCGCTCCGGGCCGGAGCGGAAGGCCTCTACGCGCTCGAAGCCGCCGCCGGGCTGATCATCGCCCCCCGCACCTGGCTCGCCCGCGGCGACTTCGCGGGCTTCATCTACCACGGCGCCGGGACGGCGGCGATCGACTGGGAAGCCGCGATCAGCGCGCTAGACGGCGGCGGGCTCCCAAGCTCGGGCGGGGAGCGCAGAATCCTCCGACTGGCAGCCAGCCTCGCCGGCCAGGCACCCGTCAGCCTCGGCGAGGCCGTCACCGGCATCGACCCGTTGACTGAACTACCGCGGGAGGCCGCCCGGTTCGGCGGACAGCCCGCTGGCGCGGTGGGTACGTTCCCCGCCCATGGTCACAGACGACGAGTCACCCAGGGACCTGGCATCGCTGGTCGTTCCCCTCGCGGGTTCGCTTCGGGATACCGGCGACCCGTGGGAGCCGTATCAGCTGCTTGACCGTGATGGCCTGGCGGTCGGCCCTGTTGCCGGTTACCTGCAGGACCTGCAGGCGGCTGGGCGCCCGGCGGCCACCTTGCGCTCGTATGGCATGGACTTGCTCCGGTGGTTCCGGTTCGGCTGGGCGGTCGGGTGCCCGTGGGATCAGGCGACCCGGGTCGAGGCCCGCGACTTCTGCCGGTGGATCCAGCTCGCTGACAAGCCGGTGCGGCCGCACTGGCGATCCGGGCCGGACGCGGGGGCAGGCCGGGCGGCGGGCAGGCCGGCTCGCGGCGCACCGAACCCGGTGACCGGTAAGCCCGCGCCAGCCGCGGGGTATGCGACGGCCACGGTGGCGCACTGCGAGACAGTGCTCCGCAGCTTCTATGAGTTTCACCTGGAGGCCGGGACGGGGCCGATGGTCAACCCGTTCCCGCTGGTGCGGGGCGGCAGGGTGGGTGCCCACCGCAATCCGATGGATCCGCCGGGGAAGGACCGGACGGGGCTGTTCCGGCCGCGGCCAGAACAGCGGCTGCCGCGCCGGATCCCGGACGGGAAGTTCAACGAGCTGTTCGCGAAGCTCCCCTCGCACCGCGACCGGGCGCTGGTCGCGTTCTGGATCTCCACCGGTGCCCGCGCGTCGGAACTGCTGGGCGTGCTATGCGGTGGCGCCGACCCGGGGCAGCAGCTCGTCACGGTGATCCGCAAGGGGTCGCGGGCGCTGCAGCCGCTGCCGGCGTCGCCGGACGCGTTCGTGTGGCTGCGGCTTTACCAGGAGGAGATGCGCGGCCTGGTCCCCTGCGGTCCCGATGACCCATTGTGGTGGACGCTGCGGCGGCCGTTCCGGCCGCTGTCGTATTACGCGGCGCGTGCCATGTTCGGGCGGGCGAACGAGTCGCTGGGGGCGAACTGGACCCTTCATGATCTCCGGCATACCGCCGCTTACCGGATGGCGCGTGACCCGCAGATGCCGATCACCGACGTGCAGTGGGTCCTCGGGCACGCGCACCTGTCCACGACGCAGGTTTACGTGACGGCCGCCCCCGAAGATGTTGTCCGGGACGTCCTCGCCCACCACCAGCGCCGGGCCGCCCGGCAGGCGTCACCGCCGCAGGCTTCCCCCGGCTACCGGCCAGAGACCCTGGACATCTTGTTCGGCCGGGGCCCGCAGTGACGCCCCTCACGCCGCCGGCCCTGGTTCCGGGCCGACGGCTCAGCGCGGAGGCGTCCGCGCTGCGGGAGCGGTTCCCGCCGCGCCCCGCGGGCGGCAGCTGGGAGGCCACCGGGCACGATCGCGCGGCCGTGCTGCGCCGGCTGCTCGCGCCGCCGTTCCCGCTGGGCAATGCCAGCAGCCAGAACCACCGGAAGCTCGGCCTGGCCAGGGTCCTGGACTGGCTCGGCGCACAGCCGGGCGCCACCTGGCAGGAGCGATGGATGGCTTCCGGCGCCGACGGGAACGCGGACTGGCGCGGCCCGGCCATCCGGTGGCTGAAGGACAGCGGCCGGATCCCCGGGGAGAACAAGCAGACCGCCGCCATTCTCGGCTCCGGACTGCTGCAGCTGATCTGCGGTGATGTCATCCGCCCGGGCATCTGCTGGCTGCTGGCCACCGATGCCCCGCGCAACCTCGCCCCCGAGATGGCCCGCGTCCGCGATCCCGCCGGGTTCGCGGCGCTGACCGCGGCGGGCAAGGCCGGGCAGGCATCTTTCACCACCACGCGCGACGCTGTGGACCTGGTCGCCGTCATCGTGGCCGCCAAGGGCGGCACAGTCGGCGATATCACCGTCGGCGACTGCCTGGAACTGCTGGAAGCCGGCGCCCGGACATGCGCCGGCGGCAAGAGCCCGTACTTCTACCAGCTCCTCCACGCGGCGGGGACCTTCCCGGCCGCCGCACCGCCTACCGTGCGGATGTTCCACCCGCAGATTCAGGGCCAGCTGACCCCCGAGCAGCTGATCGACCGTTACGACATCGCCTGCCGGCCGGTCCGCGACCTGCTGGTGGACTATCTGCGCGAGCGCCAGCCCGGCGTGGACTACAGGACCCTGATGGGCCTGGCCTACGGGCTGGGCCTGCTGTTCTGGAAAGACCTGGAGAACCACCACCCCGGCATCGACTCGCTGCGCCTCGGGCCCGACGTCGCCGCAGCGTGGAAGCAGCGCATCCAGACCAAGACGGCCAGGCCAGCGGCCGCTGCCGGCCAGGCCGCCCCGGCCACGATCCCGCGGTCCGCGGTCGCCGGCTACCTGACCATGGTGCGGGCCTTCTACCTCGACATCGCCCAGTGGGCAGCCGAGGACCCGGCCCGGTGGGGACCATGGGCCGCGCCGTGCCCGATCCGGCCCGGCGACAACACCCACCGCAAAGAACGGTCCCAGCGCAAGTCCCGGATGGACCAGCGCACCAGGGAACGCCTGCCAGTCCTGCCGGTGCTGGCCGCCGCCGCCTACCAGGCGCGCACCGGCACCGCAGCGCGCCTGCAGGCCGCGCGAGCCGCCCGCCCCGGCGAGCTGTTCACCGCCGCCGGCCAGACCCTGCGCCGGTCAGTGCTGGTCAGGCCCGGCACCCGGATCTGGGCCGAAGATCCCGGCACGGCAGCCCGCCGGGACCTGACACGCGAGGAAGACAACGCATTCTGGGCCTGGGCCGCCATCGAGATCCTGCGGGCGACCGGCATCTTCTCCCGGGGTCGCCCAGTCAGCGCTGGCCTGGTGTCTGCGTTTGTGCAGCTCACGGGCTGATTGAAGAACGTTAGCGTGCGCGACAGGTGTGGTGCAAGGATGACATGCGGCGTGTCATCGGTGTCGTGCCGCGGTATTGAGCTGGGCCATGAGTTCGCGGTTGGCGGCGCGGGCCGCGGCGAGTTCCTGGTCGCGTTCCTCGAGCTGCAGGCGCAGGTTTATGGCCTGCTGTTCGAGATGGGTGATCTTCTGATTGAGGGCATCGATGTCGGCGGGCGCTCCGAGGCCGGATTCGCGCCAGGCCTGATCGCCGAGCGCCTCGGACAGGCGTTTCTCGAACTGCCGGAGGCGGGCGGTGAGCCGCGATGAGTGTTCGTGGGCGGCGAGCAGGTCGGCTTGCAGTGAGGCGCGGGTGACGGCCGTGCCGGCGCCCTGGACGGCGGGCGCGGCTTCGAGGGCGTGGATCCTCTCCAGCAGGTCGCGGTGCCTGTATATGAAGGCACGGTCCACGGCCGCGGCGCGGGCGATGCCGGAGACGCTGAGCTCGGCGCCGTCGGCGGTGGCGCGGTCGAGCGCGGCGATGACGCGCTGGTGGCGGCGCGCGGAGTCGGCTTGCCGCCCTTTCCGCATGGCTTCGGTCCGCGGGCTGGCCGCCCTGGGCGGGGCAGGCTTGGTGGTGCCGGTCATGTGAGGGCCTTTCTTGCGGGTGAGGGCGGGACTGTGCGGCCGGACGGCATGCCCAAGGACACGGCCCGGTGCTGGCGGATCACGCGGACTGCCTCGTCGATCTGGGCGCGCTCGGGGTCGCTGAGCTGGGTGATGTCGCCTTTGATCCGGCCGATGAGCCGCCGGATCCGGGTGATCTCCTCCTCCGCCGGGGTGGCGTCGGCGCGGGCCCACTCGTCGATGCCGTCGATGGCGGCGGCGAGCCGTTCGCGGGTGCGCAGCAGGTCATCGAGGTAGGCGGTCAGGTCGGGGAGGTAGGAGACGTCGGTGCGGAAGTGATCACAGCCGGCGCAGCGGAACCGGACCGGGCAGGCGCCGCCGCCGGCCTGCACGTTGGACGGCTCGGTGCAGCGGCCGTAGGGGACGGCGACCTCGCCGACCGCGTGCCGGGCGTGCTCGGACTCCAGCAGCGCGGCCGCCTCGCGCCAGACCCGGTTGCCGTGCCGGTCAAAGGTCATCGCGGTCACCTTGTCGACCGCTTCGCGGCGGCGGTCTTCGCCGACCCGGTAGTAGCGCCGGGTGACGTTCAGGTTGCGATGATCGAGAAGCTCGGCCAGGACGTCGATGGGCACGCCGGCATCGGCGTGGCGCTGGGCATACGAATGCCGGTAGGCATACGGCACGGCCTTGGCCTTGTCGAACTCGCGGCCGTCGCGGGTGCGCAGCGTTCCGAGCCCGGCGACCCAGAGCTGGTGCCGGTCGTCCAGCATGGAGATGGTGATGGGCTTGCGCCCGCCGGGGTTGGCCCGCGGGGCGGGGAGCAGCTTCAGCTCGTTGACCGGGGTGGCGGGGAACCGGGCCCGGACGCGGGCTTGCTGGCTGGTGATCACTGTGGCGGTGGCTTCGCTGATCGGCAGGCGGCGGCCCAGCCGGTGCGCTTTGGCGTTGTCGTAAACGAGCACCGGCGCGCCATCGGCGTCGCGGGCCAGGCAGTCCAGCGGCAGGCCGAGGATGTCTTCGGGACGCCGCCCGGTGTCGATGGCGATCTGGACGGCAGCCCTGACCTCGGCGGGGTGCAGGGTGTCCAGGCTGGCGCACAGCACGGTCATGATCTCCGGCGGCAGGTCGCGTCCGGGTTCGCCACGCTCGGGCTCGGCGGGGATGTCGCTGATCTCGATGGCGAAGTCGCCGGGCAGGCCGGCGGCCACCTCGCCGGGCCGGGTCAGGCCCAGGGCGCGGATCCCGGCCAGTGCAGCGCGGGCGCCCCGGCAGATGACGTTGCGATGGTAGCGGCTGATCGTCCCGGCCGATTCCAGGTATCCGAGCCGGTTGAGGAAGCACTCGATGTCGGGCCGGCCAAGTGCGGCCGGGAACAGCCCGTCGTCGTCTCGCGAGCGCAGGCTTTCGGAAAGCCGCGCCAGGGCATTGACTTTCGACCGGACGTTGCTGGCGCCAGCGCCGCGGTGGCGGGGCAACTCCTGACGCGCCCAGCCCTTGGCGGCCTGGCGCAGCCACGGCTGAGTGATCGCGGTGAACGACAGGCTGCCGGGATGGCCGAACACCGCCAGGTCCCAGGTGTCCTTGGCCTGCTCAGCGCCGGGATCGGCGAGGCCGCGGCGGACGTGACGCACCAGCGCGTTCAGCAGCGACCTGGCGGGCTTGCCGGGAACACGGCCGGCGTCGGATGCCTGGATCGAGGCGGCCTGCTGGCGGCGGAGTGTGTCGCTGACCGCCCGCAGGTTCACGTCGGTGATCTTCGCCCCGCCGCGGGTGCGCTGCTGCATCCCGAACAGCACTTCGGTCACTACCCGCGGCGGCAGCCCCCGCAGGCTCACCTGCCCGCCCTCGGCGACGGCCGGCTGGGTCAGCCGCCAGTGCCGCTCGTCGACCCCGGAGCCGGTCGTGACCGCCTGCCGCCACCGCACGTAGTGGGTGGGACAGTAGCCGTGCTCGCTTTCGGCCCGCCGGGTGCAGGCCGCCACGTTGCAGGGTCCCAGCGCGGGCAGCGGACGCACCCGCGGATCGGCCAGGAACCGTTCCATCGTCATCCCGGCGACCCGGCGGAACCGGCGCGAGTGCGCCTGGCACAGGCCGGTTCGCTGCCCCTGCCGTCCGCCCGGCGACATCCGCAGGCACCCTGGAACCGCGCACCCGGCAGGCCGGTCCGGCCGCGGCGGCAGCTGCGGCGATGAGATGATCTCCCCGGCGCTCACGCCCGCGCGGGTGAGCCGGGCAAAGCACTGCCAGCACAACCCGCCGGCCTTGGTGCCATGCGCGGTCGCGGCGCAGCCGTCCACCCGGCACAACGTCCGGCCCAGCAGCCGGTGCCCGGCTGGCAGGGACAGCACCCGGGTCACCGGGTCCCAGCCGGCCTCGGCCAGGAACGCGCCATCCAGCATCCCGGCCAGGAGAGCGGTCGGCCCTTCGAGCACGACCCCGTCCAGCACGGCGGGGAACACGCCGCCGCTGCCCGCGGCGGCGGGTACGGCCCGGGCGGCTGCCGCGGCGGTCACCGGGTCACCCCCGCCTGCTCGCGGGGACTGGGCACCGCGTCGACGGCGGCCCGCAGTCGGCCGGGATCCGGGTGCAGGTACACCTGCGACGATGACACCGAGGCGTGGCCGAGCAGGTCGGCAACCACGTCGATGCCGCATCCGGCGTCGGCGGTGTTGCTCCCGAAGGCATGTCGCAGCTGGTGCGGCGTGATGGCCGTTGCTAGGCCCGCGCGGCGGGAGGCTGCGGCAAGCAGATCACCGATCCCGCCCGGGCGCATCGGTGCCCCCACCGGGCCGCGGACCAGGTTCACCAGCACGAAGTCGCTGCCCGCGGCGCGCGGGACGGTCATCCGTTCCAGCGCGTAGGTGTCGAACGCCTGCACCGTGAGGAAGTCCAGCGGCACGGCGCGCTGTCGGCGGGACTTGGCCCATGCCCGGTTCGGGTTATCGCCGCGGCGGACCACATGCAGGTGGGCGCGGGCGATCTCACAGCCCAGCGGCCGGGAATCGGCGAGCAGGTGCACATCTGACCGGCGCAGCCCGCACAGCTCGCCGCGGCGCAGCCCGGCCCGGGCCATCAGCAGCACGATCAGCCGGTCCCGCGCCGACAGGCACGCCTTCAGCAGCGCGACGATCTCCTCGTCACTGGCCCGGTTCACCGCCGTTTCCGGCTCGTGCAGCCGGTGGCGGGCCCGCACCCGCCAGCCCATCCGCCCGTCCTCACGGCGGGCAGCCTCGGGCAGGTCCCGGTCGTCGGCGACCTCATACAGCTGCGTCACCAGATGCCCGGGCGCCTGCCCGGCCGCCACCGCGTGCACCACCATCCCGCGCACCGCGGTCAGCACGCCGTTGACCCGCCGGGCCCCGCGGGCCGGGGCTGCCCCCGGCCCGGCCAGCACAACCCCCGGCGGGGCCCCCGCTCCCGAGGCCGCCGGCCCGGCATGCGCCAGCCAGGTCATGAACAATCCGAGCTGCCCGGCGCCCGCCTGCCAGCTGCGGCCGGTGCGGGCACACCAGCGCAGGAACAACGCGATCGAATGCGCGTAACTCTTGGTCGTCGACTCCGCGCCATCACGGCCGAACCGCACCTGTCGCAAGAAGCCATCGGCGACCCCTACCACGGCTAGGTCCTCATCGAGCACCGTCCAGTACCTCGCGCCGGACGGCAACACCACCGGGAACGCCCGCATCCTGTGATCCTCCGATCTCGTGCTGGGCTGCATGAACATCTACCAGCCACGAGCGCCACACCCCAGGAGACGCGCCGCAGAACCCCGTCACATGACCGGTTCGCGCAACGTCATGCAACAGGCTGAGGACGCCAGGAGAAGGCATCCGGATAGAGGAGCTGACCGAGCTCTCGCACCACAGCCTGGTCCAGTACCAGGTCCCGGCCACCGGCGAGGTCGTCCCGCTGCTGCACATCGCCCCGTCCAAGACCGATCAGGAACGGCTGCTCGTCATCGGGCCCGAGGCCGCAGACGTCCTCGCCGCGATCCTGAGCCGCATCCGCGGCGAAGACGGCGCGGTTCCCCTCGTGGCCGCCTACGACATCAACGAGAAGGTGTGGAACCCGCCCATGCCGCTGCTGTTCCAGCACCCGGTCGGCCTGGAGAACCGGCCGATCGGCATCGAGACGGTCCGTCGGCTGGTCAGCGACGGGCTGGCAGCAGCCGGCCTCACCGGCGCGGCCGGCGCCCCGCTCAGCTTCGTCCCCCACGACTTCCGGAGGATCTTCGCCACCGACGCGATCATGAACGGGATGCCGCCGCACATCGCCCAGCTCATCCTCGGCCACAAGGACATAAACACCACGATGGGGTATAAGGCGGTCTATCCCGAGGAAGCCATCAACGGCCACCGGGCGTTCATCGCCCGCCGCCGCGAGCTGCGCCCCAGCGAGGAATACCGTACTCCCACCGAGGCCGAATGGGACGAGTTCCTCGGCCACTTCGAACGGCGCAAGCTCGCGCTCGGCGACTGCGGCCGGGCATACGGCACTGCCTGCCTTCACGAGCACAGCTGTGTCAGGTGCGCGCTCCTGAGGATCGACCCCGCCCAGCGGGGCCGGCTTGAGGACATCCGCGACAACCTGCTCGCCCGCATCGCCGAGGCCGACCGCGAGGGCTGGACCGGCGAGGCCGAGGGACTGAAGGTCAGCCTTGCCGCAGCGAACAACAAGCTCGCCCAGGTCGACAGCCTCATCGCCCGCCTCCGCGACACAGTGAGCCTGGGCATGCCCGCCTTCCCCGACGTCGCCGGCCGCACCGCCGCTCCCGCCAAGGAGCCGACATGACCTCACCCGCCACGCTCGCCGCCGCCCTGCGCGCCCACGCTCAGGGCCTGTGCTGCCTTGAAGCCGCCGCCGAGCTCCTCATCGCCCAGACCTGGCTGCACCGGGCCGACTTCACCAGCCGGTTCATCACCGTCCACCCCGGAATCGGCGGCGGGCAGCCAGTAGCCGTCATCGACTGGCCCGCCGTCATCACCGCACTAGGCGCCAGTCTTCCCTGCTCCGGAGGCGAACAGCGGATGCTGAGAATCACGGCAAGCCTGGCCGACGGCATCCCCGTCGACCTCAAGGACACCATCACCGGCCTCGACGACCGTAACATCCAGCTCCTGCTCACCGCCATCCGCCGCGCATCCGGGAAACGGCCACTGAACTGGGAAAACTCATGAACAACTCTAGTTCAGAGAAGACGAGCGCAACGTCGGCCTGCTGGTCAAGGCCATCCTCCACGCCTCCGGACGACGCCAGTTCCCGATAAGTTGACGCGAACCCAACCCCCTTGGGACGCTCCCGGCCCAGGTCACGCGCGGGTTCCACCCGAACGACAGCCAGGAATCGACGAACCCGCGCGCTTCCGGCTACGGGGCGATCGCCTACCACTACGTGGCCGACAACTACATCGCGTTGTTCTCCCGCTTCTTCCCCTGCGGGGGTGTGGGAGGCCGTCTACAT
>Ga0318512_10000403_pt1 | contig 11007 bp, 10 predicted proteins | sample GRESIP171b2f19_FD_203682 | JGI IMG/M metagenome (GOLD analysis project Ga0318512, IMG submission 203682) | Tropical soil microbial communities from Luquillo Experimental Forest, Puerto Rico - GRE.SIPMG.171b2f19 | ecosystem: Environmental > Terrestrial > Soil > Tropical forest > Bulk soil...
CTGCCCACGAGCGTCGAGGTCGCGACCGCGCCGACCTGGAATGCGTCGAGCCCGAGTGCCAGCAGATAGGCGGGGAGCACCACGCTCACCGCGCCGTCCACGAAGCCGCGCAGCGCGCGAGCGAGGATCAGCCGCGAGGCGTCGCGCAAAGTCTCAGGCTTGGGTCGCGGCGCGCGCGGGCTTCGGAAGCGCGGCTGTGCCGGACTCCCCGTTGCCGTGCGCGAGGTGCGCCAGGATCGTCTCGTCGGCGACCTCGCCTCGGCGCAGGCGGAGCGCCGGGCCGATCCGCGAGAGGTGGAACACGAACACCGTGAGCGCGAAGCCCGCGATCACGATGGCGATCACCGCGAAGGGACCCGGATTCCCGCCCGTGTCCTCCAGGTTGCCCGCCACCCAGAACGCGAGCCCGATGGCGAGCGCCAGCGCGAGCGCAGCCACGCGCAGTACGTCGACGAGCGCGCGCTTCGCTCCCAGCCGCAGCACGCGGCGGAGCTCTCCGTGCGAGAAGTAGTCGAGGAACCAGCCGGTCTCCTCGTCCACCGCGCGCTCGGTCGGCGGCGCGAGCACCTGCCGGGTCAACGGGTCGACCGCGAGCTCGCCGCGGCCGTGCGCGGCGACACCGTCGAGGATCGCGCGGTGCACCTTCTCGTCGATCGGGAAGCGCCAGGCGATGAAGAACGCAGCGATCGAGAAGGCCGCGGGCGTCAGCGCGAACACCGCCCGGATCGCGAGCAGCACCTGGGGCGACTGGGCGACGTTGGGCTGGTAGCCGAGCCAGGCCAGCAGCGCGAGCGGCAGCGACGCGCTCGGAATCACGATGAACTTCGGCACCAGCCCCCAGAGCGCCAGGTACTGCGCCTCGCGGCGCTTCCCGGTGTGGAGCTCGTCGTAGTCGATCACGTCGGCCTGGATCGCCGGCGGCAGGAACAGCCCCGCACCGAAGCTCGAGCCCGCCCAGGCGATCACCACCAGACACGCGACGTTGTCGCCAGGGCCGAGCAGGAACAGCGCGATCCCGCCGGTGATCCCCATGACGAAGCTGGTGAGCCAGGCGTTGAGCTTGCCGATGCGCTTCGCCAGCGCGAGCCAGAGCGGCAGGCACACCAGGCCGGACATGAAGTACGCCGCCAAGAAGATCGAGAGCCAGCTCTGCGCGGCGCCCGCATCCACGGGCGGCGGGTTCAGCACGTAGCGGTTGAAGTACGGCATCAACAACCCCGGGATCGCGCCCGGAATGCTGGCGACGACGTAGCAGGCGAACAGCACCGAGAACGGCCGGTTCCGCAGCGAGCGGCGCACCCCGGGGACGAGCGGGTTCGACTTGCGGCTGACGAAGTCGGGCCGCTCGCGCACGCGCAGCACCAGCAGCCAGTAGAGCACCACCATCAGCACGCCGTAGGCGAGCGACATCTCCGCGAAGGCGCGGCGCTCGTCGCCGAGCTGCTTGATCAGGATTCCCGGAACGACCGCCGCGACCAGCGTCCCCAGCAGCGCGAAGCCCTCGCGCACCGAGAACAGCGTGGAGCGCTCGTGGTAGTCGAGCGTGAGCTCCGGGCCGAGCGCCGCGTGCGGCAGCCCGTAGAGCATGTTCATGATGAAGAACAGCATCATGCAGGTGCCGAACCAGATCGCCGCCCCTTCCTGCGAGAGCCAGGTCGGAGGCGTGAACAGCGCGATGAACACGAGCGCGGCGATCGGCGTCGCGAGCGCGATCCAGGGCCGGCGCCGGCCCCAGCGGGTGTGCGTGTGGTCGGAGAGCCAGCCGACGAAGGGATCGATCATCGCGTCGAGGATGCGGGCGAGGGCTGCGGCGAGCGCGACCCACGCCAGCGGCACGAGTACTGTGTCGGAGTAGAACGGATTCACGTGGATGGCGACCGGGATCGCCATGGCGGCGCCCGCGATGCTCGGAGCCCCGTAGGTCAGCTTCATCCCGAGCGAGAGCTTCTCGCGACCCGGTGCGCTCACGGGAACCGCGCCTTCAGCCACGCGGCCGTGCGCTCCATCGCGTCGCGCCGGTGGCCTTCGAGGTAGTGGGGTGCGCCCTTCAGCTCGTGGTACTCGACGTCGTCCGCGCCGCACGCGTCGCGGATCGCGCGCGCCTGCGACAGCCGGATCTCGGTGTCGGCGGTCGCGTGCAGGATCAGCGACGGCACCTTCACCCGGGGCATGGTGTCGGCGAGCTTCGCGTGCGAGGACAGCCCCGACCAGGTCGACAGCCAGCCGCGCGCGCTCATCACCCGCGCCAGCCCGAAGCGGCCGTAGTTGCCGTCCAGCGGGTCGGGGAAGGCGAACAGCGAGCCGAGCGGCCGGTCGTCGGGGTCGATCGAGAGATCGAGATAGGCCGGGTCGGCGAGCGTGCGGTAGATGACCATGTACTTCGCGTGGACGGCGCGCTGGCGCAGGAAGCGCCAGCCGCGCGGGTCGGCGTTGCGGTCGACGCCCTTCGCCGCCCTCGCGGCGTCTTCCGCTGCAGCGATCGAGCTGCGGGCGATCGCGTCGAGCCGGGAGACGCGCGCGAGCTGCGCCTCGCGGTAGCGCGCGAGCCAGGCCCGGTCGTACGTGCAGGCGTTCGGCCAGGGCTTCCAGCCGTTGTCGGGGTCGTACATGTCGAGCTCGGGGATCACCGCTTCGGGATCGTTCTCGTCCGCGACGGACGGATCGATCACGCTGTTCATGAAGACGCCCTCGCCCGGGTGCGCCGCGATCGCGATCCAGCCGTCCCCCACCCCGCGCTCGACGTGCGCCAGCCCCATCAGCGAGCCGCCGCCGCTGTTGCCCAGCAGGACCACCGCCCGCGCGCCGCGCCGCTGCATGTCGCGCACTGCAGTCTCGACGTCGATTGCGCAGTTCTCGTGCAGGCAGTCGATGTCGTTGTTCACGTAGCGGGTGGCGAAGCCGAGCACGGCGTAGCCCGCCGCGGCCAGCAGCGGACACGCATAGTGCACCGAGAAGTCCCCGCGCGGATGGGACAGCACCACCGCGGTCTTCCAGGCCTGTCCGACGGGCGGAGTCCACAGCGTTCCCCGCACCAGCGCACCGTCGGGCGACACCAGCCGCACGTCCTCGCGGCGGATCGCGACGCCGGGGTCGTCTTCGGGAAGCGGCCAGTAGGCGAGCCCGAAGGGACGCCGGGCACCCATCGCATGAGGCATTCTTCGCGGCCCTTCCTTCCTGGCGCGCCAGCATACCCGATCGCGGCGCGCCGCTGCGCTAGCATGCTGCGCCCATGTCCGACTCCGAGTCGCTGGTCGCGCGCGCGTTCGAGACGCTGGTCGGTTGGCTCGCGCAGGGCCACGAGCTCCGCGCCCATCCGCTCGCGCGCTTCGTGAGCGATGCGCGCACACCGATCGTGTACGACGCGAACTTCGTGGCGGACGTGCGTGCGAGCGAGCCCGACGAGATCGACGCGCTGTTCGCGGCCGCGGACGAGACGTTCGCCGGGCTTGGACACCGCCAGTTCTTCTGGGACCCGGGCATGCCGGCGCCGTTCGAGGCGCGGCTCAAGCTCGACGGCTACGCCTCTTCGGACGAAGTGGTGCTGGTGCTCGAGGGCGAGCTCGCGAGCCGCGGCCCGCGCGCGGAGATCCGCCCCACCACGAGCGACGCCGACTGGCAGGTGGTGCAGGAGCTCTGCCGGCTCGACCACGAGGAGGAGGCCGAGAAGGGCTTCCACCGCCCCTGGGAGCCCGAGGTCACGCGCCAGCTGGTGCTGGCGAAGCGGCTGAAGGCGCCCGCGGTGCGCTACTTCGTCGCGCGTGCCGACGGCGTGGACTGCGCCTTCTTCTCGGCCTGGCCGGGCGAGAACGGCGTGGGCAAGGTCGAGGACCTGTTCACGCGCGCCGACTTCCGCGGCCGCGGGCTCGGCACGGCGCTGATCGCAGCCTGCGTCGACGACGCCCGCGCACGCGGCGCCGGCCCGGTCCTGATCGGCGCGCGCAGCAACGACACGCCGAAGCACATGTACGCCGCGCTGGGCTTCAGGCCGCTGTGCGTGCAGCGCTGCTACGTGAAAACGACGGAACCCTAGTCCGCTGCAAGCGCAGCGCGCAGCGAGCCGCAGGCGAGCGGAGTGCGGGTGGCCCGCGGCCGCCCGCGGGCCGGACCCCGCTCAGACCCGCTCAGACCTCGTATCGGTTCAGTTCCGGCAGCACCTGGTGCGCGAACAGGCGCATGTTGCGCTCGCTCTCGGCGGCCGGCATGCCGGCGTAGCTGAACACGCCCACGAACCGGTCGCTCCCGACACGCTTTTGTGTATCGACGATGGTCTGGTAGCAGCGCTCCGGCGTCCCCCAGACCTGCAGGCCGAGGAAGAAGTCGATCATCGCGTCCGCGCCGCCGGGCGCGCTCGCGATCTGCTGCATGCGCGCGTAGGACTCGTAGCCCTTGGTCTTGGCCAGGTGGTCGCCGCGCAGCTCGTAGTGCTTGAGCACGGTGTGCCAGTAGCCGCCGATGTACTGGCGCGCCTTCTCCTCGGCGCGGCCCGCGTCCTCGTCGCAGAACACCCAGCCCGCGCAGATGCTCGGCGGCGCCGGCACGCCGTTCACCTGCTGGTACACCGCGTTGTAGTTGCGCAGCTCCTCGGTGACCATCTCCCACGGCTTCTGCGGGATGATCAGCATGCCCAGGCCGAGCTTGGCGATCACCGGACCGGACTCGGGCGACACTGCGGCCGCGTAGCTGCGCCCTCGGAAGCTCTTGAACGGCTTCGGCCGGATCTCCCGGCGCACCTGCTTCACCAGCTTCCCGTCGTACTCGCAGTAGCCGCGCTCGAGGCCGGTGAGGATCATCTCGGCGGACTCGGTGAAGCGCTCGCGGCTCGAGTCCATCGACACGCCGAAACCGTCGAACTCCACGCGCCCCAGCCCGCGCCCGAGCCCGAGCACGAAGCGGCCGTTCGACACGTGGTCGAGCACCGCGATCTGCTCCGCCACCCGCATCGGGTTGTGCCACGGCAGCACCACCACCATCGAGCCGAGCTGCACCCGCTCGGTCGCGCCGGCGAGGAAGGTCAGGTACTGCAGCACGTCGGGGCACATGGTGTAGTCGGTGAAGTGGTGCTCGACGCCCCACAGCGACTCGAAGCCCAGCGACTCCGCCATCAGCGCGAGCCGCAGGTCGTCGCGCCACACGTCCATGTCGCTCCGCGCCTGGTCGGGGTTCTGGAAGATCGCTGCCATGCCGACGTGCATCGGGCACCTCCGTTCGAATCTCGTTCAAAGACCAGGATACCCGAGCGCTAGGTGCAGAGCAGGACCACCGGGATCTCGCGCGCCGTGCGCTTCTCGTACTCGGCGTAGCGCGGGTTCTCGTGCTTCGCGCGGGGCCAGAGGCGCGCGCGCTCGTCGGGCGACGCCAGCCGCGCGCGCATGCGCCGGTGCTCCGCGCCGACCTGCACCTCCGCCTCGGGGTTCTTCTGCAGGTTGAGCCACCAGATCGGGTCGCGCGGGTCGCCGCCCTTCGACGCGATCACCACCAGCCGCTCGCCGTCCTCGAAGAAGACCAGCGGCACCGTGCGCCGCAGGCCGCTCTTCCTCCCCGTCGTCGTGAGCAGCAGGACGGGCAGCCCGACCACCTTCCCGCCGATCCGCCCCGACGTCAGCCGGTACAGCGCGGTGTGGCCTGCGATGAACGCGCGCATCGCGAGCTGCTGGACCCAGGGCATCGGCGATCTCCGTGGCTCCGTTCGTGCCGGTTGATATGATGCCGTCGAGACCATCCGCTGTCTCGGAGGAGCGTCCATGTCTCGCGAGGCCGTGATCATCGACAGCGTGCGCACCGGCCTGGCCAAGGCGCACCGCGGCTCGTTCAACCAGACCCGGCCCGACGACCAGCTGGCCCACTGCATCGCGCAGCTGTTCGCGCGCAACCCCAACGTCGACAAGGCCGAGGTCGGCGACGTGATCGCGGGCTGTGGCATCCCGGAAGGCCCGCAGGGCATGAACGTTGCGCGCATCTCGACCATCCTGGCCGACCTGCCGGCCTCGGTCGCCGCCACGACGGTGAACCGGTTCTGCTCGTCGGGCTCGCAGGCGATCATGATGGCGGCGCAGCAGATCATCCACGAGGGCGTCGACGTGGCGATCGGCTCAGGCGTCGAGACCATCACCATGCTGCAGGACGGCTCGCAGAACACCAAGCGGCTGTTGAACCCGCTCGCGGCGAAGAAGGCGCCGGGCCTGTACATGGCGATGGGCGCCACCGCCGAGGTCGTCGCCGAGCGCTACAAGGTCTCGCGCGAGGAGCAGGACCAGTACGCGCTGAAGAGCCAGCAGCGCACCGCGCGCGCTCAGGAGCTCGGCTACTTCGACGACGAGATCGTGCCGATGAAGGTGCGCCGCCTGGTGCAGAAGAAGGGCGAGGAGCCGAAGGAAGAGGACTTCGTCGTCGACCGCGACGAGTGCAATCGGCCCGACACCACCATCGACGGGCTGCGCAAGCTGCCGCCGGTGTTCAAGCCCGAGGGCGGCACCGTCACCGCGGGCAACTCGAGCCAGCTCTCCGACGGCGCATCGGCCACGCTGCTGATGTCCGCCAGCCGCGCGAACGCGCTCGGGCTCGAGCCGATGGGCATCTATCGCGGCTCCGCCGTCGCCGGCTGCAATCCCGACGAGATGGGCATCGGACCGATCTACGCGGTGCCGAAGCTGCTGAAGCGGCTGGGCATGTCGCTCGCGGACATCGACCTGATCGAGCTGAACGAGGCGTTCGCCTCGCAGGTGCTGCAGGTGCAGCGCGTGCTCGGGATCCCCGACGAGAAGCTGAACCCGAACGGCGGGTCGATCTCGATCGGCCACCCGTTCGGCATGACCGGCTCACGCCTCACTGGCCACATCCTGCGCGAGCTGCGGCGCCGCAAGAAGCGCTACGGCCTGGTCACGATGTGCGTCGGCGGCGGACAGGGCTTCGCGTCACTGTTCGAGGCGGTCTGAGAAGAGCGCCCGTCCCTCGGACTGCGCAGGGGGAGCGATGCCGAGCAGCGCCGCCGCCGTCGGCGCGACGTCGATCGCGCGCACCTCGCCCAGCTGCGCGCCGTGCGGCACGCCGCGGCCGAGCGCGTAGAAGATCGCTCCCATCTCGGGGAGCGCCGGGTCGAAGCCGTGCGCGCCGATCGAGCTGCCGCGCAGCCACGCCCACCACTCGCGGAGGCGCTCTCCCGCGCCCGAGTGGCCGAACATCTTCGGCGGGTGCGCGAGCAGCGTGAGATCGCCGCTGCGCCCGGGGAAAAAGCTGCGGAAGCGTTCGGGCAGCCGGGAGTTGGCGTACGCCTCCAGTCCGTCGACCGTCGCGAGCGCGCGCAGCGCGTCGTCGCTGCGCGCCGGGTCGCGCAGGTACACCTGCGCTTCGCCGCCCGAGTACTCGCTGCGCGCCGCGATTCCAGCGGCGTCGAGCGCCCGCTGCGGATCGACCACTCCGGCGATCCGCGCCATGCCGTGGTCGCTCGCGACGATCACCGTGGTGTGCCCCCACGCGCCGCGCGCGTCGAGCCCGGCGAACAGCCGTTCGAGCTCGTGGTCCTGTGCCTGGAGCTGCGCGCCGATCGCCGGCGAGTCGGGCCCCTGCGCATGGCCCACGCCGTCGCATCCGTGCCACCAGCTCATGATCAACCCGGGGCGCGCGTCGGCGGGGAGATCGAGCCAGGCCAGGATCTGTTCGACCTTCTTCGCTTCGGGCACGCCGGAGTCGAACGGGCGGATGCGCAGGCTCGCGCCGCGGCCGCGCCAGTCCGATTCGGATCCCACCCAGAAGAACACCGCAGCGCGCACGCCCTGGCGCTCCGCCGCCGCCCACAGCGGCTCGGCTTCGAGCCAGCTCGCATCGTTGCCGTATTCGAAGCGCCTTCCCTGTCGGTCCGTGAAGGCGTTCTCGATGATGCCGTGCCGATCCGGCCAGGTGCCGGTCGCGAGCGAGACATGGTTGGGGAACGTGCTCGAGGGCAACACCGGCGTGAGTCGCTCGGCGCGCGCGCCGTCCCGGGCCATGCGCGCCAGCGCGCGCAGCGGAACGCGCTCGGGATAGTCGAAGCGCGTCCCGTCCCAGGACAGCACGATCACGACCGGGCGCTGCTCCGCGGCGCCCGCTCGCAGGCTGCAGAGCAGCGCGAGTGTGGCGACGGCGAGTGCGGCAGCCCGCGCGCGAGTCACGGGCGCATCCTAGCGGAAGGGCTGCGTGTGCAAGCCACGGCTGCGCGCGCGCGATGTGTGGAGCCGGGTTCCCTCGGGTGTGGAGCACGCTTCCACCGAAGTGTGATCCGCTTCACATCCTGCGCGCGCATTTGCGCGCGGGCGCGGCGCAGGCTGGATGCGGTCACGTGCACAAGGGCCCGATGGCTGCTGTGGATTCTCTTCTCGCCCGCTTCCGCCGGGCACGGGAAGTGAACTCCTTCCCGGTCGGCTGGAGGGGCCAGGCTCCGTGTGCGGGAGAGGAGAGCTGGCCATGACTGGAAGCACGATTCGAGGCGGCGCCTCGGTCCGGAGCGCGCAGGGCTTCACCCTGCTCGAGCTGATGACCGTCGTCGCGATCCTCGGGATCCTCGCGATGTTCGCGGGTCCCGGCATGCTGCACCTGTACGAGAAGCAGGAGACCAAGGCGACGGCCTCGCAGATGGCGGGCCTGCTGGTCGATGCGCGTGCGCACGCCGTGAGCGAAGGCACGCCCTACCTGGTGTACTTCAACGCTCCGACGACCGACGCGAACGGCAACTGCGGCTCGGTGGCGACCGAGGTCAAGGACGTCGACCACAGCTACACGCTGACGCCGGCGGACCAGACCAAACAGATCTACCTGCCGGCGAGCACCTGCAACAAGGTGACGCCGTACAACCCGGCCGCCGCCCCGGCCACGCTCGCGGCGGTGCCGATGCCGGCCCAGGACCTGGCGGTGCGCGCGCCGGATGCGGCCGCGGTCGGCGCGGTCTCGGAGCGCGGTGTGGTGTCGACGGCGACCACTGCGCTGAGCACGGTCGCCTCGGCGGCGACCAGCACCGTGGCCAGCACGGTCGCTGCGGTGACGGGCAGTGGCAACGGCTCGAGCAATGGCTCGAGCTCGAGCAGCAACTCGGGGAGCGGCAACACGTCGGGCAGCAATCCGACGGGCACGGGCGGCAACGGCTCGAGCAGCAGCTCGCCCGGCTCGAGCAGCAGCTCGTCCGGCAGCTCTGACGACGGCAGCGAAGGACAGGTGGCCGCGGACGGCACCCTCACCTACCCGCCTCGCAGCTCGACCGTCGCGGACACCGTGGTCGACGGCGCGACCTTCCCGATCGATCCCGCCTCGGGTCAGCCGGTCGTCGCGTTCTCCGAGCGCGGCATCCCGGTCGATCCGTCCGATCCGAGCTCGCTCGGCAGCGGCGCCGGCGGGATCTACCTGACCGACGGCGACACGATCGTGACTGCGGCCGTGGTGGCGCCGCTGGGCGAGGTCCAGGTCATGACCTTCGACCCGGCCAGCAACACCTGGAAGTGAGCGCGAGCTAGCGACCGCCGTAGGGATCGCCGGGCAGGTCGGGGCTGTGGCGGAAGCGCCTGTGGCTCCACATCCACTGCTCGGGATGCGCGCGGATGATCTCCTCCATCGCAGCGTTGCACCGGGCCGTGAGCAGCTCGGCATCCCTGCGGCGGTCGCCCGTATCCGGAGTCTCGATCGGGGGCCGGACCACCAGACGATGGTGGTCCGGCCCCGTTCGCGTCGAATAGGCCGGAACGACCGGCGCGCCCGTGCGCAGCGCCAGGATCGCGGGCCCGAGCGACGTGGAGGCGCGCACCCCGAAGAGCGGCACGAACACGCCGCGCGAGCGACGCGCGTACTGGTCGTTCAGGATCGCGACCACCCTGCCCTTGTGGATCAGCCGCAGCATCTGCGGCAACACGTTCCGGTGTAGCAGGAGCTCCGCGCCGGTGCCGGTGCGCTGGCGGATGATCTCCTCGCGCAGCAGGCGGTTCCCCAGCGGGCGGCCGATCACGCTGAGCGGGATCCCGAACAACGGGACCGCACGCACCAGCAGCTCGAAGTTCCCCAGGTGGAGCGTCAGGCAGACGGCGCTCTTGCCCGCGGCGAGCACGGTATCGGCGATCTCCTTGCCCTCGAAGTCGACGCGCGCGCGGATGTCGTCCGCCTTCCAGTCGCGCCCGCGCGCCACGTCGATCAGGTTCCAGGCCAGCTGGACCCAGCTCTCGCGGCCGATCTCGCGCCGCTCCTCCTCCGTCTTCTCCGGAAAGGCGATGCGCAGGTTGGCGAGCACGTAGTCGACGCGCTTTCCGCCGCGCGCGAACAGCGCGCGCGCGCCGCGGGCCGCGATCGCCTGCGCGGTCGGGAGCGGCAGCGCGCGCAGCGCGGCGACGGCGCTGCGGAATGCGGCGTACTCGGCGAGCTCCTTCGGGGAGTACACGGGGCGCCGAGGATACCGCAGGTTCACGGGCGCGCCTTTGCCTACACTGGACCGCGATGCTCGAGAACGAGAACTACTTGTCGCTCGCCACGTTCCGACGCGACGGCCGCGCCGTCGAGACACCGATCTGGTTCGCCCCCGAGGGCGGCTCACTGGTCGCATTCACTGCCGGTGACTCGGGCAAAGTGAAACGGCTGCGCAACTCCGGCCGCGCGCGGATCGCGGCCTGCGACGCGCGCGGTCGCGTGCACGGTCCCTGGCAGGAGGCGCGCGCCGAGCTGATCCGCGACTCGGCCGCGGTCGACCGCATGCACGCCGCCCTGCGCGCCAAGTACGGCCTGTTGATGCTGCTCGCCGACGTCGGCTCGCGGCTCGCCGGCCGCTACGCCAAGCGCGCGTGGCTCAGGATCACTCCCACCTAGTCTGAGCGGTGTACGGCGGCGGGCGGCCGCCGCCTACCGCCTTCGCTCGCCTTCGGCTCGCTGCGCGCTCCGCTTGCTGGCTGAGCGGTGTACCGCGGCGGGCGGCCGCCGCCGACCGCCTTCGCTCGCCTTCGGCTCGCTGCGCGCTCCGCTTGCTGGCTGAGCGGTGTACCGCGGCGGGCGGCCGCCGCCTACCGC
>Ga0318512_10000405_pt1 | contig 10990 bp, 9 predicted proteins | sample GRESIP171b2f19_FD_203682 | JGI IMG/M metagenome (GOLD analysis project Ga0318512, IMG submission 203682) | Tropical soil microbial communities from Luquillo Experimental Forest, Puerto Rico - GRE.SIPMG.171b2f19 | ecosystem: Environmental > Terrestrial > Soil > Tropical forest > Bulk soil...
ACGCCGGCCTCGACACCCTGGTGATCACCTACAAAGGCACTGCGCCGGCGCTCACCGATCTCATGAGCGGGCAGATTCAGCTGCTCGCCGATCCCATGCTCTCCTCGCTGCCGCTGGCGCAGAGCGGTAAGATCAAGGCGCTCGGCCTCACCAGCCTCAAGCGCGCGGCCGCGGCACCCGAGATTCCGACCGTGGAGGAGTCCGGCGTGAAAGGCTTCGCATTCGTATCTTGGTACGGACTGTGGGGACCGAAGAATCTGCCGGCCGATCTTTCCAACAAGCTGCAGGCGGAGATCGCCAAAGTGCTGGCGCTGCCGGACGTGAAGCAGCGCTTGAACGCGCTCGGCTTCGATCCGATCGGGTCGGGCAGTGAACAGTTCGCGGCCTACATTCGCGACGAGATGGCGAAATACGAGAAAATCATCAAGGACGCCAAGATCAAGGCGGAGTGAGCACGGTGGCGTCATGCGGGTGATGGTGCTCGGCGCGGGCGTCATTGGAACGAGTTCGGCCTATTATCTCGCCAAGTCCGGCCATGAGGTCGTGGTGGTCGACCGCCGGAGCGGACCGGCCCTGGAGACGAGTTTCGCCAATGCCGGCGGCATCTGTCCGGGGTTTGCGGGTCCTTGGGCGGCGCCGGGAATGCCGACGAACATCGTGCGCTGGCTGTTCACCCGCCACGCGCCGTTGGTTTTGCGGCCACGCTTCGACCCCCATCAGTGGCGCTGGCTCATTCGCTTCCTGCGCAACTGCAGCGCCGAACGCTTCGCCCGCAACAAGGCGCGCATGCAGCGCATCGCGCACTACAGCAAGGCGTGCCTCAAGGAGCTGCGCGAGGACACCGGCATCGCCTTCGATCACGGCACCGGAGGCGTGCTGCAACTCTTCCGCACCGAGGAGGAGCTTGCCGGCGCGGCAAAATCCACTCGCGTGCTGGCCGAGTTCGGCGTCATGCACCGCATGCTCGATGCCAAAGGCGTGTTGGCCGTGGAACCGCGCTGCGCGCGGCCGCCGCCGACTTCGCAGGCGGCCTCCATCTGCCCGATGACGAGACCGGCGACGGCCACAAATTCACGATCGCGCTGGCCGAGCTTCTGCATCGACGCGGCGTCGTCTTCAAGTTCAACACGAGCGTGGAACGGCTGCGTCTCGAAGGCGCTCGCATCGCCGGCGTCATTACCGATCAAGGTGCGCTCGACGCCGACGCCTATGTCGTGGCGCTGGGCAGCGCGGCCGCGCGCGTCCTGCGGCCACTGGGCCTCGATCTTCCGATCTATCCGGTGAAGGGGTGCTCCGTCACCATCGACCTCGACGCCAACGTACCGGCGCCGCGATCCTCGGTCATGGATGAGCATTACAAAGTGATGATCACTCGGCTCGGCACGCGCCTGCGCGCCGCCGGCGTGGCCGAGCTTTCAGGCTACGACGTTTCGATCCGCCCGTCGGGCCCGGCGACCGTGCTGCGCAGCCTGTGCGAGCTGTTCCCGCAGGCGGCGATCGCCTGCAAAGGCGGCGCACCGAACGCCTGGGCGGGCTTGCGGCCGATGACCCCGGACGGACCGCCCTATCTCGGCGCGACCGGGATCGCCAACCTCTACGTCAATGTCGGCCAGGGATCGAACGGCTGGACGCAGGCTTGCGGCTGCGGGCGGGCGGTGGCCGACATCGTCTCCGGCCGCCGGCCGGAGATCGATCTGGAAGGATTCGGCGTCGATCGATAAGGGCGGACAGCGCAGCGGACTTGGAGAGATGGCGGCGAGCGCCTCGCAACGCCGATGCTTTACCCGTAAGCTAGGGGGATCAACACAGGAAGTATAGGCATGCCGACCACAAGGTGGAGTCCTACCGCGTACAGATTAGGCGCTATTGTGGCGCTCGCGTTCTGCTTTGTTGCCGGATACGTCGTGGCCGGTTTGCGGTCGAGTGCACGCGATACCCTCGCGCAAATCTGCGCCCGCGTCGATTACGTGAACGGCTTGCAAGAGAACCTCAAAGGACAGGACCCTGCAACCGAGGAAGTGAGCGTCGGACTTAGGGCGTTGGTCGAACAGTGCCGCGCGGCACTGAGAGATCGCGCTGAAGAAAACGACTAAGGCCGTTGGTTAAGAACATCATCGTCGAGAACCTTCACCTTGGACCGGACGGACTAGCGTATTGTGCGGCCGGGTCCAGCCCATGGGCGCCCGCAACAACGAGAGGATGAGGGATGAGCCAGGAGATCCTTTACAGCGTCGAAGAAAGCATCGCGACCATCACGCTCAATCGTCCCGAGCGCATGAACGCGCTCACGCACGAGCTCGAAACCGAGCTGCATCGGATCTTCGACCGCGCGGACGCCGACCGCGCCGTGCGCGTGATCATCCTCACCGGCGCGGGCCGCGCCTTCTGCGCCGGCTACGACCAGAGCACAACGGATAAGTCCGGCGCGCGGCATTCCGATCCGAAGGGCAAGTCGCATGCCGACTTCATCGAGTTCTGGCAGCGCATCGACGCCGGGCGCGTGGCGCTATGGACGCATATGTGGCGGCTGGGCAAGCCCGTCATTGCGGCGGTCAACGGCTGGGCCATGGGCGGAGGCTTTTGGTACCAACTCGCCGCCGACATCACCATTGCGTCGGATCAGGCGGTGTTCGCGCAGCCCGAGGTCCGGCACATCTCGAACACGACATTTCTCTTCGGCGCACTGTGCGGCTGGAAGGCCGCCAACCGTTGGGGGCTCACCGGCGACCATTTCGATGCGCAGGAGGCACTGCGCATCGGCATGGTGAACGAGGTGGTGCCGCACGATCAACTCATGGAGGCGGCGCGCGCGCTCGCGAAACGCATCTGCCTCGTGCCGGAGCCGTCGGTGCGGCTCAACAAGGCCGTTACCATGATGGGCATGCAGGCCGCCGGCGTTTATTCCGGCCTTCTGCTCGAAGGAGCCCTCGGCGCGCTCGCGCACTCGTCCCACAACGAGTTCCGCGAGAAACTGTTCGAAGCCCAGCGCCAGCACGGGCTCAAGGGTTATCTCGACATGCGCGACGGCCCATTTCAGCCCGAGCCCATGGGGCCGCGGTCGGCGAAGGGACGACAGAAGAAGGCGGCGCAGTGATTTTCTCGCGCGGGTTAGCGGTTGCGTCACCCGCGGGACGGGGCACCCCGCCGACATTGTCGGCGGGGACCCCGGTGACCCGCGGGTCCATCATCTGCCTAAGAAGTTTTGCGAAGAAGATGGATTGCCGGATTTAGATCCGGCAATGACGCACCGTGGATTCTCCAAGGCAAAGCGTGCAAGCCGCCAAATACATCGGCCGCTCCGTCAAGCGGCTTGAAGACCGTCCGCTCCTCACGGGTGGCGGCCGCTTCGTGGCCGATCTCGCCTTTCCCGACATGCTGGAGGCGGCGTTCGTGCGCAGCCCGCACGCCCACGCCGCGATCCGCGGCATCGACGCTAGCGCCGCGCAGCGGTGCGCGGGCGTCCACGCGGTGCTTACGTTTTCGGATCTCGCGCCGCTGCTCGCGCAGGAGCGGCTGCCGCTGCAATTTCGCACCGCGCGGCTTCCCGGCGACATCACCCCGCTCGTTCTTGCCAAGGACGAAGTCGCCTTTGTCGGCGAGGCCGTGGCGGTCGTGGTCGCGCGGACGCGCTACATCGCCGAGGACGCCGCCGCCCTCGTTGCGGTCGACTACGCGCCGCTGCCGGCGGTCTCGGACTGCCGGCAAGCGCTCGCGCCGGGAGCGCCGTGCGCCCATCGCGCGCGGGCGAGCAATCTCCTGATCGAGTTCCAGCAGTGCTATGGCGACGTCGCGGACACATTCGCGCGCGCGCCGCACCGCGCCAGCGTCAATCTCAAGCAGCATCGCGGCGGAGCGCATTCGATCGAGGGACGCGGCGCGGTCGCCGCCTACGACGTCAACGAGGACCGGCTCACCCTGTGGTCGTCGACGCAACTCGCCCACGAGGTGCGCGCCTTTCTGATGACGATGCTGCGCCTCGACGAAAATCAGCTGCGCGTCGTGGCGCCCGACGTCGGCGGCGGCTTCGGCGCCAAATTCGTGATGTATCCGGAAGAGGTGACGCTGGCGGCGGCGTGCCTCCTGTTGCGGCGGCCGATCAAGTGGATCGAGGACCGGCGCGAGCATTTTCTCGCCGCCATCCAGGAGCGCGACCAGTATTGGGACCTCGAGGTCGCCTTCGACAATGACGGCCGCCTGCTCGCCGTGCGCGGGGGGATGATCCACGACGAGGGCGCCTACACCCCACAGGGCATCAACCTTCCCTACAACGCGTCGACCGCGCTGCCCGGACCCTACATGCTGCCGGCCTTTCAATTCGACGTGCGGGTGGTCGAGACCAACAAGGTCGCCACCATGCCGGTGCGCGGCGCGGGCTATCCGGAAGGCGCCTTCGCGATGGAACGCCTGCTCGACCGCATCGCCGACGAGCTTCGCCTCGACCGCGCCGAAGTTCGCCGGCGCAATCTCGTGCCGCCGGAAAAGATGCCCTATGTGTTTGCGCTCAAGACCCGCGCCGGCTCGCCGATCACGCTCGACAGCGGCGACTTCCCGAGCTACCAGCGCGCCGCGCTCGACGCGATCGACTACGCCGGATTTCCCGAGCGCCAGCGTCGAAGTCGAGCGAGCGGCCGCTATCTCGGCATCGGCGTCGGCAACGGCGCCAAGGGGACGGGCCGCGGCCCGTTCGAATCCGGCATCGTGCGGATCGGCCGCTCCGGCCGCGTCTCCGTCTACACCGGCGCGATGCCCATGGGGCAAGGGATCAAGACCGCGCTTGCCCAGATCTGCGCCGAGCAGTTCGGCGTCGCGCCGGACAGCGTCAGCGTGGTGGCCGGCGACACCGCCGTCATTCCCTATGGCCAGGGCGGCTTCGCCAGCCGTCAGACCGTGACCGCGGGTTCCGCGGTGCATCTCGCCGCCATGAAGGTGCGCGAAAAAGCGCTCGAGGTTGCCGCCCATCTGTTGGAGGCAAGCGTGGGCGACCTCGAGCTGCGCGACGGGCGGATCGAAATTGCCGGCGCGCCGGGCAGCGGGCTTTCCCTGCGGGAGGTCGCCGAAGCGGTCTCCGGCGTGCCCGGCTACGCCATGCCCGGCCAATTCGAGCCGGGGCTCGAAAGCATGCAGAGCTTCCTGCCGAGCGCGCTCACCTACGGCGGGGGATGCCACGCCGTCGAGGTCGAGGTGGACATCGAGACCTGCGGCGTGCGCATCCTGCGCTACGTCGTGGTCAACGACAGCGGCCGGATCATCAATCCGATGATCGCCGAAGGACAACTCGTCGGCGGCGCCGCGCACGGAATCGGCAACGCGCTCTACGAATGGATGGGTTACGACGATGAGGCGCAGCCCCTCACCACCACGTTCGCCGACTATCTCATCCCGAGCGCCACCGAGGTGCCGAAAATCGAGGTGACGTTCGCCGAATTCCCCTCGCCGCTCAATCCGCTCGGCGTCAAAGGCGTGGGCGAATCCGGCTGCGTTCCAGCGGCGGGCGCGATCGTCTCGGCGATCGAGAACGCGCTTGCGCCCTTCGGGGTGCGCATCAGCGAATATCCAGTGACGCCGGCGCGGCTCTACGCCTTGCTCGCAGGCCGCCAACAGCGGCAGCCGTGACGACTATGGGGTGACGCGAGACGGCCAGGGACCTCACCCGACCAAGTCGCAATGCGGCTATTCCGGCATGCCCGCCTTGCGCAGTCCCTCGTTGACGCGTGTACGCAACTGCCGGTACGCCGGGCTGGTGAGTGCGAGGGGAACGGGCGAAAGCGTGCGGAACGTCGATATCCTCGTTCCCGGACGTCTTTCCAGGTAGGTGGCGAGCGCCGCGCGCGCCTCCTCGGAGCGATCGAGCAGCGCGTAGGCGGCGGCGAGAAAAGCGTGCGGCGAGGTGTTCTTGGGATTGGCGTCGAGCGCGCTGGTCAGTGTGCGGATGGCTTCCTCATCACGCCCGAGAAGAATGAGAGCGTGGCCTCGACCGTCGAGCCAAGTCCACCGCCCCGGGTCGCGCGGGCCGATACGATCGGCCTTGGCGAACCATTCGAGGGCTTGCTCCGGCTTGCCGAGATACAAGGTCGACAAGCCGATTTCCTTGTAGGCCCAAGGCTCGCCGGGATTTTCCATGATCACCGCTTCGGCCACGACAATGGCGTCGTCGAATCTGCCCTGCGCGCGCCGCAGCGCGGCATTCGCCTTCAAGGCCATGAGATGACGGGGCTCGATCGCGAGCGCGTGATTGAGCAGCCGCTCCGCCCTGCCCAGCCGCTCCTCCGCCCCGGTTTCGTAATAGCCGTTGAGGAACTCGAAAACGAGCGTCGTGGCGACGCCAGCGAGGCCATCGACGCTCGTCGGCTCGACCTTGAGCGCCTGCTCGAACAGACCGCGGGCGTCTGTCATCGTTGTCGGCGACGACGGCAGGTTGAGCACCGCCTTGCCGCGCATGATGAGGTCGATGAGCTCGGCGCTGTCCGGCCTTTCGCGCAAGCTTCGCCGCGCTTCGATGTCGACGACCTGCAAGCCGATCGCGCGCGAGACCCGGCTGACGATCTCATCCTGAACGTCCAGGATGCTGCCTCGTTCGGTATCGAAGCGTTCGGCCCAGAGCTGGCTTGCTTCCTTGGTCTCGACCAGGCGGGTGTTGACGCGTACCCGCTCGCCCTCGGGGACGACGCTGCCCTCGAGCAGATAACGGACCTCCAGCTCGCGGCCGATCTGCCGCGCGTCCGCGCCCCGGCCTTTGTAGGTGAAGGCGGTATCGCGGGAGACGATGGAGATTCCGGGCAGCGCGCGCGCCACATCGCTGATGAGGCTGTCGGTGATCCCGTCGGCCAGGTAGTCCTGCTGCGCATCGCCGCTGAGATTGACGAACGGAAGGACGACGATTGACGGGACCGGCGCTCGGAGCCGCTCCGCCGAAGATGGCGCTTCGCTTGCCAGCGCAATGTGGTCTTTGGTGTGCGGTACGGGCGGTGGGAAGGGTGACATGAGCCACCACGCGGCGGCGACGCCCAATGCGACAAGGGCCATCGCCGCTGCGGCGAACAGCGGGTGTCGTGCAGCCCGCCGCCCGCTGGACGCCGTCTCGTTCTCGACGGATGCGGTGTCAGCTTGGCGGGCGTCATGCAATATTGCATTTCCTCCAGGCGCGTCCGATGCCCCGCCGGAGAGCGGCGGCGATTCGCCGGTTGGCACGACGTCCGCCGCGTTCTCGGCCGCACCCGGAGATCCTTTCTCCACCACAACAGTGGTCGGCGCGGACGTGTCGTCGTCAACGTCACCGACAAAACGAAATCCGCGCTTGTGCAGCGTGCGTATGAAGCTCTGGTCGGTGCCGCTGTCGCCGAGCGCGCGCCGTGCCGCGCTGATGCGGGAGCTCAGCGTCGCCTCCGAGACGATGCGGCCCTGCCAAATCACGTCGATCAGCTCGTCCTTGCTGACGATCCTATCGCGGTTGCGAATGAGGTGAACGAGCAGATCGAATACCTGCGGCTCGATATGAACGATCGCCCCGGCGCGCCGCAACTCCTGCCGCGCGACGTTGATCTCGAAATCGGCGAAGCGGAAGTTCAAAGTGGCCCCCTTATTGGCGGAGTCTTGGTCGCCGCCAAGCGACGACTTGTCAAATAGTCGGCGGCTATGCGAATGGTTGCATTATACCATTTTGGGGAAATCTGCAGCAAATCTCATAAGAGATTCACGACGGGCTGGAGCTTGGCTCCAAGCCTGTCGTCTCGTTTGCAGCTAAAGCATCGTTAGGCACCCCCTGGATTCTATTTGAGCTAACGCCCCCTGGTCCGAGGTCAAACCTTCGAAACGACGGTGAGAATAGGTAATTCCGGTATTGGATCGGCTGCTCGTTCTCGCCGCATGGTTCGAACTACTCGGATGTGACGGCTGCGGCTGTTGGCGAGGTCAAGGACATCCCCGGGGATGAGAATCGCGGATATTACGCTTGCAGTGTTCACGTTTTGCAACAGCCTTCGTTTCTTGGCCTACGTATCTCAGATTGCCAGGGCGGTGAGGGATCAAAGTGGTGCGCAAGCCATCTCGCTGGGACCTGGGGCCTGTTCTTCATCTCGCATGCGTCGGCAATGGCCTATGCGCTCGTAAATAACGAGGATTGGATAATGGCTTTCATGTTTCTGGCCAACGCTATTGGTTGCGGCGCGGTCCTGCTCATAACCGCTTGGAAGCGCTCGCAACATCGCAGCAGGACAAGACAGTATGAAACGACACCCACAGTCCTCGACGTCCTTGCTCGAAAGATGGGATCAAGCATCCGCAAAGCTTGGCTGCGGCGTAGCTTCTCCCGCAAGAAGACAGGGTCTTGGACCGATGGCCCCCTAAGCGGGTTCTAAAACCGCTCGGGTCGTTCGGCGTGGGCATCAGCGCCGGCAGAAGCGTCCCACATTGCAGCATTGTGCAATTTGCATGGCGCTTTCTCTGGTCGTGCAAAGCGGCGGGCTAATCCCGATATTGCGTACCCGTCCCGCCCGCACACGGATTTTTGAAGGCGCTCGATATTCGTGTAGCGATAAAGCGATGTGCAGTTGAACGCAGAGGCTGCCACCTATTGAGGCCAGGAGGATACCCCGCTCAAGGAGGCCACCGGATCGCGAAGATCAGGAGCCCTCGTCATGAGCGAATCGGCCGCCGTTTCGACGCCCATTCTCTGGCCCGTCGTACAATTTGCCCCCTCGGATATCGCGCGCCGTCAGATCGCGACCTGGAATGGAATCCGGACCGACACCGTCGAAGTCGTCCGGCGTGAGCCGTTCCAAGCCGGCTTCAGGGCGCCGTGCCATCTGCTGATCATGTGCGAGCGCGCCGAGCGGGACGACGGCGAGACGCTGGTGGAGGGGCTGCCGCGCTCCACGCTCCAGGAGTTCAGCCGGACACTGAGCTTCATTCCCACCGGTCACTGGTTCTCCACCTGGCACAAGCCACGCAAGCTGACACGCGTCACCTATTTCTACATCGACCCGCGCGGACCGCTGATCGACCCCGAGCTGCGTTTCGCCGAAAGCGAGTTCACGCCGCGGCTCTTCTTCTTCGACCACGACTTGTGGGAGACCGCGCTCAAGCTCAAAGCGCAAGCAGTCAATCCGGGCGCGGGGCAAAAGCAATACGTGGAGGCGCTGAGCGTCGCGCTCATGCACGAGCTGCTGCGCCTCAACAACGGTGCTCGCCTCGCCAAGCGGCCGATTCGCGGCGGCCTGGCCGGCTGGCAAGAGAAGAAAGTGGCGCAATACATCGAGGAGCACCTTTTGGACGACATCTCGCTCGCGACATTGGCCGGCGTCGCAAGACTGAGCCCGTATCATTTCGTGCGGGCGTTCAAGCAATCATTCGGTCTGCCGCCGCACCGCTATGTGAGCAGCATGCGCATCCAACAGGCCAAGTCCTTGTTGGCGGATCCCGCGATGTCGGTGACGCAAATCGGCCTCGATCTGGGTTTTAGCGAAACGAGTTCGTTTACGACGACGTTTCGCAAACACACTGGCCTGACCCCGACTGCGTACCGGCGCGGCCTCGAATGAGATCGGAACTCGCACGCAGGAGATCGTAACGATGCGCGTTCCATTTGCTGCCATCCTCGGGGCGCTCCTGCTCGTCTCGGCTCCAACCAATGTGCCGAATGAGCGAACGGAGTGCGTGCAGCCGTCGATCTACTTGCCCAGCTATCTGTTGCCGAGCTTTCTCGAATGGCTCACGTGCCCCGAGCCGGAAACGCCCGTGGGAGAGCCGGACTCCGCCATAAGGCGGCCGGCGCGCGAAGGCAGGCGATCCTAGAACCGCTCGCGCTCGAGCTGGCGCCAGCGCGACATCCGCCGTTCCAGCCACATTACGAACTCGGTCAGCACCACGCCCACCAGCGCGATGACGATGATCGGCACGAACAGCTTCGCAGTCGCGAACACGTTGGCGTATTCGACGATCATGCCGCCGAGCCCGCTGATGGCGGTGAAGAACTCGGCGACGATGATGCCGATGATCGCCAAGCCGACGGCCAGTCGGATACCCGCCATGATGAAGGGGATCGCCGCCGGCAGAACGATCTTCCAAAAAATCTGCCATTCGGTGGCACCATAGGCGCGGCCGATCTCCAGCATCGCACCGCGCACGTCGCGGATGCCGGAATAGGTGTTCACGGTGATGGGGAAGACCGCGACCGAGACCAGAATCGTGACCTTGCCGACGAATTCCAAGCCCGCCCACAGGATGATCAGCGGAATGAGGGCGATGCGCGGGATGGCATAGAGCGCGTTGATGAAGGGATCGAGCACGTATTCCAACGTGCGCCACTGCGCCATGACGATGCCCAGCGCAATGCCGATCACGACGGTGAGCGCCATGCCGACCGAGAACGGCCACAAGGTCTGGATCAGCGCCTTCTCGAGCGCGCCGTTCCGGATCAACTCGACCGCGGCCCGAAAGATCGCGCTCGGCGGCGCCATGAAGATCGGATCCATGCGGCGGCCGTAATATTCCCACACCACGAAGAAGACCGCGACCGACGCGGTGCGAATGGCGTTGGGGCTCAAGACAACCTCGCGCAGGCGTTGCGTCCATGTCGGCTGCGGCGCCGGGACCGAATGGCGTGGCGGCGTTTCCGGTGACGAATTCATGACTCGCTCCTGAGCATCTCCCGCAATTCGGCGCGGCATTCTCCAAAATCAGGATGAGTGCGGACGTCGCCGCCCACGCGCGCGCCGGCGACCGGCGACTCGACGATGGTGCGGATCCGCCCGGGGGCGGTGTGGAACACAAAGATGCGGTCGGAGAGGATGAGCGCCTCGTCGATGCTGTGGGTGACGAAGATCACCGTCGCGCCGGTGCGCGACCATATCGCGAGGAAGTCCTCCCGCAGCTGCTCGCGCGTCTGCGCGTCGAGCGCGCCGAAGGGCTCGTCCATGAAGATGAGAATGGGCTTGCGCATGAGCGCGCGCGCGATGCCGACCCGCTGCTGCATGCCGCCGGACAATTCGTGGGG
>Ga0318512_10000409_pt1 | contig 10943 bp, 12 predicted proteins | sample GRESIP171b2f19_FD_203682 | JGI IMG/M metagenome (GOLD analysis project Ga0318512, IMG submission 203682) | Tropical soil microbial communities from Luquillo Experimental Forest, Puerto Rico - GRE.SIPMG.171b2f19 | ecosystem: Environmental > Terrestrial > Soil > Tropical forest > Bulk soil...
GGCCATGGCCGGGCTGCTGGCGGCCGCCCACGACCTGTCCGACGGCGGCCTGGCCGTCGCGCTCGCCGAGTCCTGCCTGCGCGGCGGGACCGGCTGCCGGGTGCGGCCGCCCGGGGACCCGTTCACCGCTCTGTTCAGCGAGTCGGCCGCGCGGGCCGTGGTGGCGGTGCGGCCCGGTTCGGAGGCGGCCTTCGCTTCGCTTCGCGAGGCGCGCGAGGTGCCGGGCCAGACCATCGGGCGTACGGGCGGCGGCGACCTGGTCGTCGAGGGGTGGTTCGCGGTCCCGCTGGCCGAGTTGGCCGCCGCGCATGCCGCCGCCCTGCCCGGGTTGTTCGGCTGAGGTGACATGCCTCCCCGGCGTCCGGACCCGCGCGGGCAGGAGAGCGTCGCCCCGGTGCTGCGGGCGCTTGATGGCGGTCTGGTCCCGGAGCCGGATGAGCTGCGCGCCGCGGCCAGGTACCTGCTGGCGCTGCTGGCCAGCAGGCACCCCGGTCGCGTCCTGGAGGTACGGATCCCGCCGGTCGCGGCCGTGCAGTGCCTGCCCGGGCCGGTCCATACCCGGGGCACGCCGCCGAACGTGGTGGAAACCGACCCGGTCACCTGGGTGCGGCTGGCTACCGGCAGGCTCGGGTGGGCCGACGCGGTCGGCTCCGCCGCCGTGCACGCCAGCGGTCCCCGCGCCGACCTGGGCGACTACCTGCCGCTCGTCCCTTAAACTGAGGCGGTGACATCCCCCGACGGCGGTCCGGTGGATGAGCTGGGGCTCGAGGACCCGCCGCCACGAGAGGCCTGCGGCGTGTTCGGTGTCTGGGCGCCGGGTGAGGATGTCGCGAAGCTCGCCTACTACGGTCTGTACGCGTTGCAGCACCGGGGGCAGGAATCGGCGGGCATAGCGGTCAGCGACGGCAGCCGCATCATGGTGCACAAGGAGATGGGCCTGGTCGCCCAGGTCTTCGACGAGCCTGCCCTGACCGCGCTGCAGGGCCACATCGCGGTCGGGCACTGCCGGTATTCGACCACCGGCGCCTCGGTGTGGGCCAACGCCCAGCCGACGTTCCGCTCCACGCCCACCGTCAGCCTGGCGCTCGGCCACAACGGGAACCTGATCAACACCCGCGAGCTGGCCGCGCTGCTCGGCGACGCCGGTCAGGGCAGTGGCGGGATCGAGGCGACGTCCGACACCGACGTGCTCACCGCCCTGTTCGTCAGCGACCGCGTGCCGCCCGGTCCGGCCGGAGCGCCGGGCGGCGTGGAGGGCGCCGCGGCGGCCGTCCTGCCGCTGGCCAAGGGTGCGTATTCGCTGGTCTTCATGGACGAGCAGACGCTGTACGCGGCGCGGGATCCGCATGGGTTCCGGCCGCTGGTGCTCGGCCGCCTGAAGGGCGGCTGGGTGGTGGCCAGCGAGACCGCCGCGCTGGACATCGTGGGTGCGGCGTTCGTCCGCGAGATCGCGCCCGGCGAGCTGGTCTGCATCAACGGGCGCGGGGTGCGGTCGACGATGTTCGCGGCGCCGCAGCCGAGCGGATGCCTGTTCGAGTACGTCTACCTGGCCCGTCCCGACACCACGATCTCGGGCCGGGGGGTGCACGCCACCCGGGTCGCCGTGGGCCGGCGGCTCGCGGCCGAACATCCCGCGGACGCCGACCTGGTCATCCCGGTGCCCGAGTCGGGGACGCCGGCCGCGATCGGCTTCGCCGAGGCCAGCGGCATCCCGTTCGGCCAGGGGCTGGTCAAGAACTCCTACGTCGGCCGGACCTTCATCCAGCCCAGCCAGACGATCAGGGAGCGGGGCATCAAGCTGAAGCTGAACCCGCTCCGGGACGCCATCGCCGGCCGTCGGCTGGTCGTGGTGGACGACTCAATCGTCCGCGGGAACACGCAGCGCGCGCTCGTCGCCATGCTCAGGGAAGCGGGCGCCGCGCAGGTCCACGTGCGCGTCGCGTCCCCGCCGGTGACCTGGCCCTGCTTTTACGGCATCGACTTCGCGACCCGGGCCGAACTCATCGCGGGCCACCTGTCGCCGACCGAAATCTGCGCCTCGATCGGCGCGGACTCCCTCGGCTACGTGTCGCTGGACGGGCTGACCGAGGCGAGCGGGCTGCCGGCCAGCCGGTTGTGCCGTGCCTGCTTCGACGGGCGGTACCCGATCCCGGTCACCGACGACGACCGCGGCCAGCAGGTGCTAGACGGCCTGGGCGTCAGATCGTAGCCGCGCCTGTCCCATCGAGGCGTGCCACATCGCGATGCGTCACGCCTTGACGCGTCACGCCCTGACGCGGCCGGATGTCTCGGCTCTTACCAGTCGTCCTCAGACGATCCCGGGTCCCCGTCTTCGTCTTCGTCGTCGTACTCACCCGCGGAATTACCGTCGCGGGAGTCCGCACCGACACCTAGCTCCGCACGCAGCCGGTCGAGGTCCGTGTCGTCGCTCTTGTACTTGAGCTGACGGGCGACCTTAACCTGCTTGGCCTTGGCTCGGCCGCGCCCCATTGGCTCGACCCCCTCGAACGTCCGGAGCCAGTCAAGGCCCCATGATCTCCGCCTCGCTGGCTTTGTCCGTCATATGACTTTTGTGCGTCGTATGACGCCGCCGCCACCCCGCAGCGGGAAGCGCGACGTTCACCAGCATCCGTACAGGTACAACCGTACCCGCTTTGCGCCTGTGATGCCTACGCTGATCCCATCGTGCCGAGCCAGATTCCGCGCAGCCGCCCGACATCGGACATGCGGCGCTCGGCGAGCCGGTCCGCGGCCACCGACGGGGGCACCCCCTCGGCGTCCGCGATGGACAGGACCTTCGCGGTGGTCGCGAAGATCTGCTCGGTGCCGGCCCGGGCGCGATCGAAGTTGAACCCGCTCAGCTCATCGGCCACCTGGATGACGCCGCCCGCGTTGACCACGTAGTCCGGCGCGTAGCTGACGCCCCGGTCGGCCAGCAGCTTCTCCACGCCGTGGTGGGCGAGCTGGTTGTTGGCCCCGCCGCAGACGATGCGGGCGGTCAGCCCGCTGGCGACCTGCTCGGTCAGGGTGCCGCCCAGCGCGCACGGGGCCAGGATGTCCAGGTCGGCGGCGAGGAGCGCGCCGATGCCGGAGACCACGCGGACTTCCGGGTGGCGAGCGCGGACGGCCTCGGTCGCTTCGGTACTGACATCGCAGACCAGCACGTGGGCCTCGGCCTCGACCAGGTGGTCGACAAGCCGCCGGCCGACCTTGCCCACGCCTTCCACGCCCACCGTCCGGCCGCGCAAGCTGGGGCTGCCCCAGGCGTGCTCGGCCGAGGCCTGCATTCCGTACAGGACGCCCAGGGCGGTGAGGACCGAGGAGTCCCCCGCGCCGCCGTGGGCGGTGGTGCGGCCCGTCACGTAGCGGCACTCCCGGGCGATGATGTCCATGTCCTCGCTGCGGGTACCCACGTCGCACGCGGTGATGTAGCGGCCGCCGAGGGAGGCGACGAAGCGGCCGTAGGCACGCAGCAGGGCCTCGGTCTTCACCTGGGCCGGGTCGCCGATGATTACGGCCTTCCCGCCGCCGTGATCCAGGCCGGCCAGCGCGTTCTTGTACGCCATGGCCTTGGACAGGCGCAGCACGTCCGCGAGGGCCTCGCCCTCGCTGCGGTACGGGTAGAACCGGGTCCCGCCCAGCCCCGGGCCGAGCGCGGTGGAGTAGATGCCGATGATCGCCCGCAACCCGGTAGGGGCGTCCTGGCAGAAGACGACCTGCTCGTGGTCCGCCTCTCCAGCGGAGCCGTTATCCCGCTGGGACGTCGCGAAGATGTTGGTCACGGTAGTGACACTCCTCATCCTGTCCCGGGTCCTCGTTGAACCGGGATCGGGAACAAGCGTATTGCCTGCGCGGGCGGGGAAGGCCGGCCGAGGAGGCGGATGCGTTTCGTACTGACCGGTAACTCACAGTAGAGATGATCTCGTTACCTTGCGGACCGTCGTGCGGCGTTCTGGTATGTCACCATACGACAGTGCTGACTCACGCCGCGTATCTCCGCAGTCACCAACCGGTTACGGAGCTTGATGAGCCCGGCCGCTCCATACGAGCTGGCGGACTGAGTACCGGGCCGACCCGATCGGTACTTTCCCGGGCATATTTCCTAATCCGGACGCGATGCGACGATAAGTGTCGCTAGACTCACCGAAAGTGATATTCGGCGGCGGAGCGTTGGACATCCCGGTACAAAACTTGCACCTGGTGGTCGACGCGTCACGGCTGGTGATGGCAATATGGTCCTTGTCGGCCATATAGGACATCCCCGACAAGCTCCCCACGGAGCACTAGGCAAACAACAGATGCAGGATCGCAACACTGGTCCAGGAGGAGAGGCCACACATATGTCCGCACGTACACCAGAGGCCGAGCCACTGTTGACGCCCGCGGAGGTCGCCACGATGTTCCGTGTCGACCCCAAGACCGTCACCCGGTGGGCCAAGGCCGGAAAACTGACCTCAATCCGCACGCTGGGGGGACACCGGCGCTACCGGGAGACCGAGGTTCGTGCCCTGCTCGCGGGTATTCCGCAGCAGCGCTCCGAGTGAGCAGCTGCCGTCTCCCCGCGGCAGGCGCCCCGGGCGCCGGACAGGTGGATGCGGCAGCACTCGATCAATGGAATGGGGGGTCGGCCCCGGTGCGGCGCGCCAGATCGACACAGTTGCCCGACCGGGCAGATCTGGAAGGCACGCTTTTCCGGGGCCGGTCCGCTCTGCGGGGAGGATCGCACGATGCGTGATCCAGGATGGGTCGCACGTGCTCGGCGCGTCGCGCTCGCGCCCGGAATCAGCAGTGGTGGACTTCCCGGCACGTTCGCCGTGGGCGGCCAGGCCCGCGGACGGCTCCCGATCAGCCGTCTGCCCGAGCATAGCTTCGCCACCAGCCCTGCCGTCTGTGTTGCCGCTGCTCCAGCCGTGCCACTGCCGCGCGTTCAGTTCTCCTCAGATGAGGGCTTGTTCACAGCTGTGTCCTAGCGTGCGTTAAGGTTCTCGCGGCATGATCGACATCGACAGGGTTGAGGGGTTCCTCGCCCTTTCGCGTCTGGGCTCGGGGTGGCCAGGCCCCGCTCCGAGCCCAGGCCATCCTGGCCGCCGGGCCCGTTGAGGCCCGGACTCCCTGGTGACCTAGAGGAACGGGCCTTCATTGTGCCCGTCGGTCGGAGCTTCTCGCGCCTGTGTCGCACCGCCGTCCGGCAGAGACAGCGGCCGCGGAGTGAACTGGGCGGCTGGCCGGCGCCCAGTTTCGCGGCGTCATGGTGCCTGCATCGGTGGTAGCAGACCACGCCAGGCAAAGGAGATCCCGACATGGGAAAGATCATCATCAGCGAGAACGTCTCGCTCGACGGAGTCGTCCAGGATCCGACCGGTGAGGAGGGCTTCAGGCACGGCGGCTGGTTCTTCGGGATCGGGGATAAGGCCCGCGAAGAGTGGGCCGAGCTCGAGCTCGGCGAGGCGCTGGGCGCCGAGGCCCTGCTGCTGGGCCGGCGGACCGACGAGTGGTTCGCCGCACGGTGGCTATCCCGCAGCGGCGAATGGGCGGACCGGCTGAACAGCATGCCCAAGTACGTCGTGTCCGCGACCCTCGATGAGCCCAGGTGGAGCAGCTCGACGGCAGTCAAGGGCACGGTACTCAAGGGCGACGTGCCAACCGAGGTCTCGAAGCTGAAGCAGCGGCTGGACGGGGACATCGTCGTCTACGCCAGCACCCCGCTCGTACACACGCTGATGGAGCACGACCTGGTCGACGAGCTGCGGCTGACGGTCTACCCGGTCGTGCTCGGGACCGGCGAGCGCCTCTTCGGCCAGACCAGCGAAAAGAAGCCCATGCGCCTGGTCAGCACCCAGATCCTCGGGGACAGCCTGGCCTACCTCACCTACCAGACCGTCCCAGACGCCTAGATGCTCAGGTGAACACCGGCCCGATCGCTGCCGGGCGGGGGCCTGGATTGCGATGGTGGTTACGCTGCCTGCGGGTTCAGCTTGCGGGACCGGACTCGCGGTCCGATTCCCGCGGCCCGCGCACGGTGATCAGCACCAGTCCGGCGACGAGTACCAGGCAGGCGCAGATCGCGCCGCCGCGATCGTGCGGCGGCCGGGTCGGCCAGACCCACGGCGTGGCCGAGCGGTGGGCCAGCGCCCCTTCGGCGACCAGCAGATAGGCCATCGGTCCGGTCCAGGCGAACGGGCCGCCGAGGACCACCGCGGACAGCAGGCCGAGGCCGACCAGGCCGCCGAAGTTGCGGAGCAGGGCGAGGGTCCCGCCCGGCATCCCGCCCGCCGCGGCCCCGGCGGCCAGCACGCCGAACGCGACGGCGGTAAGCGCCACCGCCGCGCCCAGCCGCAACCAGGGCAGCCACCGGCCTGCCGCCCGTTCCGGCTCCCCGAACGGCCCATAAGTGGTGACCGCGATCACCGCCGCGGCCCCGGTCTCGATCGTCAGCGGAATGAACTGCCGCGCGGCGGGGCCGCCGGCGATGTTCCAGTGCCAGTGCAGCGCGGTCCACAGGAGCGCGCCCAGTCCGGCCAGCAGCGCCAGCGCCATCGGCACCCGGCGGCTGACCAGGTACAGCCGCCCCAGCCGCCAGCCGGCGGCCGCGCGGTACCGCCGGGTCCCGGCCGCCGGCGGGGGAACGCTTCCCGGGGCCGGCCGGTGCAGGCCGGTCGTGGTCACGGCAGTTCCTCGAGGGTGAGTCGGTCGGCCCGCAGCGCGGCCAGGTGAGCAGCGAGCCAGGCGTGCCGGGCCGCGGCCGGCCAGGTGGCGAGCCGCCGGGCCGCCGCGTAGACCGGCCCGGTCGCCGCTTGCGGCGTGGGCCCGGCGAACTGAACCCCGGCCCCTTGCAGCAGCGCTGCCTGCACGGCCTGCTGCGCCGGGCTGCCGGGGCTGTCGCCCGCGCCCACGAAGGCGTGGGCGAACAGCAGCCGCATCTCGTCGGCGAACTGCGCCGTGGTCGGCCCCACGCAGAAGCCGCACGGTCCCGGCATGTGGAGCAGGCCGAGCTGCATGCGGAGCACCGGCGGCTGGCCGCCGAACATGATCGGCTGCGGCGGCCCGTCTCCTCCGCTGGGGTATGCCGCGGCGATTTGGGTGGCACGTACCGGCGCGCCGGGCAGGCCGGCCACCTCGGTGAGCACGGGCGCCAGCGCGGCGGTCATGTCCGGCAGCCATCGGCCATAGGCCGGGTTCAGGCACACCTGAACCCCGGCGGAGCGGCCGCAGACGGGGGTGTACGTAATCGGCGCGTCGTTCGCGGCGTCGTGCAGGGTGGGGATGACCACGCCGTACGCTGATTCCTGGGCGGTGCTGGCCAGCCCGACGGCGGTACCCGCCAGCGCCGCGCCGGCGAGTGTGAGGACCGCGGCGGCGGCGCGCAGCCGCCGGCCGCCGGCCCGGGCGGGCAGGCCGGTCACGCCCAGGGCCGCGACCGCGATTCCGGCCAGGAACATGATCCGGGCGATCGGCAGGTCCGGCAGCCAGGGGTAGAAGGTCCCGGAGTCGGCCTGGGCGCTGCCATCGAAGTTGCCGCTGGAGTTGGTCGGCAGGATCAGCGCCCACCCGCTGGTGTGGTGGAACCCGATCTGGAACGACAGGTACATGGCCAGGAACCCGCCGAACGCGGCCACCGGCGCGGCGAACCGGCTCGGCCAGAAGGCCCCGATGGCGAACCCGAAGGCGCTGAATGCGATCACTCCCGTGGCGCCGACGGCGACATACCACCACGGCGGTGTACCCCCGACGCCCTGGTGGGCGTACACCGCGAACATGACGCTCACGAAGACCAGGTAGGCGGCCACCGCCCAGATCGCGGTCGCGGCCCAGGTGGCGAGCTGGGCCGCCCAGCGCGGCCGGGCGGTCGCGGTCACCAGGTCGGCCAGGCCGCGGCGGCCGTCCCGCGATCCCATCCAGGCGGCCACGCCGGCCACGAACGGCCCGAAGTCGATGATCGTGTGCCCCTGGCCCATGCTCCAGTACGTGCGCAGCCCGTACAGGGCCGACGTACCGGTACTGGGCCGGTAGGAGTCGAACCAGAACAGCGCGGCGATCAGCGGCAGGATCCATGGCATCGTGTTGCGGCGCAGTTCCACGCGCAGCAGCCGCGCGGCGCTGAACGGGAGCGCGCTGGTCGCGCGCGGTGTCCGGTGCCGCACCGGGGCGGCGGCCGCGGCGTGATGACCGCCGCCGTGGCGGACCGGGCCGCCGCGAGCACCGCGCTGTAACCGCGCTCCAGCGGCGCGTCGCCGGCCGCGCCGGTGCCCTCGCCCCGGGCGGTCAGCTCGTCCGGCGTGCCCTGGAACACGATCTTCCCGGCGTCCATCAGCGCGACCGCGCTGCAGGCGGCGCCGACGTCCTCGACCAGGTGGGTGGAGACGATCACGGTGGCCCGCTCGCCAAGGTCGCGCAGCAGGGCGCGGAACGTCACCCGCTGCTCCGGGTCAAGCCCGGCGGTCGGCTCGTCCAGCAGCAGCAGTTCGGGCTCGTTGACGATCGCCTGCGCGATCCCGACCCGGCGCAGCATGCCGCCGGACAGGGTGCGCAGCTTCGCTCGGGCCCGGCCGCCCAGGTCGACCCGGTCGATCGCGGTGGCCACCGCCTGCGGCACCCGGCCCGGCGGCAGCTCCTTCAGCAGCGCGAAGTACTCGACGAACTCGGCCACCGTGAATCCCGGGTAGTAGCCCAGGTTCTGCGGCAGGTATCCGAGCCTGCGCCGGATCTCCCGCCGCGGCAAGTATCCGGCCGGATCGCGGCCGAGTAGCCGCACGCGGCCGGAGCTCGGCGGGATCACCGTGGCCATCATCCGCAGCAGCGTCGTCTTGCCCGCGCCGTTCGGCCCCAGCAGGCCGAACACTCCGGGACCGGTCTCCATGGTCACCCCGGCCACCGCCTGGGTGCGGCCGAACCGCCTGGTCACATCGCTGATCTCAACGTTCATGACGTCCCTTTCGGAATACGGGTGGCAGCCCATGCGATGGCGCCGCCGGCGGCGGCGACCGCCAGGTAGGGCAGGACCAGCGCGGAGCTGGTGACCGCGGTGGCGACCTGGCCGGAGGCCGTATGCACCGACAGCACCGTGATCGCCCAGGCGGCCAGGCCCGCCGCGGCGCCGGCGTTCGCCGAGCGGGTGACCGTCGCCACCGCAAGAGCCAGCGCAGACACCGCGGTCATCGGGACCAGCCAGCCGAAGGTAACGGCGGCCGCGGCCCCCGACGCGGCCGACGCGGCCAGCCCGAGGGCCGCGTCCAGCGCGAACACGACCAGCACCCGGACCAGCAGCACCATCCGGTGGCTGACTGCCATGCTCTGCGACAGTTCCCAGGCCGGGTCGATGCCCGGCCCGTAGGCGTAAGCGATGCCCGCGGCGGCGACCGCAGGCGCGAACAGGGCCACGAACGGCGTGCCGGTCCCCAGCGTGGCGAACATCCCGGCCACCAGCACGACCGCGGTGGCGATGACCCAGGCGAGCAGCAGCGACGGCGTGGTCACCAGCGCCCGCGCCAGGCCCGGCGAGCGCAGCGCCCGTCCGGCCAGCCGTTCCACCAGCCCCGGGCGGCGGCGCCAGACCTCCGCGGCCACCCCCAGCCACACCCGGTGCAGATCGACGTCACCCGGACAGCGGTCCTGGCCCGGTCCCGGCAGGTCATCGTGGCCACCAGTCATCTCACGGCTAAAGGTCATCGTCCGCCTCCATCCCGCACCGGCTGCCGCAGCACCGCACGCATGATCTGCCGGACCCGATAAGCGCGGCTTTTCACGGTGCCCTCGGGAACGCCCATCAGCCCGGCCACCTCGGTGACCGTCCGGTCCTCCACGTACATCAGCCGCCAGACCTCCTGCGTCGTGCCGCCCGCCGGGCCGAGCGCCCGGACCGCCTCGGCCAGTTCAGCCCGGGCCACCGCGGCCTCCGCCGGATCACCCGCCTGCTGCCCGCCGTGGCCGGCCAGGACAGCCAGCGGCAATCCGTCCGGGCCGCGGCGGCGCAGCCACAGCGCCGCCTGCCGCCGGGTGATTCCCCATAGCCAGCCCCCTGGCGAGCCCTCGGGCCGGTAGCCGCTCGCTCCCCGCCAGACCGCCAGGAAGCTCTCCTGCAGCACGTCCTCCACCTCGGCCGCGGGCAGGATGGGGCGCAGCCGGGCGGCCAGCCACGGCGCGTGCCGCGCGAACAGTTCCCGCAGCGCGGTATCGTCGCCACCCGCCATCGCGGCGATCAGCTCATCGTCGTCCATCGCTTCTCTATTGCGTTCCGGCGGCAACAGGTTCACCGACACGGGAAATAAAGGTTCCGTCTTCAGGCCCGCGATCGGCACTTCCAGTGTCTCCGCTCTCCAGGCCCACCGGGGCGGTGCGGCCGTGACGCTTATGCGGATCTTTCGGTCACTGGCACTCACCCGATCGTCAAGCTCGGCGCGGTCATGAGCGCGCTGGCGATCGCGCACGCCCTACGCAGGCCGGTCTCGGCTCCGGCGCCGACCAGCAGCGAACCGAGCAGTGCGACTCCTAGCACTCGTCGTCGGACCTGTCTTGGCTCACGATCAGACCTTCACGGTGAGGCACGGCGCTGACCTGCGGGTTTCCGGCTTGCGGGCCGCGGATCTGCGCCACTAACGATGGCCGGTCATCCGGGACGCGCCACGCGAGGTCTGGCACGTCCGCTCGTCCCCGTCCGAGCCCACGCACAACTGTCGATGACACGGCCGCCAGCCCGGGATTCGCGGGCAGGGCCAGCGTGGTGATGCCCAGGGCCCCGTTCATGGCCGCCAGCTGATATTTATGCCACAGGTCGGATCGGTTGCGCACACCGCGGATGATCACGTTGGCGCCATGCTGCTGGCAGAACGCGGCGGTCAGCCCGGCCCACGCGGTGACCGAGACGTTGTCCCAGTCTGCGGGAAGTTTCCGGCGCAGCCGGATGGCCCGTTCCGATGAGGTGGTGGCCGGCTCCTTATCAGCATTCA
>Ga0318512_10000423_pt1 | contig 10833 bp, 10 predicted proteins | sample GRESIP171b2f19_FD_203682 | JGI IMG/M metagenome (GOLD analysis project Ga0318512, IMG submission 203682) | Tropical soil microbial communities from Luquillo Experimental Forest, Puerto Rico - GRE.SIPMG.171b2f19 | ecosystem: Environmental > Terrestrial > Soil > Tropical forest > Bulk soil...
GCGCGGCTCGGGCTCGTCTCGCCCGCCCGGCTGGAGGCCGCGCGCAAGCGGTACGGCTCCGCCGACTACCGCGCGGCCTCGGGCGTCGTGCGCGACGTGCTCGTGACCGTGGTCCAGGAGTCCTACCAGCCAGAGCTGGCCGCCACCAGCTGCCCGATCGACCTCGTGTGGGGTGCCGACGACACGACGGTGCCGGTCCGGGTGGCGGAGGCCGCGCGGTCGATCGCCCCGACCGCGACGCTCTCGGTCCTCGTCGGGGTGGGCCACCTCGTCCCCGTCGAGGCGCCGGGCGAGCTGGCGGACCGCGCCGCGGCGCTGCTCCGGGGTCGGCGCTGAGCGCGGCTGGGACGGCCGCGGTCTCGGCCGCGGTGGCGCTCGGGACCGGGTGCGGGTGGGTCCGCTGGCTCCGCGTCGCGCAGCGCGAGCACTACCTGCCCGGCGCCGTGACGCGCTTCGCCGTCCGGTGGTGGACGTCGTCCAGGGGCTCGATCGCGCTCGGCGCGCTCGGGGTGGCGGCCGCGATCGGTGCGATCGGCCTCTGGCCCCTCGCGGCGGTGACCGGCGCGGTGGGCGTGGTCGGCCCCCTCGGCCTCACGCTCCGGGGCCGGACGAGCGCGCTCGCCTGGACGCGCCGGCTGCGCACGCTGGCGGCGACGTCGGCGGCGGTGCTCGTCGCCCTCGGCGTCGGCGCGGCGTTCACGCCGGCGCCGTTCGCGGTCGCCGCCGCCATCGTCGTCGTCTGCGACCTCGTCGTCGACGTCGCGGTGTGGGTGCTCGCGCCCGTCGAGGTGCGGCTGGCAGGGCCGTGGGTCCGCCGGGCACGCCGTCGGCTCCAGCAGGTGCGGCCGCGTGTCGTCGCGATCACGGGGAGCTACGGAAAGACGTCGACCAAGCACCACCTCGCCGAGCTGCTCTCCGGCTCGATGAGCGTCGTCCCGACGCCGCGCAGCTTCAACAACCGCGCTGGGCTCGCCATGGCGATCAACGACCAGCTCGCCGACGGCACGAAGGTGTTCATCGCCGAGATGGGCACCTACGGCGTCGGGGAGATCAGGGAGATCTGCACGTGGTGCCCGCCCGACGTGGCCGTGCTGACCGCGATCGGCCCGGTGCACCTGGAGCGGTTCGGCACGATCGAACGGATCGTCGAAGCGAAGGCCGAGGTCACCGAGCGCGCACGGGTCGTCGTGTGCAACGCCGACGACGAGCGGCTGGCCGCGTTGGCCGAGTCGCTTCGTGCCCAGGGCCGCGACGTCCGCACCGCAGGGTCCGACCGCGCGGACGTCGACGCCCGCGTGGCGGTCGCGGGGGAGCGCTGGCACGTCGCGCTCGGAGGGGAGCCGCTCCTGGTCATCTCGCCGATCCCGGGGATCCAACCCACGAACCTCGCGAGCGCGCTGGCCGCGGCGGTGGCCCTCGGGGCCGAGCCCGCGGCCCTCGCCGCGCGGCTCCCGCACGTGGCGCCGGTGCCGAACCGGCTCACCGTCGCGTCGGCGCCTTCGGGCGTGCTGGTCGTCGACGACACCTACAACGCGAACCCGGCCGGCGCGGGCGCCGCGCTCGAGCTGCTGAGGAGCCTCCCGATCGACGGACGCAGGGTGGTCGTGACCCCCGGGATGGTGGAGCTCGGCAGTCGCCAGCAGACCGAGAACGAGGCGTTCGCCGGCGCGGCGGCTCGGTTCGCCTCCGCGGTCGTCGTGGTGGGCCGGACCAACGAGGCGGCGCTGCGTCGCGGCGCGACCCAGGGCGGGGCGGCGGTCGTGCGCGTTGCGTCGCGCGAGCGCGCCGTCGAGTGGGTACGCGGCTCGCTCACCCACGGTGACGCCGTCCTCTACGAGAACGACCTGCCCGACCACTACCCTTGACCGACCGTCGAGGAGGGCGCGTGGGCGAGATCGGCGTGCTGTTCGGTGGGCCGGCCCCCGAGCACGACGTCAGCATCCTCACCGGGCTCCAGGCGTGCCGGGAGCTCGTGGCGGGCGGCCGCGACGTCGTCGCGATCTACTGGACGAAGCCCGGTGCGTTCGTCGGCGTCGGTCCCGGGCTCGAGGCCGAGGCGTTCCTCGACGGCGCCCCCCCGCGGGCCGAACCGCTCTCGCTCCTCTGCGGCCCCGAGGGCGGGTTCTACGCCCAGGGACGCCTGGGTCGGTCACGGCGGCTCGAGCTCGAGGCGGTGATCTGCTGCACCCACGGCGGGCCGGGCGAGGACGGCACGCTGCAGGGCGCCCTCGACCTCGCCGGCGTCCGCTACGCCGGCCCGTCGGTCCCCGGGGCGGCGATCGGGATGGACAAGCTCGCGTTCGCCGCGGTGATGGCCGCGGTCGGCGTCCCCGCGCTGCCGCGCGTCGAGCTGACGGACCGGACCGACGCCGTCGGCTTCGAGGGCCCCTACATCGTCAAGCCCCGGTTCGGCGGGTCCTCGATCGGGATCGACGTCGTCGGGGACCTCGCGACCGCGCGGGCCAGGCTCCTCGTCAACCCCCACCTCGTCGCCGGCGCGGTGCTCGAGCCCTACCGCGCCGACCTGCGGGACCTGCAGGTCGCGGTCCGCACCCACCCCGCCCTCGAGCTCTCGGCGATCGAGCGGCCCCTGCGTGCGTCGGCGGACGGCGAGATCCTCGGCTACGCGGACAAGTACGTGGCAGGCGAGGGGATGGCGGCGGCGCCGCGGGAGCTGCCCGCCGCCCTCGACGATGCGACGGCTGCACGCGTGCGCAGCGCCGCGACGACCATCGCGGCGGCGTGCCTCGTTCGCGGCATCGCACGCATCGACTTCCTCGAGGGCGCTGACGGCACCTTCGCGAACGAGATCAACACGATCCCTGGCTCGCTCTCGCGGTACCTGTTCATCGACCCCAAGCGGCCGTTCCTCGAGCTGCTCGAGGACCTGGTGGCCGAGGCCGTCGCCTCGCCGACGCACAGCTACGTCGTCGCTGGCGCCGACGGTACCGTGCTGCGGGCCGCGGGCACGATCGCCTCGAAGCTCGCCTGAGCGTCCCGCGCGGCGGCCAGCAGCGCCGCCGCGGTGGCGAGCCGCTCGCTGTAGGGGTCGACCAGCGCCGCACGGTCGACGGCGTAGGCAGCGAGCTCGAGGAGGCCGTGGGCGAGCGCGAGGTCGACGAGCTCGCACGCGGCCGCCTCGCACGCCGCCTGCAGCCGCGAGAGGTGGCCCTCGGCGAGGAACCACTCGTAGCCCTCGAGCACCGTCGCGAACGGCTCGGACTCGATGAGCTCGAGCGCGGCGCGGAGCCACGCCATCCGCTCCTCCTCGAGCTCGCAGCCCCGCGCGGTCGCGACCCTCGCCTCGAGGACGGCGACGTCGCAGACGACATCCGGCGTGACGGCGTACCGCCCGACTCGGCCGGCCGCTGGGAGCCGCTGGCCGAAGTGGCCCTCGCCGAGCGCGCGCCGCAGCCCTGATGCGACGTTGAAGAGCGTCTTCGCCGCCGCGTCGGCGGCGTCGGTCCCGAGCACCCGGACGCGCAGCCGCTCCCCGGTGACGGGGTCCCCGCCGCGCAGCGCGAGGTAGGCGAGCAGCTCGACCGAGCGGCGCTCCCGACCGGGCTCGAGCGGCGCGGCCAGGCCGTCCACGCGCGGCACCGACGCGAGCAGCCGCACGACCACGCCGCGGTCCTCAACGACGAGAGGGGTCGGGGAGGTCGCGTCAAGCGGTGCGTCGTGGCCTCCGTCGAGCAGGGCTCGGACGGGTTCGGTGAGCGCCTCGCGCGCGAGGAGCCGCCCGTCGGGGAGCGCGACGACGTCGTCGCCGACCTCGACGAGGGGGGTCGGCGAGGCCACGTCGACGACCACGCACCGGGCACGGAGCTCGGGCTCGACCGCGTCGGGCGACCCGACGCAGACGACGACCTCATCGTCGGCCCGAAGGGCGAGCGCACGCTCGAGGCTCGCTTGGCCGGCGAGCGTCGTGCGCCCGAGGCCCGACGCGGCGCCGACACGGACGGCGTCCTCGACGCAGCTTCGCGCGCCCGGCCCCGCCAGGGGGAGGGCCACACCCCGGGGGACGAGGAGCACGTGCACGGCACCGTCCAGCTCGCCGAGCGGGATCACGAGGCCCCGCACCTCCCGGTGCGCGGTCGCCGGGTCGAACCGCCACGTGCCGTCCGCCAGCGCGGCCTCGCCGTGGGCGAGCACGAGATGGACGGCTGCGTCGAGCCGACCGCACGCACCCAGCGCCGAGGCGACCGATGCCAGGCGTGGCCACGGCGCGGCCCGTCCGGCCAGGAGCGCCGTCTCGAGGTCCACCGCGGCGGCGGTGTCGAGCCCGACCCGTCGGGAGAGCCGGCTGCGCCGACGGGCGTCCGCGGCGAGCGCGACGAGGAGCACCCCGGTGCCGAGCAGCGCGGGCGTCGAGCGCGCGTGCCGGCAGCGTGCACCGTGCGGTCGCCGGGCCCACCGCACCGCACGGTCAGCCGGCGTCGCCGAGCTGACGGTGTGGCTCGGCGCAGCGACGGCGGTCGCGATGGCCCCCCGTCCCGCCACGTCGCCGCCGGGGCTCGAGCGGTGCGGGGCGGCGACACCGGTCGACGAGTCGAGGAACGGCGCGACGAGGAGGACCACCGCGGCGACGCGGACCGCCGCCCATCCCATCGGCCCCGGCTCGACGGCACCGCCGCGGACGCGGTGCACGACGAGGCGACCGAGCCCGACCGTCACCGTCACCCACGTCACGGCTGCGAGGACGACCAACGCGTCGACGAGGCCGTGGAGCGACTCGACGACCGGGGCGCGGAGCGCGGCGGCGAGGGCCAACGGGACGCACCCGAGCGCCGCGACGACCAGGGCGCCCTCGAGCACCCCGATCCGGCGGCGCGCGGTCATCGCGGCCTCACGCCGTCGTCAGCCGCCAGCGCGCGGGCTGCGGCGCGGAGGTCGGGATGGAGAACGTCGCGGTGCAGGCGGCGCCGCCGCTCAGCACGTGGACCGTCGCCTTCGTCATCGACGTCGTCGACCAGGTGGCGAGGCCGCAGACGACGGAGAGCGAGACCTGGATGCCAGCCGGCACGACCACCGTCACCGCGTGGACCGCGTCGACGCGTGCGGAGGCGCTCGTCGCGCCCCCTTCGAACACCCCGTCGCGGGAGGTCGGAGCGGGGGCTGGTGCAGGTGCCGGCACGGTGGTGGTGGTCGTCGCCGGGGGGCCTGTGGTCGTGGTCGTCGTGGTCGTGGCCGTCGGCGACGTCGTCGGTTCAGGTGGAGCGGGCGCCGCGACGTGCCCCTCGGGCGGGCGTCGTGCGCCGGTCGAACCGTCGTGGGCCACGACCGCGTACGCACGCGCCCACTCCCTGGTGGCGCGATGTGGTCGGCGCTGCCCGCGCTCGGACACGCCCCGCGTCGTCGTGCGCCAGATCGTGTGCGTGCGCTGCTCGACGACGACACGCGTGCGCGGCGTCGGCGCCCCGGCGACGACGACAACGGCGAGCGCGGCGAGCACGACCGCGAGCGACACCAACCCCCCGGTCGGGAGCCGCCGTCGGCGCATCGCGTGGAGGTTACGACGGCGTCGCAACGAAGGTCCGAGCCGCCCTTGCGAGCCGTCGCCGCAGCACGCCGGTCGTCACGCCGGCGGCGGTCGCGAGCTCGGTCGCGCCGAACCCGAGGACGCACCGCGCGTAGACGAGGTCCACATCGGTTACGCCCGCGGCGGCCGCCCGACCGAGCGCTCGGACGAGCGCGTCGCCGATCGGGTCGGCGCGTGCGGGGCGCTCGCGCACCCTCGTCAGCTCGACGCGCCTCGCCTTCTCTGCGAGGAGGCGCCGGCGCATCCGGCAGCGCAGGGCGCCGAGCAGATCGGGCGCGGCGTAGGGGCGGCGCTGCCCGGCCCACTCCTCGAGCAGCTCGACCGCCTCCCCGAGCGTGTCGGCGAGGAAGGTGCGGGGGTCGTCGGCGACGCCGGCGCCGAAGCCGAGGGCGCGCGCGACCGAGACGATCCCCGGGAGCAGGGTCTGCAGCAGGCACCGTCGCAGCACGGCGTCGTCGGCGACCGAGAGCAGCGCGGCCACGACGCGCGCCCGCTCGACCGGCGTGAGGCCCCCGCGGGGCTCGAGGGACGTGACGAGGTCACAGAGGTCGGTCACCCCCGGTGGCACGACGCGCCCAGCGGTTGCCCGCAGCCGCGCGAGCGCCCGTCGCGCCTCCGACGATCGACCGAGCCGCCGCCACTCCTCCCGGAGGGCGGCGAGGACGTCCGACGGATCGCGATGGGACATCGCGAGATTGTCCGAAAGACCGCTCCCCCGCTCGTTCCCCAGGACGGGAGGTCCGTGAGCGCGCGAAGTAGCGTGCCCGCGGTGGACATCGAGGAGTTCTACGACGCGGACGAGCGTCGCCGTGAGAGCGAGGAGATCGAGCTCGGGTCGGAGTGGCGCGACGAGCGAGGCAACGTCTACGAGCTCAACTACGTCGTCGACACGGGCGAGCTCTATCTGATGGCCATGCCCGGGGCCGAGCTCATCGAGGACCCGTTCGGCGACATCGCCGTCGATCCCGAGGAGCCGGTGGACGAGCTCACCGTCGAGCTCGTGGCCTCGGTGCCGACGGTGGACGAGGTGCACCAGGCTCTCCAGGGCTGGGAGGACGAGGTGGCGTCGCCCAACTCGGTCGCCTGGCTCCGCGCGCGGCTGAGCGGCTACCCCGTCCCGTGAGCCGCGCCCCCGGGCGGGCGCAGGAGCGCGGCGGCGTCGCGCTCGCCGAGCCGGGACCGGCAGACCCCGACGCCTCGCCGATCGGACAGCGGCTCGGCTACGTCGGCGCGCTCGACGGCATCCGCGCCTTCGCCGTCGCCGCCGTGATGGCGTTCCACGCCGGCGCCACCCACGTCACCGGCGGGTTCCTCGGTGTCGACGCGTTCTTCTGCCTCTCCGGGTTCCTCATCACCTCGCTGCTGCTCGGTGAGGCGCGCCGGACCGGCACGATCCGGCTCGGGGCGTTCTGGGCCCGCCGCGCGCGGCGGCTGCTCCCGGCGCTCTTCCTCGTGCTCTGCTTCGTCGGACTCTTCGCCTGGCTCGCCGCACCCCCCGGGGCGTACCCCGGGCTGCGGCTCGACTCGCTGGCGACGCTCTTCTACGTCTCCAACTGGCACTTCATCCTCGAAGGGTCGAGCTACTTCCAAGCGGCGCTCGCGCCGTCGCCGCTCACCCACACCTGGTCGCTGGCGATCGAGGAGCAGTTCTACCTGGTCTGGCCGCTCGTCGTGCTCGCCCTCATCCGGCTCCGTCGCCCGGTGACCGGGGTCCTCGTCGTCGCATCGGTGGGCGCGGTCGCCTCGACGGTGTGGATGGCGGCGCTGCACGGCTCGTACTCGGACCCCACCCGGCTCTACTACGGCACCGACACGCACGCCATGACGATGCTGACCGGCGCGGTGCTCGCCGCTGTGCTCGCCATGGTGGCGCGTGGCGCGGACCCGACGGTGCTCCGCGCGCGCGGCGCGGTGGCCTGGGTCCTGGAGGCGGCGGGCGTGGTCGGCGCGCTCGTGCTGACCGCCATGGCGCTCAAGGTGACGGGGACCACGGCGTGGCTGTACAAGGGCGGGTTCCTCCTCACCGGCGTGGCGACCGCCGCGGTCATCCTGAGTGTGGTGACCGTCCCGCGCGGGCCGCTCGGGATGCTGCTCTCGTTCGCGCCGATCCGGTACGTCGGACGGATCTCCTACGGGCTGTACCTGTGGCACTACCCGATCTTCATCTGGCTCGACCACGAGCGCACCGGCCTGTACGGGCTGCGGCTGCTCGCCGTGCGCGCCGTGGTCACCCTCGTCGTCGCGTCGGCGTCCTTCTTCCTCGTCGAGCGCCCGATCCGGCACGGGCTCGTGCTCCGCGGCGCGTCCGCCGTCGCCTCCACGCTCGCCGCGGTCACCGCGACGGTCGCGATCGTCCTCTCCACGTCACTCGCCGCCGCCGCGCCGTCCGCCGCAGCCCCGCCGCCCCGGCTCCCCTTCCACAACCCGGTGCGCGCGCTCATCCTCGGCGACTCGACCGCGCTCACGCTCGGGATCGCGATCGCGCCCTGGACCTACCTCTACGACGTCAACCAGAGCGACCAGGCGAGCCTCGGGTGCGGCGTGACGTTCTCCGACGCGCAGATCGAGCACGGCATCCCGATCCCGACGGCGTGGCCGTGCCGCACGCACCCCGGCGCCCACCCCACGATCTTCGAGCTGTGGCGCCAGGACGTCGCGACCTTCCGCCCCGACGTCGTCGCGATCCTCGCGGGGCGCTGGGAGGTCCACACGGTGCTGCGCAACGGTCGCCGGGTCGAGATCACCCAGCGCGGGTTCCAGCGCGACGTCGCCGCGGGGCTCGCGCGCGCGGTCCGGATCGCCTCGTCGGACGGGGCGCGCGTCGTGCTGATGACCCAGGCTTGCGCGAGCAGCGGGGAGCGGCCGAACGGGCAGCCCTGGCCGGAGGACTCGCCCGCGCGCCTCGCGATCTACAACCGGATCCTCCGCGGGATCGCCAAGCAGACGCACTCGACCGTCCTCGACCTCGACGCGATCGTGTGCCCCGGCGGGCAGTACCAGCAGGTCATCGACGGCGTGACCGTCCGGTCACCAGACGGGGTGCACTTCGCGCGCACCGCGGGGCCCTACCTCGCACCGAGGGTGCTGAGCGTGCTCGTCGCCGAGGGCAGGCTCGCGATGGCGCAGCGCGCTCAGAGGTAGCTCGTGGAGGAGTCCACCGCCGCGCACGTCACTCGCAGCGCCGGCGCGACGTAGCGGAACGGCATCACCGCGGCCTCCTGGACGAGCGTCATCAGCGCGTCGTAGGAGCCGTCCGCTGAGTTCGCGAGCGCGGCGTCGGACTGCACGAGGGCGATCTGGTGGTGCGCCGCGCGGAGGTCGTCCTGGCGGGCCTGCGCGGTCGGCGCGTGCTGCGAGCGCGCGTAGTCGGCGAGCGCGAGGCGGACCCCCTTGCACGTCGCGATCGCGTCACCGTTGGAACCCCCGCCGCAGGCCGCGAGGCCGACGGCCGCGGCGACGACGAGCGCGGCAGCCCCCGCGCGACGGGTCAGTCCAGCCACGCCTCTGCACGCTCCAGCAGGAACTCGCTCACGTCGCGGCATCGGTCGAAGACGTCGCAGAGCAGCTCCTCGCCCTTGAGGACCGCCGCCAGCGAGACGGGGTGCCGGGCCACGATCGTCACGCGGCGCTCCGACCCGTCGGTGGCCGACGCGTACGAGTCGGTCGCCGAGACCTCGAGCGGGAGCACGATGCCCCCCACCGGCGCGAGGTCGATCGCAAGGCGCAGCAGGTCCGGGGCGTGCGGCAGCGGCGGGAGCGCCCAGGTGAAGGTGATCGGGAAGTGGAACTCGTCGGGCGGCTCCTCGTCCTCGGGGAGCCCGAGCACCGCGTCCTCGAAGCTGAGCAGGATGCGGGGGTCGACGTCGAGCGCGAGGTGCAGGTCGAGCGGGCCGCCGCACCCGTCCTCGGGGTGGAGGTCCACCTCCCAGACCTGGCGGAGCGAGTACGTCTCGACGAAGTGCCGCTCGTCGTGGACGTGGAACCCGTGGTCGACGGAGTGATCCTTGAGGTCAGCGACGTACCCGGCGACGTCGATGGCTGCCACGACCGGACACTACCGCCGGGGTCTCGAGACCGGCCGACGGTAGCCTCCCGTGGTGCACGACGAGGACGTCCTGCAGCTCCTCCGCGCGGCCGCGAACGCGGTCCGAGACGCGATCATCGGCGAGCAGCGGCGGGGCCTCTCGGGCGGTCGTCCGTCGCAGTACCACGCCGACCTCGTCGCCGACGAGGCGGCGGTCTCGGTCCTCGTAGCCGGTGGCCTCACCGTGCTCTCCGAGGAGTCGGGCGTGAGCGGGGATGGCGAGGTCACCTGCGTCCTCGACCCGATCGACGGGTCGACGAACTTCGACCGTGGCATCCCGTTCTACGCGACGAGCGCGTGCGCGCTCGACGACGACGGCCTGCGATGCAGCGTCGTCGTCAACCACGCGACGGACACGTGGTACGAGGCGCTGCGGGGGCGTGGCGCGACGCGGGACGGCGAGCCGATCCGGCCGTCGAGCGTGACTGCGATGCGCGAGGCGATCATCTCGTTCTCGGGGCTGCCTTCGACCCGCGGGCCATGGGCCCAGTTCCGCGCGCTGGGCTCGGCGTCCCTCGAGCTGTGCGCGGTCGCCGACGGCTCCCTCGACGGGTTCGCGGTGGCCGCGGCGTCCCGGCTGAGCCCGTGGGACTACCTCGGCGGGCTGCAGGTCGTGGAGGAGGCCGGCGGGACCGTGATCGAGCTCGACGGCAAGCCGCTCGTCAGCGCGGACCGCGCGGGGCGACGGGTGCTCGCCGCGTGCAACGCGCCGCTGCGCGACGAGCTGCGCGGGTTCATCGAGCGAGGCGGGACGGGTGCGCCGTAGGGTCAGCGGGCCGGGCGCTTAGCTCAGTTGGTCAGAGCAGCTGGCTTACACCCAGCAGGCCGGGGGTTCGAGTCCCTCAGCGCCCACCGACCGTTGGCTTCCACGCGACAGCGAGCGGGTGCGTGCTCGCCCAGCACAGCTCCGCCCCCGTGCGACGACCATGGGCGCGACGACCTCGAGTTCTCGCCGCCGTGCACGGCGGTGGTCATCGCCGGGGATCGGTGGCAACGAGCGGGCGGGGTGCCGCGGACGCAGCGTCGCTCGTCGGGAGGAACCCGACGATCGCGTCCTCGCTCCCCTCGATGACGAGGCCCTGCCCGCGCACCCCGTCAAGCGTCGACACACCGAGCAGGAGCTCCATGACGAGGGCGGGCGTGCCGGTGAGCACGGCGTCTGGCGCGTGGGCTTCGCCCACGTGCACCTCGACCCCCGACGCCGACGACG
>Ga0318512_10000434_pt1 | contig 10766 bp, 9 predicted proteins | sample GRESIP171b2f19_FD_203682 | JGI IMG/M metagenome (GOLD analysis project Ga0318512, IMG submission 203682) | Tropical soil microbial communities from Luquillo Experimental Forest, Puerto Rico - GRE.SIPMG.171b2f19 | ecosystem: Environmental > Terrestrial > Soil > Tropical forest > Bulk soil...
CCCAGCATAGGGCCCGACGCTGGGTCCTCCTTAGAGGGTCCAGTCAGGAGGAACCATCACAGCCACGGGCTTGGCGGAATTGACGGCGCTGACGGATCCGGCGGAAAGGTCACGATGCACGGTTCTCGACCATGTCCTGCATCAATCCATGACCGAGCGGCAGCCCATTGACCTCGGTTAAGCCGTTGACCAGCATGTGCGGACAACAGCAACAGCAGAACAGGAAGCCCAGTGATCTTCCTCTTCTCTACCCTGGCTACCTTATACAACCTATAATATACCCTTTATTTGTTGCTGAAAAACGCGCGTAGGAAAAAGGGGGAGAGGAATAGGAAAAGCACTGGAATTGCTGACCCACTGGTGTCAAACCTCGCCATGCTGGTCAAAAAGGTTATAGTTATCACTGTAATTACTGGAACGACTATAGTGATGAAGCGTCAATTGTGGACCGTCACCGCAAATAATGGTCAAATCGCCGTCAAAACTTGTGGGGATGGAGCATCGCGGCGTTGCTGAGACGGCAAGATTGCGACTACAGCCAAGAAAGAACGGGAAGGCCAAGCGCAGGCGCTGGCTGAGCGCGACGCCAAAATTGCCCGGCTGGAGTGCCAGGTCGACACGCTGCTGGCAATCATCGGACAGCGTGCGGCGGCCCGCAACAACGATATCAGCGGTGGCAGCACTAGCGATTTACGATTTCAAACAGCAAACTGTTGGGCGTGATCACGCACGCCTAATTCCGTTTATCCGATCCTTCGTGCACAAGTTTCTTTTCCGGTCGCTTCTCCGATGTGCGCCTGTAGAGCATCTTCCCCTCGCTGCTGAGGCCAATCGGAATAAGCAGCCCTCTCGCGACCGCCTCATCAATCACCTCTTGCCATGCTTTTTCGTTGTGCTCCCGACTGGACCGATCATGTGCTTTCATCTTTGGCTCCTTTGGTGGTGTTCTCGGCCCGGAAGGCGCCCCTGCGTGGGGCCTCAGCGGCTGCCGTGCGCCTTGCACACAGGGAAAAGCCCTACCCTTATAGTAATTGTAATAGGTATTATTATATAGTTTTTATTCAGCGTTCTCTTATAGAATTTCGGGTTTAGTGTGCAACGTGCAAACTGTAGCTTAAAAAATAAACGTAGACAACACGTTAACGCCCTTGCACACGTCAATTGTCTGCGCAACACCGTGCACGAATTGACGCTCACAGCAGCCCCAAATCCCCACGCGGAGCTGAATTTTGCACAGCCTTATCGACCTGTTTTCTGCGTGCACGCGCGTGTGCAAGCCCCTCTATCACGCCTTCGGCGGCGAATTAGGGTCGTGCGCACGCATGAGATCGGCGAGCACGTCACGCTCGGCGTTGATGACCTGCGTCACTTGCTCCTCCGCCATATCAAGCTGCCTGATGACCAGCTCCGTATCGACTTCGTGCCAGCGTAGCTGATCGGCGCTCGTGCGGGCGTAGATGATCTCCTGCTGCTTGCGGTACCTAATACGGTTGTGCGGCTCGCTTCGCTCTCGCAGCCGATACGCGTTCTTGGCGACAGTGTGCCGGGCCTTATCCGACCAATCGCCGGTCCTGAAGTCGCCGAAATAGGCGATCAACCTCTGCATCTGCGTCATCGTGAACAGCGGGTATCCCTCGAGCGCGTTTATTGCCGTCCTGTAGGCATCCTCGAGTCGTGTCTCGCCCATCCCGATCATCGCAAGTCGCCCGGCGAAGGGCGGCGGGTCGCCGTAGGGGTCGAACACGTCAAGAGGCGCCGCTGGCCGCATGAGCAGCGCCCGGTAAAGCGCGCCGATGTTCTCCGGCACCGCCATCCAGGCTCGGATCTCGGTCCGCTCGAGTAGCGTCATCTTGCTGCCGCAGGTGACGACGCTGAAGCGCCGATCTTCGGGCGGCAATTTCACCACATCGCGGTGGTTGGTCGCGACCATCGTGGTTCTCGCCGAGCGCTGCGCGTAGGCATGCTGTCCTTTCGCCTCGAAGCGTTGCCGCGCCGTTGGTGACGGCTCGATTGCATTCTTCAGCGCCTCGTAGTTCAGCCGCCGCCGTGCCTGCTGGTGTCCGTCCTCATCGGCGGCTTCGTTGACGGTAGCGATGAGCGCATTGGCGAGCCGGTCATTAAAGCGTGCCCCCGCTGCCGTCCCCGTCAGCTCGCCGAATGTACACGGCACGACGTAATCCTCGCCAAACAGCAGTTCGAGGATATCGAACAGCGTTCCGCGGCCCGTTCCGAATTCCTCTGCCACCATAATGAGTGCGATCATCGGCACCCACGGCCTGCGGACCTTGTGGGCGAGGTAGTTCCACATCCACTTCCGCTCCGTGTCGTTCGGGATGAACCGCGCGAAGAAGGCTTCGAAGGTCTTGATCTCGCCCCCGCTCGTCGGATGCGCCGGCGGCCAATAGCGGTTGTAGACGGCTATGCCGTCTTCTTCGAACGTCGGCCGCATCCGATCGAATCGGGTCTGGATCTTGTCGATGTGCACCCGCAACGGGTGCCGCATCCAGTCATCGACGACGGATGCTATCTTGGTCCCGCCATGCGGCCCTTCACCCACGAACGCATAGGGCTGCATGAAGCCGCGCAGGCTTGCGAGCGATCCCATCTCGCCATCGACCAGCGAGATGATGCCGCCCTTTCCCATGAAGGCGCTCTTGCAGAAGGCGTAGTTCACCAGCAGCCAGTCGAGGGCAGCCACAAAGCACGCTTTCTGCGCCGCCTCTATTGCGGCGGCGCTAGTAAGCGCAGCGTAGTCGGGCAACGGCGGCGGGGGCGCGCTATAGAGCGGATTGCGCAGCAACGGGTGGTCGCCGAGGCGCGTCAGGAATTCTCGGTCGGCCCGACTGATGGCTTCGCCGTCGAATGCATCAGTACTCATTTGAGCGGGTTCCTTCCCTTCAATTGCTCCAGGAACGCGAACGTTGCGGACGGGGCTCGCGCGCGCCGGTGCCATGTCGTTTCTGTCATGGTGTCGTAGATGCCGAGGCCGTAGCGGCCCCAGTTGATGAGATGCGAGTCGGTCCGCACCCGCGTTCGATCGTGAAAGCTGCCCGAGCAGCGCATTGTCGTCGTGCCGTTGCGCCGCTCGCGCATGTGGCGTTCCAGCTCGGCGACCGTCATCGCGCCGTGATCGCGCGTTTCGATCTCGGTATCGGCGTCGAGCTCGAAGCGTCGCAATTCCGTTTCGCCTCGCCTGCTGCTCTCGCTGACTGCGGCGAGCCCTGCTGCCTGAGCGATCTCGTCGAACAGATTGCAGGCCAGCGCGTAAGCTGCTTTTGGCAGCACGGGCAGGGTCGCCCGCGGCGTTGTCGCCGGCGAGGCGCCGCCAGCAAACCGATACTCGTCGATGACCTCGCCAGCCTGGCTGCGTGCGTGCGGCCCGTCGACTGCGAATTGCCGTGTCCCGAGCGAACCGAAGCACTCAACCAGATGCTTCGGTACGGCGGGGTCGTCTGGATCGCCGCCGCGGTACCAGCGCCGCGAGGCGAGCCGTCGAAATGGCTCGTCGACGCGTGCGATCCAGGCTTCCTTCGGCCCGCCAGCGTGGCGCACGAGACCGTGCTCGAATAGCGTTGGAAAGCTCTTGCCGAGCGCGTCCGCCAGGGTCTCGACGAGGCTCGCATCCGCGACGTCGGCGTCGATTACCGCCAGATCGCCGTCGAGCTTCATGCCGGTCGATAACAGCGCGCTGCGATCCCACGACAGCACCTCGGCCTCATCGACGATCCGCTTCGGCCAGCCTCTCTCGATCGGCCGCTTGCAATCGGTCAACAGCGGCTGGAAGCCGTTTTTCAGCATGGCCAGGCGGAAGGCGGTGCGCTTTTGCATCGAACTATTGTCCGATTATTCCAGCGACTAGCTTGAGCCGGACTCGGCGCGCGCAGCAGCGGGCCGGAAGAAACCCGGGCGGATACGGAAGCGGCAACCAGAGTTGCTGCGCGTAATTCCACCGCCAACTTTCATCCTCCTCCTCCTTCGTGCCGTAGTACGATTGTGGTGCGCCCACATCGAACAAATCAGGCCGCAACACGTGCTGCGGCAGGCCGGTGATCCTTGCGATCGCCGGCAATCGCGCAACGGGAATGCGTTTCCACTCTTCGATAACCGCGGGGTGAACATCGAGCTTGCGGGCAAGCACTCGAAGCCCGCCCGCCGCCTTGATCGCGGCAGCCATTATCTTGTCCTCCGCGATGACGTAGTCCCTGAGCATGAAGAGGCCTTCGTCAGGCCCTGGATCGAGCGATGGCTGATCAGCCGATTCAGCCTCGGGCTTTGGCTCGAGGGCGAAGAGGGCATCCATCTTCGGCATCGTGCCGGACGGAAGTCTGTCGTGAGCCGCCGCGGCGAACTTGGCGAAAGCGAAACGTATCTCGCTCGCCTCGGGCTCGTCGCAGCGAAAGCACGGCATGCTGGCCGTGGGCTTGTAGTCGCCGAACAACTTTTCCAGTTCGTGGTAGTGGTACTCAGCCGGCGCGTCGCTCATTTGATCCTCAGATCTGCTCCAGATGCCGTCGAAACGCTTCCTGCGCGCTCATCTTGCCCAGCACGCGGTTGCGCTTCATCTCGTCAACGGTACCCATCGCGACAGCGACGTGAATGGTCACGTGCCGCGTCTGGCCGGGGCGGTAGATGCGGGCGATCGCTTGCTGCGTGAGCTCGGCCGACCAGCTCGGCGACAGCCACGCCATGCGCGACCCGCCGTGTTGCAGGTTGAGGCCGTGCCCGGCCGCGGCGGGATGGAAGGCGAGCAGCGGCAGCGTGCCGGCGTTCCAGGCCGTGATCAGCCGCAACGACTCGGCGGCGCTGGTCTCCCCGCCGAGCACCGGCACTTCCTTGAAAGCGCGCCGGATGGTCCGTAGGTTTTCGATGAACTCGTAGGCGATGAGGAGCGGCTCGCCGGCGAGGCTCTCGACCAGCTCGCGCAGCCACTCGATCTTCAAGTCGTGAATGAAGACCGCGTCGTTATTGTCCGCGTCGTAAAGAAAGCCGTTGGCCATCTGCGCCAGCTTGCCGGTCGCGATCAGCGGCGAGGCAGCCTCGATCGTGCGCCCCTCGACCGTTGTGAACAGCTTGCGCGCCATCGCCCGGTAGCTCGCCATCACGGCGTCCGGCAGTTGCAGCGGCATCTCGATGATGTTGAGTGAAGGCAGGTCGGGCATATCCTCGTCGGCAACCGTCATCGCCACGGTGCCGAACGAAGCGGCGATCTTCGCCTCCGCTCCCGGCAGCGCCAGCCACTCGCGCCCAGACGGATCGCGCGGCCGAAAGTGCTGCTTCTGCCATGGCACGAAGGCGCGGCCCCACAGCGCGCCGTCGGTCATGATGGCGGCCGGCATGAACAGATCCATGCTCGAATTAGGTCGCGGTGTGCCGGTCAGGCCCCAGCGCGTGCGGAAGCGCCCGGCGATCCTCAGCAGGGCGCGAGCGCGCTTGCCGCTCGGGTCCTTGAGGCGCGACGTCTCGTCTATGATCAGCACGTCAAGCAGCGGGTGATCGTCGGCATACGCGGCGAGTTCATCGACCAGCCAGGGCACAAGATCGACGCCGATCACCGTCACCTCGCGCGTCGGCGCGGCGGTGAGCAGCGCGCGCCGGCGCTCGGGCGTGCCACTAACGACAGCGATGCGCAGATGCGCGAGGTGCGGCCACAGGGTGACTTCCAGCGGCCACACGGTCGTAGCGACGAGCTTTGGCGCCACGACCAGCGCGTGGCGACGATGCCCGTCGCGAATGAGTTCAGCGAGCGCCGTGAGCGCGGCGGCGCCCTTGCCGGCGCCGAGCGGCGCCACCATGAACGCGGCGTCGCGCTCATAGAAGTACGTCGCGGCCCTCTGCTGATATCCGTACAGGGTGCGGGCGACGAAGGGCGCGTTCATGACACTCCACCCTTCAAGAGCGCGGCCTTGGATTTAGAGTATCGCTTGCAGATCGATTCCTCTGACTGCAGCGGAAGCCCGTCCGCCCATTTCGGCAGCGTCAGCATCTCGCGACGCAGGATCGCCTTCGCCTCCTCGGCGCGCGCCGCATCGACCTCGCACAGAATCTCGTCGTGTGTTGTCATCCTGATTGGCATGAAGGCGAGCGCCGGGTTGGTCTCGATGCGCGTGGCCGTCGCGCGCAGGATGTCCGCAGCCGTGCCGCTCACTGCGTTCTCGCAGAGTGTGCCATGCCATAATTTCACACGCCCATGAGCACGCCGGAACGACAATTCAGTGCGCTTCTCGCCGGTCGGCTTGCCGTCCTTTCCGAGCACCTCGACCTCGCGCCAGCGCGGTCGCGGATAGGTCAGCAGGCGGCCCGACGGCAGCGCCATGAACAGCGTGCCGCCGAGGTAGTCGTCGCGATAGATGAAGGCGAGCCGGCCTGCCGTCGTGATCCGGCCGGGTACCTCCCAGGCGCTCATCGCCGCGCCCCAGAGGCCGAAGCTCTCTCCGTCGCGGTGCGCGCCCCAGAACTCTCGCGCCCACGGATTAGCCTCGCGCCAAGCGTCGACGATGCGGCGTGCCTCGGCATCCTCGAAGTGGATGTGATAGCTGAGCGCCATCGCCTTGAGGGCCCCGACTCCGCCACCGAAGCCGCAGGCGAGGACCGGGACCTTGCCGACTTGGCGCTCCGGCCTCGTTATCGCACGCACGTCTTTGTGGAAGATGTCGGCGGCAGCGATGACGTAACTGTCGGGCAGCGATGGATCGCGGTCGTTGGCGCGGAAGGTGTCGAGGACTCTCTCGGCGCCCTCTGAGGCGGCGAGCCAAGGCGTGATCCGCGCTTCGATCGCATTCCAATCCGACCATACAAACAATTTTCCCGGTCCGGCGGCGATAGCGGGCCGGACAATAAGGGCGAGCTTGCGCGCTGCCGGCATGTCGACTGGATCGGCTGCGACCAATGTCGCGTAATCGCAACCCTTGGCGATCGCCTCGACCAGCGGGCTTTCCGCGGCACCGTCGTCGCCGAGCACGTCCCGCGTCAGGTTTTGGATTTGGGCTCCGCGGCTGGTTAGCCTGCCCGTTTGCCCAGCGCCGGCGAAGCGGTATTGACCGCGCAACACGCCGTCGACCTGCTGCGCTTCGAGGCGCGCGAACTTTTTTGGCGCGGCCCCAGCGCCATAGAGGCGCAGCGTCGCGGCTTCACGCGCTCGGGCCTCATCCCGGCCGAGGCCGCCGTTGGCGTGTTTGGCATCTAGCATCGCAAGCAGGCGGGCGACGCGATCGCGCTCTAGACTAAGCTCCTGCGGGTCTGCTTCGACGTCATCGTTGTTGTCGTCGTCGTCGGCCGGAACGCCAACCGTTAGAATCTCTCGCATCGTCGCGTCGGCGAGGTTGTCGTGCAGCCAGCTCGCAATCCCTTTCGCCTGCGTGACGCGGGTGACGGCGCCGCCGGTCAGCTTGTTGAGCCGGCGGCCGATGGCGACGGCATCCTCGGCCGTGAGCGCTGCGGCGCGGCGTACATAAGGCATGTCAAGCGTCACACCTCGTCGGTTGATGTGCTCGAACGCCCAATACTGCTGCCATTCTTCATGCGGCAGCGGCCGGGTTCGGCGATAGACCTCGCGCATCTCCTCGATGTCCCGGCGCGCGTAGGCGAGAAAGCGCTCCCATTCCGCCGGATATTCGAGCGGATTCGCGCCTTCAATGCAGAACAATCGGATCAGCGCCTTGCCGTCTTTCTGCTTGCCGGCGCCGCCGAGGTAGCGCGAGGCGCTTTCGAGATCGGTCGGCAGGTTGGAGACGCCGGCCTGAACCATCGGATCGATGACGCGTTCCGGCGCGAGGAAGGGAAAACCGAGAGTGGCATAATTCCAGACCGCGGCGTCGAAGCTCGCGTTCCACGCGGCGAGTTTGGCGCTGCGCTCGAGGGCGGCGCGGAGATCGTTTGGCGCGTTGTCCCAATCGAGGATCGCACCGTCGGCGTGCCAGGTCAGAGCCGGCGCGTTGCCGATCGCATAGGCCAGAACGATGGCGCGCGTCGACGCCTCGGCGACATAGCGGAACGTGCCGGCGCCCTTCAGGTCGAGCGCGCCGCCGTAGACTTCGAAATCTATCCAAATGAGATCGCCGGTACTGAACATCACGGTTCTCGAAAGCTCAAAAAAAGACAGGCGAGGCTGCCGCGCGGCCAACCTCGCCCTGTCAAGACACGCGCGTACGCGTGCCGGCTTACGCGACGCGCCGGCGTCGCGGCTGATCGACGGATAGTGTCGATTTGACAGGCGTCGGAGTCGGCGCCGGGCCGTCAAGCGACATCCAATCAATCGTTTTCAGCACGGGAAACCAAACCTTCCCGTGCTGGCTGTGCGGGTAGGAGTCTTTCTCCAGCAGCACGATCGGCACGATCTTGCCGTCATGCTGACCGCTGTCGATCCGGTCGCGTACTAGATCAACCATCATGACGATGGCTTTGAGGCCGCCGTCAGTTGTTGCCTTGAAGACCACCTCGACGCCGGCGTCGGCGCCGTCGAGGCACTTCATGTTGACGCTCCACTCCTCCTGCCACGGGAATCCTACGTCTTGCATTTCCGTGACCATAGGTTTCGGCTGACTGACCAAAACGAGGTGTTCGCCAACTACCTTGTTGGCGTTGCTGAAGCAGATGTAGCCGTACCGGAACGTCAGCGGATTGACGGCCCATTTGCTGCCTGCCTCGGGGATGGTGCGCTTCTGCCCGAATCCCCAAGTGCCGCTGCCTTCGCGCTTGAACAGCATCATCGGCAGACCAGTGCGGCCGATAATGGCTGCCGTATTGACGTTGGCGAGCGCCGTTTGGAGCGCCGCCAAGGAGGTATGCGCACCTCCTGCTGGCGCGGGGGCAACGTGTTTGCTCCCGAGCCTTTCGTGTTCGCCATTGTCGTTGGCGTGATCGCGGTCGCGATCATTGTCGTGGTCGTTGCTCATGCTTGCCTCCCTCCTTGGAAGGCTTTGAGCGCCTCGGAAAATGCTCGCGCAAGCTCGACCCGTCCGAGCACCGGGGCGTGCGCGTTCTCGACCCGCACGAGCGAGACGCCCGAGCGGTTCGAAACGATCAATTCTTGTGGGACCTTGAGGCCGCGCGCTTTCGCTCTGATCTCGACCTGCTTGGGCGAGCGCATCATCTCGCTCTCCAGGATGTCGTCGGGGTCGAGACCGAGGCTTTGTAAGGCCGCAAGCGCGACGCTTTCGTCGCGCCAATGGCGCTCCGCGCGGCTGGCCGAGAGCGCGTAGCCAGGCACGCTGTCGCCGTTTTGCAGTGCGCATTCGGCCTGATCACGCAGCGCTGTGTGGATGTCTTTGACTGCATCGGCGAGATTGAGCCCCTCGGCGAGAAGCCGCAGGTAAGCTTCTTTCGGTACGGTGGGTGCGGTCGGCGCCGTGAATTGCGCAAAATCGAGCAGCGGCTTCGTATGCTCCGGGCAAATCGGGCGCGCCGGGCAAAACCGACACCACGGTCCCCGCTCCAGGTGCGGCGCATCGGAAAGCGCATCCTCGCAGGCGGCACGATAGGCCGCGACGAACGCGTCCAGCTCGACGTGCGACACCGCAGCCGACGAGGCCATTTCGGCGTCGAGATCGACCGACACGACGGGCTGCAAGATCGTCAAAACGATGCTTTCCGCCCCCGCGAAGAATTCGCGCAGCGAATTTCTCGCCGCGCAAGCGTAAAACAAAAGCTGCGAGTTGAGGACATCCTCGTCGCCGTCCGGAGTGAGCGCGAGGACGCGCACGCCGACGCCGAATTTGAAGTCGATCACGTAGATCGTGCGGCCGATACGGACGAGCAAATCGAGCGTGCCAAAGGTGTCAGGGATGCCGGGAAAGACGACGCGCCGCTCCACGTAGTATTCAGCCCCGGGCTGATCTAAGAGTTTCTCCACGAAGCTGTAGACCGGCCGTAGCGCGTTTTCGACGTCGTCACGCGTGATCGTGTAGCTGCCGAACGTCTTGCCAACGAGGCTCTCGACGCGAGCATGCGTGTCCTGCGCTAGGAGAGAAGTTATCGCCGCGTGAAGTGCCGTGCCGCGATCAGCATAGGCGGAAGGCTTGCGCAAATACGCGGGCACTTTCTGAATGAGATCGACGGATGCCGGGCAGCGCAGAACGCGCGCCGCGACGCTGCCGCCGAATGGCGAGTGAACCGGCTCGCGTCGAACCTCGATGGTCATGGCGCGCCCACTCCGCTGGAAGCAGATGCCGCCCGCGCTAAGCGCGCCGCGTATTTCTGGATGTCATCGAGCGCAGCACGACGAGGCTTCGGCCTGGGAGGGCGACGATTGTGGACTTGCTCGGCGCGGGTCGCCCACTTGCAATTGGACGGCATGTAACCGAGCGAGTTGTCGGTACGATCGATGGTCAGGCCGGGCGGCGGATGACCCATGTCGGCGAGAAAGCAGAGAAAAGGATGCTGACCGTTCTCGCCGAAGCGCCACCGTTCGCAGACGGTGACGGGAACATCGTCGCGTCCGCCGTAATCGGGGTAGCTGCGATGTCGCGGGTTAAGGCAACGCGTCAACATGCCTCGCCAAATACGATAGGCACGAGTCTGAGAGAGGCCGTGCTTGGTGAATTGCTTTTTCCCCCTCTCTCGTCGATAGCACCCACAACTTTTTGAGCCGCCTCGACGTAAACGGTCCCCGCGCACGACACACTCTGCGTCGCAATCGCAGTGGCAGTGCCAGAGGGTTCCCCCATCCCCGTTTCGCTCCAGACAGAGCTCGAGAGCGACCAAGCGGCCAAATCGCCGTCCCGTAATGTCGATAACTCTACGTCCCATGAGCCGCCCGGCCTCCATTACTC